>Ga0155957_1049_pt1 | contig 6344 bp, 6 predicted proteins | sample RifCSPlowO2_02_FD_107611 | JGI IMG/M metagenome (GOLD analysis project Ga0155957, IMG submission 107611) | Chloroflexi bacterium RIFCSPLOWO2_02_FULL_71_16 | reverse complement strand
CCCCGGTGGTGGCGCACCGCAACGTCCACCGAATTCGTTCAGTTCCCGCTTACGTTCTGTGTATTACCCGCGCTGTTGATCGTGTTCCTGGGGCCGCCGTTGTTGTCACTGATCGACTGAATCCGGATGGCGAGGAGCCCATCATCCATCGACGTGGCATGGTCTCTCGCGGAAAGCCTTCACTGCGGATGGCCGAACGTCTCGCCCGGACCCCATCGACCACGATGTTCGCGGCGCCGCGCTTCGCGAGGTGTCGCTAGACAAGACCTCGCTCAACGTCAGCGATGAACCCCGTGACGCCGGCGACATAGGTCGGCTGATCGTCGTACATGGCCAGATGGCTGCCGTTCGGGCAGTGGAGGTATCGACCCCTCTTGAACTGGCGCGACATCCACTCCATGTGCGCTGGGTCCATCGTGTCGTGGCGCGCGCCAATCACCAGTGTTGGGACCGCGATCCGCCCGAGCTCGGCACTGCGGTCCCAGTCCACGAGCTTGCCGCTCGCCCCGAGTTCGCTCGGGCCCTGCATCGGCACGTACACCTTGGGGTTGAGACGCTTAAAGGCCCGCTGCACGGGGTCGGGCCACTCCGCTTGCGGCATGCGCAGCACGTGCTGCTCGTAGTGATGTGGGATCAGCAGTTCCATGTACCTCGGATCGTCCGTCGTCCCCTCTGACTCGATCCGCTGGATCTCGGCAAGGGCGGCTGGATCCATCGTCGGCATGATCGCGGTCCGGGCGTACTCGTTGTACGCCGGGACGCTCGACCTCATGTTCGAGACGATCAGTCCCTTGAGATGCTCCTGGTGCCTGAGTGCGTACTCCATCGCGAGGACCCCGCCCCAGGAGTGGCCCAGCAGGTAGAAGTTCTCGCGCCGGAGGCCGAGCGCCTGGCGAACCTGCTCGACCTCGTCGACGAACCGTGGAAGATCCCAGAGATCGTCGATGTCCGGCTGATCGCTGAATGCGGACCCGAGCTGGTCGTAGTAGTAGTACTCGATCCCCGCGGCGGGGAAGTAGCTATCGAACGCCTCGAAGTACTCGTGCGTCACGCCGGGACCGCCGTGGAGAAGGAGGATCCTCGCGGTCGGGCTGTTCCCGACGCGCTTCGTCCAGACCCGGAACGATCCGTACGGCGTGACGATCGGGATCAGCCTCACCCCGCCACTGAGGACGTCATCTCTCCCCACTACGTCGAAGTAGCTGCGCACGAGCACTGCTCCCGATGGGTCGTGGTGCGAGCCGGTCGTCATGCACCGCCCTCCCAGACACCGTCACAAACGTGACCAGAGCGACGTCGCCGTGGCTTAGATCGCCGTGCGGGTTGGGGTACAGTACAGGGGGGACCGCCTCGTCGCCTACGCCGAACCGATGTGACGTGGTCCGGCGGTGGGAATGCCGTGATCGTCGCATCCCGGCGCCGCTCCCGAGATTCCCGTCCCGGACGGATCAACTGACCAGCACGGCACACTCCCGCCCCCGCATGGGGCGCAGCTAACGCTCAGTGAGTAGGACCACCGAAATCGTTCAGTTGCTGCTCACCTTCTGCGTGCTGCCGGCGCTCCTGATCGTCTTCCTCGGCCCGCCGTTGCTGTCGCTGGGCAAGTAGGTGAGCAAGCGCAGATCCGTTGAAGGCCTTCAACTCCCTGATCCTGTCGAACACGCTGAGGATATCGCGCAGCGGATCCATGTCCTGCGTGGCGAGCGCGTGATGCTGGATGACGATCTGGCGGCGCTCTACGGGGTCACCACCGGCGCGCTCAATCAGTCAGTCGCGCGCAACGTTGCGCGGTTCCCTAGTGACTTCGCCTTCCGCCTTAGCCCTGAAGAGGCCGATGCTTTGAAATCACAAACTGTGATTTCAAATGGCGGAAGCGGTGGTCGGCGACGCTCGACCCCGCGTGCGTTCACCGAAGAAGGTGTCGCAATGCTGTCGAGCGTCCTACGCGGCCCGCGAGCGGTCGCCGTGAACGTGCTGATCATGCGGGCCTTCGTGCAACTGCGGCGTGCACAGGGGCAGTACGCCGAGCTGCGTCAACGCCTCGAGGAGCTCGCCGGGCGCGTCGAGGGTCATGACGAGCTCCTTTCGCACATCCTCCAGGCACTCGACGCGTTGGAGCAGCCACCGCGAACACTGTCGCGCCCGCTCGGCTTCCGACCGCCATCACCCGGCTCAATACCGTCCGCGCGCGGCAGCGACGTTGCTACGCGGGGACGGACTCCTTGAGACGGAGGACGTTGTACGCGACCTGCAGACGGCTATAGCCCTTCACGCTGAGCTCGCCGATCGGCTCCGCGTCGATGCGCTCCTCGATCTGTCCGAAGGCGCGCTGGCTCACCAGGACCTGACCGGCCTTGGCCTTCGCTTCCGAGGCGTGCCGCGAGGTTGGTCACCGGGCCGATGGCGCCGTAGTCGTAGCGGCCCTCGAAGCCGATGCGGCCGAGCGTCGCGTAGCCCGTCGCTATCCCGCAGCCAAACCCGAGCTCGTGACCGCGCTTCCGTCATGCCGTGATCTGCGCTTCCATGCGGTCGCGGATCGCGATCGCCATCCGCACCGCGCGAAGGGCGTGATCGTCGACAGGCGCGGGGTCGTTGATCGTGTTCCTCGGCCCGCCGCTGCTATCGCTCCTCAGCTGAGCCAACACCGTATCGGCGTCGGTCACCGGCGATCCATGCCGTGAGATCGGACGCCAACCGGTCGCGCACCCGTCCGAAGCCGTGATCGTCGTGGTGCACGAAGAACGTCACGTCGCTCGCACCTGCTCTCCGCAGTGCGCGGTAGAACGGCAGCAGATGCTGCTCGATCGGGGTGTTGACGTCCTCCCACCCACCGACAAGGAGGATCGAACGATCGGCAAGGCGAGCCGCGTTCTCGCGGAGTCCGAACGTCGCCTGGCCCTCCGCCAGCTCCCGATAGCAGGCCTCGATGTCGAAGCGAACGGGACCCGCGGGTGCCTGAGTCGACCGCAGCACGTTGTCAAGCAATGCGGCGAACGTCGTATCGCGATGTCGCGCGCGCGTGAGCTCTGCGTAGTCCGTGGCTGCGATCGCGATCACACGGTGCACCTGCGGGTCGCGCGCGGCGTGGGCCAGGGCCATGCCGCCTCCGTGGCTGTGACCACCGAGCGCCACCCGCGACACGTCGAGGCGATAGCGGCGCACGACATCAGGAGATCGGAACCAGTCGAGCGCGGATCCGATGTCGTCGAGCGTGTTGGCGAACGTGGTCGTGCCCTCGCTCTCGTGCATGCCGCGCTGCGTGACGGTGAGCACCGTGATCCCAGCGACGCTGAGGGCAGCGCCAAGGCCCAGGACATCATCGGTGCTCCCGGGCCACCCGGGCATGAGCAGCAAAGCGGGGCGCGGTCCGTCCTGCTCAGCCGCGAACACCCGGGCTCGCATGAGCGACCCATGGCTCGTGATCGACACTGCGCCGGGTCGGATCTCCGCACCCCGGAAGTCGGGCGGTGGCACGAGCGTCCTCCTGGATCGAGCGTCGCGTAGGACACTCTCGAACGTACGCTCCGGTCGAAAGTGCTGAACGGCCCCAGCGGCCCACGTTCTGCGTGCTGCCGGCGCTGCCGATCGTGTTCCTGGGCCCGCCTCTGCTCTCGCTGGTCAGCTAGTGCGTGGACCGACCTTCGAACGGCCCTGCCGCTCGTCGGCGGTCGATCCGTCCCTAGTCGGCCGATCGCCTCTGATAACGCAGCCGGAGTCCGCGCTCGAGAAGGCCCGCGATGAAGGGCACTGGATCGATGTCACGCTCGGGGATGAGCGCACCGCGCCGGCGCACCTCGCCGCGCGCGACCATTCCCGCCATCACCGCGGCCGGGAAGCCGGTCGTCCGCATCATCGCGGTGGTCCGGCCCCGCGACCGGTCGAGGAGCCGCCAGATCCGGTCGTCCACGCTCACCTCCAGGGCGACGAGGTCGGGACCGCTCCGCGGCAGGGTCCGCTCGAAGTAGGCCTGCGCGCCCGCGCGGCCGAGCTCGCGGAACAGGCGGCGCACGCGCGCGCAGTGTCCGGGGTAGCGCAGCGTCTTGTAGTCGAGGTCGCCGATCCGTCCCTCGTACGTCTCGGGCATCGTCGACGCGCCGCCGGAGGTGAAGAACGCCTCGAGGCGGCCCAGGCCCGGGAACTCGAGGTGCTCGAGGCCGCCGAGCGCCCAGGGCCGGACGATCCGCCCGCCGCGCAGCGTCAGGCAGCGGCCGCGGTACTCGTTCACGAGGCCCTCGACGGCGAAGACGAGCTGGTAGCGCAGCGGCCCGGTCGGCCGCCGCGGCAGGCCGCCGACGCGGATCCGCACCGACCCGACCCGTCCTGCTCGGCCCTCGATGTCCTTCACGGCGTGGGCCACGAGGAGGCTCACCATGCCCGGCGCGAGCCCGCAGTCCGGGACGACGCAGACCCCGGCCCGCGCCGCGCGACGGTCGAGCGCGAGCTCCCGCCGCACGACCGCGTCGTTGCCGCCGAGGTCGACGAAGCTCGTACGTGCCGCGACGGCCATCTCCGCGAGGGCGTCGTTCAAGAGGTAGGGGACCGCGCTCACGACGACGTCCGTGTCGCGCATCGCGCGCTCGGCCTCGGACGGCTCGGCGGCCGCGTCCAGCTCGAGGCTCCGCGCGCGGATCCGCGCGGCGACCGCTCGCGCCAGCGCGCCGTCCCGATCGGCGACGGTCACGGCGAAGCCCTGGCCGGCCAGGTCGGCGGCGATGGCCGACCCCATGCGACCGGCGCCGAGCACGAGTGCGCGCACGGCTACTTCCTAACACGGGCGGAGGCGATCGCGTCTCGGCGTGTCACCGGGCGGTCCGGGATCCGCGTCGGCTTCGGGCGCTATTCGGCCTGCACGGGCGGGCGCATCAACGGGAAGCGATCGACGCCGTTCGGTCGGACGGGATATGGCGTGTCGGAGATCGCGTCGCCGTTGCCGTCGGTGCCCCGGTGGTCATCCCAGTAGTTGCCGCTCGCGCCGTCGTCCCAGCGCGTGCCGCGGCCGCCGTCGTAGGCGTTCCGAGCGTTCCCGCCGATGCTGTTGCCGGCGACGACGTTGCCCTCGCCGGACGCGATCTCGACCCCGACCCTGCCGCCCGTGATCCGGTTGCCTCGGAGCACGTTGCCGTCCGCACCGTCGCCGAGATGCACTCCGCCGCCCAGGACGTTGTCGACGAGAGCGTTGCGACCGGCACCGGACAGGGTCGTGCGCTCGATCGGCAGCGCCACGGTCCCTGTCGCGTCGGTCCCGACGTGGTTGGAGGCGACGAAATTGTGGTCCGCTCCGGCGTGCAGCTTCACCCACAGGCCGGCGATGACGTTGCCTTCCGCCCGGGTGGCCCCGCCCACGAAGTTGTGCGGCGCGTACACCTCGATGGAGCCTGAACCAACGCGCCGAGAGCCGGTGGGATCGGTGCCGATCAGGTTGCCCGACACGACGTTGTCCGTGGCGCCCGCGGCAAGGCCCACGAACCCGCTGATGACGTTGCGCTCCCGTTCGGTCGGCCCGCCGATCCTGTTGAACGGCTGGTTCACCCAGATTCCAGAGTCGCTCAGGTGCACGGTGCCGCTGGCGTCGCGTCCGATGTGGTTGCCCACGACCTCGTTGTAGGAGCTGCCCTCGTCGAAGATGAGGACGCCCCTGCCGGTGATGACGTTGTCCACGAGCCGGTTGCCGGGCGAGCCTCCCTCGATGCCGACGGTCCAGTAGCCGCCGCGGAACAGGTCTCTCGCCCCCGAGGAGTCGGTGCCGATGTAGTTGCCCTGAACGACGTTGCAGCACGCCGAGCCGAAGCCGAGCCCGATGTCGACCTCGCTCCAGCCGTTGCCGGCGATCACGTTCCGGTCGGCGGGGTCGGGTCCTCCGAGCACGTTGGCGCCTGACTCCATGAACACGCCCGACTCTCCATTCCCTCGCGCCCGCTGCCCGGTGACGTCCACGCCGATGTGGTTGCCGACGACGATGTGCCCGCCTTCACCGGAGAGCAGCAGGCCGTGGCTCCCGTTGGCGCTGATGACGTTGCCTTCGCCGAGAGGTCCGGAGCCCTTCGTCGGGTCGCCGCCGATCGTGTGGCCCTCGCCGCCGGCCGCGAGGCCTATGCCGGGGAAGCTGACCATCTGCAGACCCTTGATGACGCTGTGGGCCGCCTGCAGCTCCAGCCCGTTCGTGCCTGGCGGCGTGGCGCTCCCGTCGAGGATCACGCCCGCGTTGCTCCCGTCGATCGTGACGCGTTCCGCGTCCAGGGGCGCAAGACCCGTCGTCAGCTTGATGGCCGCCGGAGCCCGCGGCGGGAAGACGGCCGGGTCGAAGGTGATGGTGTCGCCGGAGCCCGCCGCGCCGAGACAGGCTC
>Ga0155957_1055_pt2 | contig 6481 bp, 2 predicted proteins | sample RifCSPlowO2_02_FD_107611 | JGI IMG/M metagenome (GOLD analysis project Ga0155957, IMG submission 107611) | Chloroflexi bacterium RIFCSPLOWO2_02_FULL_71_16 | reverse complement strand
TATTTCCGTTGGGGGGCCTCAAAACGGTAGCCGCCCCATGACGTCCGCCGTTGGCGGTCGGCTGATGCTGTGGTTCGCCGCGGCGCTCGGCTTCAGCTTCGCCGTCCAGGCGTCCTCCGCGCCGGGCCTCTTCGCTTCGCCGATATACGCGCCGCTCGCGCCGCATCTGGGGTCCTTCGCCGCCGTCTCCGTGATCGCCGGCATCGCCGCGCTCGCGGCGGCAGAACTGCCCCTCCCGCGCCCGGTGCGCGCAGCCTTCGCCGCGTGTGTTCCCCTCATGCCGCTGGCCGTCACCGTCAACTTCCTGCTGTCGGGACGGCCCAATGGCTTCGCGACATGGGGACTGCTGACGGTCGCGCTGCTGGCGACCGCCGTGATGGCGGCCACCGGCCGGCTGGCCGGGTGGAGACCGATCCGGACGACCGCAGGCGCCCTCGTCCTGGTCCAGGGGCTGTTGATGATCGCCAATCCGGAGGGCTTCCTTCCCGCCAGCTACGGAGGCCTCACCGCGTGGCTGTGGCTGTGGGGGCCGATCTTCGTCGTCTGCGGTGTGGGGCTGCTCGCAGCGGGACGGCTCGGATCGCCTCGAGCGGCGCTCGCGTTCACCGCTCTTGTCGCGCTGTGTCTGATCGTGCTGGTCGTCACCTTCCTGGGTACCGGGGTCTGGACCGGCGTCACCATCTACGGGCTCCTGCTGGTCTTCCTTGGGCTCGATGAGCCGAGGGGGCCCGAGCTGCGCCGCGTCGCGTCGCTGCTGCTGCTCGTAGGCGTCGCGCTGTCCCTCTACCACATCGGGGCGAGTCTGCTGGACCTGCTGCGCGGCCCTGCGCAGGTACCGGGCACCGAAGCGCACGACCTCTGGGACGACCTGGGGCTGGCGGTGGTGGCGGGCGCATGGCTGCATCGCGTCGTCGTCCGTCCCGCGCCCGCGAAGGTCGACCTGGCCGCGACGCTCGCCGTGCTCGGCGCCGGCGCGGGAGCGGCGGCGGCGCTCGTCGCCGCACCGAGCGCGCCTCTCGCCGAGCTCGCCGGCACCGCCGGGCGCGCCGTCGGGGGCGGCCTCGCGCCAGGCCTCCTCGTCGTCGGCTTCAGCGCCGCGCTGCTCGCCGACCAGCGCTGGCCCGGGCGCGCGTGGCTGGCGACGGTGATCCTGTCCACCGCCGCGGTCGGCTTGTCGCTCGGCCTGGACGGCGTCGTGGCCGGCATGCTCGATCTCGCCACCGAGTCGGCGCCGGCTCTCGCGGGCGGACCGGACGCGTTCGACGCGGTCACTCTGGTGTTCTTGTCGAGCGCTGTCGGGATCGTCGGCATCGCGCGCGCGCTCGATGCGCCGATCGGCGGGCGCATCTTCGCGGCGCTCGGCGCCGTCGTGTCCCTCACGCTGATGCGTTCGCTCATCACCGATGTGGCGATGCAGGACCTCCTGGGTCTCCCCGCCGGCTCCCCGCAGGCGGAGGCCGTCGCGGCGAGGCTCGGCGCGACGCGCGGTCTCCTGCTGCTCGTCGTCGCGGGCGCCGCGGCGGTCGGCGGGTTCCTGATCACGACGACGGTCAGCCGCCCGCTCGCGCAGCTCGTCGCCACCCTGCGGCGCTACGCCGGCGGGGACCGCAGCGCTCGCGCCGATGGCGGCGGTAGCGATGAGTTCGGCATGCTCGCACGGACGTTCAACGACTTCGCCGACGCAGAGGAGGCCGCCGAGGCTCGCCAGCGAAGCCTCATGACGGCGCTCGCCGAGGAGCGGCAACAGCTGCGCAGCGTGGTTGAGACCGCGCTCGAGGCGTTCGTCGGCATGGACGCCGCCGGCCGCATCGTCGACTGGAACGGCCAGGCCGCGGTGCTCTTCGGCTGGTCGCGCGACGAGGTCATCGGTCAGCTGCTCGCCGAGACGATCGTCCCGCCCAGCCTGCGCGAGGAGCACCGGCGAGGTCTCCGGCGCTTCCTCGAGATCGGCGAAGGACCGCTGATCGGGAAGACGCAGCGGATGCCGGCGCTGCACCGCGACGGCCACAGCTTCCCGGCCGAGATCTCGATCACGGCGACGCGCCGGGGCGATGACCCAAGCTTCAGCGCGTTCATCCGGGACGTCGGCGACCAGGAGCGGCGCGAAGCCGAGCTTGAGCGCCTTGCGCTCTATGACACGCTCACCGGGCTGCCGAATCGCACGCTGCTGAGGGACCGCTTCGACCTCGCCGTGGCCGCGGCGCGGCGCGACGGCACGGTGGTGGCGGTCGCGTTCGTCGACCTCGACCAGTTCAAGAGCGTGAACGAGGCGCTCGGCCATGCCGTCGGGGACGCACTGCTGCGCGAGGTCGGCCATCGGTTCCGCGCGGCGGTCCGCGAGACCGACACCGTCGGGCGGATCGGCGGCGACCAGTTCGGGCTCGTGGTCTCGGCGCTCGCGCAGGAGTCGGAGCCGAGCGAGGTCGCGCGGCGGCTGCTCAAGGCCCTCGCGCGGTCGATCGAGATCGAGGCACGGCCCATCTACCTGACCGCGAGCGCCGGGCTGGCCATTGTCCGGGTCGCGGACGCCGCGTTCGAGGAGATGATGCGGCAGGCCGAGATGGCGATGTACGAGGCCAAGCGCGGCGGCGGCGGCGAGCTCGTGCTCTACTCGGCGGCGCTCGACGCGAACCTGCCGGCGACCTTCGGGCTCTCGGGCGAGCTGCGCGCGGCGATCGACAACGACGAGCTGTGGGTCGCATACCAGCCGATCGTCGAGGCGCGCTCGGCTCGGTGCCTGAGCTTCGAGGCGCTCCTTCGCTGGGAGCACCCGCAGCGCGGCCCCATCCCGCCCGCCGAGTTCATCCCGGTCGCCGAGCGCTCGGGCCTCATCCGCTCGCTGGGCCTGTGGGTCCTGCGGCGCGCGCTCGCGGACCTCGCGCGCTGGCGCGCCGCTGGGCTTCCCCAGGGCGTGAGCGTGAACGTCTCGATGCGGCAGCTGGTCGACGCCTCCTTCACCGACGCGCTGCTCACGGCGCTGCGGGAGCTCGACCTGCCGCCGACGGGGCTCACGGTGGAGGTCACCGAGAGCGCCCTCGTCGGTGAGGGCGGCCGCGAGATCGGGCAGCTGGCCGCGCTCCGGGCGGCCGACGTCCACGTCTCGATCGACGACTTCGGGACGGGCTACTCCTCGCTCGCCTACCTGCACGACCTGCCGATCGATGAGGTCAAGATCGATCGGTCGCTCGTGGCCGCGGCGGTGACAGGCGAGCGCGCCGCGGTCATCGTGCGCGCTGCTTCGGCGCTCGCGAAGGCGATGGCGCTCTCGTTCGTCGCCGAGGGTGTCGAGGACCAGCGGACGTGGGGCTTCCTCGGACCGCTCGGGGCCATACGCGCGCAGGGCGACTTCATCGGCCGTCCGATGCGCTGCGAGGAGCTGCCGGCGTGGCTCGTAAGCCACCAGAAGCGGGTCGGCGGGGAGCTCGCGCGCGGGAGGCGGGTTCATTCGCGACGACCTAACTGAGGTCGAAGACGGCACGCGGTCCGAAACGATCGGCGCGGTCACGCGCGGACAGCGATGGAGCCGGACTGCTCGAAACGCGCCAGAAGTGGATGGGTGCGGACGGCGGCGGACCTTCCGACCCGCCCTTTCACGGACCGCATTCTTGGCGTGGCGACGAACCTATCCAAGGTTAGTGTGCTAACCTTGGATTACGCGGAGGTGAAGCCAAGGATGGCGAGGACGACGAAGCGGACCTATCGCGCCGTCCCCGGGTCGGGCGTGCGCCGGATCTGGGCGGGTGGCCAGCCGAGCCTCTCCGGAGGCCGTCTGGCTCGGCAGGGCTTCGTCTACTACGCGTTCGATGGTTGGCCGATCCGGGACCTGGCGCGAAGCTTCTCGGCAGAACTCGCGCAGGAACTCACCGAAGCCGAGAACGAGGTCCGACGGCTGAACGACGACCCGCCACGGACCCAGCTCCTCGAGGCCGTCGCTCGGCAACTGCTCCGATCCGAGGCCGTCGCCTCTTCTCGTATCGAGGGTTTCGAGCTGTCGCATCGCAAGCTCGCTGAAGCCGCGTTCGATCCAGAGGACACAAGCCTCAATGCGCGCGCCGTGCTGGGAAACGTCCGTGCGATGGACGAGGCGATCCGCTTCGCCTCGGAGCAGCTCGATCTGACCGTTACGGAGATCCGAACGATCCACCGTCGGCTGTTCGAGGGCACGCGCGACGCCGCGATCGGCGGGGTCATCCGCAACAGCCAGAACTGGATCGGTGGGCGCGACGACCCATGGGGCGCGCGCTTCATCCCTGTGCCTGAGGACCAAGTCACGAGGCTGCTGGACGACCTTTGCCGGTTCGCCGCACGCGATGACCTCTCGGCTATCGCGCAGGCGGCGGTCGTCCATGCTCAGTTCGAGACGATCCACCCCTTTTCGGACGGGAACGGACGGGTCGGTCGAAGCCTGATCCACCTCGTCCTGCGCCGGCGAGGCCTGGCTCCCTACTACGTGCCGCCCGTGAGCCTGATCCTCGCCGCGAACTACGAGGAATACGAGCGTGGACTGACGACATTCCGAGAAGAGCAGGTAGAGGAGTGGTGCGGGATCTTCGCGCGTGCGGTGACCATCGCGTGTCGGGGCGCTGGCGAACTCGCCACGCGGATCGAGGAGCTCAAGGCTCGCTGGCGGGAGCAGGCCGGATCACCACGGGCGGACTCGGCGGCAGCGAAGTTGATCGACCTCCTGCCCGTCCAACCTGTCTTGGATATGCGAACGGTCCAAGACGCCCTCGATGTGAGCGACGAGGCTGCACGCCTCGGGATCGCTCGACTCGAGAGCGCGGGGATCCTCTCGGAGATCACCAAGCGCAAGCGCGGTCGGGCATGGGAGAGCGTCGGCCTCTTTGCGCTGCTTGACTCGTTCGAGCGCCTCGTTGCGACTCCGACGGGTGGGTCCACGCCCATGCGTCGTGCTCCTCGGCCGACTCGTCGCCCGAGTAAGATCGCGGCGCGGTAGTTCTTGTGGTCGAACGGCCCACACAGCGCCCGGCGAAGGCACGGTCCAGCACATGCTGCTGCTCACACCTGGCCCGGGCGCGGTGGGCAGCACCACCATCGTCCTCGTCAGCTGGTCCGTGATCGAGTTCGGACCTTAGACCGGCACGCCATGGAGCCTCTTCGTCGCTTCTACGACAGATCCGCGAAGGGCTACGACCGTTGGATGCGGTACTACGACGGCCTGCTCCTCGGTGATCGGCGCAGAACGATCTGTTCCGTGGCCCGTGGGCGCACGCTCGAGCTCGGGGTCGGCACCGGGCTGAACTTCGCCTCGTATCCACGCGACGTGCAGCTCGTGGGGGTCGATCTGAGCGCGGAGATGCTGGCCATCGCGGGCCGTCGCGCGCGCGATCTCGGCATGGACGTGCACCTTCGTGTAGGCGACGCTCAGGCGCTCGATCTGCCGGACAGCTCATTCGACACGGTCGTTGCCACCCTCGTTCTGTCTGCCGTTCCCGATGTGCGTCGGGCGACGGCCGAGGCCTGGCGCGTCCTAAAGCCCCATGGCCGCTTCCTGATCCTGGACCACGTGCGAAGTCCGGTCGCGGTCGTGCGCTGGGCGGAACAGCTGCTCGATCCGCTCGTGTCGCGGCTCGCGCACGTCCACCTGCTCCGCGATCCGCTCGATCACCTCGGCCCGGCGGGCTTCGCGATCGAGCGCTCCCAGCGGTGGGCGTGGGGCACCGTCGAGGAGGTCATCGCCCGGAAGCAGCACTCCCGCTGTCCGCGAGAACGATCTCGCGAACACTGAGCGGCGCGAAGAAGGCGTGTCACCATTGCCTCACACCCCAGCCATTGCGTGGGGGAGGCTGAGAGCGTGTGAGGATGATGGACACCAAGGGCGCGGCTCGCGCGGTTCGTGAGCCTGGAGCGACAAGCGAGCCGGGCATCGGGTTGGCCGAGCGGTTCAGCCGCATCGGGATCCAGACCCGCATCATGCTGTACGTCACCGTGGGCCTCGTCACGATGTTCGGCGGCTTCGCCTATCTGGGATTCCGCGCGGTAGGTGACGCCACCCAGCTCGTCTACGAGGAGCGGCTGAGCACGGCGTACACGACCGCGAGCATCATCGAACGGGACTTCGTCCACATCGCGCGCGACGCCGATGAGGTCTTCGCGGACGTGGAGACGCGGGCCACGGAGCGGCTCCAGCCCGCGACGGCGCGGCTGGCGGCGCATCTCGCGACCACCGATCCGTTCCCGTTCTTCCGTGTCACCGGCGTCTGGTCCCTCACGGACGGGGGGACGACGAGCGCCGCGGCCGGCGAGCCCGCGATCGGCTCGCGAGAACAGATCGGCAAGATCCTGTCCGCCGCGACGGAGATGGGTGAGGCGCGCCACTTCGCCATCCCCGCGGTCGGTGCGACCTCAACGGGCGTCCCCTTCGGGACGATCGTCATCAGGCTCGCGCAGGCCGGGGGCTCGCCGCCAGCGCTCGTCGCGGTGCACGCGGTCTCGGTGAACAGCTCCGCCGACTACACCC
>Ga0155957_1115_pt2 | contig 6545 bp, 6 predicted proteins | sample RifCSPlowO2_02_FD_107611 | JGI IMG/M metagenome (GOLD analysis project Ga0155957, IMG submission 107611) | Chloroflexi bacterium RIFCSPLOWO2_02_FULL_71_16 | reverse complement strand
ACCGGCTCGGCCGGGGCCGAGCCGAGCACGTCGAGGTCGAACCATGGCTGGACCATGAACTCGATCTCGCCGTGCCCGTACGGCACCCGCGTCATGGGCCGGCCGGGCTCCGGCGATCGCTGCATCAGATGACCTTGAGGAGCCTCAGGATGACGAGGATGAGCGCGACGATGAGCAGGAAGTGGATCCAGCTGCCGCCGAACGGCGGGGACGCGGGCAGGTCCGGCCCGCCGCGCGCGAAGCGGCCCCGGCCGAAGTAGCCCAGCAACCACAGGATCAGCAGGACCACGATGAGCAGCTCGATGACGCCCACGAGCATGTCCTCCTTCGCCGAATGGGCGCGCACGGCCGACGCCGTGCGCGCGACGACGCGCAAGCTCCGGAAGCTCGACGCGCTCGCAGCCTACTTCGGCACGCTCGCGGACGCCGACCTCCCCGTCGCCGCCCGGCTCTTCGCCGGCGGCCCGTTCTCGCGCGCCGACCAGCGCGTGCTCTCGGTAGGCTGGAGCGCGCTGACCGAAGCGATCCTCGAACGGTCCGGGGCCAGCGGCGACGACATGGGCGCCTCGTACCAGCGGCACGCCGACCTCGGCGACGTCGCGGCAGAGCTGATCACGACGGCCCCGCCGGACGGGCGCCCGCTGTCGCTCGCCGGCCTGGCGGCCGCGTTCGACGAGATCGCCGGCACGCGAGGCTCGAACGCGAAGCGCGCTCTGGTCCGCGCGCTGCTGGCGCGCGCGACCGGCGACGAGGCCCGCTACGTCGTGAAGATCATCGGCGGCGACATGCGCATCGGGCTCCGGGAGAGCCTCGTCGAGGAGGCGGTGGCCAAGGCGTTCGGCGCGGCTCGCGAGGCGGTCGCCCGGGCCAACATGCTGGGCGGAGACATCGGCGAGGCCGCGCTTCGCGCGAAAGCCGGGACGCTCGGGGGCGCCGCGTTCGCGCACTTCGCGCCCATCGGGATGATGCTCGCGACCCCGGTCCTCGACCTCGCGGAGGTCGCCCGGCGGTTCCCAGCTCCGTACGTCGTGGAGGACAAGTACGACGGCGTGCGCGCCCAGGTCCACAAGGCCGGCGACCGTCTCGAGATCTTCTCGCGGACCCTCGACCGCGTCACGGACCGGTATCCCGAGCTGCACGCGCCGCTGCGCGCGCTACCCGGCAGCTTCGTGCTCGACGCGGAGATCCTCGCGTTCCGCGGAGAGCGCGCCGTGCCCTTCACCGAGTTCCAGGGCCGGCTCGGCCGTAAGTCCGTCGGAGGCGAGGTCCTCGAGCGCCTGCCGGCGAGCCTCGTCGTCTTCGATGTCCTGGAGCGCGACGGCACGCCTCTGATCGAGCGGCCGCTCGCCGAGCGCGCGGCGGTGCTGCGCGCGCTGCCGCTCGCGCCGCCGCTGCGGCCGGCCCTCGCGCGCACGCTCGATCTCGCCGCGGACGAGCTGGTGGCGGCCCTCGAGCGCGAGTTCGCCGCCGCGCGGGAGCGCGGGAACGAGGGGCTCATGGTCAAGGATCCGCGCTCGCCCTACCGCCCGGGACGACGCGGGATGGAGTGGCTGAAGGTCAAGCGGGCCCTCCGGACGCTCGACGTCGTCGTCACCGCGGTCGAGTGGGGACATGGGAAGCGGCGCGGCGTGCTCTCCGACTACACCTTCGCGGTCCGCGATGAGACCGGGAAGCTGCGCAACGTCGGCAAGGCGTACAGCGGCCTCACCGACAAGGAGATCGCCGAGATGACCGAGCACTTCCTCCGCACGACGACGCGCGACCTTGGCCGGATCCGCGTCGTCCGGCCGGAGACGGTCATCGAGGTCGCCTTCGACCAGATCCAGCGCAGCGACCGCCATGACTCCGGCTTCGCGATGCGGTTCCCGCGCATCGTCCGACTGCGTCCGGACAAGCCCATCGCCGACATCGACACCCTCGAGACGGTGCGCGCGATCGCCGAGGCCGCGTCGTAGCGCGCCCCATACTGGGCGCGCCCATGAACAGCGAGCCATCCCATTCCGCCGAGCAGCTGGGCTCGCTCCTCGAGCTCCAACGCGCGCTCGCGCTGGAGGCGGACGTCGACCGGGTGCTCGAGCGCATCACGAGCGCCGCCACGTCGCTCCTCCACGCGGAGCGGGCGACGCTCTACGTCGTGGACGACTCGCGCCAGGAGCTCTGGTCCCGGGTCCTGACCAAGAGCGAGCTGCGGGAGATCCGCCTGCCCCTCGACGGGCGAAGCCTCGCCGCGGACGTCGCGCGGACCGGCAAGCCGCTGCGCATCGACGATCCGTACGGCGACCCCCGGTTCGACCCCAGCGTCGACGCTCGCACCGGCTACCGGACGCGGTCCCTCCTGGTCCTGCCCATAACCCCACGCGGCGGGGGCGGCAGGCTCGGCGTGCTCCAGGTGGTGAACCACACGGATCCCTCCGACGGCCACGACGCTCCGTTCACGGGCGAGCACGAGACGCTCGGGATGGCGCTCGCGGCCTCGGCCGGCGTGGCGCTCGAGTACGTGCGCCTCAGCGACGAGCTCGCGCTCGAGCGCCTGCGCCAGGTGCGCATCGCCGAGGAGACGCGGCACCGCCTCGCCCGCGACCTTCACGACGGGGTCGCGCAGACCCTCGCCAACGCGGCGCTCGGCATCGAGCTGGCGCAGCGTCGGGCCCAGAGCGACGTCCCCGCCGCCATGGCCGAGCTCAGCACGCTCCGGGAGCGCCTCCTCGAGGCGCAGCGCGGCCTGCGCGACATCCTCTTCGCCCTGCGGCCTGTCGTCCTCGAGGAGGAGGGCCTGGCGTCGGCGGTCGGGGCGCTGGCGCAGCGCCTCGACGGGACCGCCGGTACGCGCGTGGCCGCCCGGGACGTGAGCTCGGCGCGGCGCCTCCCGCTCGAGGTAGAGGCGGGCGCCTTCCACGTGATCCGCGAGGCGGCCGGCAACGCGATCAAGACCGGACGCGCGAAGGCGGTCTCGATCGACGTGCGGGACGAGCCCGACGCGGTGACGGCGCTGGTGGAGGACGACGGTGTCGGGTTCGACGTGGCCGCGACGCTGCTGAGCTACGCCTCGCGCGGGAGCCTGGGTCTCCTCCAGATGCGCGAGTCCGCGCGCCTCATCGGAGCGCGGCTGACCATCGACTCGAGCCCCGGACACGGGACGCGCGTGCGGCTCCGCATCCCGGCCCGTCCATCGGCATGACGACCGAGCGCCACGCGCTCGAGGAAGCGTTCATCGCGCTTACCGACGGCGTCGTGGTGTGCGATGCGGCCGGAGCCGTCGCGAGCGCGAATCCCGCGGTCTTCCGCCTCCTGGGCGAGGACCAGCTCATCGGCAAGACCTTCGACGATCTGCTGCTCGTGAGCGGAGCGGCCACGGTGTCCGAGAGCGACGGGCACGTCGTGCGTCGCGCCTGGTTCCCGCGGGAGGACCGCATGGGCGTGCTCGAGATCGTGAGCACGGAGGTGCAGGGCGGCGGCCGCATCCACACCATCCGCGACGTCACGGCGCAGGCGGAGCTCCTCCGCCTCAAGGAGGACTTCCTCCTCCAGGTCGCCCACGAGCTGCGCACGCCCATCGCGGCGCTCTCGGCGTCGCTGGACCTCCTGCAGCAGGACGCGCTCACGATGCCGCGGGAAGAGCTGCGCACGATGGTCGCCACGCTCCTGCGGAGCGCTTTCCGCCTCGAGCACCTCGTCGAGAACCTGCTCGACGCAGGGAGCATCGAAGCCGGGACGTTCCAGGTGCGGACCATCCCCACCAGCCTCGGCCACGCCCTCCGCGAGTCCCTGGTGTTCATCCAGGCGATCATGGAAGGCAAGGGGCAGCGCATCGTCACGAACATCGCTCCGGGGGCCGACCGCGTGCTCGCGGACCCCCGGCGCACCACGCAGGTGTTCGCGAACCTCCTGGGCAACGCCAGCAAGTACTCGCCGGATGGCACGACGGTGACGGTCTCGTCGGCCGTCGAGGGCGGTTACGTGCGCGTCACGGTCGCGGACGAAGGCCCGGGCATCCCGCTGGACGAGCAGCCACGTCTCTTCCAGCGCTTCTACCGCTCGCGTCTGGTCCGCGAAGCGGCCGGGGGCCTCGGCCTCGGGCTCACCATCGTGCGCGCCATCGTGCAGGCGCAGGGCGGCGACGTGAGCATCGACAGCGTTCCCGACCGGGGTACTTCGGTACACTTCACGCTCCCAAAGGCACGAGAGGTGGCTGAGGAGGCAAGGGACTCGTGAAGCTGCTGGTCGTTGACGACGATCGCGACCTGGTGGAGCTCCTCGACTACGCGCTGCGGCGCGAGGGGTATGAGGTCACCCGCTGCTACGACGGCGAGACCGCCATCGACGCTTTCACGCGCGAGAAGCCGGACCTGGTCGTCCTAGACCTGAACCTCCCCAAGCTCGCCGGCTTCGTCGTCCTCGAGCGCATGCGCCGGACGGACGAGCACGTGGCGATCCTCATCCTGTCGGCCCGGCAGGACGAGACCGACGTCCTGCGCGGTCTCCAGCTCGGCGCGGACGACTACATGACCAAGCCCTTCCGTCCCAAGGAGCTCGTCGCCAGGGTGAAGGCGATCCTGCGGCGCTCGATCCAGGCGCGCGGCCGCCCCGCGCCGTCGATCTACCGCACCGGCGACATCGTCCTCGACGAGGCGACCCACGAGGTCCGCACCGGGACCGTCCCGGTGCACCTCTCGCCCACCGAGTTCAAGCTGCTGCGGCACTTCATGGCGAACCCGGGCCGCGTCCTCACCCAGGAGGAGATCCTCGAGGGCGTGTGGGGATACGACGCCGACGTCGGCGGTGACCTGGTGAAGCTCAACGTGAGCCGCCTGCGCCGCAAGCTGGCCTCCGACGGCACGCCGCGCGACGTGATCCAGACCGTGCCGGGCGTCGGGTACCTGTTCAAGGGCGCCGAGGGCGGAGTGCAGCGCGAGGAGCTTCGTCCCGCGGCCGGCGCGCGCGACCGCGCGGGCGGGGTGGCCGGCTAGCTGAGGTCTCCCGAGACGTAGGTCCCATGCCGCCGCAGCCATTCGAGCGGCGGCAGACCACCGAGACCGATGTGGGGGCGTTCGGCGTTGTAGTAGGAGAGGTAGAGCGCGATCGCAAGGTCGCGCTCCTCTTCGCTGTGCAGGTCGCAGGCGTAGAGGCACTCGCGCTGGATCGTTCCGTTGACGCGCTCGACCCGTCCGTTCGTCCACGGGTGGTACGGCTTAGTTCGGGTGTGACGGACACCGAGGGCCCGCGCGCGCTCGTCGAAGGTCCGTCGGTATCCCGAGCCGTTGTCGGTGAGAAGGCGCTGGACCCGGATGCCGCGCGCGTCGAAGGTCGCGAGAGCGTGCTCGAGGAAGGCCAGGGTGTCCGCGTTGCCGCAGCTCGGCCGCAGCTGCGCGACGACGACGCGGCTGGCGAGGTCGATGGCCACGTGCAGCTGGCGCCAGCCGACCCGCGAGTGGCTCTGGCCGGGGTGACGTCCACCGCCGCGGTCCAGGCGGCCCAGGCGCTTGGTGTCCATGGCCACCAGCTCCCCGGGCTGGCGAACATCGAAGTGTCCGAAGCTGCGCGGCGGCTTGGGGAAGAGGTGCGAGAGCCGCTGCGCCCGGTGGCGCCGGAGGATGCGGTGCACCGTGCTGGGCGGGAGCCCGAGGACCGCGCCGATGCGGTCGGGTCCCCAGCGCCGATCGACCCGGAGCGCCAGGACATCGGCCTCGAGCGCGTCGCTGGAGCGGCGCGGCGAGCGGTGCGGCCGGCAAGGACGATCACTGAAGTCCGGAGCTCGTCGGCGCCAGCGCTGAACGGTGCGGCGGCTCACGCCCATGTTCCGAGCCGCGTGGCTGACCCCGATGCGCTGGGCCTCGGCGACCAGGAAGGCACGCGATAGCGGGGTGGTGCGAGCGGTGCGGTACAACAGAAGACCCTCCGACTAGAAGTGGCTGGCTTGAACACCGCCACCCTAGTCGGGGGTCTTCATTTGGGACCTAGGTCTGTGGAGACCTCAACTAGATAGCTACGGCGTCGCGGTCGGGCTCGGTGTCGGCGCGGGGCTGGGCGTCGGTGACGCCTCCGGTGTAGGCGATGGCGAGGGCCGCGGCGTTGCGTTCGGATCGGGCGTCGGGGTCGGGAGCGGCGGGCAGCCGGTGCCGCCGGCCTTGAGGCCCACCTCGAGAAGGACGCCCTCGACCCCGATCTCCTTGGGCTCGAAGCCCTCGCCGCAGATGACGATCCGCGACAGGTTCCCGCCCTCGTCGGTGCCGGGGTGCGGGATGACGGTGATCTGGCCGCTCGCGTTGCCCGTCGCGAGGATCTTCGTGTTCTCGACGTCGCGCGCCTGCGGGTTCGGGACCGGCGCCTCCTGGCGGGTCTTGGCCTCGTCGAAGGCGTAGATGGTGATGGAGAGCGGGTCGAGCCGGATCTCCGCCGCACCCGTCGTGGGCACGGTCATGAGCTGATAGCCGGACGGCGGCCGCACCTGCAGCTTCGAGGTGCGCGGGACGTTCGTGATGACGAACTCGCCCTGCGCGTCGGACACCACGGCGCGGTTGCCATGCGCGATCGTCGCGTCGGCGACC
>Ga0155957_1053_pt3 | contig 6641 bp, 5 predicted proteins | sample RifCSPlowO2_02_FD_107611 | JGI IMG/M metagenome (GOLD analysis project Ga0155957, IMG submission 107611) | Chloroflexi bacterium RIFCSPLOWO2_02_FULL_71_16 | reverse complement strand
CGGGATGGCCGAGCGCCATGAGTGCGTGCGCGATCCGGCCGACGCCAGAGCCGAGGTCGAGCACTTCGGCGCCCGCCGGGATCACCGAGTGGATGAGCTCGGGCTCGCCCTCCGTGCCGATGGCGAGGTAGAGGCCGACCGGGCTGCCATCGGGTGTCGTGCCCACGTCCGGACGAGGACGCCGGGTCATGACGCCGCCCGCTCGAACTCCTCGTGGATGGCGCGCACCGCCTTCGCCTGGTCCGCCTCGGCAACGCAGAACGAGATGTTCAGCTCGCTCGAGCCCTGGGCGATGGCGATGACGTTCACCTTCGTCCGCCCGAGCGCGCCGAACACGCGCGCCGCGACGCCGGGCGTCCCGCGCATGCCCTCCCCCACCGCGGCCACGACGGCGATGGGGCGCTCCACGGAAACCCGCTCCACGTCGTGGTGGGCCAGCTCCTTCGCGAGCATCCGCTCGAGGGCCGCTTTGAGCCGGTCGCCCGTGTCGGCGGGCACCACGAGGCAGATGGAGTTCTCGCTCGAGGACTGGCTGATCATGAGCACCGAGACGCCCTCGGCGGCGGTGGTGTCGAAGACCTTCGCCGCGAAGCCCGGCACGCCGCTCATGCCGGCGCCCTGCACCGTCACCAGGCCGAGCCCTCCGAGCGAGGTCGTGGCCTTGACCACGCTGCCGTCGGGAACGCCCTGGCCGGTGATCGTGGTCCCCGGATCGTCGGGCGCGAACGTGTTCAGGATCCGTACCGGGATGCCCGCCTCGATGGCCGGCAGGACGGCCCGCGGGTGCAGCACCTTGGCGCCGAAGTAAGAGAGCTCGGCGGCCTCGGCGTACGAAAGCCGCGCCAGCGGCCGCGAGCCCCTGACCATGCGGGGATCGGCGCTCATGACCCCGCTGACGTCGGTGTAGATGCGGCACTCGTCGGCGCGGAGAGCGGCCGCGACGATAGCGGCGGTGTAGTCCGAGGCGCCACGCCCGAGCGTCGTCGTCACGCCCTCGGCCGTCGCGCCGATGAAGCCCGTGAGCACGGGAACTACGCCGTCGTCGAGGAGGGGCCCCAGCATCTCGCGCGAGCGCGCGTGGGTCTCCGCGAAGATCGGCGAGGCGCTCCCGAAGGCGTCGTCCGTCACGACCATTCCCACGGTCGCGAGCGGCTGCGCCTTCACCCCGGCGCGCCGCAGGGCCGCCGCGACGATGGGGGCCGAGGCGAGCTCCCCGTACGCGAGGATCGCGTCCCGGGTCCGGGCGGTGCACTCGTGCAGGATCGCGACGCTCCGCAGCAGCGCTCCGGTCCGTGCCGCGAGCTCCGCGAGGTCCGCGGCGGTCGTGTCCGCCGCAACGGGGGCCACGCTTCGGAGCAGGCCGTCGTGCGCGGCGGCGAGCTCGTCGATCACGCGCTGGGCGCGGTCACCGTCGCCCGCGGCCGCGGCGTCCGCCGCCTGCAGTAGGGCGTTCGTCGTGCCTGCCGTCGCGGAGACGACCACGACGCGCTTGCCGGCGGTCGCGCGCACGATCTCGGTGAGCCTCGCGAGCGCCTCCGGCGTCGCCACGGAGGTGCCGCCGAACTTGAGGACGGTCGTCATCGGGCCGGGCGCGCGATCCGGATCACGCCGCCGAGCATCTCAGGCGCCGCGCTGCGCGATGGCGATCACGTCGCCGAGTATGGCGGCAGCGGTCGCGTTCCCACCGGCCCCGGGCCCCACGAAAGTGAGCGTCCCCGCGAGGTCCGTCTCGAGACGCACGACGTTGGTGGGTCCCGTCGCCTGCCCTTCCAGGGAGGAGGCCCGGACCTCCTCGATCCCGACGCGCGCCTTCGTGGCGCGCTCGCCGAAGTCGGCGACGGCGAGGTAGCGCACCGCGGATCCGCGGGCGGCAGCCTCGGCCACCTGCTCGAGCGTCAGCGACCGCAGCGAGCTGCGCCGCACGCCGTCCGGGGGGAACCAGCGGCCCTCGAGGAGGCTCACCAGGATCGAGAGCTTGTACGCCGGATCCCAGCCGTCGACGTCGGCGCTCGGGTCCGCCTCCGCGTAGCCCTTCGCCTGCGCCTCGGCGAGGGCGGCGTCGAAGGCCGCGCCCTCCTCCATCCGCGAGCAGATGTACGTGGTGGTGCCGTTGAGCAGGCCGCTCAGGACCCGCGGGCGCACTGCGCCGAGAGCGCGCGCGGCGGCCACCACCGGGATCGCCGCGCCGACCGCGGCCTCGAATCGGAGCTCGCGCTTCGCCAGGCGCGCCGCCTCGTGGAGCTGGCGCCACTCGCGGGCCACGAGCTCCTTGTTGGCGGTGACGACGTGCTTCCCGCGCTCGAATGCCGCGAGCTGGAGGTCGCGCGCCGGCTCCATGCCGCCGATGACCTCGACCACGACGTCGACCTCGGGGTCGTCCAGCAGCGCGAACGGGTCCGCGGTCACGGGGACGCCGCCCGCGTCGCGCGGCTTTCCGGGATCGCGGGCGCACGCCCCCACGAGCCGCAGCGCGCGTCCGGCCGTGGCCGCGAGGCGCTTCTCCCGGTCCCCCATCGCCCGGGCGACCGCCGACCCGACCGTGCCGAGCCCGAGGAGCGCGACGCCCAGCGGCCGCGTCACCCGATGGCCTCCTCGAGGAGGTCGAGGGCCGCGGCGACGCTCGCCAGGCGGTTCCCGGCGCGGTCGAAGCCCAGCCGCAGCGTACGAACGGATGAGTGCCGGTCGCTGTCCACCGCGACGTACACGAGCCCTACCGGCTTGCCGGGGGTCGCTCCTGTCGGTCCCGCGATGCCCGTGATGCCCAGGCCGACCTTCGCGCCGAGCCGTTCCCGGGCCCCGCGCGCGAGCGCCCCGGCCACGACCGGCGACACCGCGCCGTGGCCGTGGATGAGGTCGGGCGCGACGTCCGCGAAGATCGCCTTCGCGTCGTTCGAGTAGACGACCGCGCCACCCAGGTAGTCGTCGCTCGATCCGGAGTGCTCTGTGAGGACCGCGCCCAGCAGGCCGCCGGTGCAGGACTCCGCGCTCGCGACCGTGAGCTTCTTGCGCTTCAGCCTCGGCTGGATCACGCGCATGCGCTCCGCCAGCGCCGCGTAGGTCGGCGCGGTCTTAGCGGGCATGCACGCGCAGCCGTCCGCTCGCAGGCATCAACAGCCCGGCCGCACGGACCACCACGTCCACCCCGGAAGCGAGGGTGAGCCCGAGGGCCGCGGCGAGCACGACCGCGGCGAGCGCCGCGAGCTCGGCGCTCGGCAGAGCGACCGCGAGAAGGAGGCCCGCCACAGCGATGGCGAGCACCACCGCCTTCACCTTGCCGTACGCGCTCGCCTCGACGGCCATCCCCCGCCCCGCCGCGAGGCCGCGCACGGCGGTCACGAGCAGGTCGCGGCCGAGGATGAACAGGACCACCCAGGCATCGACGGCGCCGCGGTCCCATAGCGCGACTAGCGTCCCGAGGACCAGCACCTTGTCCGCGAGCGGGTCGAGGAAGGCTCCGAGGCGGCTCGTGGCCCCGATCCGGCGCGCCAGCGGACCGTCGACCGCATCCGTCAGCGCTGCGACGCAGAAGACGGCCAGCGACGCCAAGATCGTCGCAGCCTCGGCGAGCAGCATCACGACCGGCACGACGGCGAGGGCTCGCGCCAGGGAGATCGCGTTCGGGAGCGCCTGCGGCGAGGGCATCGCGGCGAAGGCTAGCGCGCGCGCACCGGCGCGATCACTGGAAGGTGAAGGTGCGCTCCACGACCTGCCCGGCGGTGCCCAGCGCCCCGACCAGCTCGCCGTTGTGGATGACCTGGGTCGCAGCGGCGTTCCCGGTGCGGATGGTCACCTGCTTGCCGGTGAACGTCTGAACGGCGCCGGCCTCGAAGACACGCCCGGTCCCCTCGGCCTGCTTGCCGTCGACGCGCGCGAGCAGCCACGCGCTGCCGCCCTCGATCCGGATCGTCACGACCGCCGCGGTGAACGACACGGTCACCGTGCGGGTCTCCGCGGACTCGGCGCCGGCGGCGGTCTTGGCGATGAAGCGCAGCGCGTGGGTACCGGCCGTGTAGTCGATCGAGTCGGTGAAGCGCCCGTCGGCGCCGATGGTGACGGGCGCGCCGTTGACGGTGAGGCTCACGACGCCCCGCTCGACGCGGCCCGACACCGGCACACCGGAGTTCGTGTAGGTGCCGCCCTGCGCCGGCTGCTCGACCACCACCGCGGGCGCCTCGGGACCGGGCGTCCGCTCCGCCACGACCTCGTAGCGGATGGAGCGGTTGACCTGGCTCAGCTTGCCCGCGGCGTCGAGCACCTGGATCTCCACGTGGTTAGGGCCGGGCCGCAGCTTGATCGTCGCGCTGAACGTCCCGTCGCTGGCGGGCCGGATGTCGGAGATGGTCTCGGGGCCCGGGAACACGCGCACCGTGACGCGGCCGTCCGGGACGGTGCGCCCGCGGACGATGTACTCGCTCTCTCGGGCGAGGGTGTCCGCGGCCGCCGGCTCGAGGAGCTCGATGCGCGGCGGCGTCGCGAAGGAGGCGAACTGGTACGAGAGGTACCCGACGAACATGACGACCGCCGCGAGGACGACGACCGGCACGAGGATCGTCGGCGAGATGAACACGCCGCTACGCATGACCGGGCGCATCGGCTGGAACGTCCGCGGAGGCTCGGGCGTGGTGACCCGCTCCGCGGTGTAGAGCGCGACGAGGTCGGTGCTCTCGAGGTCGAGGTACTCCGCGTAGCTGCGGAGGAATCCCTTGGTGTAGACGGCACCGGGCAGCGCGTGGTGGTCGCCGCTCTCGAGGGCGGCCAGGAACTTCTCGCGGATGCGCGTGTCCTCGGCGGCCTGCTCGAGGGTGATGCCCTTCCGCTCGCGCTGCTCGCGCAGGATCTCGCCGAAGCGGGCCACTATTCGTCCGCCACGCCGCGCTGGGCCACGCCGTACACCTCGCGCATCTTCCCGGGTCCCTGCGCCGGCCCGACCACGCCGCGGCGCTCCATGAGATCGATAAGCCTACCGGCGCGGGCGAACCCGACCGTCATCTTGCGCTGGAGCATCGAGACCGACGCCTGCCCGGCGCGCTGGACGATCCCCACGGCCTCCTCGTAGCGGTCGTCGTCCATCTCCTCGCCGTCGTCGTCGCGGGCGCGCGACCGCTCCTCGTCCCGGACGATCTCCATGTGATACGTCGCCTGGCCCTGCTGCTTCCAGTGCCGGACGACGTGGTCGATCTCGAGGTCGGAGACGAACACCCCCTGCGCCCGGACGGGCTTCGGCGAGTCCGGGGCCAGCCAGAGCATGTCGCCGCGTCCGAGGAGCTTCTCCGCGCCGGTCATGTCGAGGATGGTGCGGGAGTCCACCGCCGAGGCGGTAGCGAAAGCGGCTCGGGCGGGGATGTTCGCCTTGATGAGCCCGGTGATGACGTCCACGGACGGCCGCTGGGTCCCCAGGACGAGGTGGATGCCGGTCGCCCGCGCCAGCTGCGCGATCCGGGTGATCTGCTTCTCCACCTGGATCGGCGCCTGCAGCATGAGGTCGGCGAGCTCGTCGATCACGAACACCACGTAGGGAACGCGGTCGACGCCCGTGTGTTTCTCGTTGTAGGCGGCGATGTTCCGCGCCGACTTGCGCGCGAAGAGCCGGTAGCGGCGGTCCATCTCGCTCGTCGTCCAGTACAGGGCGTTGAGGATCTGCTGCGGCTCGTTCATGACCGGCACGACCAGGTGCGGGATGCCGTTGAACGCCGGGAAGTCGACGCGCTTCAGGTCGCCGATGAGGATGCGGACGTCGTCGGGCGTGGCCTGGAGGAGCAGGCTGCAGAGGATCGAGCCGATGGACACGCTCTTCCCGGATCCCGTCTGGCCCGCGATCAGGAGGTGCGGCAGCTTCGCCAGGTCGGTGACGATGGGCTGCCCGGCCACGTCCTTCCCGAGCGCCACGGTCAGGCGCGAGGCCGCGCCCTTGAAGTCCGGGCTCTCGGCGACGTCGCGCAGCGAGACGAGGCCGATCGCCATGTTCGGGATCTCGATGCCGACGGCGCTCTTGCCCGGGATGGGCGCCTCGATGCGCAGCGTCCGGGCGGCGAGGGCCAGGGCCAGGTCGTCGGCGAGCGCCTCGATGCGGGACACCTTCACGCCCGCGGCCGGCTTCAGCTCGTACCGCGTGACGACGGGGCCGACGAAGGCCTCGGCGACCTTCGCCGCGACGCCGAAGTGCGCGAGCGTCTCCTCGATGACCCGGCCGTTGCGCAGGACCTCGTCCCGCTCGGAGCGGCCGTGCTTCCCCTCTTCGAGCATCTCGAGCGACGGGAGGACCCAGGGGTTCTCGCGCGGCTCGGCGTGCAGGACGCCCTCGGCCGCCACCGCGGCGGAGGGCAGCCCCTCGAGGGGCCCTCCGGGCGCCGTCGGCGAGTCGACCTCCCCGAGCGGCAGCTGCTCCGGCGCTGGCGGCGCGGGCCTGACCGGGCTCGGCCGAGCGGAGGCGGGCCGCGGCTCCGGCATGTTGATGCGCAGGGGGACGTCGTCGATCTCGTCGGTCGCGTCCTCTTCCTCGTCGTCGCTCTCGTCCAGGGCCGGCCGCTCGTCGCGCTTCGGAGGTGCGACGGTCCCGCTCGGCAGGGTCATGCCGCGGCGCAGCGCGAAGGCCGGGCGCCGCCGCACCACCGGCCCGACGAGGTCGGCGATGCTGCGCTCGG
>Ga0155957_1079_pt1 | contig 6716 bp, 4 predicted proteins | sample RifCSPlowO2_02_FD_107611 | JGI IMG/M metagenome (GOLD analysis project Ga0155957, IMG submission 107611) | Chloroflexi bacterium RIFCSPLOWO2_02_FULL_71_16 | reverse complement strand
GTCGAGATCATCCCCGCCGAGATCCAGCCGCCGGCGCGCAGCATCGAGGGAGCGAGCGGCAACCGCGTCCGGATCGGGTCCCGCCGGATCACCAACGGCGGGGACGAGGCGGATCTGGTCGTCGCCTTCAACGAGCGCGTCCTTCTCGGCCGCGTGCGCGAGGGCGAGCTGAAGCCGGGCTGCACCATCCTCCTCGAGAGCATGTGGCGCGATGACCGGGACGAGGGCGTCACTCGGTCGTACGACGCGACGGTCCGCGACCTGGTCGCGAGCGGCTATCGCGTCATAGAGGTGCCCATGGACCGGGCCAGCCGCGAGATCGTGGGCGATCCGCGCAAGGGCAAGAACATGTTCGCGCTCGGGATGCTCTGCAGCATCTACAGCCTCGATCTCGCCCTGGCGCGGGAGCAGGTCGCGCGGACGTTCGGCAAGAAGGACGACCGCGTGATCGCCACGAACGTCCGCCTCCTCGAGGCCGGCGCGGCGTGGGCCGGCGAGCACCTGGATCTTCGCTATGCCATCCCGGTCATGCCTCCGGCGGAGCCGCAGATCGTGGTGAACGGGAACACCGCCCTGGGCCTGGGGATCCTCGCGTCGGGCATGGAGATCTGCGCGATGTACCCGATCACCCCCGCCACCTCGGCGTCGCACTACCTGAGCGAGGTGTTCGAGCGCGCGGGCGGGATCGTCCACCAGGCGGAGGACGAGATAGCCGCGTGCGCGTTCGCGATCGGCGCGTCCTACGCGGGGAAGTGCGCCGTGACGATCACCTCGGGTCCGGGGTACTCGCTGAAGCAGGAGGGGATCGGGCTGGCGGTCATGGCCGAGATCCCTCTCGTCGTCGTCGACGTGCAGCGCGGCGGCCCGAGCACCGGGCTGCCGACGAAGGTCGAGCAGGGCGACCTGCTCACCGTCATCTTCGGCAGCCACGGCGACGCGCCGAAGGTCGTGCTTGCGGCGAGCGGCATCGAGGACTGCTTCTACTCGATGATCACCGCCCGCAAGATCGCCGAGACGTTCAACACGGTGGTCGTCGTCCTCTCCGACGCGAGCCTCGCCACGGCGCAGCAGCCCTTCCCGAGGCCATCCTTCACCGAGGACTGGCTCGCGCCGCCGATCGATCAGGGCCCGGTCCGTGAGGGCGCGAAGCCGTACGACTGGGACGCGACGACCGGCCTGTTCCGGCGCGCGATCCCCGGACAGCCCGGCGGGATGCACACCGTCACCGGGGTCGCCCACGACCGCGATAGCCGCATCGCCTACGATCCGGCGAGCATCGAGGAGGGCCTGCGCGCACGCAGCCTGAAGCTCGCGGCGCTGCAGCGCACGCTGCGGTGCCCCGAGGTGTTCGGCGACGGCGAGGGCGATCTCCTCGTCGTCGGCTGGGGCAGCACCAAGGGCGCGATCGAGGAGGCCGTGGAGGGGCTGCGCGCGGAAGGGCACGCGGTCTCCGCGCTGCATCTGCGCTTCATCCAGCCCATGCCGTCGGGCGTCGGCGCCATCCTGGGGCGCTTCCGCAAGGTGATGACGGTGGAGGCGAACTGGTCGGATCCGCCCGATCACCCGCTGATCGACGGCGAGAACCGCAGATGGTCGGCGCTCGCGACCCTGCTGCGCTCGCGCTATCTGGTCGACGTCGATTGCTGGAGCGAGACGCGCGGCCGGCCGATGAAGCCGGGCTCGATCCGCGCGGCGCTGCTGGCGGCGCTCTCCGAGGCGGCGCGATGACGATCCCCGTCACCGAGCGCCTGCGGATCCTCACCGCCGTCGAGCACGACCTCGGGGAGTACCAGACGGGCGTGCCGCGCTGGTGCGACGGCTGCGGCGACAACGCCATCCTCGCCGCGGTCCAGAAGGTCTGCCGTGACGAGGGCCTCGCGCCGGAGCGGACCGTGTTCGTGTCCGGCATCGGCTGCTCCAGCCGCCTGCCGCACTACATGCGCGCGTACGGCTTCCACGGGACGCACGGCCGCGCGCTCCCCATCGCGGAGGGCGTGAAGATGTCGCGTCCCGACCTCGCCGTCTTCGTGAGCACCGGCGACGGCGACTGCCTGAGCATCGGCGCCGCGCACTGGATCCACGCGCTCCGCTACAACATGGATCTGACGGTCCTGCTTCACGACAACCGGATCTACGGCCTCACGAAGAAGCAGGTCTCCCCCACCTCGCCGCTCGGCACGAAGAGCAACACCACGCCCAGCGGATCGGTCCTGCGGGGGCTCGACCCGCTCGCGGTGACGCTGGCGGTGCCCGGCGTCTCGTTCGTCGCCCAGGCGGTCGACTGGATCCCGGAGGTCCTGCACCAGATCGTCCTCGCGGCCTACCGGCACAAGGGGATGTCGTTCGTCCGGATCCTCCAGCGGTGCCCCGAGTTCATGCCCGGCGCGTTCGAGCCGTACGTCCAGGACCCGCGCCGCACCCTCCTGCTCCGTCACGAGCGAGGCGTCCGGCCGAGCGCGGCGCTCTCCCGGGTCTACCCGAACACCCGCGAGCACGACCCGTCCGACCTGGCCGCGGCACGGGAGATCGCCGCGGTCGCGGATCCGATCCCGGTCGGGATCCTCTACCACGACCCCGCCGCGCCGCGGTACGAGGACCTGCGGGGGGCCGGCGCGGTCCGGACGCCCGACGCGGTGCGGCGCGCCCTCGAGGCCGAGTTCGACAAGTTCACCATCCGGCCGCACGACGACATGACCGCGAGCGCCGAGGCCTAGCGACGTGGACGAGCGGCTCCTTTTCCACCTGACCGGGAAGCGCACCGGAACGGCGCTCGCCCCGGCCGACGGCCTGCGCCCGGCGCTCTTCGCCCGGACGGGCGACCTCGTGCGCCTGCGCTACGACTTCCCGATCGTCATGCCGGAGGATCCGCGCGAGGAACCCGCCGCCCGCGCCCTTTCGGCGATCGTCGACGAGCTCCTCCGCGAGATCGCGCCGCGCGGCTTCGCGGGCGACCGCACGCGCCGCCACGTGCTGCGCCTCGAGCGGGAGATCCGCGTGATGCTCGCGGAGGGCAGCGGCGGGACGCTCGGGTCGCTGTGGGACGCGGCCGCCCGGCGGGTCGCCTCTCGAAGCGACGGCGGCGCCCTCGCGGATCTGGAGCGGGCGCGCGCGGCGCTGCGCGTCGACGGCGACCTGGTCGACTGCGACGCGGAGACGGCGGCCCGGCTCGTCGCCCGCGCGTGGCGCGGGGTGCAGGGCCGCCGGGCGCGCACCCTGCGGCGCACCATCGACGAGCTCGTCGTCCGGCTGTCGGACCTCGTCCGGGCCGACATGCTGCGCTCCGCCGAGGGACGGCGCGCGGACGCGCTCCGCGCCGGCGTGGGCCAGCCCCACCGCGCGCTCTTCGACTTCGAGCTCATGGCGCACCTCATCGCGACGCCGTCGGGCGGAAGCGCGCTGCCGGGCCGCCGGCGGCGCCGCATCGAGAGCGCCCTCGCGGTCCTCCGCGCGCAGCGCTTCTTCGGAGGGCGCGAGCCGTATCGCTTCGCGTTCGACCGCACCGGTGAGGCGCTCGCGGCGTACCGCGAGCGGATGCCGCGCCTGGCGGAGCTCGTGCGCGCCATCGCCATCGGCGAGCTCGAGGTCGAGGGACGCTATGTCGAAGCCGAGCACGACGCGTACTTCATGGCGTTCGGCGAGCACGCGGTCGGCGCGGACGACCTCGCCCTCTTCCCCGGCTACCTCGTCCGTCTCGCCGCCGGCAGCCCGGGCGCGGCCCGCAGGGCCGAGGTGACGGATGCCCTCGCGAGCGGGGCGCCGGTGAAGGTCCTCCTCGAGGTCGACGACGTCTTCGCGCCCGAGGCGCAGCTGGCCGCGGCGGCGATGGGGCTGGGCGGCGTCTACGTCGTGCAGTGCCCGAGCTCGCATCTGCTCGCCGCCGCGCCGAGCATCCTCGCGGCGCTCGAGCATCCCGGCCCGGCCCTGGTCAGCGTGTTCACCGGCGCGGGGCGCGCGCTGGCGCCCTACCTCGTCGCCGCGGCGGCCCTCGAGTCACGGGCTTTCCCGGCTTTCGCATACGACCCGGCGGCCTCGGACGGCCGGCGCGTGTCGCTCATCGGCATGCCGCAGTCCGAGCGCACGTGGCCCGTGCACGAGCTCGAGTACGCCGACGACGCGCTGCAGCGCCGGACCGAGCGCGTGGCGTTCACGTCCGCCGACCTCGCGCTCCTGGACCCATCGTGGGCCGACCACTTCGCGCGCGTCCCCCGCGAGCGCTGGGACGGCCGCCTCGTGCCGCTCGCCGAGCGCCTCGAAGGCGAGGCCGCCGCGGGTGAGGTCCCCTTCGTCTACGCCGTGGACGCGGAGGGCGGCCTGCACAAGCTCGTCGCGGACGCGCGCGCGACCGAGGCGGCACGCCGCCACGGCGACGCGTGGCTGCGGCTGCGCGAGCTCGCGCGCCGGCCCGAGCCGGTCGTGCCGGCCGCTCCGCCCGAAGCGCCGACGCCCGCCGCGGTGGAAGCGAACGGCGGCGCTCCGACGGAGCCCGCGGTCGCCGAGGTCGCCGCCGCGGCGGGCGAGCACGGCGAGGACGAGGCCTACATCGAGACGCCGCGGTGCACCACGTGCAACGAGTGCACCCTGCTGAACCCGCGGATGTTCGCGTATGACGAGAACAAGCAGGCCTACATCGCCGACCTGGCCGCCGGCACGTACCGCGAGCTCGTCGAGGCCGCCGAGGGCTGCCAGGTGGCGATCATCCACCCCGGAGCTCCGCGCGACCCGGCCGAGCCCGGGCTCGACGAGCTGCTGGAGCGCGCCGCCGCGTTCCGCTGACGCGGTCGGTGGGCCGGCGGCGCTGCCGGCACGGGCACACCCGAGGGCCGGATGTCACGAGTCCTGGGGTCGAGCGGCCCTTTCCAGCCACCCCAGGACCCTGAGGATGTCGGCATGGCGGACGGCCTTCACACCGATATCGACGAGGGGATCGCCTGGCTGACCCTCGACCGGCCCCCGGTCAACGTCCTCGATACCGCGCTCCTCCTCTACCTGGCCGACACCATCGACGACCTGGGCGCCCGCGGCGATCTGCGCCTCATCGTCATCCGCGGCGCCGGACGGTCGTTCTCGGCCGGTGTCGACGTCGGACAGCACCTGGGCAAGGAGCTCGCGCCGATGCTCGAGGCCTTCCAGCGCGCGGCCGTCCGGCTCGCCTCGAGCGACGTGCCGACGCTCGCGGTCGCGCACGGCGCTGCTCTCGGCGGCGCCTGCGAGCTCGTCGCGCTCGCGGATCTCGCGATCGTGGCCGACGACGCGGTCCTCGGCGTCCCGGAGATCCGTCTCGGCGTGGTGCCACCCGTCGCCGCGGCCTGCTTCCCGCGGCTGGTCGGGGCCCAGCGCGCGGCGGCGCTGATCCTCATGGGCGACACCATCACCGGTGCCGAGGCCGCCCGCATCGGGCTCGTCTGGAAGAGCGTTCCCCCCGAGCGCCTGGCCGAGGAGGCGACCGCCGTCGCCGACCGTTTCCGCGGCCTGTCCGCGAGCGCGCTCCGTCTCGCGCGCCGCACGCTCCGCGGCGCGATGCGCCTACCGCTCCAGCAGGCGATCGCCGATTCCACCGACCTTCAGGTCCGCGCCATCCCCGAGATGGCGGACGCGCAGGAGGGTCTCCGCGCGTTCATCGAGAAGCGCAAGCCGGTCTGGTCGCACCGCTGACCCGCCCGCTGACGGGCGGGCTTTACATGACGACGATGCGGCGGATCCCCTCGCCGCGGCGCAGGCCGTCGAAGGCGAGGTCCAGCTCCTCGAGCGGATGACGGTGCGTGACGAGCGGCTTCACCACGAGCCGCCCGCGCCGCACGAGATCCAGCACGACGGGAAAGTCGACGGGCCGGCATCCGAGCGTCCCGATCACGGTCAGCTCGCGGTACATGACCCGCCCGCCCTGGAGCGTCATCGGCTTGGAGCTCGACCCGAGGAGGACGGCCCGACCGCCGGTGCGGAGCATCGCCACGGCCTCCTCCTGCGTGGCCGGGACGCCGATCGCCTCGATGGCGACGTCGGCGCCGCCGTCCGTCTCCCGGCGCACGCGCTTAGCGACGTCGCCGTCGCGCGCGTCGACCGCGGCGCTCGCCCCGAGGTCCATCGCGATCCGGAGCTTTGACGGATCGAGGTCGACCGCCACGACGCGGGCACCCAGCATCGCGGCCACCTGAACGACGTTCAGGCCGAGGCCGCCACAGCCGATGACGGCCACGCGCTCGCCCGGCGAGACCAGGGCGCGGCGCACGACGGCGTGGAAGGCGGTGGTCAGAGCGTCGGCGATGACGCAGGACTCCAGGAGCGGCAGCTCCGCCGGCAGCGCGAACGCGTCGCGCGCCGAGGTGACGACATACTCGGCATAGCCGCCGTCGAAGCTGTTGCCGATCATGCGCTGCGCCGCGCAGACGTTCTCGCGACCGGAACGGCAGGCCGCGCAGCTGCCGCACGTCGTCACCGGAGCGAGCAGGACCGCCTTCCCGACGAGGCCGGCGTCGGCGCCCGGACCGGCCGCGACGACGGTGCCGGAGATCTCGTGGCCGAGGACCACGGGCGGCGGCTTGAACGTGGGCACGCCGTGGTCGAGGTAGTGGAGGTCGGTGTGGCAGACGCCGCACGCCGCGACGCGCACGAGGATCTCGCCGGGCCCGGGTGAGGGCCTCGCGAGCTCGCGCATCTCGAGGGGCGCTCCGCCGGCGGTGAAGACGGCCGCCCGCATCGTCGCCGGCAGGGCCTCCAGC
>Ga0155957_1028_pt1 | contig 6830 bp, 4 predicted proteins | sample RifCSPlowO2_02_FD_107611 | JGI IMG/M metagenome (GOLD analysis project Ga0155957, IMG submission 107611) | Chloroflexi bacterium RIFCSPLOWO2_02_FULL_71_16 | reverse complement strand
CGACGTACACCATCTCCTGGTGGGCGATGTCGGAGAAGCGCATCCCGAGGTCGAAGACGATGTCGTCCCACTTCCACCCGCGCCGCGACGTGATGAGCGCGGTCCCGTCCATGAAGTTCTCGAAGAAGACGTCCGTCCCGGAGCGCGCGAGGCCCGCGTAGCCGGTGGCGTCGCGGCCGCTCCGCCGCTGTTCCATGAGCTCGCCGGGATCCTCCGGGGCGATCGCGGTGTGGTCGTGCAGCGAGACGATGAGGTCCTCCGCCATCAGTCGCTCGGCGCGCTCGGCCTCCTCCCGCGATAGGCCGAGGTCGTGCTCGGCAACGCGCCCGACGTCCTTCGCGAGCCGGAACTCCCGGTAGTCCGTCCCGGCCCGGAGGTACTGGAAGGAGCGATACCCGTCGTATCGCTTGGCCACTACTTCGCGGCCGCCGCCTTCCGCAGCCTCGCGGGACGCTTCTGTGCCGCGGTCGCCATCACGATCGGCGGGACCCCGGCGCTCCGGATCGTGCGTGCGAGCTGCGGCACGTCCTTCGAGGTCAGGTTCCGCAGCTTCGCGAGCTGCGCGTCGATGCGGCGCGACAGGTCCGCGAAGACCGCCCGCTGCGACGCGGTCGGACGCGCGTCCGCCTGGGCCACGGCGGCGCCGAGGCCGCCGAGCTTGGCGTTCAGCTTGATCGGGAAGTTGAGCGTGTCCTGACGGCTGCGGGCCTTCGTCTGGACGAGCTCCTCCTCGACCGCGGTCAGGGCTTTCCGGAGACTCGACGCCGACCGGGTCACGGGCCGCAGCGCCCGCTCCTTCCCCGTGCGGACCTCCCACTCCTCGACCTGCCTCCGCAGGGAGCGGATGGTGCTGATGGCGTCGTGCGTCTCGGAGAGCTTGTCGCGGATGGCGAGGAGCAGCTCGAACTGCTCGCGGATCGCCTCCTCCGGGACGCCCACGCGCGGGTCCTTGCGGACCTCGAACGGCTCCGTGAGCGTCGTGTCGCCGACCTTCAGGCGGACCTGGTAGCGGCCGGGCGGCACGACGGGACCCGCCAGCGCGCGCTCGAACTCCTCCATCGAGGGGTCGTCCGCGACCTTGGAAGCGTCGGGATGCCGCATGTTCCAGACGAACCGGTCCAGGCCGGGCTCCTTCGGGACCCGCGGCTCCTTCGTCTCCTCTTCCTCCGGCTTGGTCGCGGTCGGAGCGGCGCCCGGGCCGGCGACGGTCTCCGCGCCTTCGACCTGGAGCGCCGCGCTTGGTGGCGGCGGCTCCGTCGCGCCGGTCTTCCGGCTGGTGAAGGAGCGGATGAGCCGGCCGCGGCCGTCGAGGAAGGACAGGGTGACCTCGCCCTCGGGGCGCTCGCGCAGCCAGAAGTCGACGATGACACCGTCCGGCGGGTTCTTGCCGGCGTCGAGGTACGTCTCTTCCCTGTCGCCCGGGGCGTCCTTCTTCTCGGACAGCCGGTACGTGAGCATCGTCGCGTCGGTGAAGCGGTAGTTCTTGCCGAGCACCGGCTTGCCCGGGAACCCGCCCTTCGAGCGGATGCGGTACGTCGGCCGCGGCGGGAAGAGCCGCGCGGCCTCCGACCTCTTCGGCGCGCTCCACGCGCGGACGGCGGTCATGTCGTCGAGGACCCAGAACGAGCGCCCGTGCGTACCGAGCACCAGGTCGGCGTCCTTCACGACCAGGTCGTGCACGGGCACGTGCGGGAGGTTCGCCTGCAGGCGCTGCCAACGGCCACCGTCGTCGTACGAGACGTACACGCCCGTCTCGGTGCCCGCGAACAGCAGCCCTCGGCGGACGGGATCCTCGCGGATGGCGCGGCAGAAGTCGTCGTCGGGGATGCCCGCCGTGATCTTGGTCCACGTCTTCCCGAGGTCGTCCGTCCGGTAGAGGTAGGGCCGGAAGTCGTCGAGCATGTGCCGCTCGACGGCGATGTATGCCGTGTTCGCGTCGTGCGGTGACGCCTCGACGAGCGACACGGTGGACCAGGCGGGCATGCCGCGCGGGGTCACGTTCTTCCAGGTCCTCCCGTCATCGGCCGAGACGTGAACGAGCCCGTCGTCCGAGCCGGCCCAGAACACGCCCTTCTTCACCGGCGACACGGCGAAGGCGAAGATGGTGCAGTAGTACTCGGCGCCGGTCTGGTCCTTCGTGATGGGACCCCCCGAGTCCTGGAGCCGCGAGGCGTCGTTCCGCGTCAGATCGGGGCTGATCACGTCCCACGTCTCGCCCTCGTCGTGCGAGCGGAACACATGGTTCCCCGTGACGTACAGCGTGTTCGGGTCGTGCGGCGAGAGGACGATCGGGAAGGTCCACTGGAACCGGTACTTGACGTCCTTGGCCGCGTGGCCGGAGCTCATCTCCGGCCAGACCATGATGTTGCGCGACTGGCCGGTGAGGTGGTCGTAGCGGGTGAGATATCCCTGGTACGAGCCGCAGAAGACGATGTTCGGGTCGTCCGGACGGATGGCGACGTAGCCGCTCTCGCCGCCGCCGAGCTCGTACGCCTCGATCCCGGTGATCCCGGCGATGCGCGCGCGGCTGGGTACGGCGATGGCGGTGTTGTCCTGCTGCCCGGCGTAGATGTGGTACGGGAAGCGCGTGTCGGTGATGACGTGGTACATCTCGGCGGTCGGCTGGTTGTACAGCGTCGACCAGGTCTCTCCGCCGTTGAAGGTCACGGTCGCGCCGCCGTCGTTCCCCTCGATCATCCGCTTGGGGTCGTTCGGGTCGATCCAGAGGTCGTGGTTGTCCCCGTGCGGGATCTGGAACTGGTCGAACGTCTTGCCGCCGTCGATGGAGCGCCAGCCGTCGACGTTCAGGACCCAGACGGTGTCGGCGTCCTGCGGGTCGACGAAGACGTGCGTGTAGTACCAGGCGCGCTGGCGCAGGTTCCGATCCTCGCAGCCGCGCGTCCACGTCTCGCCGCCGTCATCGGACCTGAAGACGGCTCCGTCGGAGGCCTCGACGAGCGCGTAGACACGGTCAGGACGCGAGGGCGCGACCGCGATGCCGATCTTCCCAAGCGTGCCGGTCGGGAGGCCCGGCTTCCGCGTCAGCTCCGTCCAGGTGTCGCCACCGTCGGTCGTCTTGAAGATGCCGCTGCCCGGACCGCCGCTCCGCATGTAGTGCGGCAGGCGGACCGTGTCCCAGAGCGCCGCGTACATGATCCGAGGATTGCTCGGGTCCATGGACAGGTCGATCGCGCCGGTGGTGTCGTCCCGGTAGAGGACGCGCTCCCAGCTCGCGCCGCCGTCGGTCGAGCGGAAGACGCCGCGCTCCTTGTTCGGGCCGTGCGCGTGGCCGAGCGCCGCCACGTACACGACGTCGGGATCCCGCGGGTGGACCACGACGGTGCTGATGTTCCGCGTCTCGCGCAGGCCGACGTTCCGCCAGGTGCGGCCGCCGTCGCTGCTCTTGTAGACGCCGTCGCCGTGCGAGACGTTCTCGCGGATGCACGACTCGCCCATGCCGACGTAGATGACGTTCGGGTCGCTCGCCGACACCGCGATGGCACCGACGGACGCACGCTGGAAGTACCGATCCGAGACGTTCTCCCAGAAGGCACCCCCGTCGGTCGTACGCCAGACGCCGCCGCCGGTCGTGCCCATGTAGAAGGTGAGCCGCTCCGTCGGGTGTCCCGCGACGGCGCCGCAGCGCCCGCCACGGAAGGGCCCTGCGAGCCGGAACTCGAGCCTGGCGAACGGATCCGCGCCGCCCGCACCGGACGGCCGGGTCCTCGCTCCGGTCTGGCGGCGGGTGGGGCGCGCGGTCCGGCGGGTCGTGCGACGGGCGGTGGCCATGGGGCTCCCCTCCTGCGTGGTGTGGATCGCCGTGAGGTTAGACCCATGGGCCCGCGCGCGTCGGAGGCGCTAGGCTCTCACGCCATGACCAACCTGACGCACATCCGCGCGCTCGTGCTGCAGGGCATCAACGCCGTCGACGTGGTGACGCTCGGGGCCTCGCTCGTGATCGCGGAGACCTTCTACAAGCTCCACAGCTTCACGCTCGAGGCCGGTGCGTTCCTCGCGACCTGGTACGGCCTGCGCCTCGTCGCGCGGGCGATCTTCCGGGACCGCTAGGACACGACGCGGGGGCCGGCGGGGGCGGAGCCCCCGCCTGGTTCGTCCTCGGTCGCGGCGGAGCCCGCGGCCTGAGCCTCATCGCCCTCGGCGGCCTCGTCGCGCACCGGCGCCTCGGCCGGCTTCCCGTTCGCGTCCGGCGCCGGCGGCCGAGGAAGCACGACCCAGAACGTGCTGCCGCCCCCTTCGCCCGGGCTCGACGCGCCGACGCGGCCGCCGTGGGCCTCGACCACCTCGCGAACCACGGCGAGGCCGAGACCCTGTCCGCGCACGTCGTGCGCCGCGCGGTAGCCGCGCTGGAAGAGGTGCGGCAGATCCTCCGGTGATACGCCGCGGCCTTGATCGGTCACCGTGACGATCACGCCGTCGCCTTCCCCTCGCATCCCGACGACGACCTTGGCCGGCGCCGGCGAGTACTTGACGGCGTTGCCGATGAGGTTGTCGATGACCTGACCGATCCGCGGGGCGTCGAGCGTGAGGACGACCGGGTCCGGAGGCTCCTCCAGCTCCACGTCGGCATCCGAGAGGACCCGCACCCGCGCGACGGCACCGCGCACCAGGTCGCGCAGATCCGTGGGCGCCACGGTGAGCTCCGCCGAGGGCGCGGCCATCGGCTGCAGATCGGAGATGAGCCGCGCGAGCTGCGCGACCTGACGCTGCATGGTGTCGAGGTGGCGCGCGACGATCTGCGCGTAGCCACCCACGCTCGTGAGCGGCGTGCGCAGCTCGTGGACCGCCGTGGCGACGGCCTCTTCCTTCGCGCGCAGCTGCCCGCGGACGTTCTCGAGGACGACGCGAAGCTCGCCGACCGAGCGCTCCGCCCGCTCACGCTCGAACGCCGCGCCGAGCGCCCGGGCGGCCGCCTCCGCGATGTCCTGGATGAGCGCGTCGCGCCGCTCGGCGCCGATCGAGCTCTCCTCCACCGCGACCGCAAGGGCCACCCGCGGACCGTCGTGCATGCCGAGGATCCGCCCCGCGCCGCTGAGGGGGACCAGCTTCGGCAGGTCGCCGGACCGGCCGCGGGCCGGGAGGTCGGCCAGGCGGGGTGTCCTCTCGAGGGGCGAAGGCGCGTTGCCTCGGTCGTGCTCCATCGTCACGGAGTCCTCGCGCTGCACCCAGACCCACGCCCCGGTCACGCCGGGCACGCGGAAGGCGTGCTCGCTCGCGATGCGCAAGACCTGCGTGGACGTGGTCGCGCCGGACAGCGCCGCGAGCGCCGCGGCGCGGCGCTGGAGCACGTCGTGGTCGAGAGCGTCCCGGCCACGGACGCGGGCCAGCTCGGCCGAGACGAGCGCCGCGGCCACGAGGAGCTGAAGCGGCCAGAGCTGGAGGGCCTGGGCCTCAGGCAGCCGCAGCGCGATGACGAGGTCGACGATCACGATGGCGACCGCGGCGGCCGCCGCCGCGCCCGTCGCCGCGTAGCGCAGCGCGCCGATCCCTATCGGGAAGAGGAACAGCATCCACGCCGGGCGATCCAGGGGTAGCGCGTAGACGAGGCCGCCGACCGCGGCGAGGTCCAGGCCGATGCCCGCGATGACGAGCGCCCCCGACAACGCCCGCGGCGCGAGCGGGACAACGTAACGGAGCGCCACCGCGAGCAGGAGGTAGGCGACGAGCCCGAGAGGCACCGCGGGCGGGGCCGCGCCGCCGAGGAGGATGAGGGTCGTGGCCAGCGCGCCCGCGGCCAGACGCAGGCGCAGCGCGGCGCGCGCGACGTCCGAGTTGCTCATGCGGTCAGAGTGCACGTCACCTCCCCTGCATATCGCGCTCGGCCCGGAGTCGATACTGCCCGGAGGGGCCGCTCGGCCAGTGTGGGGTCTCTTGACCACCGAACAGGTGTTCCAGATGGCCGCAGCGCCGACTGTCTGGGACCCACGCGCTCGTCCGTCTCCGGCAGACCGGCAGACCGGACGTGCGCAGCAGCCCCCTGACATCGCGCTGACAAGAAGGGCCCATAGCGTTCTTACCTTCACGCCGGGGAGGGTGGGACCGTGCGCTCCGGGTCGTTGACAGGGCCACTAGCCTCGTTCCAGGATGCCGAACTTGGTTTCGCATTCCGAGACTGGCGACGACCGCTACACGGTCCGCTCGCTCGCCAAGGGCCTCGAGCTGCTCCATTGCTTCGGGCACGAGAGCCCCTCCCTCAGCCTGAAGGAGCTCTCCGAGCGGATGGGCTGGAGCAAGGCCACGACCTACCGCTTCGCCTTCACGCTCCAGCAGCTCGGCTACCTCGACCAGGATCCCGCCACGAAGCGCTACCGGCCGGCGCTGAAGATCCTCGACCTCGGCTTCGCGTGCCTCAGCAGCCTCGGCCTCACGGAGGGCGCGCAGCCGTACCTGGAAGAGCTCTTCGGGAAGACCCACCAGCCGGTGCACATCGCCGTCCTCGACGGTGCCGACATCGTGTACGTGGCGCGCCGGGCCGATCGCAGCCTGACCACGATCAACCTGTTCGTCGGGGCGCGCCTGCCCGCCTACTGCACGTCGATGGGGAAGGTCCTGCTCGCCTACCGCCCGTGGGCGGACGTTCGTGAGCGGATGAAGGGCGTCGTCATGAAGCGGTACACGCCGAACACCGTGACCAGCCTGCAGCGACTGCGGGCCGACCTGGAGCGGATCCGCCGGTCCGGGTACGGCTCGACCGACCAGGAGCTGGAGCTGGGAGTGCGATCCGTCGCCGCGCCGCTCCGCGACGCCTCTGGCCAGGTGATCGCGGCGGTGAACGTCTCCACCCTCACGTCGAGGGTGGGTCCCGACGAGCT
>Ga0155957_1041_pt3 | contig 6957 bp, 7 predicted proteins | sample RifCSPlowO2_02_FD_107611 | JGI IMG/M metagenome (GOLD analysis project Ga0155957, IMG submission 107611) | Chloroflexi bacterium RIFCSPLOWO2_02_FULL_71_16 | reverse complement strand
AAGGTCGCGAACGACCGGGCCGCCCGCCCCCAGGCCGGGCTCGCCGCCGCTGACCTCGTCCTCGAGATCCCGGTCGAGGGCGGCATCACGCGCCTCGCGCTCGTCTTCCACTCCGAGGAGCCCGACCGTGTCGGCCCGGTCCGCAGCGCGCGGAGCACCGACGTCGACGAGGCTTCGCGGATGGGCGCGATCCTCGTCCACGTGGGCGCCTCCCAGGCGGTCGCGCGCGAGGTGAGCGGCGCCGCACGCGGCGGCGGGTTCGTCCAGGTGGACGAGTTCGAGCATCCCGAGGCGTTCGAGCGCATCCGCGAGCGGGTCGCGCCGTACAACGCCTTCACCTCCGCGGACTCGGTCCGCGAGGCGGCAGGGGAGCGCGGCCGCGAGCGCGTCAGCGTTCCGGACCTCGCGTTCGGCGACGCGCCGCAGGGTGGGGAGAATGGCGCATCGCTTCTCGTCCCCTACGGCGATCCGCCGAGCGTCCGCTACGAGTACGACGCGGGAGTGGGCGCGTACCGGCGCCTCCACGGCGGCCGGCCGACGATCGACGAGGCGGTCGGGCTCGAGGTCCTTCCGGAGAACGTCGTCGTGATCAGCACCGAGGTGACGGAGATCGCCGGCACGTCCGATGTCGCGGGCGCGCCATCGCTCACGTATCGCGGGACCGGTTCCGGTCCGGTGATCGTGCTGCGCGACGGGAAGCGCCACGAGGGCACCTGGAGCCGCGGCGGGTCCGGCACGTACCGCTTCGCCGATGCATCCGGGACCGCCATCACGCTGAAGCCCGGCCTGACCTGGATACACATCCTCCCCGCGTCCGTGGAGGTCCAGTGACCTTCGGCCGCGAGATACCGCTCAGCTTTTACGTCGCGGCGCTACTTGGGCTCGCGAGCATTCCCGCGGCCGCCTTCGGCCTCGGCATCGTTCTTGACCGCCTCCTTCGCGGACGATCGACATCTCTTGGTGTGCTTGCGGTCGTGCTCGCGACCGCAGCTTCTTTGGCCATCCTCTTGCTCCCACTGCGTCTGGAGGGAGTTCCGATACCCGGGAGCCCCCAGTTGGGGCAGGCAAGGCGCAGCATCCTCGATCAGGAGGAAGTCCGCGGGCTGCTGATCGGTGCCATCCCGGTGGCGATCGCCGCGTTCCCAGTGATCCTCCAGGTGCTGTTGGGATCACGTCGGTTCGATCGTGTCACCGGCGTAATACTCGGAGCGACCTATGTCGCTTCCGTAAGTCTGCTCGTACTCGCGATGCTCTTTCTCTCTGCTTCTCTCGTCGGGTTCCTGTATCTGCCGAGCGTCGCCGCCCTCGGAGTTGCGGGGCTCCGCGCGTCGGCGAGGCCGGCGGCCGGAGAGACCGCACCTGGGAACCGCCAGGCCGTGCGCTGGCTTGTACCGATACTCCTTCTGGCTGTTCCACTTCTGGCGATCGCTGCGTGGTTCATCGCTACAGCAGAGCTGGGGAGCGGGCCTGGAGAAGGGATCGAACGCGGCGGCGACATACAGATAAGGGCGATCCCGACGCCGACCACCCGCCCGTAGCCGCGGCGCTCACGCGAGCGCCGATACTGGACGCGATGCCCCCGGCCAAGCCCAAGACCGCCTTCGTCTGCCAGCAGTGCGGCTTCCAGTCGCCGAAGTGGGCAGGCCGCTGCCCTTCGTGCGAGGGCTGGAACAGCTTCGTCGAGGAGCGCGTCGTCGCCCCGCCGAAGGGCCGCGCCGGCGCCGCGCGCGCGCCGCGCGTGGCCATCCCGCTCGACCAGGTACCGATGTCCGCGGAGGACCGCATCCCGACCGGCATCGCCGAGTTCGACCGCGTGCTCGGCGGCGGCATGGTCCGCGGGTCGCTCGTCCTGCTCGGCGGCGACCCCGGCATCGGCAAGAGCAGCCTGCTCATGCAGGCCTCCGCGCGGCTCCGCGAGCGCGGGACCGTCCTCTACGTCTCCGGCGAGGAGTCGGCCGTTCAGGTGAAGCTCCGCGCTCGCCGCTTCGGCATCGACGGCGCCGGCATCTCGCTCCTCGCCGAGACGGACCTGGCCACGGTCATGGAGACGATCCGCCAGACACGTCCGGCCCTCGCGGTCATCGACTCGATCCAGACGATGAGCTCGGACGCGATCGGCTCCGCGGCTGGCGGTGTCTCGCAGCTCCGCGAGTGCACCGCGCGCCTCCTCGAGGTCGCGAAGGGCGACGACGTCCCGATCTTCCTCATCGGGCACGTGACCAAGGAGGGCGCGGTCGCCGGGCCGCGCGTGCTCGAGCACATCGTCGACGCGGTGCTCTACCTGGAGGGCGAGCGCTTCCACTCCTTCCGGATCCTCCGCGCGACCAAGAACCGCTTCGGCTCGACCGACGAGGTCGGCGTCTTCGAGATGAGCGACGCCGGACTGCGCGAGGTCGCCGACCCCTCGGGCGTGTTCCTCGAGGAGCGCGGCCGCGGCGTGTCGGGCAGCGTCGTCGTCCCAACGCTCGAGGGCACGCGGCCGCTGCTGGTCGAGGTGCAGGCGCTCGTCACGCCGACGAGCTTCGGCCTCCCGCGCCGCACCGCGAACGGCGCCGACCTGCAGCGCGTCGTGCTCCTGCTCGCGGTGCTCGCCAAGCGCGCCGGGCTCTCGCTCGGGCAGCATGACGTGTACGTGAACCTCGTCGGCGGGCTGCGGGTGCGCGAGCCGGCGACGGACCTGGGGCTCGCGGTCGCGGTCGCGTCGGCGCTCCGCGACCGACCCGCCGACCCGCGCGCCGTCTTCCTCGGCGAGCTCGGCCTGGGCGGCGAGGTCCGCCGCGTCCAGCGCCTGGCGGCGCGGCTGCGCGAGGCCGAACGGCTCGGGTTCGAGCGCGCCATCGTGCCCGCGGCGAGCGCGCGCGACCTCGACGGCACATCGCTCGAGGTCGTCCCGGTGCGCGACCTGCGCGAGGCCATCGCCCGCTCGGGGATCGCCGACCAGTAAACTCGCGGCCATGCTCATCCATCTCCCGCGCGCATCGGCCGGCGGCCACGACTTCATCGGTCGGGCTGGTGGCGGCGGGTACCTCGAGAGAAAGGAGGTGGCCAGCGGGTGCTCCTATCTGTCGTCCGCCTCGGCGGTGCACTCTTCGGGTTCTTCTTCGGCTTCTACCTGGGTGCGGAGCTACTCCAGTTCGGACAGCTCACCCCGGCGCGCGATCAGCTCACGGTCGTCCTCCTGCTCGGGATCGCGTGCGCGATCCTCGGGTACCTGGGCGCGCCGTACGCGACGATCCTTCCGGGCCGGGCCCTCGCGCGCCGCATCCGTGAGGCATCCTTCGGCGACCTGCTCGGCGGATCCTTCGGTGCGGCCTTCGGGCTCCTGCTCGCGGTCTTCCTCGCGATCCCGCTCGCGTTCCTTCCAGGGGACCTAGGCCGCTTCGCGCCCATCGTCGTCGCCGCGCTACTCGGCGTGACCGGCGCCGCGGCGGGGATGCTGCGTCGTGCCGACCTGGCCGCGCTGGTGCGCGAGCTGCGCGCCGGCCGCGCGCGCGACGGGCAGCGCGTGCTGCTCGACACGTCCGTGATCATCGACGGGCGCGTGGCCGACGTCGCGAAGGCCGGCTTCGTCCGCGGGACCTTGCTCGTGCCGCGCTTCATCCTCGCGGAGCTCCAGCTCTTCGCGGACTCGTCGGACGGGTCACGGCGCGAGCGCGGTCGCCGCGGCCTCGAGATGCTCTCGCGCATGCAGCGCGAGACCACGGTCCGAGTGGAGGTCACCGAGGCCGACCCCGCCGGCGTGCAGGGCGCCGACGCGAAGCTCGTGTCCCTCGGCCGTTCCCTCGGTGTCCCGATCATGACCAACGACTACGGCCTGAACCGCGTGGCCGAGCTGCAGGGCGTCCAGGTGCTGAACATGAACGACCTCGCGAAGGCGGTCCGTCCCGTCGTGCTGCCCGGCGAGGAGATCACGGTGCGCGTGATGCAGGAGGGGAAGGAGCCGCAGCAGGGCGTCGGCTACCTCGAGGACGGCACGATGATCGTCGTCGAGAACGGCGCGCGCCACCTCGGCTCTGACCTCACGGTGACGGTCATGCGCGTCCTCCAGACGGTGGGCGGGCGCATGATCTTCGCGCAGCCGAAGGGCGAGGCCGAGGCTCCGCGTCGTCCGCGTGGCGCGCATTAGCGAGCGCGCCGCCGCGGCGATCCTCGCCGCCGGCGGCTCTTCCCGCCTGGGCGAGGACAAGGTGACGCTCGACCTCGGTCCGCTGCCCGTTGTGTGCTGGTCCATCGCGGCCGCCCGCGCGAGCGGGGTCTTCGACGAGATCGTCGTGGTCGCGGCGCCCGCGCGGCTCGAGGCGGTCTCCGCGCTGGTAGCCGCGCGCTACCGCGACGTGCGCGTCGTCGCGGGCGGCACCGTGCGCACCGCGTCCTCGTGGGCCGCGCTCGATGCGACGAGCGCGCCGGTGCTGGCCATCCACGATGCCGCCCGGCCGTTCGTCCAGCCCGCGCTCTTCGCGCGCTGCGTCGAGGGCGCGACCCGCGACGGCTCGGCCATCGCGGGCATCCCGCTTGCCGATACGGTGCGGCGCGCGGACGAGGCGGGCGCGTCGCTCGAGGAGCTGGAGCGCGAGGGCCTCTGGCAGATCCAGACGCCGCAGGCGTTCCGCCGCGACCTCCTCGAGCGCTCGCGCCGGGCCGCGGGCGACCGCTCGTTCACCGACGACGCCGCCGCCGTGGTCGCGGCGGGGGAGCGGGTGCGCATGGTCCACGGCGACCGCCGAAACCTAAAGCTCACCACCATGGAGGACGTGTCGTACGCCCGCGAGCTCGTCGCGAAGGGCATCGTCGCGGTCGCCGCCGTCTCGAGCGGCCAACGCTCGCAGCAGCGGATATGAGTCCTGGGTCGGAGCGGCCCGTCACGCACGCGCGCTTCCGAAGCGGCCTGGGCTACGATATCCACCGGCTCGCGCCGGATCGCCGCCTCGTGCTGGGCGGTGTCGCGATCGAGCACCCGACGGGCCTCGTCGGCCACTCTGACGGTGACGTCCTCGTGCACGCGGTCATGGACGCGCTGCTCGGTGCCGCGGGGCTCGGCGACCTCGGTAAGCACTTTCCCAGCGACGATCCGGCCTACGCGGGAGCGAGCAGCCTCGGGCTGCTGCGCCGGGTGGCGACGCTTCTCGGCGGCGCGAGCTTCGTCGTCGCGTCGGTGGACGCGACCGTGATCGCGGAGGCGCCGCGCCTCGCGTCGCACACGGACGCGATGCGCGCGAACGTCGCGGACGCGATCGGCCTGGACGCCCGGCGCGTGAGCGTCAAGGCGACGACGAACGACGGCCTCGGCGCCCTGGGCGCGGGGCAGGCCATCGCGGCCCTCGCGACGGCGCTCGTCGAGGAGCGCTGATCCCGCCCGACAAGGGGGACGACATCACGGCGAGCGAGACCCGCACCGCGCTTCGGCTCTACGACAGCGCACGACGGTCGGTCGTGCCGTTCGAGCCGCTCGTCCCCGGCCAGGTCGGGATCTACAACTGCGGCCCGACGGTCTACGACTGGCAGCACATCGGGAACCTCTACGCCTACCTCGTGGCAGACGTGGTGCGGCGTTCCCTGGAATACCTCGGCTACCGCGTGACGCAGGTGATGAACATCACCGACGTCGGCCACATCGTCGGCGACCTCGACGAGGGCGACGACAAGATGGAGGTCGCCGCGCGCCGCGAGCGCAAGGATCCCCTGGCCCTGGCCCAGATGTATACGGAGCGGTTCTTCGTCGACCGCCGCAAGCTCAACATCCTCGACCCGCTCTTCGTCGTGAAGGCGACCGAGCACGTCCCGCAGATGATCGCGCTCATAGAGCGCCTGATCGAGAAGGGTCACGCTTACGCGGCCGCGGACGGTGTGTACTACGACGTCGCGACGTTCCCGGGGTACGGCACGCGGCTCAACGCCGAGCTGCCCGAGGAGCGGATGGCCGGGGCTCGCGTCGAGGTGAACCCCAACAAGCGGCACCCGCAGGACTTCGCGCTGTGGCGCGCGGCCAAGCCCGGCGACCTGCAGCAGTGGGATTCACCGTGGGGTCGCGGGAATCCGGGCTGGCACATCGAGTGCTCGGCCATGTCGATGGAGTACCTCGGCGAGACCTTCGACATCCACTCCGGCGGACAGGACCACCTCTTCCCGCACCACGAGTGCGAGATCGCGCAGTCCGAGGGCGCTACCGGCAAGCCCTTCGTCCGGTACTGGATGCACAACCGCTTCCTGAGGGTGGACAGCGCGAAGATGGCCAAGTCCGCGGGCGGCTTCTACCAGCTCGGCGACATCGAGTCGTGGGGCTTCGATCCCCTCGCGTTCCGGCTGCTCACGCTCGGGACGAGCTACCGAAAGGGCGTCGACTTCGCGCGCGAGGGGCTCGCGTCGGCGCAGGCGCGCCTCGACCGGTGGCGCAGCCTGGTGGGTGAGGCTCGGCAGACCACCGCCGCGGCCGCGGCCGGCCAGGAGGACGCGATCCGGCGCCGTTTCGTCGAGGCGATCGCGGACGACTTCAACACCGCGAAGGCGCTCGCCGCGGCGGAGGACGCCGTGGCCTTGCTCACGTCGCCGGAGGGAGCCGACCGCGCCCGCGGCCTCGGGCTCCTCTTCGACATGGACCGTGTCTTCGGGCTTGGCCTCGAGGCGTGGACCGCGCAGGCGACGGCGCTCGATGACGACGTGCGCGCACTGCTCGATGAGCGCGCCGCGGCGCGAGCGCGTGGGGACTATGCGCGATCGGACCAGCTCCGCGACGAGCTGCGCCGCCGCGGCTATCTGGTCAAGGACACCAAGGAAGGGCAGCGCTGGGAGCGCATCCCACCGCATAAGAAGGAAGAGAGCTGATGGAAGAGCAAGAGCGCGGCGGCGACGGCGGGAACGAGCGCGAGCCTTCGGGCCCGCGCCCGGCAGGACCGGGCGGCGAGCGCCCGGGTGGCCAGTTCGGCGGCGCCGACGCCCGTCGCCGGCGTGGCCGGCGCGGTC
>Ga0155957_1121_pt2 | contig 7267 bp, 4 predicted proteins | sample RifCSPlowO2_02_FD_107611 | JGI IMG/M metagenome (GOLD analysis project Ga0155957, IMG submission 107611) | Chloroflexi bacterium RIFCSPLOWO2_02_FULL_71_16 | reverse complement strand
AGGAGCGGGCGCGGGGCGCGGCCCCGCGGGGGCCGGTGTCACCGGCTTCGCGGCGCCGCCGGGGTCAGTCCCCCCGTCCGGCTTCGCGGTGGCCGCTGCGGCGGCGTCGCGGCGGACGGCATTCATGACCATGACCATCTGCCGGCCCTCGAGGAGCGGCGGGCGCTCGACCGTGCCGTGGTCCTTGAGGCGCTCCGACATCTGCATCAGGAGGGTGCGGCCACGGTCGGGGTGCGCGAGCTCACGGCCGCGGAACCGGACGACGACCTTGAGCTTGTCGCCGTGCTCGAGCAGTCGGATGGCCGTACGGATCTTCGTGTCGAGGTCGTGCCCGTCGATCTTCGGGGCCACCCGGACCTCCTTCCAGGTGATCGTCTTCTGCTTCTTCTTGGCTTCCTTCTCGCGCTGCTGCTGCTTGTAGCGGTACTTCCCGTAGTCGCCGATCTGGCAGACGGGCGGAGTCGCCTGCGGGGCGATCTCGATGAGATCGAAGCCCTCGCTCTGGGCGAGCGCGAGCGCGCGCTGCGTGGGGACGACGCCCAATGCCTGGCCGTTGGCCCCGATCAGGCGCACGGTGGGGACGCGGATCTGCTCGTTGACCCGGAGCTCTGCTATGAGGGCAGGCCCTTCTCTTGGAAGCGAATCAGACGGGCTCCTGGGAGCGGAACGACTTCAACTCCCGACAGTCTAGCAGCGCAGCACGGCACTGGGTCCTGGCCGGAGAGCCAACGCACGCTTACGCGCTTCCGTAGCGTCCTGGCGCGAGGAGCGCCTCGAGCCGCCGCTTCGCCTCCGGCCACTCGGTGTCGACGAACGAGCAGAACACCGAGGTCCGTAGGGATCGGACCCACGGCGACGGCCTCCTGCGTCACGAGACGGCCGCCTCGTCCACGCTGGGTCCCGTGTCGCGGGGGTTGAAGTCGGAAGGCAGCGACTTCGCGTCGCGCTCCTCGGTCACGCGGCGGACGAACTCCTCGAGGGCGACGCCGCGCTCCTCCTCGCCCTTGCCGGCGCCGCGGCGGCGCACGGAGACGGTCCGCGCCTCGGCCTCCTTGCCGCCCACGACGATGATGTAGCCCGCGCGGCGCTGCTGCGCCTCGCGGATGCGCTCGCGCATGTCGGCCATCTGCTCGTCGAGACGCACGCGGATGCCCTCCTGCCGGAGACGCGCGGCGACCTCGCGGGCGTACGGGAGCGCGTCCTCGCGCACGGGTACGACGGCGACCTGCTCCCAGTTGAGCCAGAGCGGGAAGTTGCCGGCGTAGTGCTCGATGAGCCCGCCCACGAAGCGCTCCAGGCTCCCGAAGAGGACGCGGTGGATCATGACCGCGCGCTCCCGCTCGCCGCGAGAGTTCACGAATGTCACGTCGAAGCGCTCCGGGAGGTTGAGGTCGATCTGGATGGTCGGTCCCTGCCACTCGCGCCCGATGGCGTCCATGACCTTGATGTCGATCTTCGGCGCGTAGAAGACGCCGCCGCCCTCGTCGATCTTGTACGGCACCTCCCGGACCCCGAGAGCCTGCCGGAGAGCCTCCTCGGCCTTGTCCCATAGCTCGTCGGAGCCGAGGCGCCGCTCCGGCCGGGTCGAGAGGTAGATGACGGGGTCGACGTAGCCGAAGAGGCGCATGAACTCCATCGCCAGGTCGAAGACCTTCCCGATCTCCTCCTGCGCGTCCTCCCAGCTGCAGAAGATGTGGCTGTCGTCCTGCGTGAATCCGCGGACGCGCTGCATCCCGTGGAGCGTGCCGCCGCGCTCGTAGCGGTAGACCGTTCCGAGCTCGCCGATGCGCAGGGGCAGCTCTCGGTAGGAGCGCACTCCGGACTGGAACACCTTGATGTGGCCCGGGCAGTTCATGGGCTTGATCCAGAAGCGCTGAGTGCCTTCGTCCAGCAGCAGCGGGCCGTACATGTTCTCCCCGTACTTCTCGAGGTGGCCCGAGCGCTGGTACGTCTTCTCGTGGGCGATGTGCGGCGTGTACACGAGAGTGTACCCGCGCTCGTGGTGCACCTTGCGCCACCACGTCTCCAGCTCCTCGCGGACGACGGAGAGATTCGGGAGCCACAGCACGAGGCCGCTCCCGAGCTCGTCGTCGATGCGGAAGAGCTCGAGGTCCCGCCCGAGCGCGCGGTGATCCCGCCGCTGGATCTCCTTGAGGCGCTCGAGGTACGCGTCGAGCTCCTTCTGCGACGGCCAGACGGTGCCGTAGAGGCGCGTGAGCTGCGGGCGCGACTCGTCGCCGCGCCAGTAGGCGCCGGCGATCGAGAGCAGCTTGAACGCCTTGATGTCGCCGGTCCGCTTCACGTGCGGGCCCTTGCAGAGATCCACGAAGTCCCCGTGCCGGTAGATGCTCACCGCGCCACCGTCGGCGCCCTCGGCCTCCTCGAAGCTCTCGATGAGGTCGACCTTGTAGTCCTGGCCGGCCTCACGGAAGAAGCGCAGTCCTTCTTCGCGCGACATCTCACTGCGCTCGAAGGGGTGATCGGCGTTGGCGACCTCCCGCATGCGCGCTTCGATGCGTGGCAGGTCGTCGGGCGAGAGCGGCCGCGGGACGTCCAGGTCGTAGTAGAAGCCGTTCCTGATGGCGGGACCGATCCCGAGCTTGGTGCCGGGGAAGAGGTCGAGCACCGCGCCCGCCATGACGTGCGCGGCCGAGTGCCGTAACGGATGGAGCGGATCCTCCGCCGCGTGGTCCCTGCGTCCCAGCTCCTTCGCCATGTCGGTACCGCCTTTCAGTACTACTCGTCGAATAGAAAAAGCCTCTTCGGCTTTTTAGTCCTACTCGTTGAACGCAAAAAGCCTCTTCGACCCATTGCGGGACGAGAGGCCTTCGAAGCTCCCGTGGTTCCACCCACGTTCTGTCGGTTATTGCCGACAGCACTCTTGCGAGGGGCTGTACGGGGCCCACCCACGGCGCTCGGCGGTGGTGTCCTTCGCTCGACCGGCCCCCTCGCACCATCCGGGGCTCGCTGTGCGGAACGGATCGAAGGCGCTGTCCGCGTCGTCGCGCGGGCACAGCATACCTCTGCGCCGTGCAGCGGAGAGGCTAGGCGGAGGTCGCCTCTCCGCGCAGCGCGGGCGTGCGCTCGGGGCGAGCCCGCGAAGCGAAGACCTCCCGGCTCACCAGGAACCCCGCGAAGATGAAGAGCACGCCGAGGAGCTCGCCGAGGAAGAACGCCCACGTGAATCCGAACCGGTTCAGGCCGCTGGTCACTCCGGGGATGAAGCCACCGATGGCGATGAGCAGCGTCGCGGGGACCCGCGAGTGCAGCTCGCCGCGCTTGCCCGCGGCGACGGCGCGTGGGATCGAAGCGAAGAAGTTCACGACGACCGCGACCAGGCCGTAGAGCTGGGCGACGACCGGAGGCAGCGTGCGGCCCCGCATGACCTTGTTCTTGGGCATGAAGACGTACGCGGAGAAGAGCGCTCCGAACACCAGGGCGAACGCCCCCGCGATGTTGAACGGCGCGGCCAGGACGCGGACCGCTCCGGGGATGGCCGTCCCGACCGGGACGTGAGTGACCGGGTCCACCGCCCAGCCCGGCGCCGCAAGCTGTGCGGTAAGGGTGAGGTAGGCCACACCGACGGAGCCCAGCGCCAGGATCGCCATGGTCACGTGCCCGGACCAGTCGCGCCGTAGCCACGTCGTTGTCGCGACGAGCGTTGCGGCGAGGATCGAGAAGAGGATCACGGTGAGGCCGAGCTCGCCGGCTTCCGGATAGCGCCCGCGGATGGAGAGGCCGAAGAGGCCACCGAGCAGGAGCGTGGCGGCGACGAAGTAGCCGAAGCGGGTCTTCGCCAGCAGATAGACGGTGCCCATCCCCAGGTACGCGGCGACGAAGAACGCGCCGATCAGGTACCAGGTGCGGTAGAGCGGCTCGCTCCAGCCGAACGCGCTCCCCACGAACTCGGTCCCGGCGCTGATGCCGTACCAGAGGAGCCCGATCGCCCACACCAGCTGGAAGCTCCGCCGGCGCTGGAGCCACTGCGCGAACACGAGCGCTCCGAAGACGAAGCTGGCGACCGACGACAGGAGCGGCAGGACGACGTTCGGGTCCACGGTCCCCGAGGCTCCGACGGCGCGGGCGCCTGGTCAAGAGGTCTACCTAGCTCTACCCAGATTTCGGGCGCAGCGATGTGCCGCTCGACCAAAGTGGGAAGTGGGAGACCCCGGGGCCGTGGGCGGTACTGGGCTCGAACCAGTGACCTCTTGCATGTCAAGCAAGTGCTCTAACCAGCTGAGCTAACCGCCCGAGGAGCCTCAGTCTAGCGTGTCGGCCCTCGCGGGTCATCCGTCCGTCGCTGGGTCGGGAACGCGCGGAAGCCCTCCGTCGGTGCCTCCTTCCCGAACAACAGCACCCGGAACGCGCCGAGGCCGTTCGGGTCGAGCAGCGTGTCCACGGCGGACCGCCGGCTGGCCGCGCGGAGCTGCTCGATCGGTGCGGTCGGCCGGGCGGTCGGCTCGCGGATCCCGAGGGCGAGCAGCACGTCGCGCTGCCTCCCCATGCCGGCGAGCCGGAGGCCGGCGCCTTCGGCCGCGCGCCGGATGGCGGTCACGTTCACGGTCGCGGTGAGGTCCGCCTCGCCTGGCGCGCGCAGCGGATCTCCGACCAGGCGGTGCCGGCTGAAGCCGCGCAGCGTGCCGCTGCCGAGGCGGGCGAGGAGCCCCGCCTCATCGTCGGCGTAGTCGATCAGCAGGACGTAGCCGCTCGCGACCGCCGCGGCGAGCTGGGCGATCCACCCCTCCGCCGCGGCGCTCACCTCCCAGCGGCCGCCGACGGCGACTGCCTCCGGCACGCGCCAGCGGAGGTCCGGCTGGCTCGGAGCGAGGAGCACCTCGACGAGCTCGCCGTCCTGCTCGTCCACATGGACCTCACGCACGCCGTCCTCGGATCGCACGAGGACGTGGACCGGGAACGCGTCGAGCACCTCGTTCGCGAATACGAGTCCCTGGATCGGCGCGAGGCCGAGGACGGAGGTGGCCCAGCGCAGATCGCGGCCGGCGAGCGCGCCGGCCTGCTCGGACCGCAGGCGCGGCGAGACCTCGACTATCGCGGGACGGGCGCTGCGCGCAGCCTCGGGCCGCTCACGCTCGAGGGCGGCCAGCATGTCGCGCATGACGCTCCCCCGCCCCGCTCCCGCCTCGACCAGGTCCCACGCCCGCGGCCGGCCCAGCGCGGCCCAGGCGTCGGCCGCGACGCGCGAGAGGGCACGGCCGAAGTCCGGTCCGAGGTCGGCCGAGGTGAAGTAGTCGTCGCCCTCCCCGAAGCCGATGGCGGCGCGGGTCATGTAGTAGCCCCCGTCGGGGTCGAAGAGGGCCGCCTCCATGTACTCGGCGAACGTGATGGCGCCGCGTGAGCGGATCCGCTGGACGAGGCGCTCCTTCAGCACGGCTCCGCGAGGGTACGCGGGTGCGCCGGGCCTATGCCCCCCAGCGCGGAGGCGCGGGCGGGCGCACCTCGGGCGGACGCGTTGCCCTGTGGCCGTCCAGCGGGATGTTCTCGCTGGGCTTCCACGTCCGCGCGACGGCCAGCTCTTCCTTCGCGAGCACGGTCGCGCCGAACCGCTGGTAGGTGGAGAGCTCGAAGTTCGGCGTCTCCCCCAGCGCGCCGTGCGGGCAGACCTCGACGCAGTCGCCGCAGTAGATGCAGCGCACGATGTCGAGCTCGTACGTCATCAGGTCGCGCTCTCGCATCATCAGCGCGCCGGTCGGGCACGTCTCCGCGCAGGCGCCACAGGACACGCAGTCCGTGTACGAGAGCGACACGTTCCACGGCGTGGTGACGATCGAGTCGTAGCCCACGCCCATCAGCCCGTAGCAGTTCGCACCGATGACGTCGCGGCAGATCCGCACGCACTGCGTGCAGTTGATGCACTTGTTGAGGTCACGAAGGATGAAGTCGTGGCTGAAGTCGTACTCGTAGTCGTGGTAGTCGACCGGCTCCGCGCGGTGGAAGCGGTTGTCGGTCAGCCCGTGCTCGAGCGACAGCCGCTGCAGGTGGCAGCGGCCGACGTCCGGGCAGACGCACTGGAGGCAGCGGCCGGCCTCCTTCTCGGCGGCGGCCTTCGAGTAGCCGTGCTCGATGAGCTGGAAGCTCTGGGCGCGCTCCTCGAACGGCAGGAACGGCATGCGCACCTGCGGTTCCTCGGGCTTGTAGGGCACGATGTCGATGAGCTCCGGCACGCCCTCTTCCTCGGCGATCTCCGCGGCGACCTGCGCCATGTCGGCGCCGGCGAGGTACCGGTCGATGGCCTTGGCCGCGAGCTTCCCCTGCGCGACGCACTCGATGACGGTGCGCGTCCCCATCTGGGCGTCGCCGCCGGCGAACACGCCCGGCCGGTCGGTCATGAGCGCGGCGTTCGTGACGATCGTCCCGCGCTTCGTCTGCCGCAGGCCGGGGGCGCGCGCGTACCAGCTGAGGTCGGAGTTCTGGCCGATGGCCGGGATCACCGTGTCGCACTCGATGACGAACTCGCTGCCCTCAACGGGAACGGGCCGCCGGCGGCCGGAGGCGTCGGGCTCGCCGAGCTGCATCCGCTGGAACTCGACCCCGCCGGCGCGCCCGCCCTTCTCGACGATGCGCACCGGCGCGGCGAAGAATTCGAGCCTGATGCCCTCGTGCTCGGCGTCGTCGACCTCGCTGTAGTGGGCCCCCATCTCCTTGCGCGAGCGGCGGTAGACCACGGTGACGTCGGCGCCGAGGCGGCGTGAGGTGCGCGCGCAGTCGAACGTCGTGAACCCGCCGCCGATGACCACGACGCGGTTCCCCGCCCCGACCGGCACCGGGTCGCCTTCCGCGTTCTGGCGCAGGTAGCTGATGGCCTCGATCACGCCGGGAAGGTCCTCGCCGGGCACTCGCATCTCGTTGCTGCGCCAGGCGCCGATGCCGAGGAACACGGCGTCGTAGCCCTGGGCCTGCAGGTCCTCGACCGAGAAGTCGCGGCCCAGCATCATGCCGCCCCTGAACTCGGCCCCCAGCTGCCACACGGAGTTGAGCTCCTTGTCGAGCTTCACCTTCGGGAGGCGGTACTCCGGGATGCCGTAGCGGAGCATCCCGCCCTGCTTCTGCATCATGTCGAACACGGTCACGGCGTGGCCCTTGAGCGCGACGTAGTACGCCGCGGTCATGCCGGCGGGGCCCGCGCCGATCACGGCCACGCGCTTGCCGGTAGCGGTCTCCTTCGGGAAGGGCGTCGGCGCCTCCTCCATCTCGAGTGCGAGCTCGCCCCCGTAGCCGTGGCACTGGCGGATGGCGATCTCCTCCTCGA
>Ga0155957_1023_pt8 | contig 7345 bp, 7 predicted proteins | sample RifCSPlowO2_02_FD_107611 | JGI IMG/M metagenome (GOLD analysis project Ga0155957, IMG submission 107611) | Chloroflexi bacterium RIFCSPLOWO2_02_FULL_71_16 | reverse complement strand
GGTCCAGCCCGGCGCGCCCGCGCCCGAGGTCGCCTCCTGGACGGGCGGGCACTGCGTCCAGTACCTGGTCACGTCGCCGACCCGGAGGCCCGAGGACCTGCGCCGGGAGATGCTCGACGCGGGCGCGGACAGCGTGCTCGTCGTCGGCGACGACTCGCTGCTCAAGGTGCACGCGCACGCCGCTCGCCCCGAGACGGTGACGGCGATCGGCGAGTCCGCCGGGACGCTCGAGGATCTCGTCGTCGAGGACTTCGACAGCATGGTCGCGGAGCACGAGCGCGCGACCGGCATCGTCCTGAGGTCGCCGCCGCGGCCGCTCGCCGCCATCTCCGTGGTGCCGGGCGACGGCTTCGCCGAGATCGTCCGCTCCTTCTATGTGACGCCCCTGCGCGGCGGCGCGACCATGAACCCGTCCGTCGGCGAGATCGTCGAGGCGATCCGCGAGGCGAACGCGGAGTCGGTGGTCGTCCTCCCGAACGACCGCAACGTCATCCTCGCCGCCCGAGAGGCCGGACGGATCGCCGGGACCAGGGTGGAAGTGATCGAGACGCGAAGCGTGGCGCACGGGATGGCGGCGCTCGTCCCGTTCGACCCGATGGCCGGTGCGACGGCGAGCGGATCGCGGCAGGACGTCGACACCGTGGTCCGCCACATGCGCGAGGCGGCGCGCGACTCCCACGCCATCGAGGTGACGCATGCCACGCGCGACACGACGATCGGCGATGTCGCCGTCGCGCGCGGCGACGCCATCGCGCTGCTCGACGGCACGCTCGCGGCGCGGGCCGAGGACGCCCTCGAGGCGCTCGATCTCGCGGCGCGCCAGCTCCTCGAGCAGGCCGGCGACGGCCGCCGGCCCGAGGTGGTCGTGCTCTACGCCGGGGCCGAGGTGACGGACGAGGATGCGGAGCGCGCGGCGGACCGCCTGCGCGAGGCCCTCGAAGGCGCGGAGGTGGAGGTGCGCCGGGGCGGCCAGCCGCACTACCCGTACATCGTCCAGCTGGAATAGCACGAGGACGAGCGGCTTTGCCGCGAGGAGCGAGTCCATGGATAGCGGAGCGAGCGGCGAGGCCGAAGGCCGAGCGCGAAAAGCGGGCGTGAGCTCCGGGCCGCTCGCCGAGCCGGTCCGTCGGCTGCGCGGCGTCGGCGCCGACTCGGCGCGGCTGCTCGAGCGCCTCGGCCTCCGTACGATCGGCGATCTCCTCTGGCACCTGCCGCAGCGCTACGAGGACTTCTCGAAGATCCGCCCGCTGCGCTCGCTGGTCCCGGATCAGAAGCAGACCGCGCTCGCGGTGCTCGGCCGGATCGGCCAGCGTCGCACGGCGCGCGGGCTGGTCCTCACGGAGGCTGAGCTGTACGAAGAGGACGGCCGGCCGTCGCAGGTGAAGGCGACCTGGTTCGGGCGGTCGTTCGTGAAGCAGAGCTTCCCCGAGGGGCAGCGGGTGCGGATCTCCGGCGACGTGAAGTGGGTCGGACGAGGGCTTCAGTTCACGCAGCCGAAGATGGAGCCCGCCGACCGTGAGGCGGTGCACACCGCGCGCATCGTCCCTGTCTACCGGCTGACGGAGGGGCTCAAGGAAGGCCAGCTGCGCCGCTGGCTCCACACCGCGGTCGAGGGCGCCCGCGACCGCGGCGGGGCGCTCGTCACGAGCCCGCTGGTGAACGAGGTCGCCGACCCGCTGCCCGACGAGATCGTGTCGCGCTACTCGCTGCCGCGCACGCCCGAGGCACTGCGGCAGGTCCATTTCCCGGACGACCCGGTGAAGCTGTTCGGTGCGCGTCGCCGTCTCGCCTTCGACGAGCTTCTCGTCCTCCAGCTCGCCACGGCGCAGAAGCGCACCCGGTGGCTCGCGACGGCCAAGGCGATCCCCCTGCGCGCGGCGGACCCGGAGGTGGCGTCCTGGACCCTCTCGCTCCCGTTCGAGCTCACCGGGGACCAGCGGCGGTCCTGGGAGCAGATCCGCGGCGACCTCGCGCGCTCGGTGCCCATGACCCGGCTGCTGCAGGGCGACGTCGGGTCCGGCAAGACGGTCGTCGCCGCGCTCGCGATGCGGCTCGCGGTGGCCTGCGGGACGCAGGCCGCGCTCATGGCGCCGACGGAGCTCCTCGCGGAGCAGCACCACCGCACGCTCGGGACGCTGTTCGCCGACGAGGCCGCGCCCAGGGTCGAGCTGCTCACCTCGAGCGTCGCCGGCGAGCGCCGCGTGCGGCTGCTCGAGCGCCTCGCCAGGCAGGAGGTGGACGTCATCGTCGGTACGCATGCGCTGCTCGAGGAGGGCGTGGAGTTCCAGCGGCTCGGGCTCGCGGTCATCGATGAGCAGCAGCGCTTCGGCGTCCGCCAGCGCTCGGCCCTGCGGGAGAAGGGGGAGCTCCCGCACGTCCTGCTCACCACGGCGACGCCGATCCCGCAGACGCTGTGGCAGACGCTGAACCGCGACATCGACCTGTCCACGATCCGGGAGCTCCCCGCGGGCCGGCAGGAGATCCGTACCGAGGTCAGGACGCCGGACGCGCTTCCGCGGATCTGGCCATGGGTCCGTGAGCGCGTCGGGCTCGGCGAGCAGGCATTCGTGGTGTGCCCGCGGATCGACCCGTCCGAGGACCCGCCCGCCCACAGTGCCGTCCTGTTCGACGCCGCCGACGGCGGCACGCTGCCGAGCGCCGTCGCCACGCACGACGAGCTTCGCGCCGGCGCGCTGCGCGGGCTGCGCATCGCGCTGGTGCACGGCCGTATCCCGCAGCGCGAGCGCGACGCGATCATGGAGCGTTTCCGCGACGCGGAGATCGACGTCCTCGTGGCGACCACGGTGATCGAGGTCGGCATCGACATCCCCGGCGCCACGGTGATGGTCGTGCTGGGGGCGGAGCGGTTCGGCCTCGCGCAGCTCCACCAGCTCCGCGGCCGCGTGGGCCGCGGGGAGCGCCGCTCGTTCTGCGTGCTCGTGAGCCCGGTGACCGACTCGGCGCGCCTCGCGGCGATGACCGAGCGCACGCGCGCGGCCGACGGCAAGGAACGGGTGCTCGACGGCTTCGAGCTCGCCCAGCGCGACTTCGAGATCCGGGGTCCGGGCCAGTTCCTCGGACAGGAGCAGAGCGGCCTGGCCGACCAGCTGCGCATCGTGGACCTGACCGACATCGACCCGCGCCTCCTCGAGGACACGACCGCGGAGGCCGACCGGATCATCGCGGCCGATCCCGAGCTCGAGCGTCCCGAGCACGCCGGGCTGCGAGCGGCGGTCGGCGAGCTCTGGCGCCGCTACGGGCTCGCGTGACCGCGGCGCGCAGGTCGGGCCCGGCCTCGATGCGGGTCGTCGCGGGCGAGGCGAAGGGCCGCCGTCTCGTCTCCGCGCCGGCCAGCGTCACGCGCGCCGCGACCGAACGCATACGCATGAGCCTGTTCGGCATCGTCGAGCCGCTCCTCGAGGGGGCGGCCGTCCTCGATCTCTTCGCGGGCGCCGGAAGCATCGGCATCGAGGCGCTCTCGCGGGGAGCGGCGCGGGCGACGTTCGTCGAGCGGGACCGGCGGGCGCTGGCGGCACTTCGCGAGAACCTCGAAGCGACGGGTCTCGCGGCGCGCGCGAACGTCGTCGCCGCGGACGTCATCGCCTTCCTCGGACGCGCCGACCGGGGTGGACCTTACGACCTCGCGTTCTGCGACCCGCCGTTCGCCGACGTCGACGTGCTCTCCGCGACGCTGGCTCACCCGGGCCTCGCGGGCGCGCTCACAGCCGACGGCCTGGTCGTGGCGCGCATCCTGCGCAAGCATCCGGCGGCGCTCCCGCCGACCGCGACGCTCCAGCGCACGAAGGTGATCGGGGAAGAGGCGCTGATCTTCCTGGGCTACAACATCGGCTGACGCGAAGCGTCTGCCGTGGTGTACAGCCGCGGCGAGCAGCCGCGTGTCGTACGCTACCGCCGGCCTAATGAGGAGCGAGGGATAGTGGACATCCAGTTCCTGGTCGAGCGGCTCGAGACACTCGTCGTCGGCGCGCGCAAGTTCCCCATGACGGACCAGGTCGTGCTCGAGCAGGCGGCGCTCCTCGACCTGATCGACCAGCTGCGCGTCGCCATCCCCGAGGAGGTCCGCCAGGCCCGGCGGATCAATCAGGAGAGCGACCGCGTCATCGCGCTCGCGCGCGAAGAGGCGGAGCGCATCATCGCGGCCGCCCAGGAGCAGGCGGCCCTCCTCCTGCAGGATCAGGCGATCCTGAGGGAAGCGGAGCTGCGCGCCGACGACATCACCGGACGCGCCGAGCAGCGCGCGGAGGAGACGATGAGGGGAGCCGATCGCTACGCGGCCGACGTGCTCCTGCGCCTCGAGGGCGACCTGGACAAGACGCTGTCGATCGTCAAGAAGAGCCTCGAGGTCCTCGAGGAGCGCAGAGGCACGGCCGCGGAGGCCTAGGCCTCGTGAAGATCAGCGTCGCGCCGCTGCTCAAGCAGCCCGTCGGTCATCGCGTGGAGCACGTCCTCGCGGAGGGCCCGCCCATCGACCCGCGGGGCGAGAACGCCGATCTCCTCGACGCGGAGATCACCGCCTTCGAGGCCGAGGTGCACGTGACGCACACCGACCCCGGCGCCCTGCTCGAGGGCACCGCGCGCGCCGATCTGTCCGCCGAGTGTGCGCGCTGCCTCCGCCCCATCTCCATCCCGGTGCGGGCGCGGTTCGCGGAGCAGTACTACGCGACCATCCACGTCGAGTCCGGGGCGGCCATGGACGAGGCCCCAGGCGACGCGAAGACGATCGGGTCCGACTTCATGATCGACCTGACGCAGCTCATCCGTGAAGAGGTGATCCTGGCGACGCCGGTCGCGGCGCTCTGCCGGCCCGACTGCCGGGGCCTCTGTCCCGTCTGCGGGGCCGACCTGAACGAGCGCCCCCACACCCACGAGGAGCGCACCGACGAGCGCTGGTCGAAGCTGCGCGAGCTGCGCGCCGCACTTGCCGAGGATGAGGCCCCGCCGGGCGACCGGACATGAGACACTAGGAAGCGCGAGGTAGGAAGCGCGAAGTCCCTACTCGCTGTCCAGGAGTGCGCGTTGAGCGCCTAAAGAGGAGTCCATGTGGCCGCTCATCCCAAGAAGAAGCATTCCCATGCCAACCAGGGCAAGCGGCGTAGCCACCTCGCGCTGTCCGCGGTAGGGCTCGCTCCGTGCCCGCAGTGCCGTGCGCTGAAGCGGCCGCACGAGGCCTGCCCGCGCTGCGGCACCTACCGGGGCCGCCAGGTCATCAGGATCAAGGCCAAGAGGTCGGCGGGCACCGCCTAGCATCCCGCTGATGCGCATCGCGATCGACGCGATGGGCGGCGACCACGCCCCGGACGAGATCGTCCGGGGCGCCTTGCTGTACCGGGCCTCCGGCGGTCAGGCCGAGCTGATCCTTGTCGGACGAGCCGAGGAGCTGACCGCCGCGGACGGCATCTCGGTCGTGGCCGCGCGCGAGGTCGTCGGCATGGGGGAGCATCCGTCCTCGGCGCTCCGGCGCCGCGGCGACACCTCGATCGGCGTCGCGACGCAGCTCGTGAAGGACGGCCTCGCCGACGGCGTCGTCTCCGCCGGGAACACCGGCGCGACCATGGCGGCGGCGCTGCTCGTCCTGGGGCGGATCCGCGGCATCGACCGCCCGGCCCTCTGCGGGATGCTGCCGACGACGAAGCGCCGCCCGGCGTGCCTGCTCGACGCGGGCGCGACGATGGACGCGAGCGCGCAGAACATCCTCCAGTACGCGCGGATGGCCTCGCGGTTCATGGAGCGGGTGCACGGCGTCGAGCGCCCCAGCGTCGGCCTGCTGAACGTGGGCGAGGAGCCCGAGAAGGGCGGCCGCCTGCAGCTCGAGGCATTCGCGCTGCTCTCGGCCGCGAGCGATGTCAACTTCTACGGCAACGTCGAGGGGCGGGACATCCTCCGCGGGATCACCGACATCGTGGTGACCGACGGCTTCACCGGCAACACTGTGGCCAAGGCCATGGAAGGGACCCTCGACGTGCTGACGGAGGGGATCCGTCGGGACATCTTCGGCGGCGCGCTCGGCAAGGTCGCCGGGATCGTCGCGCTTCCGGGGATCCGCCGCTTCCGCGCGCAGATGGACTACGAGCCCTACGTGTCGGCGCCGCTCCTCGGGGTCGCGGGCGTCTCCGTGGTGACGCACGGGCGCGCGAAGGCCCGGATGCTGAAGCTGGCCATCGACGTCGCCGAGCGCGCCATCGCCTCCGACCTCATCGGCGTCATCGGCGCGGGCGCGGCGCAGGAGAGCGCGTGACCGACCGCCCGGGCGCGCCGCGCCCTCCGTGGCACCGCGAGCCGCGCGGCGGCCGGCATCCGGCGCGAAAGCTCGCGCTCCAGACGCTGTTCGAGATCGACCTGAGCCGCAACGACCCCAAGGCCACCTGGGAGCGGGGGGTGTTCCGGGCGGGCCTCAACGAGGAGGCCGGCACCTTCGCCTGGGACATCGTCCAGGGCGTCCTGGAGCACCGCCGCGACCTCGACGAGGAGATCGGGGCCCTCGCGCCCGAGTTCCCGATCGACCAGATGCCGCGCATCGACCGCAATGTCCTGCGCATCGCGCTCTACGAGCTCCGCTACAGCGGCGACGCGCCCGCGAGCGTGATCATCGACGAGGCCGTCGAGCTCGCGAAGCTCTTCGGCTCGGAGGCCTCGGCGAAGTTCGTCAACGGCGTGCTCGCCACGGCGGTCGGGGGCCGCGGCGATCCAGTGGACGCCGCCGACGCCGGTCCTTCGGAGAGGGCCTAGCGCACGCGCAGCGGGATGGCCACCGTCCCGACGTCCGCGCCATCGCGGGGGCTCGGCCAGAAGACCTCGAGCGTCACGAGGCCGCTCACGCCGTCCGGGACCTTGACCTCCGTGGTGAACGTGCCCCAGACCGGGCTCGTCCCTAGGCTGGCGACAACGAAGCCGTTCGCGACCTCGCGGTCCCGCGAGTCCTTGAGGCGCCAGGCGACGTGCGCCTCGAACGCGCGAGCCGTCCCCGTGATCGTGAACGTCCGTGCCGCATCGTCGCCTGGCTTCGGCCCGTACACCGCGATGCTGTCTGAAACGGCCTGCGGGTGGCCGCCGATGTCGATGATGAGGCGCATCGTGCCGGGCGTAACAGGCTCCATCGAGACGCGCCACGGCCGCGCGTCGTCAAGGCCAAGCTCGTAGGCCACGCCGATCGCGGCCGGACCCTGCTGCAGGAGCCGGATCCAGCGGATGGGAGTTCGCTCGACGCTCTGCATACCGGTGCCGTCGCCGACCATGCGGTAGCCGTCGAATGTCGTGCGCGTGCCCGGAAGCTCGACGCGGAGGATCCACTTTGCCTCGCCCAGTTCGCCCTTGACCACGTCGAAGG
>Ga0155957_1121_pt3 | contig 7360 bp, 5 predicted proteins | sample RifCSPlowO2_02_FD_107611 | JGI IMG/M metagenome (GOLD analysis project Ga0155957, IMG submission 107611) | Chloroflexi bacterium RIFCSPLOWO2_02_FULL_71_16 | reverse complement strand
CGCTCGGGCGGTGCGGACGTAGTCGAGCGGCAGGTTCTCGAGCATCTCGGATCGGACGAAGCGCGCGAGAGTGGCCGTTTGGAACAAGGCCAGCACCGTGATCGGCATGATCGACTGGCGTAGCTGCTTGATGACGCTCTCCAGGTCGAAGAGCGAAACGTCGATCGTCGAGTCGTAGATGAATGGCAGCCAGCGGAGCTTGACGCTGAATATGAGGATGAAAAAGACCCCCGTCACGAACGTGGGTATCGAGAAGCCGATGAAGGCGAAAGTCGTCGCGGCGTGATCCATGAACGAGTAGCGCTTCACGGCGGAGATCACGCCGATCGGGATGGCCAGCAGTATCGAGATCACGTAGGCGACGCCCAGCACGGCGAGAGTATTGGGAAGCCGCTGCCAGATGAGATCCATGACCGGGACTCTGCTCTGGAAGGAGTAGCCGAGGTTCCCCTGCGCCGCTGAGGTGAGCCACTTCACGTACCTCACCGGGACCGGTTCGTTCAGACCGAGTGAATCGCGGATCCGCTCGCGCACCTCTTGCGGTATCGCGGGGTTCAGCGCGAACTGGGCGAGGGGGTCGCCCGGGGCAAGCGCGAGTATCGCGAACACCACAGCGCTGATCAGCAGCAATGTGGGGAACGCGATGAGCAGCCGTCGCACCAGGTACCTACCCATCAGCGGTCGCCATTATGTATCCCCCACAACACCTTCCGGTTCGACTTCTTCGAGGTCAGTCGGTCCATCCTTGTCGGGTATCCGGGGCGATCCATGGCGGGGAAAAGCCGTCGGCGGGGGCCGAAGCCCCCGCCGACGTGGAAATCGTGGATCCAGTGCGGTGGGGCTACTTGCTCCAGTCCGCGATGTTCCACATCTCCGAGTCCCATGGGTTGGGCTGCGTGCCCTTGAGGGACTTGCTGATGCCTGACACCGGCGACTTGCGAGCGACCAGCGGGATGACGACGACGTCACTGACCAGCAGGTCGTTCATCTTGATCGCGAGTTCGTTCTTCTTAGCTGCGTCGGTCTCCTTGAGGTACTGCGCGTGGAGTCCGTCGAATTCCGCGTTCGACCAGCGCTCGTAGTTGTTGCCTGCCCAGGCAGCTGCCTTGGTCCTGATCTCGGCCGATGTCCAGCCGGCCAGGTAGGTCGACAGGTCCGGTGACTCCGGACCGTTGGTGAACATCTCGACGTCGGTGAAGAAGCGGCCCGCCGCGTCGTCGGTGTCGGTACCGAAGAAGACGCCGGCGTCGACCGACTTGAGGATCACGTTGACGCCGAGCTGCGACCAGCCGCTCTTGACGATCTCCTGCTCCTTCTGACGGAGCGGGTTCACGGTCGTCGAGTAGACGATGTCCATCTTCGTGCCCTTGTAGACGCGGATGCCGTCGGCACCCTTGGCTGCGCCCGCCTCGTCGAGCAGCTTGTTGGCCGCCGCGATGTCGTACTTGCAGACGGGCATGGTCGCGGTGTTCTTAGACGTCGCTGGCGGGATGCCGACGACGACGTTGCAGGTCCCTTCGCCCGCGAGACCGCCACCGTAGAGCGCCGCGATCGGCGTCCGATCGACGGCCATGGCGAGGGCCTGGCGGACCTTGAGGTCCGACAGGAACGGGTGCTGCGTCGAGGGCTCACCGCGGTTGGCGCCCGCCGATGCGCGGACGTCCGTCCGCTGGATGAGCAGCCGCTCGAGGTTGCCGCTGGTGGCGGAGATGAACGTGCCCTTGCTGTCGGCGGCCTCGATCATCGGCTTGAGGATCGTCGCCTCGACCTGCAGGTTCCAGCTGTAGTCGGCCTCGCCGGTCTGGAAGACCGCGCGGGCCGCGCCGGTGGCGTCCCCGCCGCCCTTGAACTGCACTGTCTTGAAGAACGGCTTGTTCGGGTCGCGGTAGTTCTCATTGATCTCGTACAGCACGACGTCATTCGGCTTGAACTCCTTGACCTTGTACGGGCCCGTTCCCACTGGGATCTTCGGGCCGTCCTTAGCCTTGGCACCGATGAAGTCCTTGTACTGCTTCTCCTGGATGATGTTCCCGTAACCGCTTACGAACGCCTGGTAGGGGTTGCTCGTCGGACCGTTGTACGTGACCTTCACTGTCAGAGGGTCCGTGGCCTCGACGCTCTTGACGTTAGTGAACGTAAAGGAGTCCGTGGCCGCGGTGGCCTCGTCGGTGACGTACTTCCACGTGAAGACGACGTCAGCGGACGTGAATGGGCTGCCATCCGACCACTTGACGTTGGGCTTGAGCTTCCATGTGACCGTCGTGAGGTCCGCGGAGATGCCGTTGTTCGCTTTGGTCGGTACTTCGGCGGCGAGGATGGCGACGGGTTCGCCGTTCGGACCCATCGCCGCAAGGGGCTCGATCGCGAGTCGTGATCCGTCGTAGTCCTTCGTGCCCTGGGAGTGGTGGCTATTGAGCTCCGTGACCGCCTGCCAGTACAGGATCTTGAGCTCGCCGCCCTTGCCGCGGTTCGCCACCGGTGCCGCCGTCGCTGCGGGCCCGGTCGCTGCGGCCGTGGGGGCGGCTGGCGAGGCCGCGGGGGCGCTCGGTGCACCACATGCAGCGAGCGTGAGCACTGCCGTCCCGACGACGGCGAGGGTGTTCCGCCAGTTGAGGTTAGCCATGCGTCCTCCTTCTTCCCTGCGTGACGTGACCGCCCGCTGGGCAGAGGCAGCCCCTCCCCCCTCGCGGCCGAGTGCCGAACGCTACAGCCGGCCTGCCCCATCCGCAACGCCGAAGGGCCTGAACCAGCGGGCATTCGGGCCGGTAATGGAGCAAATGCCGGCGCGCGTCGCCCTTCCGGACAGCCGGTCAGCCCCGGGTCATGGCCCCGAACCGGTGGCGCAGCCGGCCCTCGATGCGTGAGGTGGCGCGGTCCACCTCGGCGTCCGACAGGGTGGCGGTCGGCGAGCGGAAGACGACACGCACCGCGAACGACTTCTTCCCCTCCCCCGCCTGCGGTCCGCGGTAGACGTCACGCAGGGCCAGGCCTTCGAGCCCCGCCTTGCCGGCGGCCGCCTCGATCTCGCGCTGCACGTCGGCCCATGGAACGTCCTCGGCGACGACGAACGCGATGTCGCGCCGGGCCGCGGGATAGCGCACCGGCACCACCGCCCGAGGTCGGACCGCGACGGCGAGGAGCGACGCGAGGTCGATCTCCGCCACGTACGTCTCGCGCGGGAGCTCCCAGAGGTCGGCCACCCGGGGATCGAGCTGCCCCAGGGTGAAGGCCGTCCGGCCAGCGTGCTGCAGCGAGAACGACCCTGACGGGTGGAGACCGGGCGCGGCGCGCCTGGTCTGGTCGTCGAAGGGCCCGAGGTGCAGGGCGTCGGCGAGGCCGCGTGTCATCCCGAGGATGTCGTGCCAGTCCCAGCGGCGCTCGCCCACCAGCCACGTCTCCCCCTCCCGCACCGGCTCGGCGTCACCGGCAAGAAGGATCCCGATCGTCCAGCGCTCGTCCGGAAGGTCGTCGGGCCGCTGGAGGTAGACGGGCGAGATCTCGAAGATCCCGATGCCATGCCGGTGGCGCAGGTTGCGGGCGGCGGTGTCGAGCAGGCTGGCGCGCAGCGTCGGCCGCAGGACGGACTGCTGCGCGGTCGTCGGATTCGCCACGCGCAGCGGCGCCGGCGCGATCGGTGACCCGTCCGGCGTGAGCCGGCCGAGCCACGCCGGGTCGATCAGCGCGTACGAGATCGTCTCCTGCAGCCCGAAGCCGACGAGCACGTCACGCGCGCGCTCGCGCAGCTCCTCTCGCGGATGACGCTCGTGGAGGGGCAACACGCCCGTCGGCATGCGCACCGGGATCCGGTCGTAGCCGACGATCCGGGCGACCTCCTCGACCACGTCCTCCGGGATGGCGATGTCGGTGCGCACGGATGGCGGCGCGACGACGAGGTGGTCGCCGTGCTCCGCGTGCGTGAAGCCGAGGCGGTGGAGCGCGTCGCCGGCCTCCTCGGGCGAGATCTCCGCACCGAGGACCCGGGCCAGGTCGCTGAAGCGCAGGCGGACGTTCGGCGTAGGCCGCGGGCGCGGGTAGACGTCGGTCGCACCTACGAGCGTCGCTCCCGCATGGTCCCGCAGCAGGCGGACGGCGCGGGCGAGGGCGATCGGCACGAGCTCGGGGCTCAGGTCGAGCCCGAACCGCCGGGCGGCCGCGCTGCCGCTCGAGCCCTGGAGCCCGTGCGCCTCCGTCGTGCGGCGGATCCGCAGGGACTCGAAGGACGCGCACTCGAGCGCGATCTGGGTCGTCGTCTCGCGGATCTCGGAGTCCTCGCCGCCCATGACGCCCGCGAGCCCGAGCGCCCGCTGTTCGTCGGCGATCACCAGGTCGGAGGGCCGCAGGATCCGGTCGATCCCGTCCAGGGTCCGCAGGGTCTCGCTGCTCCGGGCCAGGCGCGCGACGAGCGCGCGGCCGGCGAGGCGTTCCGCGTCGTAGGCGTGGAGGGGCTGGCCGAGCTCGAGCATCACGTAGTTGGTGATGTCCACGACGTTGCTGATCGGCCGCATCCCCGCCGCGACGAGGCGCTGCTGCATCCACGCCGGCGACGGACCGATCCGCACTCCCTCCAGGTACGCGGCTGCGAAGCGCGGGCAGGCGCGGTCGTCCTCGATGCGCACGGTGAGCCGCTTCGGGTCCAGGGCCCACGTGAGGGGCTCGAGGACGGGCGGCCGCACCGGCACGCCGAAGATGGCCGACGTCTCCCGAGCGATGCCGGCAACGGACAGCGCGTCGGGCCGGCTGGGGGGCAGCTCGAAGGCGATGACCGTCTCCCCGAGCACGTCCGCGAGGCGGGCCCCGACCGGGAGCGAGGGGTCGAGCAGCTTGATGCCCTCGTGGTCCTCGCCGATGCCCAGCTCGCGCTCGGACAGGACCATGCCTTCGCTCACGATGCCCCGCATCTTCTTCGGCTCGAGCACGAAGGTGCCGGTCCCGTGCGGGTCGCGGAGGGTCGCGCCGGTCTCCGCGTAGGCGACGACCGCGCCCTCGGCGAGGTTGGTCGCGCCCGTGACCACGGTCTTCCGGCGCTCGTCGCCGTAGCGCACGGTCGCGAGGAGGAGCTTGTCGGCGTTCGGATGCTTCGCGAGCGCCTCGACGACCCCGACCCAGATCCTGTCCCAGCCGGCCGCGCCTCCGGCTCGCTCCACTCGCTCGACCTCGATGCCGGCCATGTGGAGACGCTCGGCGAGCTCGTCGACGCTCACGGCGACGTCGACGTGCTCGCGCAGCCAGGAGACGGGCACGCGGATAGAAGGCACCTACTTTTCGCGCGTGGCCCAGAGGGCCCGCGCGCGCTCCGCTGCTTGCAGACTCGCTCCTCGCGGCGAAGCCGCTCGTCGCTCGACCATCTAGACGCTCTCCAGGTAGCGCAGGTCGTTCTGGTGGAAGAGGCGGATGTCCGGTGTCCCGGTCAGCAGCATCGCGATGCGCTCCACTCCTCCGCCCCACGCGAAGCCCTGGTACTTCGCGGGGTCGTAGCCCACGCGACGCAGCGCCTCGGGATGGACCATGCCGCACCCGGCGATCTCGATCCAGCCCGTCGCGCCGCACGTGCGGCAGCCGCCCTCGTTCGTGCGGCCGCTGCCGTCGCAGACGAAACAGTCGAAGGCGATCTCCGCCGAGGGCTCGGTGAACGGGAAGTAGTCCGGGCGGAACCGGACCTTGCGGTCGCCGCCGAACAGCTGGCGGGCGAACGAATAGAGGACCCCCTTCAGGTCCGCCATGGACAGCTGCTCGTCGATGGCCAGCCCCTCGAGCTGGAAGAAGACGCTCTCGTGGGTGGTGTCGGTGGCCTCGAAGCGGAAGCAGCGGCCCGGCACGACGATCCGCACGGGCGGGCGGCGCTGCTCCATCGTCCGGATCTGCATCGGCGAGGTGTGCGTCCGGAGGAGCATCGGCTGAGTTGAGGAGCTCTGCGCCCTCGGCCGCCCGGCGCCTGCGGCGGCCACCGCCATCGCCACGCTGGCCTCCTGCGCGATCCAGAGGGTGTTGAACTTGTCGCGCGCCGGGTGGCCGGGCGGGATGTTGAGGGCCTCGAAGTTGTAGTAGTCCCACTCGACCTCCGGTCCCTCGACCGCCTCGAAGCCCATCCCGGCGAAGATGCGGGTGATCTCGCGGATGGTCTGGGTGATGGGGTGGTAGCGGCCCACGCGCACGCGGCGCGGCGGCAGCGTCAGGTCCGTGGCCTCGGCCCCGAGATCACGCTCGAGGGCAGCGGCGCGGATGGCCCCGGCACGCGCCTCCAGCGCGGCCTCGATGCGCGCGCGCGCCGCGTTGGCCGCGGCGCCGTACACGGGCCGCTCCGCGGCGGGCAGCTTCGGCAGCTCCTTGAGCGCCGCCGTTATCTCGCCCTCGCGGCGGCCGACGTAGCGCACGCGCAGGGCGTCGAGCGCGGCCTCGTCCGGCGCCGCGGCGATCTCCGCCTCGGCTCGCGCCGCGATGGCCTCGAGCCCGCCCGTCGTCGTCACTCTCTCCTCACAAAGATGGCCCGCCCTTCGCTCTCACGAAAGGCGGGCCGTCATCACCGGGGATGCGCGCTCTCTAGGAGCGCTCGGCCTGCTTGGTAAAGCGTCCGTCCTTCAGCATCTCGACGTACTGCCGGAACACCTTCGGGTCGCGGACGGCCATGTCCGCGAGGACCTTGCGGTCGAGCTGGACGCCGGCCGTGCGCATGGCCGACATGAGGCGCCCGTAGGACAGGCCGGCCTCGCGCGAGGCGGCGTTGATGCGTGCGATCCACAGCGAGCGGAACTGTGCCTTGCGCGCGCGGCGGTCGCGCAGCGCGTACGTGAGGGCGTGCAGGGCCGCCTCCTTGGCGGGCCGGACGAGCTTGTGCTTCGCCCCGCGGCGCCCCTCGGCCTCCTTGAGGACCTTCTTGTGCTTCTTGTGGGCGGCGACGCCTCGTTTCACTCGGGCCATGTGCGTTCCTTTCGTGCGGCCGCGTCCGGCTTCACCGGCGCGGCCGAGCCCCTATTCACAGATGCGGGAGGAGCTTCCGGACGAGCGCGAGGTCGCCCTTCGCCACCGACGCCTTGCCCTGGTGCCGGCGCTTGCGGGCAGGCGACTTGTGCTGGTTCAGGTGGCCCTTGTAGGCCTTGGCCCGGCGGAGCTTCCCCCGCCCGGTGACCTCGAACCGCTTCTTCGCGCCGCTGTGGCTCTTGATCTTCGGCATGGTCTCCCTTTCGTGGCCACCGTCCGGACCGGCCAGGCACCGCATCACGCGGCGGGCGCGGAACGGGACAGGTGGGAACGACAGTGTACGTGATGCATCCGCTCGGATGCGCGTTCGGCGGCGTCTAGGAGGCGCGAGGAGCGCGCGTCGCCGCCGGACGAGGAGCGGCCGATGGGCCGGTCGCCCGAGCCA
>Ga0155957_1088_pt6 | contig 7398 bp, 8 predicted proteins | sample RifCSPlowO2_02_FD_107611 | JGI IMG/M metagenome (GOLD analysis project Ga0155957, IMG submission 107611) | Chloroflexi bacterium RIFCSPLOWO2_02_FULL_71_16 | reverse complement strand
GACGGACGGCGGCGTGGTCGTCAACCGGACCGAGGGCATCGCGCACATGGGCTCATCCGCCATCAAGAACGAGGAGACCTATCTCCTCGCCAAGCTCATGCGCGGGCTCGGCATCGTCTACCTGGAGCATCAGGCCAGGCTCTGACACAGCTCCACGGTGCCCGGTCTGGGCACCTCGTTCGGGCGGGGGGCGATGACGAACCACTGGATCGACTTCCGGAACGCGGACGTGATCATGATCAACGGCTGCAACCCCGCCGAGAACCACCCGGTCGCCTGGCACTGGATCCGGACCGCCATGGACCGGGGGGCGAAGCTGATCAACATCGATCCGCGCTTCACGCGCACGTCCTCGCAGGCGGACGTGTACGCGCGGATCCGGCCGGGCACGAACGTCGCCTTCGCCGGCGGGCTGATCGACCACATCCTGCAGAACGAGCGGTACCAGAAGCCGTACGTCGTCGCGTACACGAACGCGCCGATGATCGTCGACGACCGCTACGGCTTCACTGACGGCCTCTTCAGCGGCTACGACGCGGCGACCCGGTCGTACGCGAACGCGACCTGGCAGTACAAGAGGAATGCGGACGGGACGCCGCAGCGCGACGACACCCTCGCCGACCCGCGGACCGTCTTCCAGATCATGAAGCGGCACTACGCGCGGTACACCCCGGAGATGGTCGAGCGGATCACGGGGATCCCGAAGGCCAAGGCCGTCGAGATCTACGAGCTCTTCTCGGCCACGGGCCGCCCCGACCGCGCCGGGACCGTCCTCTACGCGATGGGCCAGACCCAGGCCACGATCGGCACGCAGAACATCCGCGCGCTGGCGATCACGCAGCTCCTCCTCGGGAACATCGGCATCGCCGGCGGCGGCGTGAACGCGCTGCGCGGCGAGGCGAACGTCCAGGGCGCGACGGACATGGCTCTCCTCTGGCAGGACGTGCCGGGCTACATGGGCATACCCCGCCAGGCGGCCCACCCGACGCTCAAGGACTACCTGGCGAAGGAGACGCCCGCCACGGGCTACTGGGCCAACAAGCCCAATTTCTTCGTGAGCCTGCTCAAGGCCTGGTGGGGGGACGCGGCCACCGCCGCGAACGACTTCGGATACGACTGGCTGCCGAAGGCGAAGGGGAACTACAGCGTCCTCGAGATCTTCGACTCGATGTGGAACGGCAAGATCAAGGGCTTCACGGTCATCGGGGAGAACCCGGCCGTCGGATCGCCGAACCAGAACAAGGTCCGCGAGGCCATGGAGAAGCTCGACTGGCTCGTCGTGGCCGACCAGTGGCTCACGGAGACGGCCGAGTTCTGGAGCGCGAAGCGGCCGCTGCGGGACACGGCGGAGACCGCGGATCCCACGAAGATCGGGACCGAGGTCTTCTTCTTGCCGGTGGCGAGCTTCAACGAGCGCGCCGGCTCGTACACGAACAGCGGGCGCTGGATCCAGTGGATGGAGAAGGCGGTCGAGCCCGAGGGCGACTCACGGTCGGATCTGTGGATCGTCGACCGCCTCTACAAGGAGCTCCGGAAGGCTTACGCGGGCAGCACCGCGGCCAAGGACCGCGGCCTCCTCAGCCTCGCCTGGGACTACGGCGACGACCCCAGCTTCGAGAAGGTCGCGCTCGAGATCAACGGCTACACGTACGGGCTCCGGGAGCCGATCGCGAGCTTCGCCGCGCTCCGGGCGGACGGATCGACGGCCTGCGGCAACTGGATCTACGCCGGCTACTTCCAGGGTCACGAGAAGAATCGCGCGGCCGCGCGCGATGCGGCGGATCCGGGCGGCGTCGGCACGTACGCGGGTTGGGCGTACTCGTGGCCGGTGAACCGGCGGATCCTCTACAACCGCGCGAGCGCGGACCTCGCCGGGAAGCCGTGGGACGAGAAGCGCAAGGTCATCTGGTGGGACCCGCAGGGCGGGGCGCAGAAGACGGGCTCCTGGGTGGGGAACGACGTGCCCGACTTCGCGCCGGCGAAGGCGCCGGGGGCCGCGGCCAAGCCCGGCGGCAAGGCGCTCGACGCGCTGGCCGGCACCGACCCGTTCATCATGAAGCCGGACGGACGCGGCTGGCTGTTCGTACCGAGCGGGCTGGTCGACGGCCCGCTCCCCGAGCACTACGAGCCCTTCGAGAGCCCCGTCGGCAACGTGATGAGCCCCGTCGCGTTCAACCCGGTGAGCAAGGTGTTCTCCGGCGCGGCCGACGCGAAGGGCGCGGCCGGCGACTTCCCCGTGATCGCCACGACGTTCCGGCTGACCGAGCACTACCAGGGCGGCTCGGAGACCCGCAACCGCCCGTGGCTCATCGAGCTTCAGCCCGAGATGTTCGTGGAGATGAGCCCCGCCTTCGCCGCGAAGCGCGGCATAGTCGACGGCGACCGCGTTCAGGTCGAGTCGGCGCGCGGGAGCGTCTTCGCGCGGGCGCTCCTCACCGAGCGCATCCAGCCCTTCCAGGTGAACGGCACGAGCGTCGACGCGGTCGCGCTGCCGTGGCACTGGGGCTTCGCGGGCCTCTCCAGCGGCCACAGCGCCAACGTGCTGACGGCCAGCATCGGCGACGCCAACACGTTCATCCAGGAGGACAAGGCCTTCCTGGTCCGCGTCTCGAAGGCCGGGCCGCAGTGACCACGCAGGCCGTCCTGGTCGACACCTCGCGGTGCATCGGCTGCCGCGCGTGCATGGTCGCGTGCAAGGAGTGGAACGAGCTGCCGGCGGAGCATGTCGAGCGCACGCTCCCCGGCAGCTACCAGAATCGTGACGACCTCACCTCGCAGACGTGGACGGTCGTGCACTTCGCGGAGCAGGCGAGCGGCGACGACATGCGGTGGCTCTTCGCCAAGACCCAGTGCATGCACTGCGCGGACGCGGCCTGCGTCAGCGTCTGCCCGACGGGCGCGATGCAGAAGGACGGGACGCTCACCTACCTCGACGAGACCAAGTGCATCGGCGAGGGCTACTGCGTCGCGGCGTGCCCGTTCGGGGCGGTCGCGCTCGACGAGGGCAAGGGCATCGTCCAGAAGTGCACGCTCTGCATCGACCGCGTCGAGCACGGCGAGCTGCCCGCGTGCGTGAAGGCGTGCCCCGCCGACGCCCTCGAGTTCGGTGACCGCGCGCAGATGGTCGCCGTCGCCGAGGCGCGGGTGGGGACGCTGAAGGGGCGCGGCCTCGCTCGGGCGCGGACGTACGGCGTGGACGAGCTGGGCGGCCTGGGCTACGTCTACGTGCTCCAGGACGACCCGTCCGTCTATCAGCTGCCGGAGCGGCCGTCGGCCCGGCCGGTGGACATCCCGGTCCAGGCCCGGGACTGGGTGGCCGGCGCGGCCGCCTTCGGCCTCGGCGCCATCCCGGTGTGGTGGGTCTTCCGCCGCCGCACGCGGCTCGCGTCCGAGGCCGCCGAGCGGGAAGGCGAGGTGAGGTGATGATGCCGCCCGAGGCGTTCGGCTGGGAGATCTGGCTCTACTTCTTCCTCGGCGGCGTCGCCGGCGGCGCGATCGCCGCGGCCTCGATCGCCGACCTCGCCCGGGACGGCCGCGAGCGCCCGCTCGTCATGCGCGCGACGCTCATCGCCCTCCCGCTGCTCGCCCTGTCCTCGGTGCTGCTCCTCTGGGACCTCGGGCGCTCGGAGCGCTTCCTGAACCTGCTCACCGCGTGGCGGCCCACGTCGCCGATGTGGTGGGGCACCTGGATCCTCATCGCGACGAGCGGGGCGACCGGACTGCTCCTCCTGCGCTCTAGCCGTCCGGCCGCCCGGCTCACCCTCGCGGCGCGGGCGCTCCTGTCGCTGAACGTGCTGGCCGCCACGGCCCTCGTCGTGTACACCGGCGTGCTGCTGACCACGTCCAGCCGGCCGCTCTGGAGCGCGACGCCGCTCGTCCCCGTCATCTTCGCCCTCTCCGCGCTCTCGACGGGCATCGCGGCGCTCGCCCTCGTCTCCCGGGCCGGGCCGACCGCCGACGACCTCGAGCGCGCGGACACGGCCATCCTCGTCCTCGAAGGCGCCGCCATCGCGGTGCTCCTCGCCTGGCTGGCCTTGGCCGCCGGGCCGGTGGGGGCTCGCGCGGCGGGCGTGGTCGTCTCCGACCTCCTGGTCGGCGGCGTGTTCTGGATCGGCGTCGTCGGTGCGGGGCTGCTCCTTCCGCTCCTGGCCGTGCTCTGGCGGATGAGGTCGCTGACGCTCGTCCGCGCCGCGCTCGTGCTCGCCGGCGGCCTGGCGCTGCGGTTCGTCATCGTCGCCGGCGGCCAGGCCGCTCCCCTCGTTTGATCGGCACCATCGGGCTCCTCGGCCCGGAGGCACGTGAGCGCGTAGCCCGGCTCGCCACAGCGATCGAGCGTGCGCGCGAGCCGGGCCGCGACGGGGTCGCTCCCGCGGCCGGCGTACCGCTCGCCGATCGCCCGATCGACCACGCTTGCCTTGCGGCCGCGGTGCGCCGCGTCGCGGCCGTGCTCGCCGACGCCGGGGCGCTCTCGGCCGACGAGGTGGCCGCCATCGAGGGCCACGCCGACCTGGAGGGCGACCTCGCCGCGGTCCTCGCCTGGGCGACGGGCCGCCCGGCGAGCCCGCCGTTCGAGGACGCGGCCATCGTCTGGAGCGTCCTGCGGCTCGCGCTGCCCCCCTTCGTGGCGCCGTGTCTCCCCACACCGCGCGAGACCGCGGACCGCGGGTGCCCCGAGTGCGGGATGTCCCCCGACCTGGCGATCCTGCAGGCGAGCGGCGCGCGGATCCTCGTGTGCGGCGCCTGCGACATGGAGTGGCGCGCCGACAGGGTCCGCTGCCCCTTCTGCGGGAACGCGTCCCAGGATCTGCTCGGCTACCTCGCGGGCGGCGGCGCGGGGCTCGTCATCCGCGTCTGCGACGCCTGCCGTACCTACCTGAAGACGATCGATCGGCGCGTGGTCGGCGGCGACGAGAGCCCGCTGCTCCTGCGCATGCTCCTCGCCGAGATGGACCTTGCCGCGGCGGGCGCGGGATACGGGCCCGCGCCGGGATCCCTCAGATGAACAGCGTCGATGGTCGCGGCCGCCTCGGCGGGCCACGAGTGTCTTTCGCCCCGATCGGCGCGACTCCGAGTCCCGGGCCGAGGGTCGAACGCCCCTAGCCGCTGGCCCGACCGGAGGCGAGGATCGTCTCGCGGACGCACGCGGCCCATCACTTGCCGGAGGTGCAGGCATGACCAGGGACATCGTTACGACCGCGGACATCGAGCCCACCGCGGACATCGAGACGGACCCCGTGTGCGGCGCGGTCACCGACGTCGAGCTCGCGCGCGGCGCCGATCTCGTCACGACGTACGCCGAGCGCACCTACGCCTTCTGCGGCGCCGCCTGCCGGGACCGCTTCCTGGCCCAGCCGACGCGCTACGCGGCCTCGGGCCGGTCCGAGCCATAGGGGAAGCCCCAAAGGTCTTCCGTGCAGGGCGGATCGTCGGGCGCGCGGGCCTGATGACGCCCGCGGTCTCGGATAGCGCGGCGTACCTCCTCGGCGATCTTGTTCGCTTCGCTGACCGGCATGTCGGCAGGCACCGCGAGGTGCATGCCCGCGTGGACCACGTCAGGTCCGATGTATTCCGCACGCACATCGTGGACGCCGAGGACGCCTGGTACCGAGCGAGCGGTGCGCTCCAGGTTGTCGATGCACTCCTTCCCTGGGCTCCGTCCCAGCAGGAAGGACGCGTTCTCCCGGAACAGACCAAGCGCGCTCACCGCGATGACCGTCGCGACGACGATGGACGCGATCGGGTCAGCGATCGGCCAGCCGGAGGCGACGAGCAGTGTGTGCAGCCGGATGATCACGCGCGCGAAAGCCTCATAGGGCGCGATCGCGTACCTCGGAAGATGAGCCGCCATCGCTGTCGAAGCTCAGCATCGCGAGGCCGGCCAGCACGAAGCCGGTCTGGTACGTGCTGTGGAGGCCCAGGCCACCGACGATGAGTAGGCCCAATGCGGTCGCCACACTCGACGTCCCCGACCGCACCGCACGCGACAGCGCGTAGGCGAGAGTGCCGAAGGCGAGGGCGTAGGCGAGGTCGGGAAGGTAACCGGCAAGTCCGAGATCCCATAACAGAAGGATCTTGGTGGTCGCCTCGCCCATGCGAAGCGCGATCAGCGTCGCCAGCGCGACCGCGATCCCCCACATCATGCTCGCGCGATCAGGGCGCCGCCGCAGGAGGAGCGGGGCCTCGACGCACCAGACGAGCACAATGAACTCGCCGATCGGCAGCAGCCAAGCGAAGCTCACCGTTCCCGCTGTCTCGGTCGCATTCGCTTGGAAGAGCGCGTACGCCGACGAGACCAGGAAGGCGCTGCCGAAGAGCAGGACGCTCGCGCGCCGTGCGGCTCCAAGTCGGGTGGCGCCCGCAAGCATGATGATCTCCACCGCGAGGACGCTGATCGGCGCGAGCACCGCATCGCCGATGAGTCCGAGGCGCGCGGCAACGGCGGCGCCGAGAAAGAGGAGCAGCGAGGCCGCAGCGGTCACCGCGGCCGGGGATGCGCGCCGCGCGAGCATCCAGGCGAGCCCGACGAGAGTCAGCGAAAGGAGGACCGCCCCGAGGTAGTAGGCGAAGCGTCCGAGCTCCACGACGACCAGGTAAGGCCCGCCGAGCGTGGCGATCCCCGGAATGTGCACGGCGGTGCGTGTGAGCAGGCGAAGGAGGAGCAGCTCCGCCGCGCCCGCAAGCACGGTGACTCGGACCAGCCACCACACGAGGTCCCCGCCCGACGCCCGAGCCTGCGCCTCGATATGGCCAACAAGCGCGCGACCCGCCGCCATCTCGCTCACGCCCGCCGGCGCAGCTGCCGCACCGCCAGGGCCAGGCCGAAGAGAAGGCCGAATGCCCACGGTGCACCCACGAGATACCAGATGACGACCGGGGTGCCCTGTCGCGGAGGGGCAGCGTCCGGTGACGCGCCGTTGAAGACGAGGCGGACGAACGAGGACACCGATTTCATTCCGTTCCGGTCGCCTTTGCTGCCGTTCCAGACCGCGAGCGCGAGATCGGTCTGCTGGCCGACGCTGAAGGAAGGCTGGTCCGGACCGGGCGCTGAGAACGGACGCCGGAAGACCACCGCCCAGCCGTCGCCTTGGTACACACCGCGTCCGCTCACCGCCACCTCTGGGGCGGGGCCGAGCGTGCCGAAGCCGGTCGCGACGAGGTTCTGCACCGGTCCAGCGTCGGTGGCCGCATACGGGTTGCCAGCGGCCCGAGCCGGATAGAGCGGCCCTACGGTGGTGGGCACCGCGTCGATCGCCGCGCGCGGGAACGCGTCGGCGAGCGCTGCCTGTACACCCCGCTCGCTATCGGCGCGCCACTGCCAGATGTTCACGCCGGCGTCGGCCTGCCCCATGCAGACGGAGGGCACCGACGCCGCCGCGTTCGCAGGGAACTGCAGCGCGA
>Ga0155957_1022_pt9 | contig 7468 bp, 6 predicted proteins | sample RifCSPlowO2_02_FD_107611 | JGI IMG/M metagenome (GOLD analysis project Ga0155957, IMG submission 107611) | Chloroflexi bacterium RIFCSPLOWO2_02_FULL_71_16 | reverse complement strand
CGCGAGGCCGGTCCTAACGGTCGCACGCTCGTACACTCGACAGATGGAGCGGCGCGTTTACCTCGATCACGCCGCCACGACCCCGGTCGATCCAGAGGTCGCGGAGGCCATGGCCCGCGTGCTGCGCGAGGTCCCCGGCAACCCCTCGAGCATCTACGCGGAGGGCCGGCGTGCCCGCGCGCTCGTCGACACGGCGCGCGAGGAGGTCGCGGCGGCGATGGGCGCCGACCCGAGCGAGATCGTCTTCACCAGCGGGGGCACGGAGGCCGACAACCTGGCGATCCGCGGGGTCCTCAAGGCGCACCGCCCCGATCCGGACGCCAGCGGGCCGCACCTGGTGATCAGCTCCATCGAGCACCACGCGGTCCTGGACACCGCCGAGGACCTCGAGCGGCATGCGCACGTGCGGGTCGCGGTCGTCGGAGTGGACGGAACCGGCCGGGTGGACCCGCGCGACGTCGCCGACGCCATCGGTGAGGCGACCCGACTCATCTCGATCATGCACGGGAACAACGAGATCGGGACGATCCAGCCCATCGACGAGATCGGGCGCGTCGCGCGCGAGCGCGGCGTCACGTTCCACACCGACGCGGTCCAGACGGTCGGCATCCTCCCGTTCGACGTGCGCACGCTCCCGGTCGATCTCGTCTCGGTGAACGCGCACAAGTTCTACGGGCCGAAGGGCGTCGGCGCGCTCTACGTCCGGAAGGGCACGCGCATCGCCACGATGCAGACCGGCGGCGGCCAGGAGAAGGGGCGGCGCACCGGGACCGAGAACGTCGCGGGCATCGTCGGGCTCGGATCGGCGATGCGCATCGCGACGGAGCGACGGGACGGCGAGGCCGAGAAGCAGCGCCGCCTGCGCGACCGGATCCTGGAAGGCGTGCGCGCGCGCGTGCCGGCCGCGGTCCTCACCGGACATCCGACGGAGCGGCTTCCGAACAACGCCTCGTTCTGCTTCCCGGGCACGCAGGGCGAGGCCCTCATCGTGGCCCTCGACCTGGAGGGCTTCTCCGTCTCCAGCGGGTCGGCCTGCACCTCCGGGAAGACCGAGCCTTCTCACGTGCTGCTCGCCATCGGTCTCGAGCGCGAGGTGGCGCAGGGGTCGCTCCGGGTCACGGTGGGCCGCGACACGACCGAGTCCGACGTCGACGCGTTCCTCGCGGCGCTGCCGCCCATCGTCGAGCGGATCCGCTCTGTCTCCGCGGAGCCCTTGTCAGCGAGCGCAAGGTGAAGGACAGGTCGAGCGAGGATCCGGCTCCGCCGGTCCGAGCGAGTCAGCCGATGATCGAGCGGAGCGAGGCGGCGAGGCCGGAGGCCAGGCGCGAACAGCAGGACCTCTACAGCGCCGCCGCGGTCGATCACTTCACGAGCCCGCGGAACGTCGGCGGCGTCGAGGAGCCGGACGGCAAGGGCTCCGACACCAACCCGGCGTGCGGCGACCGCACCACGATCACGGTCCGCCTGCGTGACGGACGCGTCACCGAGGCGCGTTTCCGCACCTTCGGCTGCGTCGCGGCGATCGCGTCGGCGTCCGTCCTGACCGAGCTCGCGGCCGGGCGGACGGCCGCCGAGGCGCGCGCGCTCGGGCCGGGCGACGTGATCTCCGCGCTCGGGGGGCTGCCCGAGCGCAAGGAGGGCTGTGCCCTCATGGCGGTCGGCGCGCTTCGCGCCGCCCTCGTCGACGCACAGGTTCGAGCACGCGCATGACGGGGGGTGCGTGCGGGGGGCGCACCCCCCTGCCAAGAACAGGCGCGAGCGTTCGCTCGCGAATGGGACCGAAGGTCCCATGAGCGGGCGCACATTCGTCGCCATGAGCGGCGGGGTCGACAGCTCGCTGGCCGCGGCGCTGCTCGCGGACCGCGGCCACGACGTCGTCGGCGTGTGGATGCGGCTCTCGAAGGAGCCCGTCGCCTCGCACGCGCCGCGCTGCTGCGGTACGGACGAGGCGGGGGAGGAGGCGCGGCGCGCGGCCGCGCATCTGGGCATCCCCTTCTATGCGCTGGACTATGCGGACGTTTTCGGGAGATCCGTCGTGGACCGTTTCGTCGGCTCGTATGCCGGCGGCGAGACGCCGAATCCGTGCGTCGCGTGCAACCACTACGTGAAGTTCGAGGCGCTGCTCCGCGACGTCATCGCGAAGTTCGGCGCCAGCCGGCTCGCCACGGGCCACTACGCCCGGGTGCGCGAGGTCGGCGGGCGCTACCGGCTGCTTCGCGCGCGCGACACGGCGAAGGACCAGTCCTACGCGCTCTACATGCTCGGCCAGCACGAGCTCCGCCGGACGCTCTTCCCGATCGGCGAGCTCCGGGCGAAGGACGAGACGCGCGCGCTCGCGGCGGCCTACGGCCTCCCGAACGCCGCGAAGGCCGAGAGCATGGACATCTGCTTCGTGCCCGGCGATCACCGCGACCTGGTCCGCGAGCGCGCCCCCGCTGCGTTCGTGCCGGGCCCCATCGAGCGCGAGGACGGCACGGTGCTCGGCACGCACGCCGGCATCGGGGGGCTCACGGTCGGCCAGCGACGCGGCGTCGGCGTCGCCGCGAACGAGCGCCTCTACGTGCTGCGGCTCGACCTGGAGCGGAATGCCGCGATCGTCGGCCGCCGCGCCGACGTGGCCACGCGGACGTACCTGCTCCGCGACCTGCGCTTCACGGCGGACCGAGCGCCCTCGGAGCGATTCCACGCCCGCGTCGCGCTGCGCTACCGCGGCGATCCCATCGATGCCGAGGTGGAGGTCGACGGCACCAGCGCCGTCCTGCGTCTCGCGGAGCCTTCGCTCGTGGCGCCCGGGCAGGCCGCGGTCTTCTACGGCCTGGCAAGGACGAGGGAGGATCCCGAGGGTCCTCATGAGGACGAGCGACGGACGTATGAGCGAAGCTCATATGGCGCCCGAGCCGGCGCCGAGGTGCTGGGCGGCGGGATCGTCGACCGGGCGCTCGCGGCCTAGCGCATGATCGCGCTCCTGCGCATCGCGGCGGTCGCCGTCGCGGGCGCGGCGCTGTACGAGGCGGGCATCGTGAACGGGTCGGTCCAGCTGCGGCCGTCGCCGCTGGGCGCGCTCTTCACGACGCTGGCCATCGCCGCGGCGTTCGTCCTCCTGGCCATGGCCCTCACCGGCACCGGCCGGGGAGACGCGACCGCCGCGGCGCCCGACGGCTACTCCCTGCCGATGCGCGCGACCTTCCTGCTCGTTTCGGTACTGGCCGTCGTGGGGCTCGGCTGGCTCCGCGGGATCCCGGCCCCGCCGCTGCACGACCAGACCCCCTACCACAACGACGCGATCGCGCTGAACGAATGCGCGGCGCTGCTGGTCCTCCGCGGAGAGGATCCCTATCGGCGGCTCGACCTCTTCGAGTGCTACGGCGAGCGCGGGATCGGGGCGGACCGCACCACGCCGCTCCGCCGCGGCGCCTTCTCCGAGGTCCGCGTCTATCCGACGGAGGAGCAGCTCGATGCGGCGTGGACGGCAAGGCAGCGCGGGGGCTGGAGCGAGGACATCGAGTTCCAGTGGCGCCCCTCGTATCCGGCGCTCTCGATCCTCCTGATCCTGCCGTGGGTCGCGCTCGGGTGGGACGCGAACGTCCTGTACGTGCTGTGCCTGCTCGCCGCGATGGCGCTAGTGATCGTGCGCGCGCCGCCCGGCCTGCGCCCCTTCGCGCTCACGGGGCTGCTCGCGGCCGTGTCGCTCACCGCCTTCACCGTCGGCGGGAGCGCCGACCTCCTGTATGCGCTGCCGCTGGTCGCCGCCTGGCTGTGGCGAGAGCGCCGCTGGAGCGCGGTCCCCTTCGCGATCGCCCTCGCCGTGAAGCAGCTCGCCTGGTTCTTCGCTCCCTTCTATCTGCTCCAGGTCGCCGCGCGCCTCGGCTGGCGGGAAGCCGCGGTCCGCCTGGCCGTTGCTGGAGGGATCTTCGTCGCCGTGAACGCTCCCTTCCTGCTGTGGGACGCCCGGTCGTGGCTGCTCGGCGTCGTCGGGCCGGTGGCGGAGCCGATGTTCCCCCGCGGCGCGGGCCTCGTCTTCCTGTCGGCCAACGGGGTGCTGCCGCTCTTCCCCGCGACGGCCTACCTCGCGCTCGAGGCGGTCGTGGGCATCGCTGCGCTGGCCGTCGCCTGGCGCGCCAGGCACTCCAGCCCGGAGCTCGGCGTCGTTCTCGCGATGCTCCCGCTGTTCTTCGCGTGGCGGAGCCTGTTCTCCTACTTCTTCCTGCTGCCCCTGTTCGCGCTCGCGGCCATCGCGCGCATGCCGACGGGAGATCTCGCCGCCGAGACCGCGCGCCGCTCGGGTGCGTTCACCATCCTCGCCGGGCCGCCGGGCGCGGAACGGTAGCCGTGCCTCCGGCCATCGTGCCCCTCGCGCTCATCGCCCTCGGCGTCCCCGCGGCGGTGCGCGCCGTCGTCGGGCGTCCTCGCTTGCTCGGCTCCGCGTGGATCGCCGCGGCCGCCGCGTCCCTCGTAGCGCAGGTGGCGGGCGAGGCGATGGCGTTCCGTCCGGGCGTGGTGGGCGACGCTCAGCTCCTGCTCGCGGCGCTCGCGAGCGCGCACGCGACGGCCATCATCGCGCTCCTCGAACGCCGCGCAGCCTGACGCTGCCTCATCATTCGTAGAGATGGACAGCGCGAGCATTCGCGAGGCGTTCTTCGCCTTCTTCGAGGAGAAGGACCACGCCCGCCTGCCGAGCGCGCCGCTCGTCCTCCGGGACGACCCCAGCGTCTTCTTCACCAGCGCGGGCATGCAGCCGCTCGTGCCCTACTTCACCGGACGGAAGCAGCCGCCCAAGAAGCGCCTGGTGAGCATCCAGAAGTGCTTCCGCACCACCGACATCGACGAGGTCGGCTTCGACTCCTGGCACAACACCTTCTTCGAGATGCTGGGGAACTTCAGTATCGGCGACTACTGGAAGAAGGAGGCCATCGGCTGGGGCTGGGAGCTGCTGGTCGAGCGCTTCGGCTTTGCGGCCGACAGCCTCGTCGCCACGATCTACTTCGACGACGACGAAGCCTTCGACATCTGGACCAGGGAGCTGGCGCTGCTGCCCCCCGAGCGGGTCTGGCGCCTCGGCAACCTCGCGGCCGGCGACGAGACGAACTTCTGGTCTCCCGGCCCGACCGGGCTCTGCGGCCCCTGCAGCGAGGTGTTCGTGGACCGCGGTCCGCAGGCGGGGGTCCCGCCGCACGACTGCTCGCCCGCGGAGAACTGCGGCCGCTACATCGAGATCTGGAACTTCGTCTTTCAGCAGTACGACCGTAGGGAGGACGGCAGCCTCCTCCCGCTGGCCAAGAGGAACATCGACACGGGCGCTGGCCTGGAGCGGCTGTCCCAGGTCCTGCAGGGCGTCATCCCCGACACGTTCAGGACGGACCTCTTCGTGCCCATCGTCGGCCGCGTGGAGACGCTCTCCGGCGCGAAGTACGGCGCCGACGCCACGGCCGACATCTCGATCCGCGTCGTGGCCGAGCACACCCGCGCCGCGACGTTCCTGATCGGCGACGGCATCGCGCCCTCGAACGAGTGGCGCGGCTACGTGCTCCGCCGGCTCATCCGCCGCGGCGCGCTCCACGCCCGGAAGCTGGGCCTGCGTCCCGGCGCGATGGCGGCGACCGCCGCGGACGTCATCAAGGCGATGGCGCCGCACCACCCGGAGCTGCGCAAAGCGCGCGAGCGCGTGCTCGAGACGATCGGCTCCGAGGAGGAGAAGTTCGACCGCACGCTCACGACGGGGCTCGACCTCCTGAACGGGGCGGTCGCGCGGGCGAAGGAGCAGGAGCGCGAGCAGATCGACGGCCCGACCGCGTTCCGCCTGTACGACACCTACGGCTTCCCGATCGAGATGACGAGAGAGATCGCCGTGGCGGCCGGGCTGGCCATCGACGAGCGCGGGTTCAAGCATCTCCTCGAGGAGCAGCGCGAGCGCAGCCGCTCGACGGCGCGCTTCAACCAGGACGCCATGCGCTTCGGGCAGTTCTACTCGGAGCTCCGTGACCGGGAGGGCCTGCGTAGCACGTTCATCGGCTACGACGCCCTGCTGGCGGAGGACGCGCGCATCCTCTCGCTTGCCCTCGGCGGCCAGCGGGTCGGCGCGGCGCAGGAGGGCAGCGAGGTGGAGATCGTCCTCGACCGCACTCCTTTCTATGCGGAGGGCGGGGGCCAGGTCGGCGACCGCGGCGACATCACGACGCCCGAGGCCCGCGTGCTGGTGGCCGACACGCAGACCGCCGCGACGGGCGTGATCGTCATGGTCGGGACCGTGGTGGACGGCACCCTCCGGACGGGCGCCGCCGCGACCGCGCGCGTGGACGAGCAGGCGCGGCGCGACACGATGCGCAACCACACCGGGACGCACCTGCTGCACGCCGTGCTGCGCCACGTGCTCGGCGACGAGGTCCGGCAGGCCGGCTCGCTGGTGCACCCGCCGGGGCTGCGGTTCGACTTCAGCTTCGCCCGCGCGCTCACGCCCGCCGAGATCCGGCGGGTCGAGGACGATGTGAACGAGGCGATCCTCCAGAACGTCTCGGTGCAGGCGCGGGTGGTCCCGCTGCAGGAGGCGCTCGCCTCCGGCGCGCTGCACCTGTTCGACGAGAAGTACGGCGACGAGGTGCGGGTCGTCGACGCCGGCCCCAGCCGCGAGCTCTGCGGGGGCACGCACTGCCACTGCACGGGGGACATCGGCCTCCTGCTGATCACGAAGGAGAGCTCCATCGGCGCGGGGCTCCGGCGCATCGAGGCCCTGACCGGCGAGGGCGCGCTCCGCGAGGTCCGCGCGCTGCGCGAGCGCGCCGAGCGGATCTCGCATCGCCTGCGCGTGTCGGAGGAACGGATCGCCGACGCGGTGGAGCAGCTCGCCGAGCAGCGCGACCGCCTGGACCGGGAGCTCGGCACCGCCCGCCGCGCGGGCATGGACAGCTCGGCGACCAGCCTGGTCGCGTCGGCGGAGGCGCTCGACGGCCACCGCCTCGTCGTCGCGAACGTGGGCGACGCCGACGCGGGGCAGCTGCGCGAGCTCTCCGACCGCGTGCGCGACCAGCTCGGATCCGGCGTCGTGGTCCTCGGAGGCGTGCGGGACGAGAAGCCGGCCTTCGCGGTCGCGGTGACGAGAGACCTCGCCCCAGGCGTCGACGCCGCGAAGATCGCGAAGCAGGTCTCGTCGATCGTCGGCGGCAGCGGCGGCGGGCAGCCGCACTCGGCGACCGGCGGCGGCAAGGACGCGACCCGCCTCGCGGAGGCGCTGGAGGCCGCGCGCCGGATCGTGCGCGAGCACTTCGACGGGGGCCGTGGCGCAAGCTAGGTCCCGGATCCCGCGCGGCCCCGCGGTCGCCGGCCTCGATCTCGCCGCGGACCGCGTCCGTGCGGTCGTCGTCCACAGCGAGGACGCGGTGATGCGCGTGACAGGCGTGGCCCAGGCTCCGCTCCGGCCGGGCTGGATGAGCGGCGGACTGGTGGTCGATCGCGACGCGGTGGGGAGCGCGGTCGG
>Ga0155957_1091_pt2 | contig 7510 bp, 7 predicted proteins | sample RifCSPlowO2_02_FD_107611 | JGI IMG/M metagenome (GOLD analysis project Ga0155957, IMG submission 107611) | Chloroflexi bacterium RIFCSPLOWO2_02_FULL_71_16 | reverse complement strand
TGCGAACACGGGTGCGTCACGGACGAGGCGGACGATCACGGCCGACGGCGCGGGCATCAGATAGGAGGGCACCCGGAAGGCGGTCGTCCACACCTCGAGGGCGACGGCGATCGCCAGCAGCGCGAGTCCCGCGACCGCGATGTCGGCGGCCGCGGAGCGCTCGCGGCCGGTCACCGGAGGAGCGCCCGCACGGCCTCGGCGGCCCGCGCGAGGCCGGCGTCGCCGACGACGCTGCGCGGCCGCGGACGCGGGAGCGTGACGCGCACCTCGCCCGCGATGCGCGCGGGCCGTCCGGCCAGGACGACCACCCGGTCGGCCACGAGCACGGCCTCGTCGAGATCGTGGGTCACGTACACGACGGCGCACCCGGAGGCCGACCACAGGTCGACGATCTCGCCGCGCACCTCCTCGCGGGTGATCTCGTCGAGCGAGGCGAGCGGCTCGTCCATCAGCAGGAGGTCCGGCGCGGTGACGAGCGCGCGCGCCAGCGCGACCCGCTGGCGCATGCCGCCCGAGAGCTCGTGCGGGTAGCGGGCGGCCGCCGCCGCGAGGCCCGCGCGTTCCAGCCATTCGCGCGGGGCGGCCGCGCCGTCGTGCGACGCGGACACGTTCACGCGCAGCGGGAGCTCGATGTTGGCGAGCACCGTGAGCCAGGGATGGAGCCGCGCGTCCTGGGCGACGAGGCCGAGGCGCTTGGCACGCCGCGCGTCGGCCGCGGCGCCGCCGAGCACGCGAACGCGGCCGGCGCTCGGCTCGACCAGTCCCGCTAGCAGGCGGAGCAGTGTCGTCTTGCCGATGCCGCTGCGCCCGGTGACCGCCACGACCTCGCCGGCGTCGACACGCAGGGAGAGCTCCGCGAGGACCGGCCCGGTCGCGTATCCCGCGCTGACTCCATCGATCTCCGCGGCCGTGGTCATGACGCGATGGTATGGACCAAAGACCGCTGCGTATCCTGAGTGGACCGTGATCGTCGACCCGGATCAGGGGATCTCTCGACGCTCGACGCGCCACCCGCCCCTCATGGGCCTCGTCCTCTTCGCCCTCGCGATCGGCCTGGGCGCGATCGTCGCTCGCCCCGCGGCGGATCCCTCCGACGCCGCGCGTGCGCGCGAGCGCCTCGCGGCCGCCCTCGTTGTTCCTACGGCGCAGCCCACACCGACGATCGCCGTGCGCGCGGCGCCCCTGGCCATGCCCGCGCCCCTGGTGATCAGGCCGCGCCACCCGCTCCCCGCGGCGCTGGCCCCGCCTCCCGAGGTCGCGTCGGCCGTTCCCGCCGATGCGGGTGAGGCCGCGCGGGCGACCGCCCTGACGGTCCGTGACGCCTCCCGCCAGCTCGTCTACCGCCTCCAGGACGGACGCACGTTCGTCCTGCTGCAGTCGCACCCCGGCTCGGACCGGCCGTTCCTGTCGTCGTACTCGCTGGATGAGGGCAGCGTCCGGGGGTATCCGGCGCAGCTCATCACGACGCGCTCGCGCGTGCTGCGCTCGCTGATCTCCTGGACGGAAGGGCCGGCGGCCTACCTCATGTACTCGGGAAGCCTGACCGTGCGCGAACTGGTGCGCCTGGCCGAGCAGCTCCGCTAGCGGCGGCTACGCCGCCCTCTTCAGCTCCTGGACGACCTTCTCGACGGCGGCCTTGGCGTCGCCGAACAGCATCCCGGTCTTCGGGTCGAGGTACAGCTCGTTGTCGATGCCGGCGAAGCCCGAGCGCATCGATCGCTTGATGACGACGATGTTGCGCGACTGGTCCACGTTCAGGATCGGCATCCCGTAGATGGGGCTCGACCTATCGGCGCGGGCGGCCGGGTTCGTGACGTCGTTGGCGCCGATGACGAGCGCGACGTCCGTGTTCTTGAAGTCGTCGTTGATCTGCTCCATGTCGAGGAGCTTCTCGTAGGGGATGTTCGCCTCGGCGAGCAGCACGTTCATGTGCCCCGGCATGCGGCCCGCGACCGGATGGATCGCGTAGCGCACGTTCACGCCCCTCGACTCGAGGAGGTCGGCCAGCTCGCGCACGGCGTGCTGCGCCTGCGCGACGGCCATCCCGTAGCCGGGAACGACGATCACCTGCTGCGCGTATCCGAGCAGGATCGCGGTGTCCTCGGCGCTCACCTCGCGAACGGTGCGGCCGTCGTCGCTCTTGGGTCCCACCGCGGCCCCCGCGGCGGCGCCCACGCCCGCGAACAGGACGTTCGCGAGGGACCTGTTCATCGCCTTCGACATGAGCTGGGTCAGGATCGTGCCGGCCGCGCCGACGAGCGTGCCCGCGACGATCAGCAGGTGGTTGTTGAGGACGAAGCCCGCCATCGCGACCGCCAGCCCCGTGTACGCGTTCAGGAGCGAGATGACGACGGGCATGTCCGCGCCGCCGATGGGCATGACGAGCACTACGCCGAAGACGAGCGCGAGACCCAGCAGGATCCACAGCACCGTCGCGCCGTCGATCGCGATCGCGCCCGCCGCGTTCAGGACGAGGGCGGCGCCGAGGACGATGGTCGAGGCGAACACGGCCACGGTGACCAGGGCCTGGCCCGGGTACTTGTACGCGCGGGCCGAGATGATCCCCTGGAGCTTCCCGAACGCGATGGCGCTGCCCGCGAACGAGATGCCTCCGATGATCAGCCCGAGGACGGTGCTGAGCACCGAGCCCCACTCGTGCGTGCCGGTCTCGCCCGCGTGCATGTATTCGAGGATCGACACGAGCGCCGCCGAGCCGCCGCCCGCGCCGTTGAAGAGGGCGACCATCTGCGGCATGGCGGTCATCTTCACCAGCCGTCCGCCCGCCACACCCGCTACGCCGCCGATGACCATGCCGCCGGCGGTCAGCCAGAGCGCGTTCGTCCCGTACTCCTGGAAGGTGCGGTCGAAGAACGTCGCGGCGACCGCCAGGAGCATGCCCGTCGCAGCGATGCGGTTGCCCATGACCGCGGTCGTGGGGCCGCTCAGGCCCTTGAGCCCGAGGATGAACGAGACCGCCGCGACCAGGTAGACGATCGGGATCCAGGACTGGATGTCCACTAGGGCGCCTTCTTCTCGGCCGGCTTCGCCGCGGGCCGCGGCCGCCGCTGGAACATCGAGAGCATCCGGTCCGTGACCACGAACCCGCCGACGACGTTCGCGGTCCCGAGCACGACGGCGAGGAACCCGAGGATGGTGCCCAGCGGTCCGGGCAGCGCCAGCACCACGAGCATCGCCCCGACGACGATGATCCCATGGATCGCGTTCGCGCCTGACATGAGCGGCGTGTGCAGGGTCGCGGGCACCTTCGAGATGACCTCGAAGCCGACGAAGATCGCGAGGATGAAGACGTAGGCGCCGAGGAGGGTGATGGGATCCATCAGCTGGCCGCCGCCGGGGCCGCGAGGAGCTTCTTCGTCCCCTCGTGCACGACCGCGCCGTCCTTTGTGATGAGCGTTCCCTTGACGACGTCGTCGTCCACGCCGACGTCGGCCTTCCCCTCCTTCACGAACAGCGCCAGCAGGCTCGCGACGTTGCGCGAGTACATCTGGCTCGCGTGGTACGGCATCGTGCTCGGGACGTTGACCGTGCCGATGATCGTCACGCCGTGCTTCACGACGGTCTTCCCGGGCTCGGTGAGCTCGCAGTTGCCGCCGGTCTCCGCGGCCAGGTCCACGATCACCGATCCCGGCCTCATGTTCGGCACCATGTCGGCGGTGATGAGCACCGGCGCCTTCCGGCCGGGGATGGCCGCGGTCGTGATGACGATGTCGTTCTCGCGCACGGCCTTGGCCAGGAGCTCGATCTCCTTCTTATGGGCCTCCTCGGAGAGCTCCTTCGCGTAGCCGCCCGCGCCCTCCCCGGACTCGCCCAGGTCGATCTCGAGGAACCTGGCGCCGAGGCTCTGCACCTGCTCCTTCACCACGGGCCGGGTGTCGAACGCCTCGACCACCGCGCCGAGACGCCGCGCCGTCGCGATGGCCTGCAGGCCCGCGACACCGGCGCCGATCACGAAGGCCTTGGCCGGCGCGATCGTGCCGGCGGCCGTGGTGAGCATCGGGAAGAAGCGAGGGAGGGCGGCCGACGCGAGGAGCACGGCCTTGTAGCCGGCGACCGTCGCCTGGGACGAGAGCGCGTCCATCGGCTGCGCGCGCGTGATCCGGGGGATCGCGTCCATCGACAGCGCCGCGACCCCGCGCTCCGCGAGCGTGCCGGCGAGCTTGGGGTCGATCAGCGGCTGAAGGAACGCCACGAGGACCTGGCCCTGCTTGAGCTTCGCCACCTCGTCGGCGGTGGGCTTCTGGACCTTGGCGATGAGCTCCGCGTCGAACGCGTCATCGACGATCCGCGCGCCCGCCTGCTCGTAGGCGCTGTCGACGAAGGCGGCCTCGACGCCGGCGCCGCGCTCCACCACGACCTCGTTCCCGGCTTTCGTGAGCTTCTGGACGGTCTCCGGGACGAGCGCGACACGGCGCTCGCCGGGCACGACCTCTCGCGGAACGCCGATCCTCATGCGGGAAACTGACGATACCGGATGCGGCTGCTTAACGCGCTCGTCCAGCTCGCTTCGCATCGCTGGCCTGCGCCGCCTCGCTCCGCTCGATCACTGGTGGGCTCGCTCGGCCCGGCATAGCCGGATCCTCGCTCGTTACTCATCACCCCTGCGCGATGAGCTTGTCGAGGCGCGGCTTCACATCGCGTACGAGGCGTTCGATGGACTCGTGGTCGAACGGCTCGGCGCCACCGGCGATGAAGCCGTCCGCGCCGGCCTTCGCGTACTCGAAGAGCTGCCCCGCCACGGTGTCTGGATCGCCGGCGGCGCGGGGCGCGGGCGGCGCGACGTCCTGGTGGCGGGCGACCTTCTCGAGATAGGCGCGCACGTCCTTCGGATCGTCGCGGACCACGACCCAGCCGCCGCCCAGGATCTTGATCTCCTTCGGGTCGCGGCCGACCTTCGCGCAGTGGGTCTGCAAAACGCTGCGCTTGTGCGCGATGTCCGTTGGACTCCCAAACCCATGCCACATGTCCGCGTACAGCGCGGTCGTCCGGAGGGTCCGCTGCTCGCCGCCGCCCCCGATGAGGATCGGCAGCTGCGCTTGGACCGGGCGCGGCTCGTTGAGCGCGTCCTTGAGCTTGTAGTACTTCCCCTCGAACGTCGTGCTCCGCTCCCGGAGCATCGAGCGGATCACGCGGGCGGCCTCCTCGAACCGGTCGGATCGCGTCTTCTTCGACCCGAGCCGGATCCCGTACGCCGCGTGCTCCGTCTCCATCCAGGCCGCGCCGATGCCCATGATCGCGCGGCCGTTCGAGACGTGGTCGAGCGCCGTCGTCATGTTCGCGAGCACGGCCGGGTGCCGGTAGGTCACGCCGTGGACGAGCGAGCCGATGCGGATCCGCTCCGTGAGCGCGGCCCAGCCGGCGAGCACGGGGGAGACCTCGAGGTTCGGGTTCTCGTAGGGGCCCGCGATCGCGTAGAAGTGGTCCCAGGCGAAGAGCATGTCGAGGCCGGCCCGGTCCGCGGCGACCCCGGCGTCACGCAGCGACGGCCACGACGTGTTCTGCGGCCAGAGGCTTACACCGAGCAGCACTGCCGCGCAGGCTACCGGGACGCGAGGCCGAGCGCCTCGCGCGTATCCTTCGGGCCATGGCGCTGACGACGAGGAAGAGTGCTGCGACCGACATCGACCGCGTGAAGCAGGACACGCGCGACCACGTCTTCATCTCGTGGATGGCGCAGGGCGGCATAGCGCCGCTCGTCGTCACGGGCGGCGAGGGATCGTGGATCCACGCGGGTGACCGCCGCATCCTCGACTTCAGCTCGACCCTCGTGAACACGAACCTCGGGCACCAGCACCCCAAGGTCATCCGCGCCATCCAGGAGCAGGCCGAGCGCCTTGTGTACGCGGCGCCCGGGTTCACGGACGAGCCGCGCGCGACGCTCGCGCGCATGATCGCCGAGGTCGCGCCGGGAGACCTCACCAAGACGCTCTTCACCACCGGCGGCAGCGAGGCCGTCGAGAACGCCATCAAGATGGCCCGGCTCTACACCGGCCGCCAGAAGGTGCTGACGCAGTGGCGCTCCTTCCACGGCCAGACCGCGGGCGCCATGACCGCCGGCGGCGACAACCGCCGCTGGGCGAACGAGCCCGGCATCCCGGGCGTCGTTCGGTTCCTCAACCCCGACCCCTACCGCTCGGTGTTCGGGAACGACGTGCAGAAGGCGCTCGCGCACGTCGAGGAGGTCGTCTGGTACGAGGGACCGGACCAGGTGGCCGCGATCATGTGCGAGCCGATCGTCGGCGCGAGCGGGCTCATCGTCCCGCCCGACGGATTCTTCCAGGGCATCCGCGCCATCTGCGACCGGTACGGGATCGTCATGATCCTCGACGAGGTGATGACCGGCTTCGGCCGCACCGGCAAGTGGTTCGCGGCCGAGCACTGGAACGTGGTGCCCGACGTCATGACCTTCGCCAAGGGCGTGAACTCCGGATACGTCCCGCTCGGCGGCACGATCGTCGACGGGCCCATCGCGAAGCACTTCGACGACCACGTGCTGTGGCACGGCCTGACGTACAGCGGCCACGCGCTGGCGTGCGCGGCCGGCGTTGCCACGGTCCAGGCTTACAAGGACGAGCGCGTGGTCGAGCACGCCGCGGCGATGGGCGAGGTCCTCGGCCGGGGCCTGCGGGACCTGATGGCGAAGCATCCGTCCGTCGGCGACGTGCGCGGCAAGGGCCTCATGTGGGGCGTCGAGCTGGTGAAGGACCGCGGAACGAAGGAGATGCTGGAGCGCTGGAACGGGCCGAGCCAGCGCCTGGCCACCGCGATCCGCACGTCGCTCATGAAGCGCGACGTCTACATGATCTGCCGGTGGAACCTGCTCGTGGTCGCGCCGCCGCTCGTCGTCACCGAGGACGAGCTGCGCACCGGTCTCGCCGCGATGGACGAGGCGCTCGCGATCGCGGACAAGTACGCGGCGACGGGGGAGCTCTAAGCCCGAGTCACCACACCGTCACTGGGCGAACGTGCCGGTGCGCGCGCCGCTCTTCCAGCGCGCGCCCGTCGCGAAGAGATCCTCATCGCGCGCGGTAGTCATCGCGACGCCGGCCAGCTTGCCTTTGAGCGCGTGCGGCCCGCCTGCGGGAATTAGCCGCGCGACGGTCCGGCCCCGCTTAGTGGTCACACGGTCATGCTAGTGGTCAGGGCCTAGAGCACGCGCTCCAGGAAGTCGGCCAGGATCGTGTAGCTCCGCGTCTTCTGCTCCGGGTCGGCGCTGCCGTGGCCCTCGTCCCCGTACTCGACGTACTCGAAGTCGGTGCCCTCGCGCTTGCCGAGCGTGAGGAGCTTGTCGCGGAAGAGGCGGGACTGGCTCACGGGGCAGCGCGGGTCGTTGACGCCGTGGATCATGAGCATCTTCGCCCTCAGCTGATGCGCGAACTCGATGGCGCTGCGGTCACGCCAGAGGGCCCGGTCCTTCTCCGGGTCGCCCATCTGGTCGCGCAGGAAGTAGCGGAAGTGCTCGCGGCTCTCGTCCCACATCTGGTGAAGGTCG
>Ga0155957_1067_pt2 | contig 8491 bp, 6 predicted proteins | sample RifCSPlowO2_02_FD_107611 | JGI IMG/M metagenome (GOLD analysis project Ga0155957, IMG submission 107611) | Chloroflexi bacterium RIFCSPLOWO2_02_FULL_71_16 | reverse complement strand
CTCGCGCGCGCTCGCGGACCGGCCGCTCGTCCTGGCGACCCTGATCGTCGCGCTGATCGTCATCGTCGTCTGGGTCTCGTCGCAGCTGTTCAGCGCGCGTGCCGCGTACATCCAGGCCGGTTCGACGATGGGCACGTGGATGGCCGCGAACGTCCTGTTCACGATCATCCCGGGGCAGCGCGAGCTCGTCGCCGCGAAGCGCGCCGGCCGCGACCCGGACGCGGTGTTCGGCCTACGAGGGAAGCAGCGCTCGATCCACAACAACTACCTCACGCTGCCGGTGATCTTCGCGATGATCTCGCAGCACTTCCCCTTCACGTACGGCCACGCCTACGGAGCGGCGCTGCTGCTCGCGCTCATGGCCGCCGGCGCGACGGTCCAGCACTTCCTGAACGTCCGCCACGAGGGCCGCACGGAATGGCCGCTCCTCTGGGCGGCGGTGGGTCTCGTGCTGGTCGTGGCGCTCCTCGGCGCTCCGGCCACCGTATCCGCGGCGCCGCTCACCACGGAGGAGGTGACGGCGGTGCGCCAGGTCTTCACCGCGCGCTGCGTGGCCTGCCACGCCCAGCGCCCCACGAACGTCGCCTTCACCGCGCCCCCGAAGGGCCTGTCGCTCGAGTCGTCCGAGCGCATCCGCGCGAGCGCGCGGCTCATCTACCAGCAGGTCGTGGTAACGCGCGTCATGCCGCTCGGCAACCAGACCGGGATGACGGAGGACGAGCGCGCGCTCATCGCACGCTGGTACCGCACGGGGGCGCCGCTGCCCTAGTGGCTACGCGCTCAGCTGCATCAGGGGAGCGGACGTCATCGGTCGAAGAGAGCGGTCGAACGGGTTGAAGACCAAGGCGAGCACTTCGAAGGTGACCGCGCCGAACAGCGCCACGTCCCCGGGCTCGCCAAGGATCACCGGCGTGTGGCCATCGAACTCACCCACCTTGATGTGACACTCCGAGATCGCGCGCTCCACCCGGGTTCCGTCGGCGAGATGGAAGCCCATCCTGCGCTTCGGCTCGAGACCGAGGCGTTGCCACACCTCATGCGGCAGGAGCGTGTACTCAGCGCCGGTATCGATCAGGAACTCGACCGTCACCGCGCTGCCGGATGGCCCCGTGACCGTGGCTTCGATGTGCGTCAGACCCACGCGCGGAAGATCGCCTGGCCCTTGCGTCGTCACCCCGTGATCCTAAGTCACGCCCTGGAGGCCGGCGAGAGCCCTCGCGTGCTCGAGCTCGCCGGCGTGCCGGATCCCGTGCTGGTAGACCCACGCCTCCAGCGCGTCTATCACGCGCACGCGCTCGGGCGTGCCGACCAGTAGCTCGAGGTAGCCGCCCTTGAGCGCTTGCGGCGTGATCTCGTGCCGGTCCGCCAGGCGCGACAGCGAAGCCTCCGCGATCGCGCGCTCCGTCCGCTGGAAGACGGCACGCTGGTACTCGCGCCAGGCGTCGACGTTCCCGATGCGCACCTGCTCCGCGACCTCCATAGGGGTGCCGCGCCGCGGCACGTCGCCCGTGAGGCGCACGCGCCCCGCGTGAGCGTCCCAGAGCGCGTCGCCGCCGAGGAGTGAGGCGGCGCTGCGGTCTTCGTTCGCGACCGCGTGGGCCAGCGTGAACGCGATGGGCAGTACTCCGGCCCGCTCGAAGTGGTTGACGTGCTCGGCCGCGAGATCCGCCGTCAGGAAGTCCCACAGGCGGTGCATCGCCGCCACCCGTTCCAGCAATGAGCCGCGCATCTCCTCGGTGACGCTCCGCGTCTCCGTGATCATTCCGTGTACTCCGTCTCCGAGCCCGGCGGCGCCGTCTCCTGATCTCGCGCCGGCTGCGCCGCGCCCACGATGTCGCGGATCGAGCCTAGCCCGTTCGAGCGCACGTACTCCGCCAGCCCCTCGAGGACCTTGATCGGCGCCAGCGGGTCGGCGAACGTGGCGGTGCCGACCTGGACCGCGGAGGCGCCGGCCATCAGGAACTCGAGCGCGTCCTCGGCGCTGGTCACGCCACCCGCGCCGATCACCGGGATCGAGACCGCTCGCGCCACCTGGTACGTGATGTGGACCGCGATGGGCCGGATCGCCGGTCCCGAGAGCCCGCCGCTCCCGGTCCCGAGCACGGGACGGCGCTTCTTCGTGTCGATCCGCATGCCGAGCACCGTGTTGATCGCGGTGAGCCCGTCCGCGCCGGCCTCCTCGCAGGCGAGGGCGACAGCGACGATGTCCGGTGCGCTCGGCGTCAGCTTCACGATCACCGGCTTGCCGGTCTCGCCCTTCACCGCGCGCGTCACCTCGGCGGCGAGCGCGGGGTCGCAGCCGAACAGCGTGCCACCCTCCACGTTCGGGCACGACACGTTCAGCTCGTACGCGACCACGCCCGGCGTGCCCTCCATCTCTCGAACGACGAAGACGTAGTCGTCGACGGTGTAGCCCGCGACGTTCACGACCACGGGCACACCCAGGGCCGCCCAGGCCTTCCCGTACTTCTTCGCGACCCCCGCCGCCCCCGGGTTCTCGAGGCCGATCGAGTTGAGGATCCCCGAGGGCGTCTCGGCGATCCGGTACTGCGGGTTGCCGGGCCGCGCCCGTGGCGTCGTGCCCTTGTTCACGATCGCGCCCAGCCGCGCGACGTCGATCAGCTCCGCGTACTCGACGCCCTGCCCGAACGTGCCCGACGCGGTCATCACGGGGTTCTTGAGGCGAAGTCCGCGCGCCGCCTCGACCTCGAGGTCCACGCCCTCCTCCGGAAGGGGTACGAACTCGGAGGAGGTCTCAGCCATCCGCGGTCCTTCCGACGAGGACAAGGAAGAGGCGGCCGCGGGTGGCGCGGTCGAAGAAGGATCGTTAGAGGCGGCCGACGCGAGCCCTCGTCGCGAGTGGATCGTCGCGGGCGTGGCCGGGTAGGGGCGATCGCGCACGACGTGCTCTACGCCCGGCCCGCCGCGCTTTGATCCGCGAGCCGACGAGGGCGAGAAGGAGGCCGCCTCGGCACTAAGGTCCATCCCGGCGACGGCCTTCTTCAGCTTTTCCGCGAGGTCCGACGGCGTGCGCGTCTCATCGGCCTCACCGGTCGCCGCCTCAGTGATCGACGCTCCATCCAGGTCCGCGAGCTCGGTCAGGTCCTCTTCCTCCTCGGCCTGTGCGGCGCCCTCGAGCGACTCCTCGGTGCTGCGCGAGACGTCGATCGGCCGCTCGACGCGCTTGCGCGGACGACGCCAGGGCACGGCTAGGCACCCACCGTGGCGGGCTCGCCGCCCTCGAAGCGGACGTCGCCGAGCGAGAAGACGGGGCCCTCCCGGCACACGCGAGCGTTGCCGTCGTCCGTGACGATGACGCAGGCACGGCACACGCCCATGGCGCAGCCCATGTGCTGCTCGACGGCGATCTGCGCGTCGAGGAGCACGTCCCGGCCCCGCAGGAGCGACGTCGCGCGCTCCGCTTCCTCGCGCATTCGGCCGATCGCCGCGAGCATCGGCCAGGGCCCGCAGGCGCACAGCTGGTCGGCCCACGCGAGGTACTGGGGCAGCGCGTCGGTCACGCGCCCGTGGACGCCGAACGAGCCGTCCTCGGTCGTGGTCACGTACTCGACCGCCGTCGGGAGGCGGTGCGCCGGCCACAGGTAGTGGATCGAGCGGCCGCCCATGATCAGCGTGACGTTGCGCTTCGCGGACTCCTGCTCGGCCAGCACCTTCATGGGGGCGATGCCGGTGCCGCCCGCGACGAGCAGCAGGTTCGAGGCGCTCCGGCGGACCACGAAGGAGGTCCCGAGCGGGCCGAGGAGATCGAGCGCGTCGCCGCCGCGCCGCCCGGCGATCCACTCTCCCCCCGGACCGAGCGGCTTGACGATGAGCTCGAGCTCGCCCGTCCGCCGGTCGATCCCATTGAAGGAGTACGGGCGCCGCAGCAGCGGGTCGAAGCGCTCCCCGGGGCGCACGTGAACGAACTGGCCGGCGTGCGCGCGGCTCGCGATGCCCGGCGCCGAGACGACGATGACCGTCCCGAGGTCGGCGATACGCTCCGTCGCGACCACGCGGCCCGTCTCGAGGATCATGCCGGCACTCCCACGCCCGCGGAGCGTACGCCGCGATCCGCGCGGCCCACCGTCCAGAGCAGGAGCGTGGCGGCCGCGAGCCACGCGCCGAGCGCGATGGGGACCTGCGTGCCCGCGAGGGCGAGCGCGCCGCCGCCGAGCGCTCCGCTGGCCGCGCCGACGTCGGCCCACGTGTTGTAGGCCCCGAGGACGCGCGCGCGGTCGGCGGTCGTCGTGCGGTGCGCGATCGCCAGCTCGACCGCGACGACGCTCGTGATCCCGGCGAAGAACGCGAGCGCCCCGAGCGCGACGAACACGGTCGCATCGGTCGCGGCCGTAAGGGCCGCTATCGCCGTCACCGCCAGCATCGTGCTGAGGAGGAACGTCCGCGCCACCGACCGGTCCGCGAGCCGCCCCGCGAACGGGGTCCAGGCGACCTGCGAGAGCCGCTGGGTGAGGATGAAGAGGCCGGCCACGAGGGTCGCCGCAACGGGAATGCCCAGCATCGCGCCACCCGCCGGGAAGAGCTCCGCGATCCGCAGGCCGCCGGCGACCGCGAGCAGGCCGGCATAGGTCGCGTACTGGCAGAAGGCGATGGCGAATATCGCGACGAAGGACGGCTCCCACAGGGATCGCCAGATGGCGCGCTCAGCCCGCTCGTCGACGTCGACCTCACGCCGCCAGCCCGTGACGCTGAGGGCGGGGCCGATCCCGAGCGCGAACGTCAGCGCCGCCGCACCGAGCGCCGCGGCGCCCCAGCCGAGCGACTCGACGGCGAACGGCGCGTAGATCGCTCCGGCGAGATAGCCGAGCCCGAAGACCGCGCGCATGTCGCCGAGCGCCCGGCCCGTCCGGCCGACGCTGCCCTCGATCGCGCCGAGCAGCGAGCCGAGACGCAGGAGCGACCACGACATGCCCCACACCAGGCGCGCGGCGAGGAACAGGGCGAGCGCGGCGGGCAGCGCGTACGCGGCGGTGGACGCGACCGCGAGAGCGAGGCCGGCGATGACGAGCCCGCCCGCGGGCATGCGCTCGAAGAGCCGCGCGGCGAGCGGGTTCGTGATCAGGCGGACCCAGCGGTTGAGGGAGAGCACCAGTCCGACCGCGAGCGCGTCGAGCCCGAGGCGCGCCGCGCTCACCGGCAGCGACGTATAGAGGAGCGTGTCACCGAAGAGCGCGGCGGCGGTCACGAGCGCGACGGCCGTGCCGGTGCCGGGCGTGCGCGGGCGCACCATCGGGCCGGCGGCCGGGCCTAGCTCGCGGCCAGCGGGTCCGCGGTCGCGGCGACCGGCTCCGCCGTGCCCGCCGTGACCGGCTCGCGGTAAGCGGAGAGCGGCGCCACGTCGTAGGTGAGCGCGCTGGCACGGAGCGCCGTGACGACCGCGAGGGCCGTGTCGAGGGACGTCAGGCACGGTACGCGCGACTCGACGGCGGCGCGCCGGATGAGGAAGCCGTCGCGGTCGACGGTCCGTCCGAGGGTGGGCGTGTTGATGACCGCGGCGCACTCGCCCGAGCGGATGAGCCGCAGGATGGTCTGGTCCCCCTCGGCCAGCTTCGGCACCTCGGTGACCTCGATCCCGAGCGAGCGCGCGAGATGGGCGGTGCCGCTGGTCGCCACGATGTCGTACCCCAGCCAGTGCAGGCCCTCGAGGATCGTGGCGGCCTCGGGCTTGTCCTTGTCGGCCACGGTCACCAGGACCTTCCCGCTCGCCGCCGGCGCCATGCCCGCGCCGACGAGCGCCTTCCAGAGCGCCGGCGGGAACGAGCGGTCGATGCCCATGACCTCGCCGGTGCTCTTCATCTCCGGTCCGAGGTAGGTGTCGACGTCGAGGAGCTTCGCCATTGAGAACACCGGCGCCTTCACCGCCACGAGGTCCCCCTCCGGCCAGATCCCATCGTCGCGCGCGTAGCCCTCCGCCCGGAGGGTGGAGCCGAGGCCGATGGCGACGGCGAGCCGCACGAGCGGGACGCCGGTGACCTTGGTCAGGAAGGGCACGGTGCGGCTCGCCCGGGGGTTCACCTCGAGCACCCACACGTTGCCCTCTTCGACTATGAACTGGATGTTGAGCAGGCCCCTCACGGGAAGCGCCTCGGCGATGCGGCGCGTGAGCGAGACGATCTCGCGCTGCTCCTCGGGAAGGAGCTCCTGCGCGGGGTACACGGCGAACGAGTCGCCTGAATGCACGCCGGCGCGCTCGACGTGCTCCATGATCCCGGCGACGAGCGTGTCGGTCCCGTCCGAGACCGCATCGACCTCCACCTCGCGTCCGCGGAGGTACTTGTCCACCAGGACCCGTCCGGTCCCGGCCTCGAGCGCCGTCTTGAAGTAGCCCTCGAGATCCTCGCGGCCGTACGCGATCTCCATTCCCCGGCCGCCGAGCACGTACGAGGGGCGCACCAGCACCGGGAAGCCGACCCTCTCGGCGATCGCCAGCGCCTCGGCGAGAGAGTCCGCGGTGCCGCCGGGCGGCTGCGGGATGCCGAGCGCGTTCGCGAAGTCCTGGAAGCGGCGGCGGTCCTCGGCGAGCCCGATCGCGTCCGCGCTCGTGCCCGCGATGTGGCCGCCCGCCGCCTCGATGCGGTCTGCCAGGTTCAGTGCGGTCTGGCCACCGAACTGCGCGAACACCGGGACGCTCCCGCCCTCGTTCCTGATGACCTCGGCGATGGACTCCTCGTCGAGCGGCTCGAAGTAGAGGCGGCTGGAGGCGTCGAAGTCGGTCGAGACCGTCTCCGGGTTGCTGTTGACCATGATCGACGCGACCTCGCGAGCGGCCAGCGATCCAGCCGCCTGCACGCAGCAGCAGTCGAACTCGATGCCCTGGCCGATGCGGATGGGCCCGGAGCCTAGGACGATGGCCTTGGGCTCGGAGAGCGGCAGGGCTTCGTTCTCCTGCTCGTAGGTCGAGTAGAAGTACGGCGTCGCGGCCTCGAACTCGGCGGCGCAGGTGTCGACCATCTTGTAGACCGGCACGATCCCCCACTGCTCGCGCAGGCGGCGGATGTCGGCGGGCCCGATCCCCGTGAGCGTGGCGACGTCCGCGTCGGAGTAGCCGAGCCGCTTGGCGCGGGCCAGGAGGGCGGGCGTGGGGGTCTTCCCGGAGAGCTCCGTCTCGGCGAAGCGCACGATCCGGCGGAAGCGCTCGAGGAACCAGCGGTCGATGCCGGTGGCGGCGTTCACGCGCTCCACCTCGGCGCCCCGCCGGAAGGCGGCGAACACGCGCCAGAGCCGCTCGTCGGTCGGCGCCGATCGCAGGAGGCGCTCCACGTGGTCGTGCGGGTCGCGCTGCCCCTGCCACTCCGGCGCCTCCCAGAGGATCCCCCGGCCCTTGAGCTCGAGGGAGCGGAGCGCCTTCAGCACCGCGGCCTCGAAGGTGCGGTCGATGGCCATGACCTCGCCGGTCGCCTTCATCTGCGTGCCCACGCGGCGGTCGGCCAGCGGGAACTTGTCGAACGGCCAGCGCGGGATCTTCACGACCACGTAGTCGAGCGTCGGCTCGAACGCCGCGGTCGTGCGGCGGGTCACCGCGTTCGGGATCTCGTGAAGGCGCTTGCCCACGGCGATCTTGGCCGCGACGCGCGCGATCGGATATCCCGTGGCCTTCGACGCGAGCGCCGACGACCGCGACACCCGCGGATTCACCTCGATGACGTAGTAGGGGACGCGCCCGTCGGGATGGTCAGCGGGGGTCTTCTGGGGGTGCAGCGCGAACTGCACGTTGCAGCCGCCCTCGATGCCCAGGGCGCGGATGATCCGGAGCGACGCGGACCGGAGCATCTGGTATTCCTTGTCCGACAGGGTCTGGGAGGGCGCGACGACGATGGAGTCGCCCGTGTGGACGCCCATCGGGTCGATGTTCTCCATGTTGCAGACCGTGACGGCGGTGTCGGCGCCGTCGCGCATGACCTCGTACTCGATCTCCTTCCAGCCCGTGAGGCTGCGCTCCACGAGGACCTGTCCGATCGGCGACGCCGCGATGCCGAACCTGACCCGCGCGACCAGCTCGTCGCGGTCGCGGGCGAACCCTCCCCCCGTGCCGCCGAGCGTGAATGCCGGGCGGATGATCAGCGGGAAGCCGATGGCTTCCGCGAACGCGAGCGCGCTCTCCACGCTCTCGGCCGTCACGGACTCCGGCACCGGCTCGCCGATGGACACCAGGAGCCGCTTGAACGCTTCCCGGTCTTCGGCCTGCTTGATCGAGGCGATCGGCGTGCCCAGGATCCGCACGCCGTAGCGCTCGAGGACGCCGGCGTCGTGCAGCGAGACCGCGAGGTTCAGGCCGGTCTGCCCACCGAGCGTCGGCAGGATCGCGTCGGGCCGCTCCTTCGCCACGATGCGCTCGAGGACCTCGCGCGTGAGGGGCTCGAGGTACGTGACGTCGGCCACGCCGGGGTCGGTCATGATCGTCGCCGGATTCGAGTTCACGAGCACCGTCCGGACGCCCTCCTCGCGGAGCGCGCGGCAGGCCTGCGTCCCCGCG
>Ga0155957_1016_pt2 | contig 8569 bp, 9 predicted proteins | sample RifCSPlowO2_02_FD_107611 | JGI IMG/M metagenome (GOLD analysis project Ga0155957, IMG submission 107611) | Chloroflexi bacterium RIFCSPLOWO2_02_FULL_71_16 | reverse complement strand
GTGACCGGCCAGCTCCGCCGCGCCCTCGAGATCATGACCGACGCCCTACGCCAGCTCGGCGCCGGGCTCGAGGACGTGGTCATGACCCGCATCTACCTGGCCGACATGAGAGACGCCGACACGGCGGCCGTGGTGCACGGCGAGGCCTTCCGCGACATCCGCCCGGCCACCACGGTCGTCCGCACCGAGTTCGTGGACTCGCGGATCCTGGTGGAGATAGAGGCCGAAGCGGTGTACGGCGGGGCCGATCAGGACGTGCCCGCCGCGACCGGCAAGCCGGCCTGAAGGAGAAAGCAGTGGGCAGCCGCACGGTGAAGGTGGTCGTCACGGGGGCGACCGGACAGGTCGCGTACGCGCTATTGCCGCGGATCGCCGCGGGCGAGATGTTCGGGCCGGAGACGGACGTGGACCTCCGCCTCGCCGACATCCCGCAGATGGTCGAGAAGGCCAAGGGCACGATCATGGAGCTCGAGGACGGCGCCTATCCGCTGCTCTCCCGAGTAAGTGCCGGGTCCGACCGCGCCGAGACGCACAGGGACGTCGACTGGGCGCTCCTGGTGGGCAGCCTGCCGCGCGGTCCGGGCATGGAACGCGGCGACCTCATCCGCAAGAACGGGCCCATCTTCGTCGAGGAGGGCCGCGCCATCGCCGAGCACGCCGGCAAGAACGTGCGCGTGGTCGTCGTGGGCAACCCCTGCAACACGAACTGCCTCATCGCGCGGTCGGCGGCCGGCTCCGCGGTCCCGGACGACCGCTGGACCGCCCTCACCCGCCTCGACCAGAACCGCGCGCGCTCGCTGGTCGCCGCGAAGGCCGGCGCGCGCGTGCGCGACGTGAAGAAGCTCGTCATCTGGGGTAACCACAGCGCGACCCTCTATCCGGACTTCACTAACGGCTACGTCGGGGCGAAGAAGATCACCGACACGGTCGACCGCACCTGGCTCGAGAGCGAGTTCCTCACCGCGGTGCAGCAGCGCGGCGCGGCGGTCATCGCGGCACGCGGCGCCTCGAGCGCGTTCTCCGCCGCGCAGGGGGTCGTGGACCACGTCAGGAGCCTGATGTCGCCGACGGCGGCCGACGACTGGGCCAGCGTCGCGGTCGTCTCCGACGGCAGCTACGACGTCCCGCAGGGCCTCGTCTCGTCGTTCCCCATCCGCGTCGCGGGCGACGGCTGGTGGGAGATCGTGCAGGGCGTCCAGCTCGACGCCTTCGCCAACGCCAAGGTGCGGGCGACGGTCGCGGAGCTCGAGAAGGAGCGCGACCTGGTGCAGGACCTCATCGCCGGCAAGACCGCGGCCTGAGACCGGGGCCTCCCGCGCCGTGAAGAAGGTCGCGGTCGTGGGCGCCGGGCTCATGGGCGCCCAGATCGGCGCCGAGTACGCGCTGGCCGGCCACGAGGTCGTCCTCGTCACGCGGTCCCAGCCGAGCGCCGACGCGGCCCTGGGCCGCGCGCACGCGGCGATCCGCGGCCTGATCTCGCACGGGCTCGTCCCGGTGGCGAAGGGCGAAGCCGCGCTGCCGCGCATGCGGGTCTCGACCGACCTGCGCGCGGCGTGCGAGGGCCGCGACGTGATCGTTGAGTCGGTCGCCGAGGACCTCGGCGCGAAGGCCGACGTCCTGGACACCGCAGCGCGCGCGGCCCCGGACGCGATCCTCTGCTCTAACACGTCGTCCATCCCCATCGCGACCCTCGGCGAGGCGGCGCGCGCGCCCGAGCGAACGCTGGGGACCCACTACGCGAACCCGGCGATCCTCATGCCTGCGGTCGAGGTCATCCCCGGCCCGCGCACCGAGCGGCGCCACGTCGAGATGATCGTCGGGCTGCTCCGCGACATGGGCAAGGAGCCGATCATCGCTCCGGACATCCCGGGATTCCTCTGGAACCGCCTCCAGTTCGCCCTCCTGCGCGAGGCCGCGCGACTGGTGACGGAGCACGGCGTCGATCCCGCCGCCGTCGACCTCGCCGTGAAGCGCGCCATCGGCCGCCGCTGGAGCCTCATCGGGCCGTTCGAGACGATGGCCCTCGGCGGCCGCGAGACGTTCGTGAAGATCGCGCGACTCCTGTTCGCCGAGCTCGGCCGCGACGTCGATCCCGAGGCGCTCGCCCGCATCGACCTGCCGCCTGCGGAAGCACTGCGCTCCCTCGCGTCGGAGCGGGATGCCGAGCTCATGCGGTGGCGGAAGCGCGACCTCGAGGAGAGGTCCGGCTAGCGCGTCACGTCACTGCGGCGCCGCGACCCAGCCGGGAGCGGGACGCGAGAGGCGTCCGGAGCGCACCAGACCCTCGATGGCGCCCGAGGTCACCGGCCAGTGGAACCAGGTCCGGATCTCCTCCTGGTGCGTGACGACGGTCGCGCGGACCCCGAGCACCACCAGCTCGTCGAGCGACGCCGCGGCGGAGCCCTTGCGGCGCTGCGTGAAGGCCTGATCCCAGCGCGCGAGGGTGCTCGAATGCTTGTGCCCCGGCTCGATCGCCGCGGGCACCACCGTTCCCTTCGAGACGACCGCGCCCGAAGACTCGAGCTTCTCGCGCGCCGAGCGCAGCGTCTTGGCGTCGAGGCCGAGCTCCGTCTTGAGGTCGTCGACGCTCGATGGGCCGGCCGCCGCGAGGTGGCTGACGATGGTCGCCGCCTCGGGGCCGAGCTCGCCGTCCGCCGCGCGCGCGAGGGACTCGCGGCAGAGCGGGTCCGCGATGGAGGCGGCCTCGCGGGACAGGAACACGAGCTTCCCGCGGTGGATCTTCGCCGTGAGGACCCCGGTGCGGCCCGCGAGCTCGCCGCCCCAGCGCCACTTGGTCTTCGGCCAGGAGCCGAAGCCCGCTTTCACCGCGGCGTACGGCTCCTCATGGGTCGCGCCGAAGAGGCTCGGGAGGGACGAGTCCGCCACCAAAGTGAGCATCCGGCGGTCATGGAGGAACGCCTCGGCGTCGTCCACGCTCTCGAGAGCGCGGTCCGCCGTCAGCCGGCAGAGCCGGATGCGCTCGGCGCGGAGGTCGGCCAGGGTGGGCACACGGCACGGTGTATCCCAGCGGCGTCGCCGCCGCCACCTACGGGCTGCGCCGTCAGCGGGTGCGCAGCCAGCGCTCCAGGCCGAGCACCGCCAGGAAGATCGCGGCCACCAGGGCCAGCTCGGCCCAGCCGCCGCGCGCGACGGCCGGCTGGATCACGACCAGGAACAGGAAGAGGGCGAGAACGGTGCCCGCGACGGCCATGAACACGACGCGGCCGCTCACGGGGCCGCCGCTCGGTCGCGCGCGCTCAGCGGTCCGACGGCGCCGCCGGCTCCTTCTCCCCTAGCTGCCTGGGCCGCTGCCCGAACAGGCGGCGCTTGGCCCAGGCGAGCGGGTCGTAGAACTCGGTCACCACGCGCTCCTTGAGCGGGATGATCGCGTTGTCGGTGATGTGGATCGACTCGGGACAGACCTCGGTGCAGCACTTGGTGATGTTGCAGAAGCCCAGGCCGTGCTTGGCGCGGGTGAGCTCGATGCGGTCGTGCGTGTCGAGGGGGTGCATCTCGAGCTCGGCCAGGCGCACGAAGAAGCGCGGCCCCGAGAACGCCTCCTTGTTCTCCTCGTGGTCGCGGATGACGTGGCAGACGTTCTGGCACATGAAGCACTCGATGCACTTGCGGAACTCCTGGACCCGGTCGACCTCCTCCTGGTACATGCGCCGCGTGCCGTCGGGCTCCAGGGGAGCGGGCCTGAACGCCGGGATGGTCTTCGCCTTCTCGTAGTTGTAGGACACGTCCGTCACGAGGTCCTTGATGACGGGGAAGGTCGCCATCGGCGCGATGGTGATGGGCTCCCCCTCCGGGAGGCTCGAGACGCGCGTCATGCACATGAGCTTCGGACGCCCGTTGATCTCGGCACTGCACGAGCCGCACTTGCCGGCCTTGCAGTTCCAGCGCACCGCGAGGTCGGGGGCGCGGAGCGCCTGGACGCGGAACATGACGTCGAGCACGACCATTCCTGGATCGGCCGGAACGTCGTACTGGACGAAGCCGCCGCTCGCGCGGTCCTCGCCGCGCCAGACCCGGACGGTCACGTCGCGCGCGCCGCCGTTGGACCCGCTCCGCGCCGTCATACGGGCTTCCCGGCAGGCACGGTCGCCTCCATGTCCGTCGACTCCGCGTGCGGCTTGGCCTGCTCGCCGACGAGGTCCCTGAGCTCCGGGGGCATCTCGGAGAGCGGCTCCTTCGCCAGCTCGAGCCGCCCGTCGCGCTTGCGGGTCACGACGTTCACCTTGGCCCACTCGGGATCCGGCTTCGGGAAGTCGTCGCGCGTGTGGCCGCCGCGGCTCTCGGTGCGCATCGCGGCGGACCTGGCGACCGCCTCGGAGACCGTGAGCATGGCCTCGAGATCGAGGGAGAGGTTCCAGCCGGGGTTGTACCGCCGGTTCCCCCATGCGGCGACACGGGTCTGCCGCTCGCGAAGAGCCGCGATGCGGATGAGCGCCTCGTCGAGATCGGCCTGGGTGCGGATGATCCCGACGAGCGTGTGCATGACCTCCTGGAGATCGGCGTGGATCGCGTACGGGTCCTCCCCGGTCTTGCGTTCGAGCGGCTCGGCGAGACGGCGTGACGCCGCCTCGACGGCGGCGCGGTCGACGGCGGCCTGCTTGGGCCGGCCCTTCGCGTACTCGGCCGCGTACAGCCCGGCGCGCCGGCCGAACACGAGCAGGTCGGAGAGGGAGTTCCCGCCGAGGCGGTTGGCGCCGTGCAGTCCCGCGGCGACCTCGCCGGCGGCGTAAAGGCCTTCGAGCGTCGTGGCCGCGGTGTCGGCATCGACCCGGATGCCGCCCATGGCGTAGTGGCAGGTCGGACCCACCTCCATCGCGTCCTTGGTGATGTCGATGTCCGCCAGCTCCTTGAACTGGTGGTACATCGAGGGCAGCCGCCTCTTGATGTATTCGGCCGGGCGGCGCGAGGCGATGTCGAGGAAGACCCCGCCGTGGGGGCTTCCCCGCCCCGCCCTCACCTCTGCGTGGATGGCGCGCGCGACCTCGTCGCGCGGAAGCAGGTCGGGCGTGCGCCGGTTCTTCTTGTCCTCGTACCACGCGTCGGCCTCGGCCTCGGTGTCGGCCGTTTCGGCGCGGAAGAACTCCGGGATGTACCGGAACATGAAGCGCTCGCCGGTGCTGTTCCGGAGCGTGCCGCCGTCGCCGCGCACGCCCTCGGTCACGAGGATCCCGCGCACGCTCGGCGGCCACACCATGCCCGTGGGGTGGAACTGCACGAACTCCATGTCGATCAGGTCGGCGCCGGCTTCCAGGGCCATGGCCATCCCGTCGCCCGTGTACTCCCAGGAGTTCGACGTGATGCGCCAGGCCTTCCCCAGGCCGCCGGTCGCGAGGACGACCGCCTTGGCGCGGAGCGTCACCGTCTCGCCCGTCTGGCGCCAGTAGCCGACGCAGCCGGCGACGCGCCCGTCGTCAACGAGCAGCCGCTGGATCGTGCACTCCATGAGCACCTCGATCCCGAGCGCGACCGCCTTCTGCTGCAGCGTGCGGATCATCTCGAGCCCCGTGCGGTCGCCGACGTGCGCCAGGCGCGCGTAGCGGTGACCGCCGAAGTCGCGCTGGAGGATCAGCCCGTCGGCCGTGCGGTCGAACATCGCGCCCCATTCCTCGAGCTCGAGGACGCGGTCCGGTGCCTCCTGCGCGTGGAGCTGCGCCATGCGCCAGTTGCTCAGGAGCTTGCCGCCGCGCATGGTGTCGCGGAAGTGGACGTCCCAGCCGTCCTCCTTCCACACGTTCCGCAGCGCCGCCGCGATGCCGCCCTCGGCCATGACCGTGTGCGCCTTCCCGAAGAGCGACTTGCAGACGAGCGCCGTCCGGGCGCCCTGCAGGTGGGCCTCGATGGCCGCCCGGATGCCGGCGCCGCCCGCGCCGATCACGACGACGTCGAACGTGTAGTTAGCGCTCAACGAGCGAGCGGCTCCGCCGCGAGCGAGCGTCCGGTGGACCCCCGCCGAGGGCTTGAGCGAAGCGAGAGCCCGAAGGTAGGGATCAAAAGACGATCCGCGGATCGAACGGGATCACGCCCATCGACAGCAGGCGGATGTAGAGATCGGTGAGCCCCACGCTGATGAGGCTGAGGATCGCGTACTGGCCATGACGTCCGTTCAGGACGGAGATGAGCGACCACAGCCGGTACGCGAGCGGACGGGTGTGGAAGCGGTCGTGCCGTCCGCCGAAGAGGTAGCGGCAGGCATGGCAGGAGAACGTGTAGAGCCCGATGAGCACGACGTTCGCCAGCATGAGCAGGGTCCCGAGGCCGATCCCGAAGGCGGCGCCGCCGGACGCCGTCGGGAAGCGGAACGCGAGGATGACGTCGTACGACAGGATGAAGACCAGGGCGACCGCCGGGTACCACGTGTAGCGGTGGATGTTCTGCATGACGAACGGGAACTTCGTCTCGCCGCCGTACTTCGCGCGCGCGTCGGGCACGGAGCAGGCGGCCGGGGACCAGAAGTACGAGCGGTAGTAGGCCTTGCGGTAGTAGTAGCAGGTGGCGCGGAACGCGAGCGGGAAGGCCACGATCCAGATGGCCGGAGCGAGGTTCCACCACTCGCCGATGATCGGTACGCCGAACGTGAAGTGCGCGCAGTTGGCCGTGATGCAGGGCGAGTAGAACGGCGAGAGGTACGGCCCGTAGTAGTAGTGCTCGTTCGCGACGCCGACGACGGCGGAGTAGACGACGAAGACCGCGAAGAGGACGGCCAGGGCCGCCGGCTCGAGCCACCAGATGTCACGGCGCAGGACGCGCTGCCGGAGGGGGGCCGCCGTCGCCGCCACGGCCCCACGGTAGGCAGGCTCCGGCCAGAAGGCAAAGATATGGACGTGCTCGACTTGATAGCCGCAGGCTATGCTCGGGCGAGGTGGAGATCCATCAGCTCCGCTACTTCGTGGCCGTGGCCGAGCAGCGCCACTTCACCCGAGCCGCGCGCGACCTGGCGGTCGCGCAGCCGTCCATCTCGAAGCAGATCCGCCTGCTCGAGGAGGAGCTCGGAGCCGTGCTCTTCCACCGCATGCGCGGGAACGTCGCGCTCACGCCCGCGGGCGAGACGCTGCTCCCCTGGGCCCGGCGCGTGCTCTCCGACCTCGACACCGCCGTCGACGAGGTGCACGAGCTCGCGGGACTGCGCCGCGGCCGCCTCAGCGTCGGTGCGACGCCGAGCCTCACGACGGCCATCCTGCCCGCAGCGCTCGCGCGCTTCCGCGCCGCGTATCCGGGCATCGACCTCAAGCTCCAGGAGGCGGGCTCGCGCGACCTCGTGCGCGAGCTGGACGAAGGCGCGCTCGACCTCGCGCTCGTGATCCTGCCGGTGCGGCACCGGTCGCTCGTCACGGAGCCGCTCCTGCGCGAGGAGCTCGTCGTCGCCGTCGCGCTCGAGCATCCGCTGGCGGCTCGCGCGAGCGTCACGATCTCGGAGCTGCGGGACGTGCCACTCGTCATGTTCCGCGAGGGCTATGACCTGCGGGAGACGACGCTCGCGGCGTGCGCCGCCGCGGGCTTCCACCCGCGATTCGCGGTCGAGGGCGGCGAGATGGACGGAGTGCTCCGCATGGCCGCGGCAGGCATCGGCGTTGCGGTCGTGCCGAGCATGGTGGTCACGCACGGGGGAGCGCTCCACGCCGTGCGCATCTCACGCCCTTCGCTCGGCCGCACGGTCGCGTTCGCGCACCGGAAGGACCGGCGGCCGTCGCGCGCCGCGAGCGAGCTCATGGAGAGCGTCACCACGCTCGTCCGCGGTCGCGAGTGGCTGGCCGGCATGCCGGCCGGGCTCGAGCTCATCACGTCGCCGGAAGGCTGATCGGTCCGCCGGCTAGCAGACTTCCCGAGAGGCGTCGAGATCCCAGCCTTTGCGCATCGAGCTGAAGCCAAGCTGGCGGGCCTCGGCGCAGAACTTCCGCGTGCTCAGCTCGTACTCGACGTGGAGGACGGCCTTCCCGGCGGTGATGAACGGTACGAGCAGATCGCACTCGTCGTAGGCGAAGCACTCCTCGCTGAGCGCCCAATCGAAGAGCGGCAGCAGGTCCGCGACCTGATCGAGGTCGTTCTTCAGCCCGATGGAGAGCCCGCGTGCGTGAGCCGCCTCGGCCAGCCATGTGTTGTATCGCAGCTGATCCGCGTAGTTCAGCGGAAAGCCGGTGTCGTTGGCGTAGCCATCGATATTGTCGGGCTCCACCGCGTCGAAGCCCTTGTCGCGGCACATGTCGAGACGCGCTCCCACTATCGGCGCGAGCACGTCGAGGCGGCGGATGTCGAGCCACTTCTCGCCTGGCCATCCGTCCAGAGGCTCGCCGATCACCGCCCCCGGGAAGTCCCCCGCGTCGGGTCGCCAGTCCTCCCATCCGCCGGCGTTGATGTAGCAGATGGCCTTGCGCCCGCGTGCGTGCAGCGCCTGGACGACGCTGGCCTTGTTCTCGAAGCCGTCGATGTCATACACCTCGGCGTCGACCGAGAGGTCAACGGGCAGGTCGGTCAACTGCCACTGCCAGGTCGTGCCGACCGGCGGCCGCCACACCGACCCTGCGGCGGTCGGGGTCGGGGTCGGGGTCGGGGTCAG
>Ga0155957_1033_pt11 | contig 8789 bp, 5 predicted proteins | sample RifCSPlowO2_02_FD_107611 | JGI IMG/M metagenome (GOLD analysis project Ga0155957, IMG submission 107611) | Chloroflexi bacterium RIFCSPLOWO2_02_FULL_71_16 | reverse complement strand
GACCAGGAGCGAGACGAGCGCGACGGCCTCGATCACCACGACCCTCCGGTCCTGCGTCGCGCCGCCCCGCGCCCGTTCACTCTAATGCGCTCACCGCGCACTTCTCAGTCAACGATCGCGCTTCGAATGACCGCGAGCTGGGTGCAGCAGAGGTCGGCTGACAGTGTGTCATCGCAAGCAACAATAGAACAAATGTTTTCGTGTGGAAACCGTCGATGGCGACACCAGTGTTGGTATCAGCGAATCAAGTGAGGCCGCGCGGCGCATCGTCCTAGGCTCCGCGCCCATGCAACTCCCGCTCGCGGACCGGTTGCTCTACGCGGTCGGAAGCCTGGGCAACGCCACGCTCTTCTGGACCCTGGGTGCCTGGCTCATCTATTTCTACGCACCGCCGGAGGAGCGCGGGCTCCCGTTGCTCATCCCGCTCGCGGTCGTCGCGGTCGCCAGGGGCGCCGGGCAGCTGCTCGAGGCGCTCGACGATCCGCTGATCGGCTGGTGGAGTGACCGGACCAAGAGCCGTTGGGGCCGGCGCATCCCGTTCCTCCTCTTCGGCACGCCGCTCCTGGCGTTCACTTTCTGGCTCCTCTGGACGCCGCCGTCGGGAGCGAGCGCGCTGCTCGTCGTGGTGTACTTCTTCGTGGTCCTCGAGCTCTTCTACTTCGCGAACACGATCGTCGGCGCGCCCTACGAGGCGCTCCAGGCGGAGATCGCGACGACCTCGATCGACCGCGTGAGCCTCGGCGTGTGGAAGGTGTTCTTCGGGACGCTCGGGCTCGTGCTCGCCGTTGTCGTGAGCCCGCAGCTCATCGAGCACATCGGCTTCGCCGGGATGGGCGCGACGCTCGCGGTCATCGCGCTCGTTTCGCTCTATCTGATGCTCTTCGGGCTCTGGCGGCGCGGGACCCTATCGCGGGAGGCGGTCCTCCACGAGGAGCAGATCGGGCTGCGCGAGTCGGTCCGCGTCTCACTCACGCACCGGCCGTTCTTGGCGCTGGCGCTCTCGTTCGTGCTGTTCAGTCTCGGATACAACATTTTGATAGTGCTCATGCCGTACTACGTGACCGTCATCCACGGCCTGAGCGAAGGCGATGTCACCTTCTTCCTCGCGGGTGTGATCGCCGCCGTCGTGATAGCGCTGCCGATCATGGGTCGGGCCGCAGACCGGTTCGGGAAGCGCGCGGTATACGCGATCTCAATGGCGGGGATCGGCGCGTACCTGGTCTTCCTCGGCGTTGGCGCGTTCCGGGCGCTCGTTCCCGGGATCGACCTCGAGACCCAGGCGCGGGTCCTCATCTGGCTCTCTGGCGTCGGCTTCGCCGCGCTCTTCGTCTTCCCCGGCGCGATGATGGCCGACGTCATCGACGACGACACCGCGCGCTCCGGCCGCCGCCGTGCGGCCGTCTACTACGGGATGTTCAAGACGCTCGAGAAGCTGGCGCAGGGAATGGCCGTGGTCATCTTCGGCGTGCTACTTCAGGTCTTCGGTTACACGGCGGACCGCTCGCTCGGCATCCAGCTGGCGCTGCCGATCGCCGGCGTGTTCGCGCTGGCGGGCTTCGCGGCCGTCGTGCTCTGGTACCACCTGCGCGGCATCGGCGAGCGCGATGCGCTTCCCGCGCCGATCACCACGACCTAAGTCGCCTCGCGTCTCTATCGGTGTCCGTACGAAGTGGAGCTCGAACCCGGGCGTCCTTGCACACAGGCACCTCGCGCGGCGATCCGGCCGATCTAGACGCCGGTCCCCGCGACCGCGCGCGCGGTCCAAGACTCAGGGCAGATGGGGTTGTACGGGCACTGGCGGCAGGTGCGGATCTCCGGCTTCTCCGGATCGGCAGCGAACTTCCGCTCCCGGATGCGTGCCGCTGTCGAGGTGATCCGCGCCGCGACGGCCCGGATCGCATCCTCCCCTGGGGTCAGCTCTCCGCGCCGGCCCGACTCCAGGAAGTGCAGCGCGACCTTCGCCGGAGGATCGCCGTACATGCGCTGGTAGGCGAGCGCGTAAACGAGGAGCTGCAGGTCCTGGTTCGCCTTCCGCTGCGCCGAGTCCGTCTCGTCGTCGAGGGCCGACGACTTGTAGTCGACGACCACCGCTCCCTCGGGGGTGCTGTCGACGCGGTCCCACCGGCCCACCACCCGGTCGCGGCCGAGCATGAACGAGAAGCGCTGCTCGACCATCTCGGGCGCGGGCGCGTCCTTCTCCTGCTCGTGGAACCGCCGGAGCGCGGCGAGCCCGGCCTCGAACCGCTCCGCCTCGTGCTCGGGCGAGATGAAGCCCTCGGACAGCCAGGTCGCGCGGAAGGTCCGCTCGAGGTCCTCGAAGGTCGGCCGTAGACCCTCGCGCTTCTTCTGGAGGTAGTCGCTCACGGCGCGGTGCAACGCTTCGCCGTAGATGAGCGGCGGCGTGGGGAGCGTGGGTATCTGCAGCACGTGGGCGAAGCGGTAGCGCAGGGGACAGCGGCGGTAGTCGTCGATCTGGCTGTAGGACACGGTGAGGACGTCGTTCGGGTCGAGCATCGGCAGACGCGCGTCGGCCTCGTCGGCCTGCGGCGCTGAGCGCGTGAGCTCCTCGTACGCCGAGAGGCGGACGGCCAGCGGCTTGGGCTGCGTGCCCAAGGCCTCCCCGATGAAGCGGCTGGGCCGGTGGCCGCGGGTGCCGCCGTAGTCAGTGGCGCTGGTGAAGAAGAAGCGGTCCTTCGCTCTGGTCATCGCGACGTACGCCAGCCGCCGCTCCTCGGCGACATGCCGCTCGCGGGACGGCGCCGGCGTCCGGGCCAGGCCGGCCGGAAGCGGGAGCTCTGGCGGGCGGGGACGGCCCGGGAGGCGCTCGTCCGTCGCGACGACCAGGAACACCACGCCGAACTCGAGGCCCTTCGCCTTGTGGATGGTGAGCACGTTCACCGCGGCCTCGCTGGCCTCGTAGTCGGCCGCCGCGGGGTCGTCCCCCGCCGCGCGCAGGAGCTCGAGGTGCGGGACGAAGAATGCGGCGCGGTCGGTCGGGAGCGCCCGGCCGGCGCTCGAGACCAGCCGGAAGAACTTGGCCACGTTGCGCCCCTGCTCCTCGGCGAGCGCGGAGTCCGGATCGAGGTAGCGCCGCAGCAGCTGAGAGCGCTCGAGGAACTCGTAGAGCAGCTCGGCCGTCGTGAGCTCGGTGGCCCGCGCCTCGTACGAGCGCAGGTCCTCGACCAGCTTCGTCGCGGCGGCGACGGCGTCGTCGCCGTACCCGACCGCTCCCCCGCTCGCGATCTCGTCGAACAGCTCGCGGAGCGGCTTGCGGCGGCGCTCGTGCGCCTCGGTGGCGCGCGCGAGCTCGTGCGGCGGGAACGCGTAGAGCGACGAGGTGGCCAGGAAGTACAGGTGCTGGGAGTCGGTCGGCGAGGCGACCGACGACAGGAACGCGATGAGGAGGCGCACCTCCGGACGGTCGTAGAGCTGCCCCCCGCCCGAGAAGTGCGCGGGGATGCCCCTCGCCGCGAGGGCGTTCAGGACCCGGTTCGCGTCCGAGTTGTTCCGGACGAGCACGGCGAACGCTCCGTAGCGGCGCTGGCCGCGGAGGGCGATCTGAGCAATACGGTCGGCCACCGACTCGGCCTCCTCGGCCGCGCTGCCGAAGGCGAGGTGCTCGACGGCGTCGCCGTCGCCGGAAGGACGGCCGACGAGGCGCTTCGAGATCCCGAGGCGCGTCTCGAGCCGCTCGGGGTCGTGCTGGATGAGCCGGTAGGCGGCGTCGAGCAGCCCCTGCGGCGAACGGCGGTTCTCGAGGAGCGTGACCACCTTCCGGTCCGGATAGGCCTCGAGGAAGGCATCGAAGTTCCCGAGGGTCGCGCCTCGCCAGCCGAAGATGGACTGGTCGTCGTCGCCCACGACGGTGAGGTTCCGCCGCGGCTCGACGAGGCGGCGGATGATGCCGAACTGCGCCTCGTTGGTGTCCTGGAACTCGTCGACGAGCACGTAGCGGTAGCGCGCCTGCAGGCGCTTCGCCGCGGCCGGCCGATCCCGTAGCAGCTCCAGCGTGAGGGCGATCTGGTCGCCGAAGTCGATGACCCCGTGCTTCGCCTTGAGCGCGGTGTATCCCGCGTACGCGGCGGCGAGCTCCTCCTGCGCGTCCGCATCGTCCGCCGCCGCGACCGGATCTTCCGCGCCTGCGACCGTGAGCCGCAGACCCTCGGCGAACGCGACGTACTGGTCAGGCGAGACGTCGTCGTCGCGCGCGCGGGCGAAGAGGTCGAGCAGAGCGCGGACGTGGCGGAGCGGATCCCCGGCCGGCCTGTACCTGCGCAAAGGCAGCTCGTACAGGTGCTCGCGAACGAAGATCACCTGCTCGGCAGAAGAGAGCACGCGAAGCTCCCCCGCCCTGCCCAGCTCGAGCGCGAACTCGCGGAAGACCTCGTCGCCGAACGCGTGGAAGGTGCGGATCGCGGCGTCGTTCTGCCCCATGGGCGTGCTCAGGTCGACGCGCTCCTGCATCGTCGCCGCCGCCTTCTCGGTGAACGTGAGCGCGAGGATCTCGTGCGGCTTCGCCGCGTGCGACCTGATGAGGTGGACGATCCGCGCGGTGATGACATGCGTCTTCCCCGTCCCGGCCCCGGCGATGACGAGGAGCGGCCCGTCGCCGTGCTCCACCGCCTCCCGCTGGTCGGCGGTGAGGTCGCGGAGGATGTCGGGCGCGGTCTCGGCGACGCGAAGCGGGAGCTCTTCCTGCTCCACGCGCGTGGGCCTGCGGCCACGCGCCTCGCTTCGCTCGGTCACGCCCGCTCGCCGCTAGCGGGCCGCGGCACGCTCCGCCAGCTCGATGAGCGTGCGGACGGCGGAGCCCTGCGGCCCCTTCGGAGAATGCGGCCGGTCGCGGTCCGACCAGGCCGTGCTGGCGATGTCGAGATGCGCCCACTCCGTGTCCTGGTCCAGCACGGCGTCGATGAACGCGGCGCCCTTGCTGGCCCCGCCCTCGCGCCCCGCGCTGTTGACGATGTCCGCTATGTCGCTCCGGATCTCCTCGCGGTACTCGTCCGTCAGCGGCATCGGCCAGAGGCGGTCGCCCGCGGCCTCGCCTGCGGCTCGGACCTCGGCCACGAAGGCATCCGGCCGGCCGAAGAGCCCGCTGAAGTGGTGGCCCAGCGCGATCTGGATCGCTCCGGTCAGCGTGGCGACGTCGACGATGCGGCGCGCCCCCTCGCGCTCGGCATACGAGACGCCGTCGATGAGGACGAGGCGCCCCTCGGCGTCGGTGTTCAGGACCTCGACCGTGCGGCCGCTCATGCTCGTGAACACATCGCCCGGCTTCGTAGCGGCGCCGCCAGGAAGGTTCTCGGTGCACGGCGCGACCGCCAGGACGTTCGCCTTGATCCCGAGCGCCGCCACGGCCCCGATCGCCGCGATGACCGCGGCCGCGCCGCTCATGTCCATCTTCATCTTCTGCATGCCCTCCGCGGGCTTGATGGAGATCCCGCCCGAGTCGAATGTGATGCCCTTGCCCACGAAGGCGACGTCGACGTCGCGGCCGCCGCGGCCCTTGTGGCGCAGGACGATGAAGCGCGGCGGCTCGTGGCTGCCCTGGGCCACGGATAGGTAGGAGTTCATCCCGAGCTTGCGGCAGCGCTCGCGGTCGAGCACCTCGATCTCGAGTCCGTGCTCCTTCGCGAGCGCCTTCGCCTCGTCGGCGAGGATCGTCGGCGTCATCTTGTTGGCCGGCTCGTTCGCCAGGCGTCGCGCCGTGTTGACGGCGTCGCCGACAGCCTGGCCGCGCGCCATCGCGCGCCGGAGGTCGGCCCGCTCCTCCACCACGAGCGTGACGTTGCCGAGCGGCGGCAGCTTGCGGTCGGCGGCGCTCGTGCGGTGCGCCTCGGGGCGCCACATGGCGAAGACCACACCTTCGACGGTCGCCTGGGCGGCGCGCTCGACGCCGAGCCCGTTCGGGACCACGACGACGGCAGCGCGCTTCGCGGTCGAGCGCCAGAGCGTCCGCACGCCGCTCGAGGCGACGTTGCGCGCCCGCTCGACGTTCCACTCGGCCGGGTCGCCCGCGGCGACCATCACGATGCGCGTCGGAAGGCCGCGCTCGCCGCCGACGTGGGTCGTGGCGGTGTAGAGCTTCTTCGAACCGCTCTCCTTGTGCACCCGCTCGATCGTCGAGCGCAGGCCGCGCGACAGCGCGGCGGGAGCGCGCCCGTCCTCGAACACCGGGACCACGACCGCGTCGACGTCACCCATCTCGGATGCCCGGACAGCACGGAACTTCATGACTGCGCTCCCCTTCCTTCGCTCAGCTGCGCGGCGCGCTTCCTGGCCTCGGCGGGATCCAGCATGAGGACGCGGTCGTCACCGAGGCGCCTCGTGATGCCGTGGTCGTCGAGGAACTGTAGCAACGGGAGGACGTGCTTGCGGCTCGATCCGGTGACGTCGCGCGCGCGCGCGACCGTGATCCGACCCGCGGCCTCGATCTCGCCGACGATCAGCTCCGCCGCGCGGCGCACCGCCGCCGGAAGGAAGGCCGCCTCGCCGACGCGCACCACGTCGCCCCGCTCGGCGATGGCCGCGAGCAGCTCGCGATCGATGCCGTACTCTGTATCCAGAGAGTTTACCGACGGCGGCTGCAACGGGTCGCGCTCCAGCGCGGCCCGCGCGAGCGCCCACGACGTCTCCTGCTCGGGCGAGAGGGTGGCGTGATGCTCGGGCAGGGCCAGCGCCGCGCCGCGCTCCACGACGAGCCCCTCGGCGACGAGCCGGGCGAGCACGGCGTTCGCGCGGCGCGGCTCGAGCCCGAGACCGCCGCGGACCTCTTCGCGCGGCACCCCTTGCCGCAGCGGCGCGCGACGATGGCCCATCGCGAGGGCGCGCAGCACCCGCGTCGATAGCGCCTCGTATGCGGAGCGCGCGAGGAGCGCGCCGGCCAGCTCGACCGCCGCACCCTCGCCGACGAGCGCCGCGGCCGCGGCATCGCGCTCGGCGGCCTCGATCCCCGCACGCTCGGCGGCATCCTCCACGGTGCGCGGGACGTCCAGCACCGACAGGAGCCGCGCCGCGGGCGATGGCGCCGCGCGCCGCACGAGCAGCTCCATCGTGTCGGCACGGCGGCGCGAGCGCTCCCCCGAGACGTCCACGATGCGCCCGCCGCCGATCGTCTCGGGCGGCGACGGCCGGCGCACGACCACCCGGTCGCCGGCGGCTGCCGCGACGGGCGACGCGAGGCGCAGCTGCGCCCAGGCCTCGCCGCCCGGCGCGATCTCCGCGCCCTCGAGCACCGAGACCCGCGCCATGACCTCGGCCGTCCCGGTATGGACCTTCACGGCCTCGTCCTGCGTGACGGCTCCGCTAGCGCCGGCCAGGACGGCCAGCCGGAGGCCGAGGACCGGCGCGGCGGCCATCGATCCAGGGCGGACGAGCGTCATCCCCCGGTCGAGCTCCGCGCGCTCCACACCCACGAGGTTCACCGCGACGCGGCTTCCCGGCTGCGCGCGCCCGACCGCGCGCCGGTGGGTCTGCAGGCCGCGCACGCGGGCGCGCCGCCCCTCCGGGAGGATCTCGACCTCGTCCCCCACCTCGAGCGCGCCGTCGATGAGCGTGCCCGTCACGACCGTGCCGAATCCGGCCATCGTGAAGGCGCGGTCGACGGGGAGCCGAGGCCGGCCCAGGTCGCGCCGCGGCGGAGCCGACGCGAGCACGCGGTCGAGCTCCGCGACGAGGTCGGCGAGGCCCTCGCCGGTCGCCGCCGACACGGGGACGACGGCCGCGCTCTCGAGAGGCGTCCCCCGTACCGCGACCCGCACGTCCTCGGTCACCAGCGCCGCCAGGTCGGCGTCGACGAGATCGCGCTTCGAGAGCGCGACGACGCCCGTCTCCACGCCGAGCAGCCCGAGGATCGCGAGGTGCTCGCGCGTCTGCGGCATGACGCCCTCGTCCGCGGCGACGACGAGCACGACGGCGTCGATGCTCCCGACGCCCGCCAGCATGTTGCGGATGAAGTCCTGATGGCCGGGAACGTCCACGATGCCGACCTCGGTGCCGGACGGCAGCCGCAGGTGCGCGAACCCGAGGTCGATGGTCATGCCGCGCTCCTGCTCCTCGCGCAGGCGGTCGGGATCGATGCCGGTGAGCACGCGGATGAGCGACGACTTGCCGTGATCGACGTGCCCCGCGGTCCCGACGACGCGGAACGCCGGCGCCGCCGCGTCGGTCACGGCGAGACCACGCCGGTGCAGGAGCCGAACGCGGCCGGGACGACGACGAGGGCGAGCACGAGCATGACCGCTATCCACAGGCCGAGCGCGATGCCGGTCGCGACGGGCGGCAGCGAGGGCCGATCCGTGCCGCCGGAGCGGTGCGGGAGGTGCTCGGGGGACCGACGGCGCCCGGGCGGGGGGTCCTCGGGGGGCGAAGCCCCCCGGTAGTTCGTCAGATGCGCACCGCGACGGCTTCGATCTCCACTCGCGCGCCGCGCGGCAGCGCGGCGACCTGGAACGTGGACCGCGCCGGCCGGTGGGCACCGAAGCGCAGCCCGTAGGCCTCGTTCAGCGCCGCGAAGTCGCCGATGTCCGCGAGGAACACCGTCGTCTTCACGACGTGGGCGAGGTCGCTCCCGGCGGCCGCCAGCACCGCCGCGAGGTTGTCGAGGACCCGCGCCGTCTGCACCGCGATGTCACCCTCCACGAGCGCGCCGGTCGCGGGGTCGAGCGGGATCTGCCCCGAGCAGAAGATGAGGTGGCCCGCCGCGATGGCCTGGCTGTACGGCCCGACCGCCTTCGGCGCGTCCTCGCTGTGCACCGGCTGGATGTCCATCTACAAGTCCTCCTTCGCGG
>Ga0155957_1005_pt2 | contig 8958 bp, 11 predicted proteins | sample RifCSPlowO2_02_FD_107611 | JGI IMG/M metagenome (GOLD analysis project Ga0155957, IMG submission 107611) | Chloroflexi bacterium RIFCSPLOWO2_02_FULL_71_16 | reverse complement strand
AGCCGCTGCACCAGCGGCTCGAGCCGTGGGTCCGAGCCGTATCCGGCCCCCGCGACGTAGCGCACGACGTTCCCGAAGAAGCACGAGACCCCGTGGTCGCGGTCCACGGCCCAGGCCATGCCTGCCTCGCCGCTGGCGAGGTCGTCGAGGATCCGGCGCGCCGCCCGGCGGACCCGGCCGTCCGCGCCGTCGACGCCGTATTCGGTCAGCAGGAGCATCGACCAGTGCGCGCCGGTGTACTTGGGGCCGTACATGTTCGGAGCGCCGTTCCAGCGGCCGTCGGTGGTCTGCTGCCGGAGGATCGTCGACATCGGCGGCGACGTCATCGCGCGCGAGTGCGCTTCACGCATCTCGGGATCTCGCGAGGTGCGGTCGAGGATGTTGCGCAGCGCCATCGCGCGAACTGCGGGGTCGCGCTTCTCGAGGAGCCAGGGCAGCGGATCGCCGCGCAGCAGCGCGCGCCAGGAGCTCATCGCGCCCTGCCCACGCCGGATGACGGAACGAAGATGACGTGCGTCGCGGTGGTGATGGCGCCCTCCCCTAGAAGGCGCCGATATTAGCCCTCGACCTCGCCGATGCAGGTAATGGACGCGGATCGGATGCGAGGCCCGTCGAACTCCGCGAGGTAGACGCCCTGCCAGCGACCGAGCTCCAGCGCGCCAGCGCGCACCGCGAGCGTCACGGAGCTGCCCGTGAGCACCGCCTTGATGTGCCCGGGCGAGTTCCCTTCGGCATGTGCGTACCTCGCATCGCTCGGGACCATCCGCTCGAGCGCGCCGAGGAGGTCGCGCTGCACGTCCGGGTCGGCGTTCTCGTTCACGAACACGCCGGCCGTGGTGTGCAGGACGGAGACGGTGCAGAGGCCCTCGCGGACCTTCGAGCGGCGGATCTCCTCGGAGATCTGGTCAGTGACCTCGACCGTCTCCACCTTGCCGCTGGTGCGGACCTCGATCCGCCCGTGATGCACGGCCACGATGCCTAGCCGGCGCCCGGCGCGGCGGCCGCCAGGGGCCGTGCGAGCCGCTCGGAGACGATCCGCGCGAGCAGCCCCGGCGCCGCGTTGCCCCCGCTCACGACGAGCACGACCGGCCGATCGTCCAGGGCGACCAGGCCCGAGCGCACGGCCGCCAGCGACGCGGCCCCGGACGGCTCGACCAGCAGGGACAGGCGCTCCAGGTAGTCGAAGGTCGCGTCCGCCAGCGCGTCCTCGGTCACCGCGACGACGTCGTCGACGACCGCGCGGCCGAGCTCCACGTTGAGCGGCTGGGTGCTCTTGGCCACGAGCTTGTCCGCGATGCTGTGGGGCCGCTCCACCTCCACCGGCCGGCCGGCGCGGAGCGACCGGCCGAACGCGTCCGCCCCTGCCGGCTCGACGCCGACGATCCGCACGCCGGGCCGCGAGGCCTTGATGGCCAGCCCGATCCCCGTGATCAGCCCGCCGCCGCCGACGCCGACCACCACGGTCCCGACCTCGGGCAGATCCTCCAGGATCTCGAGCCCGATGGTCCCCTGGCCCGCGACGATGAGCGGGTCGGCGTAGGGATGCACCAGGGTCCGGCCCTCCTCACGCACGATGCGGTCGGCCAGCGCGAGGGTGTCGTCGTAGACGTCGCCCTCGAGAAGCACAGTGGCGCCGTAGGCCTCGCAGACACCGACGATCGTCGGCGAGACCCCCCGCGGCATGACGACCGTGGCCGCGACGCCGAGCGCCCACGCCGCGTAGGCGACCCCCTGTGCGTGACTGCCCGCCGACGCCGCCACGACGCCGCGCCCGCGTGCGGCCGGGTCGAGTGACGCGATCTTGTTGAGCGCACCGCGCACCTTGAAGGTGCGCGTGGGCTTGAACGTCTCGATCTTCAGGTGGATCTCGGCGCCGAGCTCCTTGGAGAGGAGGGGGGACCGCTCGAGCGGCGCTCGCGGCAGGTACCGATCGACGATCCTGCGGGCGGCGACGATGTCCGCGATGCCGATCGGCGCGGCCACGACAAGACTCTAGGCCGAGCGAGGATCCGGCTCCGCCGGTCCGGTCGATACTTCGCGGTGTGATGACGCGCGGTCAGGCGCGCGCCAACGGCCTCGCGCGGCTCCGCGCGAGCGACGACCCGAGCCCCGCGCTCGCGGCCGATCTCCTTCTCGCGGACGCCTGCGGGATCGCCAAAGAGGTCCTCTACGCCCATCTCGACGAAGCGCTCCCTCCCGACCGAGAGGCGCGCTACCGCGAGTTGATCGAGCGGCGCGCCGCGGGCGAGCCCGTCGCCTACCTGCGAGGCTGGAAGGAGTTCTTCGGGCTCCGCTTCGCCGTCGACGACCGCGTGCTCATCCCGCGGCCGGAGACCGAGACGCTGGTGGAGGCCGCCCTCGCGTACCTGCGTGCGGGCCGGCGGCGTCGGGTGGCGGACGTCGGGACCGGGTCGGGCGCGATCGCCGTTGCCATCGCGGTCAACGAGCCCGAGGCGCGTGTGATCGCCACCGAACTGTCATCTGGCGCTCTCGAGGTCGCGCGCGCGAACATCCGGGCGCACGGGGTCGAGCGGCGGGTGGACGTGCGCGTGGGAGATCTGCTCGACCCGGTCGAGGAGGGCGTAGACGTCGTGACCGCGAACCTGCCCTACCTCCGTGCCGATGCGCTCGACCACCTCACCGCAGAGCGCACGTCCTTGCTCTTCGAGCCGCGGGCCGCCGTTCTCGCGGGCGGCGACGACGCGCTGGACGTGATCCGCCGCGCCGTCGCGCAGCTCCCGGGCAAGCTCGCGCCCGGCGGCGCCGCGTTCTTCGAGTGCGATCCGCCGCAGGCAGGCGCCGTCGCCGAGCTGCTGGCGGCGGCCCTCGGTGGTCCGACCCTCATCATCCGCGATCTCATGGGCAACGAGCGCGTCGTCCGGGGAACGCGTCCCGGATGAGCGCCCTTCAGGCCGGCTTCCTCTGGCTCCTCTCGGGCGTGCCGGGATCCGGCAAGACGACGGTCGCGGCCGCGCTCGCGCGCCGGTATCCGAAGAGCGCCCACCTGCCGATGGACGACCTCCGGCAGCTCGTCGCGTCGGGCCTGGCGAGCCCGCTGAGCTGGACCGAGGAGACGGCCCTGCAGTTCGCGATCGCGCGGCGGAACGCCGCTCGCCTGGCGGCCGACTACGTCACCGCCGGCTTCACGGTCGTCATCGACGACGTCATCCACGAGGGGGACCTGCCGCAGCTGCTGCCGCATCTCGGCGGGATCTCTCCGCGCAAGGTGCTGCTCAGCCCCTCGATCTTCGTCGTGCATCGCCGCAACGCGCAGCGCACGAACAAGTCGTTCGACACGAAGATCCTCGAGCCGGTCGCCACGCGCATGCACGGCGAGCTCGTCGCGAAATGCCCGCCCGCCGCCGGCTGGCTCGTCCTCGACACGAGCACGATGACGGTCGACGACACCGTCGACCGCATCCTCACGCACTACAGACCCTAGGAGTGCCGGCCGCGGGAGCTTGCTCCCGCGAGCGGCCGACGACGGGTCCGTACGAAGTACTCCGCGGCGGCGAACGCGCGCGTCTAGGATCCACCGCCCGCAGCGCACGCGATCCGCGCGATCGGGAACGACGTTCATCGCCGTATCATCGCCTCGTGAAGACCCGCCTCCTCCGGGCGGACGAGCGGGGTGCGGTCGAGGAGGCAGCGGCGGCGCTCGAGCGGGGTGAGGTCGTCGCCTTTCCGACGGACACCGTGTACGGGCTCGCCGCGGGGCACGGCAACATCGAGAAGCTTTTCGTCGCGAAGGGTCGGCCGAAGGAGAAGCGGATCCCGATCCTCCTCTCGGATGCGTCGAACCTCGAGGCGAGCGCCATCGTCACCCCGGTGGCGAGGGCGCTGGCCGCGCGCTTCTGGCCCGGCCCGCTCACGCTCGTGCTCTCGGCGCCGCGACGCGGATCGCTCGCGTTCCGGGTGCCGGCGAACGACGTCGCCCGGCAGCTCATCGCCGCGAGCGGCGGGGGGCTTCCGGTGACGAGCGCGAACCTCTCCGGCCGCCCGGACGCGACCACGGCCGAGGAGGTGCTAGCGCAGCTCGATGGGCGCATCGCTCTGGTCCTCGACGGCGGTCCGACGCCCGGCGGCATCCCGAGCACGATCGTCGACTGCACCGCCAACGGCGTGCGCATCCTCCGCGAGGGCGCGATCCCGGTACACGATATCGACCGCGTCATCGTCCAGTCGAGCTTCAAGGGAGCGGCATGATGAGGATCGGCCTCGCCGCGGACCACGCGGGCACCGAGCTGCGCGACGCGATCGGCAAGCACCTGCGGTCACGGGGTCACGAGGTCGTCGATCACGGCGGTGAGGCGTCGCCGGACGACGACTACCCGCTGATCGTGGCGCCGCTCGCCCGCGCGGTCGCCGCGGGTGACGTCGAGCGCGCGATCTTCTGCTGCGGGTCGGGGATCGGTCCCGCGGTCGCGGCCAACAAGATCCCGGGCCTCCGCGCCGCCGTCGTCACCGAGGAGTGGTCGGCGCGGGACGCCGTCTCGCACGTCGACGTGAACCTGCTCACGCTCGGGCAGCGCGTGATCGGCGTGGAGCTGGCGAAGAGCATCGTCGACGCGTTCGTCGACGCGAAGCCCGAGGGCGGCCGGCATGCGCGCCGCCGGGAGCAGATCGGGGCGCTCGAGACCGGCGCCGGGGAGACACATCGGCGGCCGGAGCGCATCGTCGGGGACCCGACGACCAGATGAGAGGTGGGGAATGACAGAGCTGCGTGAGATCGAGCGGGTCGATCCCGAGCTGTACGCGGCGATGACCAGCGAGGAGCGCCGGCAGGTCGAGAAGATCGAGCTCATCGCGTCGGAGAACTACACGAGCGCGGCGGTGCTCGAGGCGGTCGGCAGCGTGCTCACGAACAAGTACGCCGAGGGCTACCCGGGACGCCGCTACTACGGCGGCTGCGAGTGGGTCGACGTCGCCGAGACGCTGGCGATCGAGCGCGCCAAGGCGCTCTTCGGCGCGGAGCACGCCAACGTGCAGCCGCACGCGGGCGCGCAGGCCAACATGGCGGCGTACGCCGCCGTGCTGGAGCCGGGCGACACGGTGCTCGGCCTAGCGCTGGACCAGGGCGGCCACCTCACGCACGGATCCCCCGTGAACTTCTCGGCGAAGCTCTACCGCTTCGTCCCGTACGGCGTGCGACGCGATACCGAGTACATCGACCACGACGAGCTCGAGCGCCTGGCACAGGAGCACAAGCCGAAGATGATCGTCGCCGGCGCGACCGCGTACCCGCGCTTCTTCGACTTCCCGCGGATGCGCGCGATCGCCGACTCGGTCGGCGCCCTCCTCCTCGTGGACATGGCGCACTTCGCCGGGCTGGTCGCCGGCGGCGAGCATCCCAACCCGGTCCCGCACGCGCAGATCGTCACGACCACCACGCACAAGACGCTGCGCGGACCGCGCGCGGGGATGATCCTGTGCACCGCGGAGCTCGCGAAGGCGGTGGACAAGGCGGTGTTCCCGTACTCGCAGGGCGGGCCGCTGATGCACGTCATCGCGGGCAAGGCCGTCGCGCTCAAGGAGGCGGCGACGCCCGAGTTCCGCGCCTACGCGGCGCAGATCCGGGTGAACGCGCGGACGCTGGCCGAGACGCTCGCCGGAGCCGGACTTCGCCTCGTCAGCGGCGGCACCGACAACCACCTCATGCTCGTCGACGTCCGCCCGCTCGAGACCACCGGCAAGGCCGCCGAGAAGGCGCTGGACGCCGTCGGCATCACGGTGAACAAGAACACCATCCCATACGACACCAACAAGCCCGCGGTCGCGTCCGGCATCCGCATCGGGACGCCCGCGGTCACGACGCGCGGCATGAAGGAGGCGGAGATGCGTCGCATCGGCGAGCTCATCGCCCGCACGCTGCGCTCGACGAAGGACGAGCGGGCGCTGAACGAGATCGCGACCGAGGTCCTCGACCTCACCGCCCGGTTCCCGGTCCCGGGGATCGTGCGACAGGCCGTGCGCGCGTGACCGGCGCTCGCGCGGTCGCGTCCACGGACGCCGCCGCCGTCAAGGCCCGGCTGCACGTCTCGCCGCATCCGCTCGTGCGGGAGAAGCTCACCCGCCTGCGCGACGAGACCACCCCGCCGCCGGAGTTCCGGCGTCTCGTGCACGAGATCGCGACGCTCGTCCTGTACGAGGCGACGGCGGACCTGGCCCTCTCGGAACGCGGGATCCGCACGCCGCTAGCGGACTGGCGGGGCGCGCGGCTCAAGGAGAAGGTCGGGCTCATCCCCGTGCTGCGCGCGGGGATCGGCATGGTCGAGGCCGCCGTCGCGCTCATGCCGGAGGCCGAGGTGTGGCACATCGGCCTCTTCCGCGACGAGCGCACCCTCCGGCCGATCGAGTACTACAACAAGCTGCCCTCCGAGGCGACGGTGCAGGTTTGCCTCGTGCTCGATCCGATGCTGGCGACGGGTGGATCCGCGGTCGCGACCGTCGACATCCTGAAGAAGTGGGGCGCGCGGCGCGTGAAGTACGTCGGGATCATCGCCGCGCCGGAGGGCGCCCGGGCGCTCTCGTCCGCGCATCCGGACGTGCCCATCCACGTCGCCGCTCTGGACGATCACCTGAACGAGAAGGGCTACATCGTCCCGGGCCTCGGCGACGCCGGCGACCGCCAGTTCGGCACCGGGTGATGCCGCAGGTCCTGATCCTCTTCCTCGGATCCACGGTCCTCGCCTTCCTCGCGGCGCTCGTCCTCAGCCCGGTCGTGGTGTGGTTCTCGCATCGCTTCTCGCTGCTCGACATCCCCGGGGGCCGCCGCATCCACCTCCATCCGATCCCGCGGCCCGGCGGCATCGCGGTCGCCGCCGCGTTCGGGGTCGCGATCTTCGTCTTCTGGCTGATCGACAGCCTCGCCGGCCGGCCGTTCCTGATCCCGGAGGATGTCCGCTCTCCGCGCTTCACGCTCACCGCGTTCGCCGCGGTCGTCGGCCTGGGCGTGGGCTTCCTCGACGACGTCTTCGACCTGCGCGCCCGCTGGCAGCTGCTGGGCCACCTGGCCATCGCGTGGATCGTCGTGTTCGCAGGCATCCGCATCGACTTCATCACCGACCCGTTCGCCCCGGGCCAGCTGGTGGAGCTCGCGCCCGCGCTGGCCGTCGGCTTCACGGTCTTCTGGCTCCTCGGCATGAACGTGGCGCTGAACTTCCTCGATGGCCTCGACGGCCTCGCGACGGGCGTCGGGATCATCGCCGCCCTCACCCTCGGCGCGACCGCGCTCCTGCCGAGCGTGAACGAGCCGTTCGTCGCGTGGATGTCCTTCACGCTCGCGGGCGCGCTGGTCGGATTCCTGTTCTTCAACTTCCATCCCGCGCGGCTGTTCCTCGGCACCACCGGCGTGACGTTCCTGGGCACGATGATCGCGGTGCTCTCGATCTTCGGCACGGCCAAGGTCTCGACCGCGCTCCTGGTCCTCGCGGTGCCGATCCTCGACACCTTCTACGTGATCGTCCGGCGCGTGCTCCAGCGCCGCCCGCCGTTCGCGCCGGACCGAGGTCACCTGCACCATCGGCTCGTGGACATCGGGTTGACGCATCCGCAGGCGGTGCTCCTCATCTACGCCATGACCCTCGGGCTCGCCGCGCTCGCGTTCGTCACGACCGGGGCGGCGCAGCTGGCGATCTTCGCCGGCTTCGCGCTCATGCTGGGGGTCGTCGTCCTCACGCTCCCGGAGCGCTCGACGCGCGAGGAGCACGCCGACGGCTGAGGCCCGCATCAAGATCGGCACCTGCTCCTGGACCGACCCGACCCTCCTCGAGTCGGGCTGGTACCCAGAGCGCGTCGCGAAGGACCCCGAGGCTCGGCTGCGCTACTACGCCGAGCGCTTTCCGATCGTCGAGAACGATGCCGCCTACTACGCGCTGCCGGACCCGAAGCAGGCGCTGCTATGGACCGAGCGCACGCCGGACGGTTTCACCATGAGCTTCAAGGCATTCGCCCCGATCACCACGCATCCGACCGACCCGAAGCGCCTGCCGAAGGACCTCCGCGAGTCGCTTCCGGCGGAGGCGCGCGAGAAGAAGCGGCTCTACCCGAAGGACGTGCCGACCGAGCTGCTCGAGGAGATCCACACCCGCTACTGGACCGCGCTCGAGCCACTTCGCAGGGCGGGGAAGCTGGGCGCGATCCTGCTCCAGTACCCCGACTGGTTCGTGATCTCCCGGGACAACAAGGAGGCCATCCTCCGGGCGCGCGAGCTGCTGCCCGACGACCCGCTCGCGGTCGAGTTCCGCAACGCCACGTGGCTGAGCGACCGGAACAGGGAGGAGACGCTGCGCTTCCTCTCCGAGCACGAGCTGACCTACGTGAGCGTGGACGAGCCGCAGGGCTTCCCGTCGAGCGTGCCGCCCATCACGGCCGTGACCAACGAGTCGCTGGCGGTCATCCGCTTCCACGGGCGCAACGCCGAGAACTGGAAGAAGAAGGGGATCACCGCCGCGGAGCGCTTCGACTACCGGTATTCGAAGCAGGAGCTGCTCGATTGGGTGCCGCGGATACGGGAGGTGGCGAAGCAGGCGCGCGAGGTCCATCTCCTGATGAACAACTGCTACGGCGACAAGGCGGTCAACAACGCGGCCGAGCTCGGCGAGCTGCTCTTTCCTGCGGCATAGCGGGACCGCCTTCCGGATCGGGGCCGAACGACCCTATTTCCCGACCCGGCGCATCGGAATATCTGGAGGTGGTGCCGGCCCTCCGGGTCCTCCTGCTCGCTGCGGCGCTCCCGCTCGTCGCCTGCGTCCCCTCCGACCGCCCGACGGGCGGGGAGGTCGCGCTCGGCGTGCGCGTGGAGCAGGTGCGCGCGCATCTCGGTGCGGCCGGCGGGAACGCCGCCGCGGGTCGATGGGACCTCGCCGCGGTGCACGCGTCACATCCGGCCGAGGACCTCCCGGCGATCGACCGCATGCTCGCAGCGAAAGACCCCACCGCCTCCGCGTCGCTGGCGGC
>Ga0155957_1010_pt3 | contig 8987 bp, 7 predicted proteins | sample RifCSPlowO2_02_FD_107611 | JGI IMG/M metagenome (GOLD analysis project Ga0155957, IMG submission 107611) | Chloroflexi bacterium RIFCSPLOWO2_02_FULL_71_16 | reverse complement strand
CGGGTCGACGACGCTCGCCACGCCGGTCTCCTCCGCGATGATCTGCTGGGTCCGGAGCGCGAGCTTCATGGCGGACTCCGTCGGGATGGCGTAGGCCTCGTCCAGCCCGTTCGTGTGCAGCGACTGCGCGCCTCCGAGGACGCCGGCGAGCGCCTGGAGGGCCGTGCGGACGACGTTGTTGTACGGCTGTGCCTTGGTCAGGCTCGCCGCGGCGGTCTGGCAGTGGAACCTGATGCGCAGCGAGGCCGGATCCTTGGCACCGAAGCGCTCGCGCATGGTCCTCGACCAGACGCGCCGCGCGGCCCGGAACTTCGCCACCTCCTCGAAGAGGTCGCGCTGCGCGATGAAGTAGAAGGACAGGCGCGGCGCGAACTCGTCGACGTCGATCCCGGCCCGCGTCACCTCCTCGACGTACGCGATCGCGTTCGCCAGGGTGAACGCGACCTCCTGCACGGCGTTCGCCCCGGCCTCCGATATGTGGTAGCCGCTGATGTTGATGGGGTTGTAGCGAGGCAGGTGACGCGCGGAGAACGTGATCGTGTCGCGGACGATGCGCATGGATGGCCGGATGGGGTAGATCCACTCCTTCTGAGCGACGTACTCCTTCAGGATGTCGTTCTGGATCGTGCCGGACAGCCTCCGCAGGTCGCCGCCCCGCGACTCGGCCACCGCGACGTACATGGCCAGGAGGATCCAGGCGGTCGGGTTGATGGTCATCGAGACGCTGGTGGCCTCCAGGTCGATCCCGTCGAAGAGCGCGACCATGTCATCGAGCACGTCGATGGCGACGCCCTCCCGCCCCACCTCACCCTCGCTCATCTCATCGTCGGAGTCGTAGCCCATCAGCGTCGGCATGTCGAAATCGACGGAGAGGCCGGTCTGTCCAAAACGGAGAAGGGACTTGAACCGCTCGTTCGTGTCCGTTGGACTCCCATAGCCGGCGATCTGCCGCATGGTCCAGTGGCGCGCGCGGTACATCGTGGGATACGGGCCGCGCGTGAAGGGCTCGCGCCCGGGCAGGCCGATGTCCTCCCATGCCGTAGCCGCGACGTCCGCCGGCGTGTAGGTCCGCCGCAGGGGGATGCCCGACTCGGTGCGGAACTCCTCACGCCGCTCCGGCTGCCGCGCCAGGAAGCCGGCGACCTCGGTGCGCTCCCATTCGCCGAGATCCGCCTCCGCGCGCCGGCGCGTCGCCTCGCTCACGAGGGGCGTGGCCACGTCGGGGGTCTGAGGGGGCAAAGCCCCCTCATGCTTTGTCATGTCGCCCTCCTCGCTTCGCGCCAGAGATCGCGGTCGTCGATCACCCGGCGGGCCTTGAACTCCGTGCGCTCGAGCGTCCCCGGCGATACCGGAATGACGCTCGCGCCCACCCCGAGCACGGTCCGCAGCTCGCTCTCGGCGCGCCGCCGGAGCTCGGCGATGGCGGCCTGGCCGCGCGCCTCCGTCGGGCCGTCGTACTCGACCCGGACGGTCAGCTCGTCCATCGCCTCTTCGCGGGAGATGACGATGCGGTGCTCGCCGCCGTACCCGGGGAGGGCCATGACGACCTCGTCGATGGCGCTCGGGTACACGTTCTCGCCGCGGATCGTGAACATGTCGTCGATCCGGCCGTAGATCCCGCGGGGCAGGATCGGATAGGTCCTGCCGCACGGGGACGGCCCGGCCTCCCAGCGGGTGAGGTCGTTCGAGAGGAGCCGGACCATCGGCTGTGAGCGGCGATGGAGGGTCGTGTAGATCGGCGTGCCCTCCGACCCGTACGGCACCCGCCGGTACGTGCGGGGGTCGGAGACCTCGCAGTACACGATGTCCTGCCAGACGAGCATGCCCACGCGCGCCGCGCTCTCGGCGAGGTTCATCCACGGAGAGATCTCCGCCATGCTGCCGCTGTCGAGGACCGCCCCGCCGTACAGCGCTTCGATCTTGCCGCGGATAGCCGGGATCGAGGCGCCCGGCTCGCCGGAGAAGAACAGCTTCCGGATCCCGAACGCCTGGGGATCGACGCCCTCCTCGCGCGCGACCTCCGCGAGGTGCAGCGCGTACGACGGCGTCCCGTAGAACGCGGTCGGTCGCATCTCTCGGAGCCAGCCGACGGCGCGGCGGGTCTGTCCGGCGGCGCCCGCTCCGAACGGGAAGACGCGCGCGCCGAGCCGCTCGGCACCGACGAGCGTCCCCCAGGAGCCCATGTAGAGGCTGAAGTACGAGCCGATGAACACCGTGTCGTCCGGGCGGATCCCCATCGCCCACATCACGCGGGCGTGCTCGTTCGCGATGACGCGCCAGTCCTCGTGCGAGATGCCGAAGGCGGTGGGCCGTCCCGTCGTGCCGGACGTCCCGTGCAGATGCGCGACCTCGCGCTCGTCCACGCACAGGTAGTCGCCGAACGGCGGGTGCGCCGCCTGCGTCAGCCGGAGCTCCTCCTTCGTCACGACCGGGACCTGCTCGAAGTCCTCGAGGGTGCGGATGCCGTCCGGGTGGATCCCGGCCTCCTCCCACTTGCGCCGGTAGAAGGGAGCGCGGTCCCAACACCAGCGCATCACCTCGCGGATGCGCTCGGTGATGGCGGCATCGCGCTCGGCCGGCGGCATCGTCTCGCGCTCGCGGAACCAGTGCGCCTCGCGGGGGTCCGGCCGGTACGTCTCGTCATAGCGGGACGGCCAGCCCCACTGCTCCATGCGCCTCCCCACGCGCGCCTCGGCCGTCATGCGGCGGTCCTCGGGCGATCCGCGACCGCCTGCCGCACCGCCTGCACGATCTCGTCGGGCGTCGCCTCCTGGCCGACCACGGCGGCCAACCCGAGGTCGCGCAGGTACGGCAGGTCCTCGTCCGGGATGACGCCTCCCGCGAGGAGGGCCACGTCGTCGAGACCGCGCTCCTTCATCAGCATGGCGATCCGCGGGAAGAGCGTCATGTGCGCGCCCGACAGGATCGAGACGCCGATCACGTCCACGTCCTCCTGGGCCGCTGTGGCGACGACCTCCTCGGGGCGGCGGTGAAGCCCCGTGTACACGACCTCCATCCCGGCATCGCGGAGGGCGCGCGCCACCACCTTGACGCCCCGGTCATGCCCATCCAGCCCGACCTTCGCAAGGAGTACCCGGATCGGCCGGCCCGCGCTCCCCACACGTGGAAGATAGGTCCTTCGTACCATGCGGCCATGCCCCTCTACGCGTACCGGGGAAAGACCCCGGCCGTCGCCCCGGACGCCTGGGTCGCCCCCACGGCCAGCGTGATCGGCGACGTGGAGATCGCCTCGGGTGCGTCGGTCTGGTTCGGGGCGACGGTGCGCGGCGACATGTCGCAGGTACGGATCGGCCCGCGCACGAGCGTGCAGGACAACTGCGTGATCCACACCGAGGTCGACGGCCCGACGGTCATCGGCGCCGACGTCACCCTGGGGCACGGCGCCATCGTCCACAACAGCGTGATCGGCGACAACGTCCTCATCGGGATGGCCTCGGTCCTCGTGGGCGGCGCGCGGATCGGCGACCGGAGCGTCGTCGCCGCGGGCGCCGTCCTCCTCGAGGGCATGGACGTTCCCGCCGGAAAGCTCGTCGTCGGCGTGCCGGCCCGGATCGCCCGCGATGCCCGACCGCAGGACTCGCGCTGGACGGTCCATGCCGCGGAGCACTACGTCGAGCTGTCCGCGTGGTACCGCGAGAACCTGCGCGAGGTCCCGGGTCCCGGCCCCGCGGAGCGCCGCTGACCACCTTCCGCATCACCGGGCGCGACCTGACCATCGGCGACGTCGTTGGCGTCGCGCGGAACGGTGTGGCCATCGGGCTCGAGCGCCACGCCGAGCAGCGCGTGAGCGCCGCGGCGAAGCTCGTCGAGGAGATCGTCAAGCGCGACGCCCCCGTGTACGGCGTCAACACCGGGTTCGGCGACCTCTCGACGGTGCGGATCCCGACCGAGGACCTCCGGACGCTGCAGCGGAACCTCGTCCGAAGCCATGCGGTGGGGGTCGGCGACCCGCTCCCGGTGGACGCGGTGCGCGCGACGATGCTGCTCCGCGCGAACACGCTCGCCGCGGGGATGAGCGGCGTCCGCCGCCAGACGCTCGAGCTGCTCATCGACATGCTGAACCGCGGGGTCGTTCCGGTAGTGCCGATGCACGGCAGCGTGGGCGCGTCCGGCGACCTCGCGCCGCTCGCGCACATCGCCCTTGTCCTCATCGGCGAGGGCGAGGCCTTCCACGACGGCAAGCGCAAGCCCGCGGCCGACGCCCTCAAGCACGCCGACCTCCGCCCGATCGAGCTCGCGCCGAAGGAAGGGCTCTCCCTCATCAACGGGACCCAGGTCATGACCGGGATCGGCTGCCTCGCGCTCCACGACGCCGAGGGCCTCGCGACGGCCGCCGACGTGGTGGCGGCGATGTCGGCGGAGGCGCTGCGGGCCACGGACCAGCCCTGGGACGAGGCCATCCACGAGCAGCGGCGCCACCCGGGGCAGCGGATCGTCGCGGCGAACCTGCGCGGCCTGGTCGCCGGAAGCCCCATCCGCGAGTCGCACCGCGAGCACGACCCGCGGGTGCAGGATCCCTACTCGGTGCGGTGCGTGCCTCAGGTGCACGGCGCGACGCGTGACGGGCTCGCGTACGTCCGCCGGGTCCTCGAGACCGAGGTCAACTCCGTGACCGACAACCCGATCGTCTTCGCCGAGACAGAGCGCGTGCTCTCGGGCGGCAACTTTCACGGGCAGCCGGTCGCCCTGGCGCTCGACCTGGCCACCATCGCGGTCGCGCAGCTCGGGGAGATCGCCGAAGCGCGCATCGACCGGCTGACCAACGGGCACACCTCGGGCCTGGCGCCGTTCCTCACGCCGCGAGCGGGATCGAACTCGGGCTTCATGGTCGCCCAGTACACCGCCGCGGCCCTCGTCGCCGAGGACCGCATGCGAGCGGTGCCCGCCTCGATCCAGTCCGTCCCGACGTCCGCGGGCATGGAGGATCACGTGAGCATGGGGACGCACGCCGCTCACAAGCTCGCGGCGGTCGTGCGGAACGTACGCGACATCCTCGCCATCGAGGCGCTCTGCTCGGCGCAGGGCCTCGACCTTCTCCGGATGCGCTCGGCCGAGCCCATCGAGGCGGCGCGCGCGGTCGTGCGCGAGCACTCGGCCTTCGTCGACGAGGACCGCGCCCTCGCAGGCGACATCGCGGCGATGGCCGACGTCATCCACCGGGGCGTGCTCGCGACCGCGGTCCGCCAGCGCTTCGAGGAGCTGGCGTGACGACCGCGCGCGGCCCGGACGGGCGCGCGCGCTGCGCCTGGCCGAGCACCGACGAGATGCGCTCCTACCACGATGAGGACTGGGGGACGCCCACGCACGACGAGCGGCGCCACTTCCGGTTCCTGGTCCTCGAGAGCGCGCAGTCCGGGCTCTCCTGGTCGCTCATCTGGCGCAAGCGCGAGGGCTACCGGAAGGCGTTCGCGGACTTCGATCCGCAGAAGGTCGCGCGCTTCGATGCCCGCCGGATCGAGCGGCTGCTCCTCGACCCGGGGATCGTCCGGAATCGCCTCAAGGTGACGAGCGCCGTGCGGAACGCGAAGGCGTTCCTCGCCATCCAGCGCGAGTTCGGCAGCTTCGACGCGTACATCCGGGGCTTCGCCCCCAAGCGGTCGCGCGCACCGCGGCGGCTGGAGGACCTTCCGGCCAGGACCGAGGGGTCGGAGGCGCTGGCCAAGGATCTGGCGAAGCGCGGCTTCCGCTTCCTCGGCCCGGTGGTCATGTATTCGCACATGCAGGCCGTCGGGGTCGTCAACGACCACGTCGTGGGCTGCTTCCGCCGCGCCGAGATCGAACGGCTACGCGTGGAGCAGATGCGGGGGAGATGAAAGTGAGCGAGCGACGAGCGGCTTTGCCGTGAGGAGCGAGTCCACTGGTGATCGAGCGGAGCCAGGCGGCGCAGGCCAGCGAGCTGGACGAGCGCGAAGAGTGGTCCGCGCGCCGCGGGGTACCGCCCTCCAGTGCCTGGGCTGGCCGCAGGAGGCGGCGTTCCGGATGATCCAGAACAACCTCGACCCGGACGTCGCCGAGCGCCCCGAGGATCTCGTCGTGTACGGGGGCACCGGCCGCGCCGCGCGCTCCTGGGACGCCTTCGACCGGATCCTTGCGACGCTGCGGCGGCTACGCGCGGACGAGACGCTGCTCGTCCAGTCCGGGAAGCCGGTCGGCGTATTCCGCACGCACGAGTGGGCGCCCCGGGTGCTCATCTCCAACGCGATGCTCGTCCCCCACTGGGCCACCTGGGACGAGTTCCGGCGCCTCGAGGCGATGGGCCTCTCGATGTACGGGCAGATGACCGCCGGGTCGTGGATCTACATCGGCACCCAGGGGATCCTCCAGGGCACCTACGAGACCTTCGCGGCCGTCGCCCGCCGCCACTTCGGCGGCACGCTCGCGGGCCGCCTCGTCGTCACCGCGGGGCTCGGCGGGATGGGCGGCGCGCAGCCGATGGCGGTCACGATGAACGAGGGTGTGGCGCTCGTCGTCGAGGTCGACCCTCGCCGCGCCGAGCGCCGCCGGGGTCAGGGCTTCCTCGACGAGGTCGCGACGTCGCTCGACGACGGCCTCGCCCGCGCCGAGCGCTACCGCGCCGCGCGCATGGCACGGTCCATCGGGGTGATCGCGAACGCCGCTTCCGTGCTGCCCGAGCTCGTCCGCCGCGGCGTGCGGATCGACGTCGTCACGGATCAGACCAGCGCGCACGATCCGCTCGAGGGCTACGTCCCGGACGGCGTCGAGGATCCCGAGCCGCTGCGCCGCGACGATCCCGACGGCTACGTGCGCCGATCCCTCGCCTCCATGGCCGCGCACTGCGCCGCGATCGTCGAGCTCCAGAGGTCGGGCGCGATCGCCTTCGACTACGGCAACAACCTCCGCGCCATGGCCGAGCGCGGCGGGTTCGCCGGCGCCTTCAGCTATCCGGGCTTCGTCGTCGAGTACATCCGGCCGATGTTCTCGGAGGGCCGCGGCCCCTTCCGCTGGGTCGCCCTGTCCGGGAGCGAAGCGGACATCCGTCGCACCGACCGGCTCGTCCTCGAGCTCTTCCCGAAGGACCAGATCCTCGCCCGCTGGATCCGGCTCGCCGGCGAGCGCGTCCCCTTCCAGGGCCTCCCGGCCCGCGTGTGCTGGCTCGGGTACGGCGAGCGCGCCGAGTTCGGCGAGGCCATGGACCGGCTCGTAGAGAAGGGCGAGCTCGAAGCGCCGATCGTCATCGGCCGGGACCATCTCGACTCCGGATCCGTCGCCTCACCCTTCCGCGAGACCGAGGGGATGCGCGACGGGAGCGACGCCATCGCCGACTGGCCGATCCTGAACGCGCTCCTCAACACGTCCGCCGGGGCCACCTGGGTCTCCGTCCACCACGGCGGCGGCGTCGGGATCGGCTACTCGATCCACGCCGGCATGGTCGCGGTCGCCGACGGCACGCCCCTGGGCCGTGAGAAGCTGCGCCGTGTGCTCACGACGGATCCCGGCACCGGCGTGATGCGCCACGCCGATGCCGGGTACCCCGAGGCGCTCGAGTTCGCCGAGCGCCACCGTCTGGACCTGCCGGGGGTCTAGCTGCGCTGGGCCTGGCCGGTCGCGGAGTCGGCGACGACGCGGACGCCCTTGATGGTCCCCTCGACAGCGCGGCGGACCCGGAGGGCCGCAGCGTCGCCGATCTCCCCGGCCGCCTCGATCGCGCCGGTGGCCGCCGCGGACGCGGCGTCCTCGGCCGTGACCGCTGTGCCCTTCGCGCCCTCGATCGCCCCTTCGATCGCGCCGACCGCGGCTGTCGTCACGTCCGCGCCGACGTGAGATGCCTCGAGCACGGCGGTGCGTGCGGCGCTCGAGACGGCGGTGATCGAGCCGGATCCCACCTCGCTCGTCCCGCGGACCGTTCCGAGCACCGCCGCCTTCGCGGCGTTCCCGACGGAGGCGCCGACCTTCGACGCTGCGGTCGCGGTCTTGGACATGGTGTGCTCGGTCGTGTCGATGGCCACGCCGCTCACGTCGCCCGCTGCACCGATAGCGCCCTTGACCGCTCCAGTGGCGGCGTCGCCGATGACGCCGCCCGTGTCCGACGTCTCCTTGACCGTCGTCCGGACGACCTCCGCGATCGTGGTGATCGTGGCGGTCGTGACCTGTCCGGTCCCCTTGATCACCCCGATGATGCCTCCCTTGACCCGTTCGCCGATCTCTCGCTCGTCCATGCTTCACCTCCGCTCATATTTGGGTCGCGGCGATCGGCCCACCCGGGCCGACCGGCAGGCGAGAGGAGCGCGTTGATCTCGGCCCCGATCAGCACTACGAGGCCGGCGAGGTACAGCCAGAGCAGGAACGCGATCGGCGCCGCGAATGCGCCGTACGTCGAGCTGTAGCTGTCGACGTTGCCCACGTAGGTGCCGAAGGCCTGCGTGAGGACCACCCAGCCGGCGGTCGCGACGATGGCGCCGGGGATCACGTCGCGCGATCGCTGCCGGACTGCGGGCAGCAGCCGGTAGACGAGGGACATGCCGGCCAGAAAAACGGCGCCCCCGACGACGGCCTGGCTCAGGGCGAGGATCCTTCCGAGCGTCTCGGGGATACCGAGCAGGGACCCCAGCCAGCCGGTGAGGCTCTGCCCGACGACGGAGAGCGCGAGGAGCAGGAGCCCCAGGGGCGGGACCGCGAGCGTGGCGCCGATGGCGATGAGCTGTCGACGCCACGTCGGCCGCGGGCGCTCGACGTCGTACGCGCGGTTCAGGCCCTTGATGAGCGCGCCGACCCCTCCGGCGGCTCCCCAGATCGTGGCCAGAAGCCCGATCGTCGCGTACGTCGCGGGCCGCTCGGAGATCAGATCCGCCACCGTGCGCTCGAGGAATGGTCCGACAGCCGAAGGCAGGAAGGCGCTGGCGCGCGCGAGCATGTCCAGGAGGACGCCCTCACGGCCGAGCGGCCCGCCGACGAGGCCCAGCACCGCGGCCGAGAGCAGCAGCAGCGGGAAGATCGCGAAGAGGAAG
>Ga0155957_1098_pt6 | contig 9334 bp, 8 predicted proteins | sample RifCSPlowO2_02_FD_107611 | JGI IMG/M metagenome (GOLD analysis project Ga0155957, IMG submission 107611) | Chloroflexi bacterium RIFCSPLOWO2_02_FULL_71_16 | reverse complement strand
CGGGCGTCGGGAGTCCCCTCTGAGCCCGCTCGCGCGCGTCCGGCCTACCGCTGAGTGAACCGGCCTCACCTTCGGTTCGTACAGCCCCCAGATGCGGATCCTGCTCGTGCTCGTCGCGGTGATCGGTGCGTCATGCGCAGGAGGCGGGAGCCCAGGCGTGCTCACGGACAAGGTGCGGATCTTCGACGATCCGGCCAAGCCGGAGGCGCAGTGGGGCTACGACCCGAAGGAGATCCGGGTCGCGTCAGGGACGAGCGTCACGTTCACCAACAGCGGCATGGTCTTCCACACGGTCACGTCCGACGGGGCGACGCGGACGTTCGATGTCGCGGTGAACCCGGCAGAGAGTGCGACCGTGACCTTCGACCGAGCGGGCACCTTCGCTTACCACTGCGGCGTGCATCCCGAGATGACGGGAGTCGTGCATGTCTGCAACGGCGAGTGCCGCTGAGGTCCGTACCGTCCTGAGATCGGCCGCGACCGCGACCCACGACCGCGTATCCGGAACTAGGGCCAAGAAGCGCCGGTGGTGAGGAGGCCGGATCGCGGGCCTCCTCACTAGGGGCGTGTCAGGCGGGCGTTCCGACCATGGAGCGGATCAGGACACGTCGAAGCGATCCAGGTTCATCACCTTGCCCCATGCGGCCACGAAGTCACGCACGAACTTCTCCTTCGAGTCGTCAGATGCGTAGACCTCCGCGAGGGCTCGGAGCTGGGAGTTGTGACCGAAGACGAGGTCGACGGCGGTGCCGGTCCACTTGACCTTGCCCGTCGCACGATCGCGACCTTCGTACACGTCCGGGGACGAGGCCGATGCCTTCCACTCCGTGCGCATGTCGAGCAGGTTCACGAAGAAGTCGTTGGTCAGCGTCTCGGGCCGGTCGGTGAAGACGCCGTGCCGGGATCGCCTGAAGTTGGCGTTCAGGGCCCGCATGCCGCCGACCAGGACCGTCATCTGGGGAGCGGTCAGCGTCAACAGGGTGGCCCGCTCCAGCAGCAGGGCCTCCGGCGACAAGACCTCTCCGTCTCGGAGATAGCTGCGGAACCCGTCGAAGGTCGGCTCGAGCGCGGCGAACGACCCCACGTCGGTCTGCTCCTGCGTGGCGTCCGTGCGCCCCGGCGCGAACGGGACCGTGACGTCGTACCCGGCGTTCTTCGCCGCTCGCTCGACGGCCGCGCACCCGCCCAGGACGATCAGGTCGGCGAGCGAGACCTTCTTTCGGTTTCGGCCGGACTGTGAGCTGTTGAAGTCCCGCCGGATCTGCTCGAGGGTCTGCAGCGCCTTGGCCAGCTCTGGCGGGTCGTTCACTTCCCAGTCCTTCTGCGGCGCAAGGCGGATGCGCGCCCCGTTGGCCCCGCCACGCTTGTCGGTGCCGCGGAAGCTGGCCGCCGACGCCCAGGCGGTGTAGATCAGCCGCGAGATGGACAGTCCCGATGCCAGGATCTTGCCCTTGAGGGCAGCGATGTCCTCCTGCCCGATCAGTCCATGGTCGACCTGGGGGACGGGGTCCTGCCACAGCTGCGGCTCCGGGACCCAGGGGCCGAGGTAGCGCGAGGCGGGACCCATGTCGCGGTGCAACAGCTTGTACCAAGCCTTGGCGAACGCGTCCACCAGCCGATCCGGATCCTGGTGGAAGCGCTGCGCGATCGGCCCGTAGATCGGATCCAGCTTCAGCGCCAGGTCCGTCGTCAGCATCATGGGCGCATGCCGCTTCGACGGATCATGAGCATCCGGCACGGTGGCCGCGGCAGAGCCATTCTTGGGAGTCCACTGCTTCGCACCGGCAGGGCTCGTCGTCAGCTCCCAGTCGTACTTGTACAGGTTGTCCAGGAATCCGTTGTCCCACTTCGTCGGCTCTTCGGTCCATGCGCCTTCCAGGCCGCTGGTGATCGTCTCGGCGCCCTTGCCGCTGCCGAACGTGTTCCTCCAGCCGAGGCCCTGCTCCTCGAGGGTCGCGCCCTCCGGTTCGGGACCGACGTGCTGAAGCGCGGGTGCGGCGCCGTGGGCCTTGCCGAACGTGTGGCCGCCGACGATGAGCGCGACGGTCTCCTCGTCATTCATCGCCATTCGGGCGAACGTCCGGCGGATGAACTTCGCCGCTAGGAGGGGGTCCGGGTTGCCCCCCGGCCCCTCCGGATTCACGTAGATCAGGCCCATGTGATCGGCGCCGAAAGGCCCCTGGATCTCGCCTTCGCCGCCGTGGCGCTCGTCGCCAAGCCAGGTGGCCTCGGTCCCCCAGAAGATCTCGTCGGGCTCCCAGACGTCGGTCCGCCCGAAACCGAAGCCGAACGTCTTGAACCCCATCGAGTCCATGGCAACGTTGCCGGCGTAGACCAGGAGATCGGCCCAGGAGATCTTCCGGCCGTATTTCTGCTTGATCGGCCAGAGCAACCGGCGCGCCTTGTCGAGGTTCGCGTTGTCGGGCCAGCTGTTGAGGGGGGCGAAGCGCTGCATGCCGCTGCCGCCACCGCCTCGGCCATCGGCGATGCGGTAAGTGCCTGCGGCATGCCACGACATCCGGATGAAGAGCGGCCCGTAGTGGCCGTAGTCGGCCGGCCACCAGTCCTGCGACGTCGTCATCACCCGGGTGAGATCGCGCCTCAACGCCTCGAGGTCGAGGCTCTTGAACTCTTCTGCGTAGTTGAAGCCATCGCCCATCGGATCGGACAGGGGCGAGGGCTGGTGGAGGATCGAGAGGTCCAGCTGATCCGGCCACCAGTCCTTGTTCGTCCTGGGCCGAGTCCGCTTGGGGGTCGGGGAGGGGATCGCTGGGTTCTCGCTCTCGCTGACGCTCCTAGTCACGTCGGTCCTCCTCTCTCACCGGTCCCTTCAGATGGCTGGATGCTGTCCTGGTGGTCTCGGCCTGCTGCATCCGGTCATCTCATGCCACGATGGATCCGGCTCCTATCGAAAGGAACATAACGTTCCCGCCGCCTCTGCGAGCAGCGCGCGTCCATGGTCGGTGAGGGTCACCGTCATGACGGGGCGGGACATGGCCGTCCGATGCTAGCCTCGCCCGCGATGGCGGACTTTCGGCCGGCCGAAGCGGCAAAGGCTCGCATCCTCACGATCAAGGCCGCCCCGCCGGAGACGCCGCCCGACGACGCCAACGCCGAGTGGGTCGAGCTGCGCGTCGAGCAGAGCAGCGACCTGGCCAACTGGCGCCTCCAGCACGTGCGGGCGCTCTGGAAGGCCGAGGTGGCGAAGCCGGTCGAGTGGGAGTGGGTGTACACGTTCGGAGCGCCCCACTTCGCGAAGGCCGGCGAGTGCTACCGGATCCACTCCGGGTCGATGGTCCGCGCCGCCATGCATCCGCTCGCTGACGACCTCGCCCCGGGACGCAAGCACGTGTACGTCGCGGGGCCGGTCGGGGCGGCGCGGCTGCTCTGGAAGAAGGGCGACTACGTGCGCCTGGTGGACGCCTTCGGGACGGTGATCGACGAGGTCGTCGTCTGGCCGGAAGCGGCGCCGAAGGCCGAGCCCGCTCCCGTCCGCCGCTAGGGCGCACCCCCGGGCCGGAGCTCCGACGTCCGGAGCGCCAGCCGCCTGATCTCGTCCTCCAGCACCGTCACTCCGATCCCGGGCCCGGTGGGGACGCGCATCGTGCCGTCCGGCTCGACGACGAACGGCTCGCCGATGATCTCGCGGTCGAAGTAGCGCTTCGATGCCGCCACGTCGCCGGGCAGGCTGAAGTTCGGCAGGGACGCGAGGTGGACGTTGTGAGCGCGCCCGATCCCCATCTCGAGCATGCCGCCGCACCAGACCGGGACGCCGCTCGCGGCGCAGACGTCGTGCACGCGCTTGGACGCGTTGTGGCCTCCGACACGGCCGGCCTTGATGTTCACGACCTTCGTCGCGCCGATGGCGATCGCCTTGCGCGCGTGCTCGGCGCTCTCGATGGACTCGTCGAGGCAGATCGGCGTGCGGATGCGCCGCTGCAGCTCGGCGTGATCGACGAGGTCGTCGTGCGCGAGGGGCTGCTCGATCATGGTCGGCCGCGTCGCGTCGATGCGCTCGAACACCGCGGCGTCCGCGAGCGCGTACGCGGAATTCGCGTCGAGCATGAACGGAAGGTCCGGATACCGCCGGCGGACCGCCTCGGCGATGGCCGTGTCCATCCCCGGCTTGATCTTGAGCTTCACGCGCAGATAGCCGTCGGCCAGCTCCCGCTCGATCCGCTCGAGGAGCGCCTCCGTCGTCGGGTGGAGCCCGATGGCCACGCCGCAGAGGATCCGGTCGCGCGTGCCCCCGAGGAGCTTCGCCAGCGGCACGCCGGCCGCGTTGGCGAAGCAGTCCCACACGGCCATCTCCACGGTGGCCTTGGCCATGTGGTGCCCGCGCACCCAGGCGAGCCGCTCGTCGACGTCCTCCGGACGCGCGAGATCGCTCGCCAGGAGGCGCGGGAGCATGATCTCCTCGAGGGCGTACCAAACGGTCACCGGCGTCTCGCTCGAGTACCACGGCAGCTCGGGCGCGACGCTCTCGCCCCAGCCCACTGCGCCCTCGGCCTCGACCCGCGCGATGACGCGGGTCTGATGCGTCTCGACGGAGCCGCTCGTCTCGTACGGCGTGCGGAGCGGCAGCCGCAGGAGGAACAGCTCGACGCGCTCGATCCTCATGGGAGCTGCGCTCCCATTCGGATCGACGATCCGCCTTCTTCTCGCAGGGGCTCCGCCCCCGCACCCCCGGGCTGTGCGTCCCGCTGCCCCGGCGGGGGCTGCCGGAAGAGCAAGTACGCGCCCCGCTCGCCGGAAGCGTCGCGGAGGAACTCGACCGCCGCGTAGCCACGGGCGAAGGCGGGCTCGAGGGCACGGCGCACCGCGAGACGCCACTCGAGCGCGAGCGAGCGGTCCCGCCGCTTCAGGTCCTGGAAGTCGCATGGGATCCCAAGGAGCAGGTGGGACTCGCCGGCAGCTGGGTCGCCGGGCATGGGCCGGTCCGCGTCGGCGCGGAGCAGGTACGGCACGCCCTCGCGCTCGGCCCCTTCCAGCGTCGGCACCTCGTCGCGGCCGCGGAGCCTCGCGTCAGCCCGGTCGGTGGCGATCGGCCACTCGATGTAGATCCGATCCGAGGGCAGGCCCTCGTTCAGCTTGTCCGGCATGGCGCCGTAGAAGTCGCGGTGGTAGGTCCGGGTCAGGGTGCCGAGCTTGGCGAAGTTGAAGCGCGCGTTCCGGGCCTCGAGCGGGTCCATGGTCCAGCCGATCGTCTCGATGCCCTGGTCGAGGCAGTGATCGCGCTGCGCCTCCTTCAGTCGCACCGCGAGACCGGTGTGCCGGTACTCCGGGCGCACCGCCAGCATGTGCGAGTGATGGCGGAAGTGGTGATCGTGGATGCCGAGGAAGCCGGCGACGAATCCGGCGGGCCGGTCATCGCCCTCGGCGTAGCCCAGCGCGACGAACCCGGCATTGTGGGCGATCGCCAGGAGCAGCTGCGGCGGGACGATGACGTCTCCGCTCCAGGTCTCCTCCTGAATGGGGACGGTCGCGACGCAGGCGGCGATATCGGCCGCCACTTCGACGCGGAAGGTCACGGGCGGAGTCTGATCGGACCCGCTACCTGCCGCCCGATCGCGCTAGCATGCCGCGCGACATGACTGAGGCGAACGTCCCTTTCCTGCGCAGGGTCCGGCTCTTCAGCGAGCTAGACGACCACACCCTGCGCGAGATCGCGAACGCGGCGGTCGAGCAGGGCTGGGAGCGCGGCCAGGAGATCGTCCGGCAGGGCGACACCGGCGTCGGCGCGTTCATCATCCGGTCGGGCAAGGTCGAGGTCGTCCAGGACCACGCCGGCGCCGCCGAGAAGATCGCCGAGCTCGGGGCGGGCGACGTCTTCGGCGAGATGGCGCTGCTCGACGAGTTCCCGCGCTCGGCCACGGTCCGCGCGGTCGAGCCGACGACGTGCCTCCAGATCACGCGGTGGCACTTCCGCGGCATCCTCGAGAGCCATCCGCAGATCGCCCTGAAGCTCCTGCCCGTGCTCACCAAGCGCGTCCGCGCCGCCGAAGCCCACGCGCACGAGGCCGTCGCCACTCACTAGCGCTCACAGCGTCGGCTGACGCGAAGCGTCTGCCGCGATGTACAGCCGCAGCGAATGCTGCGTGTCTTACCCTTCCGCGCGATGCCCGGCCTCATCGAATGCGTCCCGAACGTCAGCGAGGGCCGCCGGCCCGACGTCGTCGACCGGCTCGTGGCCGCGGTCCGCGCGGTGGAGGGCGTCCGCCTGCTCGACCGCACGAGCGATGCCGACCACAACAGATCCGTGATCACATTCGCTGGGCCGCCCGATCCGGTCGAGGCCGCCGCGCACGCGCTCGTCGACGCGGCGATCCGCGAGATCGACCTGCGGGCGCACCAGGGCGAGCACCCGCGCCTGGGAGCCGTGGACGTCGTCCCCTTCGTCCCGCTCGCCGGCACGACGATGGAGGACTGTGTCGCGCTAGCGCATCGCTTCGGGCGCGCCGTCGCGGAGCGCCACGGGATCCCGGTCTACTTCTACGCGAAGGCCGCGACCCGCCCCGAGCGCGTGCGGCTCCCCGACATCCGCAGGCCCCAGTTCGAGGGGCTGCCGGACGTCATCGGAACGACGCACGTCCCCGACGCCGGTCCGGCGCGGACGCACCCGACCGCCGGGGCGCTGGTCACCGGTGCCCGGCCGCCGCTGATCGCGTTCAACATCGAGCTCGACACGGCCGATGTCGCCGTCGCCAAGCGGATCGCCAAGGAGATCCGCGAGAGCTCCGGCGGCCTGCCCGCGGTGCAGGCCCTCGGCTTCGCGCTCACCGATCCGCCGCGGGCCCAGGTCTCCATGAACCTGCTCGACACCTCGGTGACGTCCCTGGCGCGCGTATGGCGCGAGGTCGAGACGCGGGCCGTGGGCGCCGGCACCCGGATCCTCCGCGGAGAGCTCGTCGGGCTCATGCCCCTCGACGCCGCGCTCGCGGTGACCAGGGATGCGCTTCGGCTCGAGGGGCTGGCGCGCGACCGCGTCATCGAAGCGCACTTCATCGACTAATGCACGGCAGGGAAGCCGACCTCGTCATCCACGGCGCGCGCCTCCTGACGCTGGCGCCGGTGGGGGAGGAGCGGCCGCGGGTGGGGCATGCCGCCGCGGACGTCGGCGCGGTGCCGGGCGGCTGGGTGGCCGCCCTCAAGGGCCGGATCGTGGAGACGGGATCCGGCACCGCGTGGGAGCGGCTCGACCTCGTGAAAGGCGCCGTCGTCGAGGACGCCGGCGGCCGCGTCGTCATGCCCGGCTTCGTCGACCCGCACACGCACCTCTGCTACGCGGGCGAGCGGTGGGACGAGTTCGCGGCCCGCCGGAGCGGATCGGACTACCTCGCGACCCTGGGCCGCGGCGGCGGCATCCACGCCACGGTCCGTTCGACGAAGGCCGCGAGCGACGACGAGCTCCTGGGCCTCATGCGGTCGCGGCTCGACAGGGCGATCGCCTCCGGCACGACCACGATCGAGATCAAGAGCGGCTACGGGCTCGAGCCCGAGGAGGAGCTCCGCCATCTCCGGCTCATCGCGCGGCTGCGCGCCGAGGCCCTCGTCGACGTATCGGCGACCTTCCTCGCGGCGCACGCGCTGCCCCTCCGCGCGTCCGCCGACCGCGCCGGCTTCCTGCGCTCCGCACGCGCGATCCTGGCGACCGTCGCGCGTGAGCATCTCGCGGAGTCGGTGGACGCGTTCGTCGAGAAGGGCGTCTTCGAGGCCGACGAGGTCGAGCCGCTGATGCGCGAGGCCGCCGCGCTCGGGCTCGCGGTGACGATCCACGCGGACCAGATGAACGACGTCGGCGGCGCCGCGCTCGCGGCGCGGCTCGATGCCCGCTCGGCCGACCACGTCTCGCGTATCTCGGCCGACGGCCTGCACGCCCTGGAGCGCACGCGCACGGTCGCCGTGCTCCTGCCGGGCAGCCCGCTCTTCGTCGGGTACGAGCCCGCCGACGGGCGGCGCTTCGTCGCGAACCGGGTGCCGGTCGCGATCGGCACGGATCACAACCCAGGCACCTCGCCGCTCGAGGGGATGCCCGTAGCCGTCGCGCTCGCCGTCTCGCTGTGCGGCCTAACGCCGCACGAGGCGATCGTCGCGGCGACCGCCAACGCCGCTCACGCCCTTCGCCGCGGGAAGCGGACCGGGGCTCTCGTCGAGGGCCGGCGTGCGGACATCGCGGTGCTCGACACCGATGACGAACGCGAGCTCGCCTACCGGCTCGGCGCGCGTCTCGTCCGCGAGGTGTACGCGAGCGGCGCGCGGGTCGCACAGACCGAATTCATCCGCTGACCGCCGGAGCGTCCCGGTCCGACACGACCTCCGTCCTCCATGCCGCCTCCACGAGCGCGGCCCGGTTCGGCGCCCTGAACTTCTTCAGGAGCCGCGAGACGTGCTCCTTCACGGATTGCTCCGCGATGCCGAGCGACGAGGCGATCTCCTTGTTGCTCGCCCCGCCGCGCACGAGGAGGAGGACCTCGGTCTGGCGTAGCGAGAGATGCACCCGCCCGAGCTCGGCGGTCACCGTGTCATCGCCGCGCTCGTCGAGGATCCTCATCGAGCCGATCATCCGCACCGGCTCGTTGTCGCGGCCGCGCTCGAGGTAGCCGCGGTCGCGGACCCACACGTAGCTCCCGTCGGCCCGCCGGAACCGGTACGTGGCGACCCACTCCGGGAGATCGTCGACGAGATGCATGGCCAGGCTGTGGCGAATGCCGGCCGCGTCGTCCGGGTGGATCCGGCCTTCCCACCACAGGTACGTCCCATCGACCTCCTCCGGCCGGTACCCGAGGAACGTGGCCAGGTTCGAGCTGAAGCGGACCGTAGCCTGCGCGATGTCCCATTCCCAGACCACCTCGTCCACCGCGCGCTCTATCAGCCGGCGCCGCGCCTCCTCGTCTCGCGCCTCGGCAGAGCGCTCGAGAAGCTGCTCGGCGCGGCTGCGGAGCTCCGCTTCGTCGCTGGCTCGATCGCTCAGGTCGGTGACCGCGCCGACCAGGCCCGTAGCGGTGCCGGATGCGTCACGCACGATCGCGGCGCGGATGCGGATGAGCGCGTACGTGCCGTCGGACCGGCGGAACCGCAGCTGCTCCGTCCAGAGCCCCGCGGCCGATCGCAGCGCCCGCTCCTGGCTCTCCAGCAGCCCGGGGAGGTCGTCGGGGTGGACCAGGGAACGCCACGCGTCGAGCGAGGTCCCCAGCTCAGCGGGCCGGTGACCGTACGCGATCTCCAGGCTGCGGCTCACGCTGATCACGCCCGCGCGCAAGTCGACCGAGAAGACCCCCTCGTCGGCGGCCATGAGCAGCGCGGTCACCCGCTCGACCGCTGCCGGGTCCCCGGC
>Ga0155957_1007_pt2 | contig 10027 bp, 11 predicted proteins | sample RifCSPlowO2_02_FD_107611 | JGI IMG/M metagenome (GOLD analysis project Ga0155957, IMG submission 107611) | Chloroflexi bacterium RIFCSPLOWO2_02_FULL_71_16 | reverse complement strand
GCGGAGGACGGTCCGATGGATGACTCGGCGTCGGCCGCGCAGAACCGGTCGACCGTCCGGACGAGATCCTTCAGCTTGAACGGCTTGGCCAGGTAGGCGTCCGCGCCGATCTCCTGGGCCCAGAGGCGCGCGTTCTCGGCGGCGGTGACGACCACGACCGGATAGCGCAGGCCGCGGTCGCGGAGCGCCTTGGCGAAGCCCCAGCCGTCCATGGTGGGCATCCGCATGTCGAGCAGGACCACGCACGGCGGATCGTCGGCGAGCAGGTCGAGCGCCTCGGCGCCGTTCATCGCGGCGAGCACCCGGAATCCCTCTCCGGAGAGGATGTCGGTCATCAGCCCGAGGATCGACGGGTCGTCGTCGACCGCCAGGATCGGCCGGGTCCGCACGGGCCGCAGCGCCGCGCTCATCCCGCGCTCTCAGAAGGGAGCGCCAGGTGGAAGGTCGTGCCGCGCCCCGGCACGCTCTCGGCCCAGATGCGCCCGCCGTGCTGCTCCACGATGCCTCGGCAAATGTAGAGGCCGAGGCCGATGCCCGCGAAGCGGCGGGCGTCGACGTTCGACGCTCGACGGAAGCGGTCGAACACGTGCGGCAGGTCTTCCCGCGGGATGCCGATGCCCTGATCGGTCACGGCGAGGCGGGCGGATCCGTCCGCGCGCCAGACGCGGATCCGCACCGACGTGCCGTCGGGGCTGTACTTGAGCGCGTTCTCCACGAGGTTGTCGATGAGCTGCGCGATGCGCTCAGGGTCGTAGAGGCCCGGCACGGCACCGTCGGACTCGAGCTCGACGCGCTCGGACCCGGCGCGCTCGCGTGTCAGGACCGAGCGCGCGATCGTGGCGAGATCTCCGGGCTCCGGATGGAGCGGGAAGGCGCCGCGCTCGAGCCGCGACGCATCGAGGAGCTCGTCCACGAGCCTCGCCAGCCGCTCCGTCTCCCGGAGGAGCCGGCCGAGGCCGGGGAGCTCGTCGGTGCGGCCGGCGCGCTGGGCGCGCAGCTCGAGCAGCTGCGCCTGCGCGACGATCGTCGTGAGCGGTGTCTTGAGGTCGTGCGCCGCGGCCGAGACGAAGTCCTCCTTCAGTCGCGCGGCCTCCGCTTCGGCGCGCACACCTGCGGCCTCGTCGATGAGATCGCGGCTCTCGAGGATGACCGCGGCCTGCTGAGCGAGCAGGACCGCGAGGTCGATGTCGTCCTCCGCGAAGATCGGCTCAGAGGGGGCGTAGGCGACGAGCACGCCGAGGCGGCGTTCGCCGGCCGTGATCGGCGCGACGAGGAGCGACCGGATGTTGGACCGGCGGTAGCCCTCGGCCCGCTCGGGCAGCGCGGCCGCGGCGTCCGCGATGTGGAGCGGGCGCTGCTCCGTGAAGGAGCGCCAGGACGGGAACGCGCTCGGTTGGATCTCGTTAGGCAGGCCGTCGAGAGGGCTGGCGAACCGCAGCGCGCCGGTGCTCTCGTCCCAGATGCCGATCGCCGCGCCCGCGCCGAGGGCCCGCCCGGCATCCTTCTCGAGCTCCCGCACGATCGCCTCGGTCGTCGGCAGCCGCGGCAGCTCGGACACGCGCCGGGCCAGGTCGCGGATCTCGGGCAGCTGCCAGTACCGACGCAGGCCGGTGGGTGGCACGAACCCGACCGCGTACGAGAGCGACGATGCCAGCGCCAGGATCTGCGTTACCGCGCGTGTGAGATCGCCGAGCGCGGGAGCGAAGATCGCCACGCCCGCGATGAGGATGGCGATCCCGAGGAGGTACGAGCCCCACGCGACCGCGTGCATCCGGCGTCTCGTGACGCCGTGCGACCTGCTGGCGAGCCGGATGAACGACACGGCCGCGTACAGCGAGAAGACAACGAAGTACGCGACGATCGACAGCGTGAGCTGCGCGGGTAGATCGGGGAACACGGCCATTGCCACGACCGAGGCCGCGAGCAGGATCTCCGCGGCCCGCCGTACAGGCAGGGCGACCGATCCAAAGTCGTGCGCGAGCCGAATGAGCAGGTACGGAAGCGCCACGACGATGACGCGGACCAGGAACGTGAGAAGTGGCGCGGCCGGCAGCTCGATGGCCGCCGCGATGCGGCCCTCGACCGTGACGAACGCGAGCCCGGCGAAGAATAGCGCGATGTCGACGTTCGCCCGCGACGGCTGGCGTATCGCGCGGACCACCGTGATGACGCCGAGCGCCACCCAGACGACCTGCGAGACCAGCTGGATGAGCTCGACGGCGGTCACGGCAGGGGGAGTCTAGGGAGAGGCCGAAGCCGGACTCGTCTACGCGGGGTCAGAAGGATGTCGAGCGGCCCTGTAGGCGGGGTCCTGTCCCCCTTGCGGGGTGACGGTCATCCTTCTGGGGATCGGAGGTCACCCTCCGCCTCTAGCGATCGACCCAGGGACGGCGCGGGCCACGCCATGGTCCCTCTATTCGATCTTGCTGCGGGTGGAGCTTGCCGCGTTTCACTCCGCCTCTCGGCGGCATCGTCACTGTGGCGCTGGTCCTCGCCTCGCGGCGGACGGGCGTTACCCGCCACCCTGCCCTCTGCAGCCCCGACCTTCCTCGCCGCCTTTCGGCGTCGCGACCATCCGGACCGCTCGACATGGACCATTCTACCGGTTTCGACGCCCTCGGGGGCTATCGATCCAGGTAGCGGCGAGCCAGCCGGTCGAGCTTTTCGGCACCCCTCAGGACCTCGGTCGGCAGCACGATGCCCACCCGCTCGGCGTAGAGGCGTGAGAGCCCGATGCCGAGCACGGCCTCGCCGCGTTCGACCACGTCCGCGACGAGCCGCACCACGTCGAGCAGGGCGCAGCCGATGTAGGCGCTCCCCCATCCTCGGAGGACCACGCCCCGATCCGTCGTGACCGCGCTGTCGCAGCGCAGGTCGCCGTGGACGAGCGCGACTGGCAGCTTCGTGATCCGTCGCGCCGACTCTCGTGCCTCCTCCCGGATCCCGTCCGCGTCCGCCTCGGCCGCGACGGCTTCCGCGATCTCGGCCGCGATCGCGTCCGGTCCGCGCTCGGGCACCCCGAGCGCCCGCAGCGCCGGAGCGTCGGCGCGGACGGCCTGCTCCACGGCGAGCTTCGCGTCGAGGATCGCCCTGACGTCGCCGTCACACGCGCTCGGCGCGCCGGCGAGGTCCTCGACCAGGAGCCACTGCGGGGCCGGCACGTGCTTGGGCGGGACGCCCCGCGCGTGGACGGCCGGCACGCGGTCGGTCTTGCGAGCGAGGAATGGGAGGAGCTGCACCTCGAGCGCGCGCCGCGGCGACATCCGCTCGAAGAGGACCGTGCGCTCGGCGCCGTCGCTCGTGAATCGGACCCGCTCACGCTCCACTCCACCCGCGGTCCCGAGCGGCTCGCGCCGCACGTCGTGGACCTCGGCGCCGAGCGCGCGGCCGATGAGACCTTCGATGGGTTCGACGCTCACCCGCCCGCCTCGTCGATCGCCTTGTTCGCGAGCCGATCGGCCCCGCTGTTCTGCTCGCGGGGCACGTGCTCGATCGTGCGGTCGCCGAACTCCGCCAGGAGCGCGCCCGCGCGGACGGCGAGGGGCCGCAGCCCGGGATGCTTGATCTTCCAGAGGCCCTGCATCTGGCGCACGACCAGGAGCGAGTCCATCCGCACGTCGATGCGCTCGATGCCGCGCTTCTTCGCTTCCTCGAGGCCGAGGATCAGCGCCTGGTACTCGGCCACGTTGTTCGTCGCCCGCCCCAGCGCGAGGTGGAGCTCGGCGAGCGTGTCCCCACGCTCGTCCAGGAGCAGTGCCCCGGCGCCGGCGGGGCCTGGGTTCCCGCGCGCCGCGCCGTCCGCGTAGAGCGTCGCCCGGGGGCGGTCCGCTCCCTGCGGCCGAGGCCCGGGTCCGCCCGGCGTACTGGACAGCGCCGGTCCGTCGGCTCCCAGGATCTCCGCGAGCCGGGCGGCGTCGACGTTCCCGCCGCTCACCAGGACGGCCACCCGCTCCCCTGGACGCACGCCGGCGCGGCCCGCGAGCAGCGCGGCGACGGCCGCCGCGCCGCCGGGCTCGACGACGAGCCGGGCCCGTGCCGCCAGGAAGCGGACGCCCTCGGCGATCTCGTCGTCGCTGACGAGCACGACGTCCTCGACGAGCCCCCGGACGATCTCGAGGGGCCGCTCGCCGGCGAAGGGCGCCGCGAGCGCGTCGGCGATGGTCCTCGGCCGCTCGAGCGGGACGACGCGGCCGGCGTCCAGCGCCCGGCGCATGCCCGGGGCGCCCTCCGGCTCGACGCCGACGACGCGGATGCCCGGCCGCAGGGCCGTGGCCGCGACCGCGATGCCCGCGATGAGCCCGCCCCCGCCGACCGGCACGACGATGAGGTCGACGTCGGGCAGATCCTCGAGGATCTCGACCGCGACGGTGCCGTGCCCGGCGATCATCGCGTCGTCGTCGAAGGGGTGCAGGAACCGCATCCCGGCGGCCTCGAGCTCGCGGACGATGGGCATGAGCTTCGTCGTGTCGGCGCCGAAGCGGACCTCCGCGCCGTAACCGCGGGTCGCCGCCACCTTGGTCGCCGGGGCGGTCTCCGGCATGGCGACCACGACGCGCGCACCGACCGCCAGGCCGGCGTAGGCGATCGCCTGGGCCGCGTTGCCGGCGCTCATGGTCACGATCCCCCGCTGCCGGTCGGCCTCGGGCATGGTCGCGACCGCGTAGACCGCACCGCGCGGCTTGAAGGAGCCGGTCCGCTGGAGGCTCTCCGCCTTGAGCCAGGCCTGGGCGCCGATGCGCTCGCCGAGGTGGCGGCTAGACAGGAGCGGCGTCCGCTGGATGTGAGGAGCGACGACCTCTCGGGCCCGCTGGACGTCGTCGAGACCGACCAGCTGTCCCTCCTCCACGGTCGGCCCGCCAGGGATCGAACCTGGGACCAGCAAATTATGAGTTTGCCGCTCTACCACTGAGCTACGGGCCGTGGTCTGTGCTCTATAGTGACGCACGGCTGGCGCGTCGCGACTGCGCGCGCATGGGGAGACGGCCGAGTCTCGCCATGGGAGGCGCGTTGGGACGCATCATCGCGATAGCGAACCAAAAGGGCGGCGTCGGCAAGACCACCTGCGCGATCAATCTGGGCGGCGCGCTCGCGCAGCTCGGTGAGCGGGTCCTCTGCATCGACCTCGATCCCCAGGGCAACCTGTCCGTAGGCCTCGGCATCGACCTGAACAGTGTCGAGCGCGGCATGGCGCAGGTCATCGTCGAGCCCGACGTGTCGCTGGCTTCGGTCATCCGTGAGACCAAGACCCCTCGTCTCGACGTCGCGCCGACGACGATCGATCTGTCGGCCGCCGAGATGGAGCTCATGACCGCCATCGGACGCGAGATGGCGCTTCGCGACAAGGTCACGCCCGACGTCGCGGATCGCTATTCGCACATCGTCATCGATTGCCCGCCGACGCTCGGGCTGCTCACGCTGAACGCGCTCGTCGCGGCGGACGGCGTGATCATCCCGGTGCAGACGCAGTACTACTCGCTCAAGGGCGTCGCCGCGCTCCTGAAGATCATCAAGACGGTGCAGGCTCGCTTGAACCCGCGCCTCCAGGTGCTCGGCCTGCTGCCGACCTTCTACGACAGCCGGACGATCCTGGGACGCGACATGCTCGACTCGCTGAAGGAGACCGGCGACCATCCGGTCTTCCGCACCGTGATCCGCCAGTCGGTGAAGATCGGCGAGGCGCCCACCGCGGGCGTGCCGATCACCACATACGACGCCCGCTCGGAGGCCGCGAAGAGCTTCCTCGAGCTCGCGAAAGAGGTGGCCCATGCTTAGCACCCGAGACCGGCGGACGAAGTCCTTCCGCGACGCGGGGAGCCGGATCTTCCAGCAGGAATCCGAGACGCAGGCCGGCATCATCAGCCTGCTCTCGGCGCGCACGCCGACCGCGGTGCGCGAGATCCCGATCGAGAAGATCGAGCCGAATCCCTCGCAGCCGCGCATGACGTGGCACCAGGAGACGCTGAAGGAGCTCGCCGCTTCGATCACCGAGCACGGCGTCCTGCAGCCGATCCTCGTGCGGCCGAGCGGCGAGGGCTACGAGATCATCGCCGGCGAGCGCCGCTGGCGCGCGTCGAAGCTCGCCGGCCGCGAGACGGTGCCCGCGATCGTCGAGCGGTTCGACGACGCGACCGCGCTCGAGATCGCGCTCATCGAGAACCTGCAGCGCGAGGATCTCTCGCCGCTCGACGAGGCGTTCATCTACCACAAGATGACGAACGAGCTGGGCTACTCGATCCGCGGGCTCGCCGGGAAGCTCGGCAAGGACAAGGGCTACGTCGAGAACCGGCTGCGCCTGGCGAACGCGCCCGACGACGTGCGCGAGATGGTCGCCCAGCGCTACGACACGATCACCCACGCCTACGAGCTCATGAAGATCGAGGACAAGAAGCGACGCCGGGCGCTCGTGAAGCGGGTCCTCGGCGGGGAGCTCACCCTGCTCAAGCTCCACGAGCGCGTCCAGAAGATCCTCGACCCGACGGCTCAGCCTCCCAGGGAGGAGAAGGAGGGCCCCCCGCCGCTCCGCGACGACGCGCTCATCCTCGGGACGCGGAAGCTGAACGAGGCCCTGGCCGAGCTGGCGCGGGCGCTCGAGGCCTCGGACGGCGTCCCCGAGGGCGACCGCCAGAACCTGGCGAAGTTCCTCACGATCTCCCGAGCGCGGATGGACAACCTGGTCGCGCGCCTGCGGCACGCTTAGCGGTGGCGGTCCGGCGCCCGACGTTCCGCTGGAACGTCATCGCGGCCGTCGCGGTCACCGCGGGCGTCCTCGTCCTGGCCGTCGCGCTGCTCGTGCTGCTGGACCCCCGGACCCAGGACTGGTGGGGCGACCGCTTCTCGGAGCTGGGTACCTTCGTCCGGGCCCTGGTCGACGCGGTGCGGCCCCGCTAACAAGAAGAGACCGCGCCCGCAGGGCGCGGCCCCGCTAGCGCTCCAGCCGGAGGTTCGCCTTCGCCAGGTCGGTGCGCTGGTCCCTGGTGTCGTAGAGGATGGCGACGGTCGTCGCCAGCAGGCCGGCGGCCGAGAAGAGGAGGAGGCCGGCGTCGCTGCCGAGGGTGCCGATGAGATCCATCTCGTTGCCTCCTTCTTGCCTTTGACCCCAGCGAACGCACCCGGCGTGCCAGACGGGAGGACCGCATCGCGCGCCATGTCAACGACCTTGTAACGAGGGCAGCGGTAGCGTGTTGCGAGCGTGACGGCGCGCGACGCGGCGCTGTCAGCGAGGTGCGACGCCTCCGAGACGCGCGTACGCCGACCGGTAGAAGAGGAGCGGCCGGCCGGAGCCGGCGCCGAGGTCGGTGACCCGCGCGAGGTACACCGTGTGCGTCCCCGCCTCGTAGCGCGCGGCCGTCTCGCAGTCCAGCCAGGCGTGGACGCCCTCCAGGAGCGGATGTCCGGCGGGCGACGGCCGGTACGCGAGGCCCCGGAACTTGTCCTCGGAAAGGCTGGCGAAGAGCCGCGCGACGGCCTCCTGGTCGTCGGCCAGGACGTTCACGGCGAACTTCTGCGCCGCTTCGAAGCAGGCGTAGGCCCGAGCGGTCCGGGCGATGCAGACGAGGACCAGGGGCGGCTCGAGCGAGACCGACGTGAAGCTACTGACCGTCAGGCCGCAGGGACGGCCGGCGGCCGTCGCCGTCACGACGGTCACGCCGGTCGGGAAGCGTCCGGCCACCCGGCGGAGGTCCCCGGCCGCGACGGGGCTCACGGCCCGCGCTTGGACGCGGCGCGCTCGACGCGCACCTGCGCCACGCGGCGGCCATCGAGGGCGGTCACGACGAACCGCCGGCCTTCGATCTCGACCGCATCCCCGACCTTGGCGAGGCGCCCGATCCGGCCGAAGACGAGGCCGCCGACGGAGTCGTAGGGCTCGTCCTCGAGCTCCATCCCCAGGCGCTCGCGCAGCTCGCCCAGCCCGCCGAGGCCGTCGATGAGCCAGGTCCCGTCCTTCTCGGCGCGGAAGTGCGGGGTCTCGCGGTCGAACTCGTCCTGGACCTCCCCGACGAGCTGCTCGAAGACGTCCTCGAGCGTGACGATCCCGGCGGTGCCACCGAACTCGTCGACCACGACGGCCAGCTGCAGCTGCTGGCGCCGGAATTCGGCGAGGGCGCGGTCGAGGCCCTGGGTCTCCGGCATGAACAGCGGCTTGCGCATGACCTCGCGGACCGGCCGCGACAGGTCGACGGCCGGGACCAGATCCTTGATGTGCACGACGCCCACCACGTGATCGAGGTCGCCCTGGAACACCGGGAACCGGGTGAAGGGCCGCTCGCGCGCGATGTCCCGCAGCTCGCGCAGCGTGCTGCGCTCGTCGATGCCCACGATCTCGGTCCGCGGGACCATTACCTGCCGGACGAGGGTGTCCGCGAAGTCGAGCGCCCTGACCAGGAGGACGCGCTCTGATTCCTGGAGCACGCCCTTGCGGCTCGAGACCGCCACCAGCATCTTGAGCTCCTCCTCGCTCATGGCGTCGAGGTCGCTCGAGGGCCGCACTCCGAACAGCCGCACGAGCGCCCCCGCGCCTCGATTCACGAGCCAGACGAACGGGAAGAGCACGCGATAGGCGACGTGCATGGGGTAGGCGGTGGCCAGGGCGAGCGGCACCGCGTGCTCGAGAGCGACGTATTTCGGCGCGAGCTCGCTGGCGACCAGGGTCACGTACGTGATGAGGCCGTACGCGACGATGAAGCTCGCGGTGTGGAAGAGCGGCTCCGAGATGCCCGCGAGCCAGCCGAGCATGGGCTCGAGGAGCGTCGCGACCGCCGGCTCGCCGATGATGCCGATGCCCAGCGACGCGCCCGTGACCCCGACCTGGACCGTCGAGATGTAGTCGTCGAGCGAGTCGTTGATGTGCATGGCCAGCCTCGCGCGGCGGCTCCCGCCTTCGGCCAGCTCCGCGAGCCGCGTGCGGCGGACGCGGACGATCGCGTACTCGGCGGCCACGAAGAAACCGTTCGTCAGCAGCAGGAGGAGCGTGAGCGCCAGCGCGGGCAGAGCCGCGCCGAGATCCATTCAAAGGGCAGCCTAGCGTGAAGCTGGCTGTCGCTTCGCTCGCCTGTAGGCTCAGACCATGATCCGCGTTCTGGTACGGCTGTTCGCGTCGTACCGCGAGGCCGCCGGGGTCGGACACATCCAGGTCGAGCTGCCGGACGGCGCGCTCGTGCGCGACGCGGTCCGCGAGGTGCTCCGCGAGCACCCCCTCGTGGCCGAGGGACGCCAGGTCGTGATGGCCCGCAACCGGGAGTACGTGGACGCGGACGCCGCGCTAGCCGACGGCGACGAGCTCGCGCTCATACCGCCGGTGTCAGGCGGGGCCGCTCCTTCCATGGAGCGGATCGCCGTCGGTACGGCCCCGCTCTCGGTCGACGACGTCATCGCAGCCGTGCGCGCGGACGGGTTCGGCGGCGTCGCGGTGTTCCTCGGGACGGTGCGCGACCAGAGCCGCGGGAAGCGCGTGACCCATCTCGAGTACGAGGCGTACGCCGAGATGGCCGAGCGCCGGATGCGCGAGATCGCCGACCGCCTCGAGCGCGAGCACGCGCCGGCCCGGGTGGCGATGCATCACCGCGTCGGGGACCTCGGCATCGGCGAGATCGCGGTCATCGTCGCGGCGGGCGCGCCGCACCGGGATGCGGCCTTCGCCGCGGCGCGCTCGGCGATCGACGAGCTGAAGCGCGACGTCCCGATCTGGAAGAAGGAGCACAGCGAGGACGGCTCCGTCTGGATCGAGGAGCACGCCTGATATTCGCGCTCGGCCTTCGGCCTCGCCGCCTCGACCCCGCTCGTCGAAGCTCGCTCGCGCCGGCAAAGCCGGACGCTCGCTCACGCCTCTCTAGTCGCGCACCTTCAATACGGTGTGCATGCCCTGGTCCTCCAGCCACGTGACGCCATCGACCACGGGGCGCAGCGGGATGAGGTAGCTCCCCGGCAGCTCACCCGTGACCGAGAACTTGAACGTCGCTCTTCCGCCGGGAGGCACGAGGTCCTCGGCCTGCACCGCGGGACGCGCGGGGGTCGGCCAGCCCGCGCCGAG
>Ga0155957_1072_pt3 | contig 10232 bp, 10 predicted proteins | sample RifCSPlowO2_02_FD_107611 | JGI IMG/M metagenome (GOLD analysis project Ga0155957, IMG submission 107611) | Chloroflexi bacterium RIFCSPLOWO2_02_FULL_71_16 | reverse complement strand
CCGCGTCATTCCGATCACCGCGCAGGTCGACGCCTACCGGGAGCTCGTCGGGGGCGACGTCCACCAGGTGCGCCTGGGCAACAAGATGGCGCGCGAGCGCAAGTCGATCGAGTTCGACCTCGCGTGGCCCGACGGCGCCGTGCTCGGGACGAGCAACAAGACGGAGCTCCTGCTGGGCTACGGGACCTGGTTCGGAGACATGGCGAGCTCGCTGAACCCGGTCGGCGACCTCTACAAGACGCAGCTGCGCGAGCTCGCGGTCCTCCTGGGCATCCCGGGGCGCATCGTGCGCAAGGCGCCGACCGCGGAGCTCTGGCCAGGGCAGACGGACGAGGAGGAGCTCGGGTTCACCTACGCCCAGGCCGACCTCGTCCTGTACCACATGGTCGACCGCCGCCTGCGCCCGGACGAGCTGGTCCAGGCGGGCTTCGACGCCGCGCTCGTCCACCGGATCCGCGAGATGGTCCGGAAGAGCCACTTCAAGCGCGTCATGCCGCTCATCGCGAAGGTCAGCCTGCGCACCGTGGGCCACGACTTCCTCTACCCGAGGGACTGGGAGGCCGACTGAGCGGACGGGACGCGCGGGCGGCAGCGAGCGTCACGTCCGCCGAGGCCATCGCCGCGAAGGCGCGCGCGGCCGACCCGCTGCGCCTCGCGCTCGGCTACGGCGCGTCGCTGCTCGCCGCCGCGCTGTTCGCGTTCGGCGGGATCTTCGCGAAGGGCATCTTCCGTTCGGGTATCCAGCCCTCCGAGCTGGCCGAGCTGCGGATCCTGTTCGGGTTCCTCGTGTTCTTCATCGCCGTGGCGGTCTTCCGGCGCTCCGACCTGCGCGTCGACCGGCGCGACCTTCCGCTCATCTCGTTCTTCGGCGTGTTCGCGCTCGCCGGCGTGCAGTGGGCGTACTACGAGTCGATCCAGCGGCTGCCGCTCGGCGTGGCGCTGGTCATCCAGTACACCGGGCCGCTCGTGATGCTGGCCTACGCGAGGTGGCGCGGGCTCCGGGTCGGCGGCCGCCTCTGGCTCGCGGGCGCGCTGACGCTCGCGGGTTCCTTCCTGGTCGTCGGCGCGTACGACGCCGACCTCCTCTCGCTCAACCTCGCGGGGATCCCTTACGCGGTCCTATCGATGGTCATCTTCGTCGTGTACTTCCTGCTCGCGGAGCGGATCCTCGCGCGGTACGCCGTCTGGACCCTCTTGGTCTACGGCTTCGGGTCGGCGCTCGTGGCCTGGACGATCGTTCGGCCGATCTGGCTATTGCCGTGGACGGTCGTCGCGGAGCCGGTGAACACGGCGCTCCTCGCGGGGGTGATCGTGTTCGGGACCACCCTGCCGTTCGCGCTCATCTTCCTGTCGGTGAGCCTCATCCCGGCGGCCCGCACCGGCCTCACCTCCACGGCGGAGCCGGTCGTCGCGGTCGTCGCGGCCTGGCTGCTCCTGTCGGAGATGCTCGCGGTGCCGCAGTTGATCGGCGGCGCGGTCGTGCTCGTGGGCATCGCCGTCGCTCAGAGTCTTCGGCCGAGCGCCGGGAGCGTTTAGCTAGGTCGAGCGAGCGTCCGGCTTTGCCGGCGCTCGAGGATCAGGGCACGCTCTCGCAGCAGCGGTCGAGGTGCGCCTCGTAGAACGCGCGGATGCGCGCTTCGTCGTAGCCCGCGAGCCGGTCCATGCGCGCCCAGGCCGTGAGCACGATCTCGCCGGCGGCGAGCCGGTCGTCGGGATGGATGACGAGCTTCACCCGGTTCCCGTAGCGGCTCCGCGGGAACGTCGTGAGCAGCCCGTCGAGCTGCTTGACCGTGGCCTCGTCGATCCCGTCGTACGCGATGGCGATGCCCCCGTGCTCGAGGTTGTGCACCACGACGGGGTCCTCGATCCGCGCGGTGTAGGAGCCCCAGGGCGCGACCTTGGCGGCGTAGTGCGAGCCGGAGGTGGGCGGGACGCTGTCGTACGTGATGGCCGACCCCTCGGGCACGTGCCCGCGGCCGAGGTCAGGCATGACGACGCCGGCCGACGGCCGCAGCAGCCCGGCCGCGTTCGCGAGGAGCAGCACGCCGACGACGAGCCCGGCCACCACCGCGACGCGCAGCCCGATCGGCTGCCACTTCGAGCGCCGCTGGTAGCCGCGCCGCCGCGCGGCCGCGGCGCTCCGCTCAGGGACGGCCGGCCGCCTCTCCGCCGCCGGCTTCTTTCGGGAGCCGCGTCCAGGTGCCACGCGAGCAGTGTCGCCGATACTCCGGGCCAGTGGGGAAGCTCTACCTCGTCGCGACGCCCATCGGGAACCTCGAGGACGTCTCCGCGCGCGCGCTGCGCGTCCTCCAGGAGGCGCACATGGTCGCGTGCGAGGACACGCGACACACGCAGCTGCTCCTGCGGCGCCACGAGATCCGAGCGAAACATCTCACCTCCTACAACGACTTCAACCACCGGAAGAAGGTCGCCGAGCTGATCGGGCAGCTCGACCGGGGCTGGGACGTCGCGCTCGTGTCCGACGCCGGCACGCCCGCGCTCTCGGACCCGGGCGAGGCCCTCGTCGCCGCGGCCATCGCGGCCGGTCACGAGGTGGTGCCGATACCCGGACCGGCCGCGGCCATCGCGGCGCTGGTCGCGTCCGGCCTGCCCACGCGGGAGTTCACCTTCGTCGGGTTCCTGCCGAAGAAGAGCGGCGCTCGCCGGAAGCTGCTGCGAAGGCTGCTCGACGAGGGCCGCACGGCCGTGCTCTACGAGAGCCCGTACCGCGTCGGCGATCTGCTCGCGGACCTCGCCGCGGTCGAGCCCGGCGCGCGCGTCGCGGTCGCGCGCGAGATGACGAAGGTGCACGAGGAGATGGTCCGAGGGACGGCCACGGACCTCGCCTCTCGCTATGCTGCCGCTCGTCCGAAGGGCGAGGTCACGGTGGTGATCGCGCCGGCTCGCGAAGGGGAGACGAGCTGATGCACCGCCAGCACCGAAAGTGGTGGAGCCCGGCCCTCGAGCGCGACATGGAGCTGCTCGTCTTCGGCGACCGCGGGACGCCCGTCCTCGTCTTCCCGACCTCCCGGGGCCGCTTCTACCAGTGGGAGGACTTCGGTCTCGTCGCGCACATGGCCCCGCGCATCGACGGCGGCTGGCTCCAGCTCTGGTGCGTGGACAGCGTGGATGCCGAGTCGTTCTACGCGAAGGACCGCTCTCCGGACCAGCGCGCGGCGCGGCACCTCGCGTACGAGCGCTACCTTCTCGACGAGGTCGTCCCGGCGATCCGCGCCGAGAACGACGTGCCCTTCCTCATCGCGGCGGGGACCTCGTTCGGCGCGACGCACGCGGCGATGCTGGTCACGCGCCACCCCGGCGTGGCGCGGAAGGCGGTGTGCCTCTCGGGCGCGTACGCCGTGTCGCGCTGGCTGGACGGCAGCGCGGACGCCTACTTCCTGGACCCGCTGGCGTTCCTTCCCGGGCTGACCGAGGAGCGCTACCTAGCGCCGCTGCGCGAGACCGAGATCGTCATCGCGACGGGCGAGCTCGACCCGAACGTGGAGGAGTCCAAGCGCCTCGCGGCCGTCCTCCAGGAGAAGGGCGTTCCCGCCGACCTCCACCTGTGGCAGGGCTGGGCGCACGACTGGCCGTTCTGGAAGGAGATGGTGGACGTCTTCCTGTGAAAGACCGGATCGTCGGCCTGCTCGTCGGGCGTGAGGACACCTTCCCGAAGCCGTTCCTCGAGACGGTCGAGCGCAAGGGCGCTGCGTTCGGCATCCGTGCCGAGATGGCGCTCCTGGGCGGCGCGAAGCTCGACGACGACCCTCGCTACGCCGTCATCGTCGACCGCATCAGCCACGAGGTGCCGTACTACCGTGCGCACCTGAAGGGGGCGGCGCTCCAGGGCACGGTCGTGGTGAACGACCCCTTCTGGTGGGAGGCCGACGAGAAGTACTTCGAGTGCGTGCTCGCGCGCCGCCTGGGCGTCGCCGTGCCCAAGACCGTCGTCCTGCCGAACAAGTCCCACATCCCCGACATCAACGAGGGCTCGCTCCGGAACCTGCAGTACCCGCTCGACTGGCAGGGGATCGTCTCCTACGTCGGGCTCCCGGCGATCCTCAAGCCGAACACCGGCGGCGGATGGAAGGACGTCTACCGCGTCGACACGATGGAGGAGCTCATCTGGGCCTACGACCAGACCGGATCGGCCGCGTTCGGGTACCGGCCGAAGACGATGATCCTCCAGGAGTTCATCAAGTGGGACGATTACGTCCGGTGCATCTGCATCGGGCGCAAGCACGTCCGCCCGATGCGCTACGACCCGACCGCGCCGTTCGCCGAGCGGTACGTGGTCGGGCGACCGGTAGAGGGGGAGCTGCTGGAGCGCGCCGTCCGCGACGCCACGACGCTCGTCGACGCGCTGGGCTACGACATGGACACCGTCGAGTTCGCGGTGCGCGAGGGGACCCTCTACGCGATCGACTTCCTCAACCCCGCGCCGGACTTCGACAGCTTCTCCATCAAGGAGGAGGCGTTCGCCTGGGTGCTCGAGCACATGAGCGACCTGGTCATCGACTACGCGCTCGGCCGGGCGGAGCCGCCGTGGCGCGGCGAGATGCGCTGGTCGCGGTTCGTACGGTGAGCCCACCCCAGCGCGCGGGCCGCGCCGCGCGGGCCCCCGCCGACCCGCCATACGTGCGCGATCATCACGCGCTCCTCGAGGATCCCGACCTTGCCGTCGCGAGCGCGGCGGCGCTCGCGGAAGGCCAGCGTGCCCGCCGGCTCGTCTTCGGCGAGCGGCCCCTCTGCGCGTCGCTGCGGCCCAACCTCGTGCCCAAAGGGGCGTACGAGCGGATCCGGCGCGTCGCGGAGACGCTGTACGGCGCGCTGGGGCGGCTCGAGCGCGCTCTCCTGGAGGAGGAGGTCCTCCGGCGCGAGCTCGACCTCGATCCGGAGGAGGAGCGCCTTGCTCTCGCGGACCCCGGCTTCAAGGCGTCGTCGCCGGCCGCGCGCCTCGACGGCTTCGTAGGCGCCGACGGTGTCATCCGCTTCGTCGAGTACAACGCGGAGTCGCCCGCCGGGATGGCCTACAACGACGAGCTGGTCGCGGTCTTCGATGGCCTGCCGGTCACGGCCGCGTTCCGTCGCCGCTGGCGGATCCGCGCCGTCCCGCTCCGCCGCCATCAGCTCGCCGTGATGCTCCGCGCCTACGCCGGCCGCACGCCCGAACGGCCGGCGATCGCCATCGTCGACTGGCACGGGCTGCCGACGCTCACCGAGTTCGAGATGTTCCAGCGCTCGTTCGAAGAGTCCGGCATGCGGACGGTGATCTGCGCGCCGCAGGAGCTCGAGCTGCGGCGGGACCGGCTCTACGCCCGCGGCGAGCGCGTGCACCTGGTGTACCGGCGCGTCCTGACGAGCGAGCTCCTGGCGCGGCCCGACATCGCGGCGCCGCTCGTGAACGCGTACCTCAAGGGCGCGGTCGCGGTGGTGAACAGCTTCCGGGCGAAGCTCCTGCACAAGAAGATGAGCCTCGCGCTGCTGTCCGACGACCGCTACGAGCGGCTGTACACGGCCGCGCAGCGCGCGGCCATCGCGACGCACATCCCATGGACGCGCAAGGTCCGCGAGGGCCATACGACGTACCGGGGGAAGCTGGCCGACCTCGCCGATCTCGTCCTGCGGCACCGCGAGAGCTTCGTACTGAAGCCGAACGACGAGTACGGGGGCAAGGGCGTCGTGCTCGGCTGGACGGTGGACGCGCGCGAGTGGGAGCAGACGTTCCTGGCGGCGCTCACGAGCTCTTACGTCGTCCAGGAGCGCGTCGACGTGCAGCGCCAGGCCTTCCCCGTGCTCCTCGAGAGCGTGCACTTCCTCGACCTGGCGGTCGACCACGACCCCTACCTCTTCTGGGGCCGCGCGCGCGGCAACCTCTGCCGGCTCTCCTCGAGCGCGCTCCTCAACGTGACCGCGGGCGACGGCAGCGTCGTCCCCACGTACCTCGTGGAGGGCCGCGCGTGAGGGGGGTGCAGCGGCTGACGATCGGCATCGAGGAAGAGTTCCAGATCGTCGACGAGCAGGGGCAGCTCAAGAGCCACATCGCAGCCCTGCTGAAGGTCGCCTCGCCCCGGCTCGGCGATCAGGTGAAGCCGGAGATGCTGCAGTCGGTCGTCGAGATCGGCACCAAGATCTGCCGCGACATCAGCGAGGCACGCGAGGAGATCACCCGTCTGCGCGGGACGCTCGCGGCCCTCCTGCGGCCGGCCGGGCTGCGCCTCGCGTCGGCCGGCACCCACCCCTTCTCCCACTGGCAGGAGCAGGAGGTGACGGAGCACGAGCGCTACAAGATGCTCGAGGACGAGCTCCAGGACGTGATCCGCGAGCTGCTCATCTTCGGCATGCACGTCCACGTCGGCATCCCGGACCGAGACGGCCGCATCGAGGTGATGAACGAGGCCCGCTACTTCCTCCCGCACCTGCTCGCCGTCTCGACGTCGAGCCCGTTCTGGCTGACGCGCAACACCGGGCTCAAGTCGTACCGGCAGGTCATCTGGGGGCGCTTCCCGCGCACCGGCATCCCACCCGACTTCTCGTCGTGGGACGAGTTCGAGAACTACGTGGAGGTGCTCGTCCGGACGGGCAGCATCGACGACGGCAAGAAGATCTGGTGGGACCTGCGGCCGCACGCCTTCTACCCGACGCTGGAGTTCCGCATCTGCGACGCGGCGACCACGGTCGAGGAGACGCTCTGCCTCGCGGCGCTCGCGCAGGCGTTCTGCGCGAAGCTGCTGGTCCTCCGGGAGCGCAACCTCGGCTTCCGGAAGTACATGCCCAACCTCATCCAGGAGAACAAGTGGCGGGCGCTGCGGGCCGGCATGGACGCGAAGCTCATCGACCTCGGGAAGCAGGCCGAGGTCCCGATGAAGGAGCTGGCCGTCGAGATCCTCGAGTTCGTCGACGACGTCGTGGACACGCTCGGCTCGAGGCGGGAGTGCGAGCACATCCTCACCGTCGCGCGGGAGGGCACCAGCGCCGACCGGCAGATCCGCGTGTGGAAGGAGACGGGACATCTGCACAAGGTCGTGGACTCGGTGTGCGAGGAGACGGTGCGCGGGGTGCCCGAGGTGGTCCTGGACTAGCGGCCGGCGGCCATCTCCAGCGTCATGAGCGCGGCTACGCGGCCGATCGTCCGAAGGCTCTCCGCCGTGATCCGCGCGACCGTGTCCGCGGTGGTGTGGATCGGCCCGATGGTGGACCAGTTGAGGAGCGTGGCGTGGATCCCGCGGCGCGAGAAGCTCACCTGGTCGCTCGAGCCGGCGCCCTCGCTCCCGAACGGCGCGCCGATCTTCTCCGCCGCGTCGCGGGCGCGGGCGACCATCGCGGTGCTCTCGTTCGAGGCGCTCACGGTCCCGCCGCAGCAGCCGACGACGTCGAGGTTCACGTAGCCGATGAGGCTCTCGCGCCGCCCGGGGAGCGCCGCGAACTGCTCGACGAAGGCCTCCGATCCGAAGAAGCCCTGCTCCTCCGCGGCGAACGCGACGAAGATCACTGAATGGACGAGCTCCGCACGTCTCTGCGCCAGCGCGCGCGCGACCTCGACCGTCACCGCGGGACCCGAGGCGTTGTCGTTGGCGGCCTCGAAGACGGTGCCGTCGGGGTCGGTGCCGACGCCGTCCAGGTGCCCGCCCACGACCACCGCGCGCTTCGCTGCCTCCGGGTCGCTCCCGCGCAGGAGGCCGACGACGTTCACGGTCTCCACGTCGCGCACCGGGGTCAGGGGCACGGCCACGCGCAGGCGCGTGGCGAGCTCGAACGCCGGCGACGGGCCTCCGCTCCGCGACTGCGCGTCCACGGCCGCGGCCAGCTCGGAGACGCTGCGTCCCGACGGCGCGAGCAGCTCGTTCGCGACGGCCGTCGTCACGACGACCGCGGGCAGCGCGGCCGGGTCGAAGCGGGGCAGGTACGAGAACTTGAGGATGCTGCTGGACACGTAGATGAGCGCGACCGCACCCCGTGCGGCGAGCGTGCGGGCGGGGTCCGCGCGGCCCGCCAGGACGACCACGGCGACCTTGCCGCGTACCTCGACCTTCGCCAGGTCGTCGGCCGAGCCGCTTCCCACGAACGCGAGCTGGCCCTGGGCGTCGCCCGATCCGAACATACCGCCCACGCGCTCGGTGAAGTCGACGCGGTGCTGGTACTCCCGGTCGCCGCCGGTGTCCTCTAGGACCGGCGTCGCGGCCAGATCCACGAGCGGCATCCGGAAGCTCTGGAAGAACGACCCGCCGTCGCCCCAGGGCTCGAGGCCGGCCTCCGCGAAGCGGTCGGCGACGTATCCGGCCGCATCCTCGTAGCCGCTCGACGCGGTGTACCGCCCGCCGCGAGCGGGATCGGCGAGGTACCGCACGTGCTCCAGCGCCCGGACGCCGTCGACCTCCGGGTACTCCGTGGTCGGGGTCGTCTCGGGCCCGGTGGTGGGCGAGACATCGGCGGTGGCCGCCGGCGAGGCGGTCCGCGTGGGCGGTATCGGACCGCCCGGCCCCGCCGCCAGCGTGAACGCGACGACCGCGGCGAAGACGACGCCGCCGATGGTGGCGATGGCGACCAGCGCCGCGCGGGTCCGGATAGAGGTCATCACCTCGTCAGACGCTACGTTACGTGGCGCGCTTCCGTAACATCTGAGAATGACGGCCGAGAAGTTCTACGTCACGACGGCGATCGTGTACGTCAATGACGCGCCCGGTCTGCATTACCTCTATGAGCAGATCGGTGCGGACGCGCTCGCGCGCTTCCAGCGTCAGCGCGGACGTGACGTCTTCTTCCTGACGGGTACCGACGAGAACGCCACGACGGTCGACCGGGCCGCCAAGGCGAAGGGCGAGGACACCCGTGTGTTCGTCGACCGGCTCGCCGAGCTCTACAAGAGGGCGGCCAAGGTGTACGGGATCTCGTATGACCGCTTCATCCGTACTACGGACGCCGATCACGTGGAAGGCGTCCAGTGGTTCGTCCGCCGCTGGATCGAGAACGGCGACATCTACGAGTCCACGTACGAGGGTCTGTACTGCGTTTCATGTGAAGCGTTCTACGAGGAGGCCGACCTGGTCGAGGGGCGTTGCCCGTTCCACTCAGGCCGGGACACCATCGAGAAGCTGTCGGAGAAGAACTACTTCTTCCGGCTGTCGAAGTACCAGAAGGCGCTGGAGGATCTGTACGGCCAGCATCCGGAGTTCTGCGAGCCGCAGATCCGCCGGAACGAGGTGCTCGGCTGGATCGAGCGCGGGCTGAAGGACATCAGCGTGTCCCGCCGCGGATTGTCATGGGGGATCCCCTGGCCCGACGATCCTGAGCAGACCGTCTACGTCTGGTTCGACGCGCTCATCAACTACGTCACGGGTGTCGGCTTCGGCACGAACGACGCCCTGTTCCAGCGGTATTGGCCCGCCGACGTTCACGTCATCGGCAAGGACATCAGTCGGTTCCACTGCATCTACTGGCCGGCGATGCTGCTGTCGGCCGGCGTCGAGCTGCCGAAGCAGGTCTGGGTGCACGGGTTCCTCGATTACCAGGGTCAGCGTCTCTCGAAGACGAGCGGCAACATGATCGATCCCTTCGCCGCGGCGGAGGAGTGGGGCGCCGACGCTGTCCGCTACCTCGTGCTGCGGCAGGTCGGCTTCGCGACCGACGGCGACGTGTCCCCCGAGATCTTCAGCGCCCGCTTCAATGCCGACCTCGCCAACGGCCTCGGGAACCTCGTCTCACGGACGCTGGCGATGGTCGAGCGCTACTTCGGATCGCGCGTTCCGGATCCGGACCCGGCGGGTCCGTCGGAGGCGGCCGTCCGCGACGTCGCGGAGCGAGCGCTGCGCGACCACGACGCGGCGGCCGGGCAGCTCCGCTTCGCCGACGCGCTCGCCGCCGCCTTCACGCTCGTGGACGCGGCGAACAAGCACTACACGCGCACGCAGCCGTGGCAGCTGGCGCGCGACCCGGCGCGGCGGGCCGAGCTCGGCGCGTCGCTCTACGCGGGCGCCGAGGCGATCCGCCTGCTCGCGTACCTGCTCTGGCCCTACCTGCCCGCGACGTCGGAGCGGATCGCCGACCAGCTTCGCGTGCCCTCGCCCGCGACCGCGGATTGGGCAGAGGTCGCCCGGTGGGGCGCCCTGCCGCCCGGGACCGAGCTCCGGCCGGGCCCCGCGCTCTTCCCTCGGCTCGAAGCGAACAAGGTCACCTCAGCGCCCGCGTGACCCGCCGCGATCGGCCTCCCGGCCCGGCGCCCGCGATGCTCTGGC
>Ga0155957_1114_pt3 | contig 10373 bp, 11 predicted proteins | sample RifCSPlowO2_02_FD_107611 | JGI IMG/M metagenome (GOLD analysis project Ga0155957, IMG submission 107611) | Chloroflexi bacterium RIFCSPLOWO2_02_FULL_71_16 | reverse complement strand
CCGACGTCCGGGATGGGCTCAAGCCGGTGCAGCGCCGGATCCTCTATGCCATGTACGAGGAGGGCCTTCGCCCCGATCGTCCATTCCGCAAGTCGGCGAACGTGACCGGCATCGTGATGTCGCGCTACCACCCTCATGGGAACCTGCCGATCTACGACGCGCTCGTGAGGATGGCGCAGGACTTCTCGGTCCGCTACCCGCTGATAACGGGGCAGGGGAACTTCGGCTGCTTCTCTGGCGACACGAAGGTCGAGCTCACCAACGGCGAGAAGAAGACGTTCCTCGAGCTCATCGACATGGTCCGCCACGGCCTGCGGGGCGACATCTTCACCATCGACCAGCACCGCAACGTGCGCCTCAAGCCGGTGCGCGCGCCGCGACTGGTGCGCCGCGACGACCCGGTCGTCAAGGTGACGCTCTCGAACGGCAACGAGGTGGTCTGCACGCCCGACCACCGGTTCATGCTCCGTGACGGCACCTACCGCGAGGCGCAGGCTCTCCGCCCGAAGGACCAGCTCATGCCCTTCGCGCGGACGGCCATTCCGGAGCGCCTGCACCGCACCGGCGCGTTCCCGATCCCCGCCAGCCTGCAGGTGCGCGTCGACCGCGTCGAGCCGGCGGGCCGGGCGGACGTGTACGACCTGACCGTCGACGTGACCCAGAACTTCGCCCTGGCCGCCGGCGTGTTCGTCCACAACTCGATCGACGACGACCCACCTGCCGCGGAGCGCTACACCGAGGCCAAGCTGGCCCCGATCTCCCTCGAGCTCCTCACCGACATCGACAAGGAGACGGTCGACTGGGAGCCCAACTACGACGGCCGGCACATGCAGCCGCTCGTGCTCCCGGCCCGCCTGCCGAACCTCCTGGTGAACGGCTCCACGGGCATCGCCGTCGGCATGGCGACCAACATCCCGCCTCACAACCTCCGCGAGGTCATCGCGGCGACGAAGCGTCTCATCGACGATCCCGAGCTGACCGCCAACGATCTCTGCGAGACGATCCTCGGTCCGGATTTCCCCGGGGGCGGGACGATCTACCGCTTCGAGGAGCAGCGCAACGTGGAGACGAGCGCGCCCGAGCGGGTCGACGCCATCCGGCGCGCGTACGCCAACGGCCGTGGCCGCGTGGTCATGCGGGCGAAGGCGCACTTCGAGGACATGAAGGGCAACCGCTCCGCGATCGTCGTGAGCGAGCTGCCGTACGCGGTCAACAAGGCTTCGTTGATCGAGAAGATCGCCGAGCTGGTCCAGAGCAAGCGGCTCGCCGGCATCTCGGACATGCGGGACGAGAGCGACCGCGACGGCATGCGCATCGTCATCGAGGTCAAGCGGGATGACGACCCCGGCCGTGTGCTGAACAGCCTGTTCAAGCACACCGCCATGCAGTCGGCCTTCAACTTCAACATGCTCGCCCTCGTCGAGCAGCAGCCGCGGACGCTCTCGCTCAAGGACATCCTCCACCACCACATCGAGTTCCGGCGCGACGTCATCAAGCGCCGCACCGAGCACGATCTCCGGAAGGCGAAGGACCGCGCGCACATCCTCGAAGGCTTCAAGATCGCGCTCGACCACATCGACGAGGTCGTGAGGACGATCCGCGCCAGCAAGTCTCCCGAGACGGCGCTCGCCTCCCTCCAGGCGAAGTTCGGCCTCTCCGAGGTGCAGGCCCGGGCCATCCTCGACATGCAGCTGCGCCGCCTGACCGGCCTCGAGCGCGCCAAGATCGACGAGGAGTACGAGGCGACCATCAAGCTCATCGCCGAGCTCGAGTCCATCCTCGCGAGCCCCCGCAAGGTCCTCGCCCTGATCAAGCGGGACCTCGACGAGCTCGCCGAGGCCTACGGCGACGACCGGCGGACGAAGGTCGTGGATGACGTCGTCCGCGAGATGAGCGACGAGGATCTCGTCGCCGACGAGGACGTCGTCATCACCGTCTCGAGCCGCAATTACGTGAAGCGGATCCCGCTGTCGACGTACCGCGCGCAGCATCGCGGCGGCCGCGGCGTCATCGGCATGGCCACACGCGAGGAGGACGATGTCGAGCACCTCCTGGTCTCGCGGACGCACGACCGCCTGTACGTCTTCACCGACCGCGGCCGGGTCTTCGCCCTGAAGGTCCATGAGCTCCCGGACGCGAGCCGCACCGCGAAGGGCACGCCCATCCAGAACATCCTCGAGGCGATGCAGGCGGGCGAGCGGGTGTCGGCCCTTGTCGCGCTCCGCGACGCGGCGAAGGCCGAGCACCTCGTCATGGCGACGCGGCGCGGCTTCGTCAAGAAGACCCCCATCGCGGAGTACGCGAACGTGCGCCGTGCCGGGCTCATCGCCATCCAGCTGCGCAAGGGCGACGAGCTCGCCTGGGTCACCTCCTGCACCGACAAGGACCGGATCCTCCTCGCCACGAAGAAGGGGAAGGGGATCGTCTTCAAGGCGACCGACGCGCGGCCGATGGGCCGGCAGACGCAGGGCGTCACCGGCATCCGCCTGGGGAAGGGCGACCGCGTCATGGGCATGGGCATCGTCCGGCCCAAGACGCAGGTGCTCTCGGTGACGGAGCACGGGTTCGGCAAGCGCACGGACGTGGAGGAGTTCCCGACGCAGGGCCGCGGCGGCCAGGGCGTCATCCTCGCGGCGCTCACCACGAAGACGGGGGACGTCTCGGCGGCCCGGATGGTCGACGAGGCCACCCAGGAGGTCCTGCTCATCACCACGACCGGTGTCGTCATCCGGGTGCCGCTGGAGCAGATCCGGGTGCTATCGCGCGCGACCCAGGGCGTGAAGGTGATGGCCACAGGCGACGCCAACATCGCGTCGGTCGCGACGTTCTCGTCCGGCCGCACGTCGCAGACGGAGCTCGGCATCAAGGACTGACCCCGTTACATGGCCTAGGAGTCCCGGCTCGGGCGCTTGCGCACGGAGCCGGGCGACGACGGCCACGTACGAAGTACACGGGCCGGCGGGTGTACCCAAGGCGTACGTTCCCCTCTATCCAGCGGGTCGCGAAGTAGCGATCGGGCCCATATGCCGTTGTCCTAGGCGCGCCCTGGCTGATACGGTCGGGCTGCGACCGAACGGCCGGGCGCTCGAGGGCCGATCTTTTGGGGAAGGGTAACGATCTGATCTCGCTCGAGGACGTCAGCAAGCGCTACCCCAACGGGACGTATGCGCTGCGCGACATCGACCTGCACATCGAGGCGGGTGAATTCGTATTTGCCGTCGGCTCATCGGGTGCCGGCAAGTCCACCCTGAACCGCCTCCTCATCCGCGAGGAGCTCTCGACGAACGGAAGGGTCGTCGTCGATGGGCAGGACGTCGGGCGCATGACGCCCGGCAAGGTCCCGCATCTCCGGCGCAAGGTCGGGATCGTGTTCCAGGACTTCAAGCTCCTGCAGACGAAGACCGTGTACGAGAACGTCGCGTTCGCTCTCGTCGTCACCGGGCACGGCCACCGCGTGATCCGTGAGGAGACCGAGCGCGCGCTCGCACTCGTCGGCCTCACGCCGCGGCGCCGCCACTTCCCGCGCGAGCTCTCCGGCGGCGAGCAGCAGCGCACGGCGATCGCGCGAGCGCTCGTCATGCGCCCGAAGATCCTCGTCGCCGACGAGCCGACCGGGAACCTCGACCCCGTGACCACGTGGGAGATCATCAAGCTGCTCGTCCGCGTGAACGAGATGGGGACGACGGTCCTCATCGCGACCCACAACGCCGAGATCGTCAACGCGCTCCGCCGGCGCGTGATCCACCTCGACCACGGGCGGATCATCCGCGACGAGCGCGAGGGGCTGTACGCCGCATGACGCGCCTCACGTACATCCTCGGCGCTGCCTGGCAGGGGTTCTGGCGCAACCCGGTCATGAGCATGGCCTCGACGTTCACGGTCGCGCTCATGCTCCTGCTCTTCGCGTTCTTCCTCATCGCCGACCGGGGACTCCAGTCGGCGGTCTCGCTCCTCGAGTCGAAGGTCGAGCTGGTCGGGTACCTGTCCGACGACGCGGCCGTCTCGGAGATCCTCGACCTCAAGGCGCGGATCGAGCGGGACCCCGCCGTGTCGAGCGTCACCTACGTGAGCAAGGACGACGCGCTCGCGCGCCTCCGCGAGCTCAGCGAGCAGCGCGCCGACCTCGGCCCGGTCGAGGACATCGGCGTGAACCCGCTGCCAGCGTCGCTCGAGGTCAAGCTCCGTAGCGCCCAGGAGAGCCGCCGGGTGGCCGAGGAGATGCGCGCCGAGGTCGGTAGCGGCGTCGTGACGGACGTCGTGGACAACCCGCAGGTCGTCGACAAGCTCCTGACGATCACGCGCGTCCTGTCCTTCGGTGGGTTCGCGGTGCTCGGGATGATGCTCCTCGTCGCGCTGTTCGTGATCGTCAACACGATCCGGATCGCGGTGCACGCGCGGCGGGACGAGATCGAGATCATGAAGCTGGTCGGCGCCACCAACTGGTTCGTGCGCTGGCCATTCATCCTCGAGGGCATGCTCGTCGGCGCCTTCGGCGCCGCCGTGGCGCTCGCGGCGCTCATGGCCGCGTCGGGGCCCGTGACGAACGCCCTCATCGGCTTCCTGGACATCCTTCCGGTGTCCCTGGGCCCGAACTTCATCGGCCAGCTGGCGGCCGGCGTGCTTGGGTTCGCCCTGCTGGTCGGCGCCGGCGGCGCGACCATCTCCGTCAGGACGCACCTCGCCAAGTGAGAGGCCCCTTGACCGCGACCGACTTCGGGTGCGAGGATGCGCCAGCCATGGGAGCTCCCCGGACCGTCCGGGGAGGTGGGGTCGGCCGCTGGCGGACGCTCGCCGTCGCGCTCGCGGCGCTTGCGCTGTTCGTCGTTCAGGTCGCCCCCGCGTCGGCCGACCCGGACGAGGACAGGCTCGCCGAGCTTGCCCGCCAGAAGCAGGAGCTCGAGCGCGCCGTCCAGGTGTCGCGCCAGAACGCCGAGCGCTACCGGCAGGAGGCGAGCCGCTTCCAGGCCGCGGTGAGCGCGGCGAACGCGCGCATCAACACCCTGGCGGCGCAGCAGGCCGCCGCGCAGAGCGAGGCCGACTCTCTCCGGATCGAGATCGAGATCGCCCAGGAGCAGCTCTCGCTCGTCGCTTTCCAGCTCACCGAGACCGCGGCGCTCATCGGATCGCTAAAGGCCGAGGCCTCGGCGAACGAACGACAGCTCGCGCGGCGGCAGGACCTCTACGCAGTGCACCTCCGAACGACGTACCGGCAGGCGCAGATCAGCCCTCTCGAGATGCTCCTGTCCTCCGGCTCGATCACGCAGTTCACCGACCGGGTGCAGGCGATGGTGCTCATCAACCGGCAGGACCAGCAGCTGGTGAGCGAGATCCGCTCGCTGCGGGCATCGACCGCCGAGAAGGAAGCGACCGTCGCGCAGAAGCAGCAGGAGATAGAGGGCCTCGAGGACCAGATCGAGCGGCAGAAGGCGTCCCTCGCCACCAAGAAGGCGGACTACGAGCGGATCGTCGCGGAGATGAAGGCGAACATCACGACGCAGGCGGGCGTGCGATACGAGGCCCAGGTGAACAAGAACGCCGCCGTCGGCGCGCAGCACCAGGCGAACTCCGAGGCCGCGAAGCTCAACCGCGACCTAGAGCGCACGGAGGCGGCGTACGCGCAGCTCGCGGCGGAGCTGGCCGCCCGCAGCGGCCTGGGCGCATTCAACGGCCGCATGGCCATCTGGCCGGTGAACGGGACGGTCACGTCGCGCTTCGGACCGCGCTGGGGCGGCTTCCACAACGGCCTCGACGTCGCGGCGCCTATGTACACGCCGCTCCGCGCCGCGGCCGCGGGCCAGGTCGTCACCGTGGGCAAGCCGTACCTCGCGTACGGCGACACCGCGACGGTCGTGATCATCGCGCACGGCTCGAACTTCTCGACCCTCTACGGCCACATGAGCGACCGGCCGGGCCCGACGGTCCGCGTCGGGCAGACGGTCACCGCCGGGACGGTGATCGGCTACATCGGGATGACCGGCTGGACCACCGGACCGCACGTCCACTTCATGACGATCGTGAACGGACGGGCCGTGGACCCCATGCCGTACCTGCCGTGACTGCGCGCATCCGGACGGCCCTCCTCGCGGCGCTCGTCGTGGCGCTCAGCGTCGTCTTCACGGCGCTCACCCTCGCGGACGCCGCGGAGCACGCGCCCGCCGCCAGCCGCCTCGTCCAGATCCTTCCTTAACGCGCTCACCGCGCACTCCTGGACCGTAGCGGCAGTCCCTTTCGAGTACGTGACCGGGGTCATCTGTCGCCTACGACATTGACCGACCCCCGAGTGCGTGGGAGGATGGCCCGCGTAAGGAAGGAGGTGATGTGGATGAGCGATGCCAATGGGAAACCAATGACCCACGGCGGCTCATCTCCGGCTTCCATCATGGATCTAGAGGTGATCGCGACCTAGCCGGGTCACTGGTGACCCCGAAAGAGCGGCGGCAGAAGTGCCGCCGCTCTTTCTTTTCCCCTCGCCCACTACTCTCGCGAGGATGCCGAAGCCGAAGGAGCGGACCGAAGAGGCCGCTGACGACGCGGGGGAGAGGGTCAAGCCCGTCGCCGACAACCGGCGCGCCTTCTTCAACTACCACATCGACGAGCGCTTCGAGGCCGGCCTCGCCCTGACCGGGAGCGAGATCAAGTCCGTCCGCGACGGCCGCGTGGACCTGCGCGACGGATACGCGCGCATCGACGGGAGCGAGGCCTGGCTGCGGAACGTGCGCATCGCGCGCTGGCCGCAGGCCTCGCCCTTCGAGCCGGACGACCCGATGCGCGCGCGGAAGCTCCTCCTACACAAGGGCGAGATCGGCCAGCTCGCGGGCGCGGTCTCGCAGCGCGGCTACACCATCGTCCCGCTGCGCCTGTACCTGAAGGCGGGCCGGGCCAAGGTCGAGCTCGGCCTGGCGCGCGGGAAGCGCCAGTACGAGAAGCGCCAGGTGATCAAGGAGCGCGACGCCAAGCGTGAGATGCAGGCCGCCATCCGGCGGCGGGTGCGAGGCTCCTAGCCGGCGGCGCGCTCGCGCTCGGCCTCGAACCGCCCGTGCAGCTCGAGCGGCGCGCGCTTCTGGCGATAGCGGAGATTCAGCATCTCGACGAAGAGCGAGAAGGCCATAGCGGCGTAGATGTAGCCCTTGCCGACGTGCTGCCCCGTGCCTTCGGCGACCAGCATCACGCCGATGAGCAGCAGGAACGAGAGCGCGAGGATCTTGACGCTGGGGTGCGCCTCGACGAAGTGGCTGATCGCGCCGGCGGATAGGAGCATCACGCCGACGGCGACGACCATCGCGGTCACCATGACCCAGACGTCGTTCGCCATGCCGACCGCGGTGATCACCGAGTCGAGCGAGAAGACGATGTCCATGACCAGGATCTGCCCGATCACCATTACGAGCGCGCCCCGCGTGGGCGCGGGCGCGTGCTCTTCGTGGACCGCCTCCAGCTTGTCGAAGATCTCCCACGTCGCCTTGGCGATGAGCACCAGCCCGCCCCCGAGCAGGATGAGGTCGCGTCCCGAGAACGGCCGCACCAGCACGAACAGTGGCTGGGTGAGGCTCATGACCCACGAGATCGCGAGTAGCAGCCCGATGCGCATGAGGAGCGCGAGCGAGAGGCCGAGCCTCCGCGCCAGGGCCGCCTGCTCCGTCGGCAGGCGGCCCGTGAGGATCGAGATGAAGACCACGTTGTCGATGCCGAGGACGATCTCCATCGCGGTGAGCGTCACCAGCGCGACCAGGACCTCGCCGCCGAGCTCGGGCATGGCGGTCTAAGGCTAGTGGGCGGCGACGGCCGGCACGCGAGGTCTCCCTAGCGAGGGCTGAGCTGCAGGATCAGGACGACGACAGCGGCCGTCACGGCGAAGATCGGGAGCGTGAGCGCGAGGAACACGGTGACGTCCTCGGTCCGCGGCGGCTCAGGCAGGGTGCGTGGCGCGTCCATGTGATGCCTCCTTCGGTCGGCGTCCCCACCGACCCACACGGGGCATGACGCACCACGGCGCTCGTCAGGGGGCCCATCAAGCGTAGCGAGCGCCGGGCCTGCCTGCCAAGTCCCCTTCTGGCCCGGCACGGTTGCTGCACTGTGTCGGGGCGGAAATACGCTGAAGGAGGTCCCACGTGGGCCTGATCGCCTTTCTCGTGATGGGACTGATCGCTGGCTTCATCGCGCGCTGGATCATGCCGGGTGCCCAGCCGATGGGCTGGATCCAGACGATGGTGGTCGGGATCGTCGGTTCGCTTGTCGGCGGAACGCTGGCGGCCCTGATCTTCGGCGGGACGCTCGACATCTCGGCCGCCGGCCTGATCGGATCGATCATCGGCGCGCTCATCGTCCTCTGGGCGATGTCACAGTGGGGCGGGCGCCGAGCGACCGTCTAGCACCCTTCCACACGTGACCCTCGCCGCGACCTGCGGCGTGGTCTAGAGCGACGGACCGCGCGCGGCTCCTCCGCGAGCCGCCGCGAGCCGCCGCGGGCCGGGCGCTCCTACTTGTGTTTCCTGTGCTTCGTGCCGGCCGCCCTATCCTCGCGCGGCACGAAGGGGGGAGCACCGTGGACATCGACCGGTTCATGCAGGGATACAAGTCCGCCTGGGAGAACAGGGACGAGGCCAGGTTCTGCGCGCTCTTCGCGGAGGACGGCGAGTACCACAACACCCCGTTCGCCGTTCAGCGCGGCCACGCGGAGCTCGCCGAGTACTGGCGGAGGGTGAAGCTCCAGGAGGACGTTCACGTCACGTACGACGTCCTGGCCTCCGGGTCGACGACCGGGGTCGCGCACTGGCACACCACGTATCAGGTCGCGTCGGAAGAGCTGTTCCAGATCTGGGCACGGTCCACGGGAACGAGCCTGCCGGCGCGAAAGCCGGGCGATCCGCTCCCTCGGATGGTCCTCGACGGCGTCCTGCACGCCCGCTTCGAGGGGGATCGCTGCAAGGAGTGCCGGATCTGGTGGCACAGCATGCCGCTGTGATCCACGCGGCGCCTGCCGGCGCGCCAGAGGCCGTGGCCAACGAGGTGCTGGCCCTCGAGGCCTAGACGCTGTGGAGATGGGGGAGGGTCGAACTCCCCGTCCAAAGCGATCGAACGATCCGCGTCTACGAAGCCTGTTCGGCGAACTTGAATATCTCGCGGCCCCGAACGCGCACCGACACGCCCACGGTCCCGCCAGATCGGCTGTCTTTGGCCCGCTCACCGATCGTCGGCGGGCCGCACCTCCGCTTTCTCGTCCTCACCGGTCCGCGGAGGCTGGTCCGGCGGGACGCTCACTGCTTAGGCAGCGAGGGCGTAAGAGTTTGTGGCAGTTATCTGCCTGCCGCTCGGTTCACGGAGTGAACGGCAACCCCGGCTCGCAGCTGATCGCTCTCCTGCCCTGTCGAAACCACGCATCCCCGTGATCCCGTGAGGGACGAGGTCCATTGTACGCGCCTCGATCCGGTCGCCGGCCCGGCGAGCGACCGCAAGACCCATACGATCGGGGATGTGAGGATGCAGGTCGTGATCGCGGCAGCGCTCGTCGCCTGCTCGACGGGAGCCATAGCTCCATCGCCGTCCCCTTCGGCGACCGCGACCCCACGGCCCGCGACGTCGGCGCCATCACCGATCCCGACACAGGCCGCCAGCCCGACCGGCACCGGCACGGCACCGCCGTCCATCGCCGTCCATTACGTGGCGATCGGGGCCTCGGACACGGTCGGGGTCGGTGCGCTCGACCCGGAGCGCGGGTCCTGGCCCGCGCGGATCGCGGACCTGCTGCCGGCGGGGGCGACCTACACGAACGTGGGCGTGTCCGGCTCGCTCGTCGCCGACGCCGCCCGCGTGCAGCTCCCGGCGGCGATCCGCGCCCGGCCGACGCTCGTCTCGACCTGGCTCGCGGTGAACGACCTGAACGCGGGCGTCTCCCCGGCCGAACACGCCGCCACGCTCGGACGGATGGTCGACGAGCTGGTGGCGAAGACGGCCGCGCGGGTCTTCGTCGGGAACGTGCCCGACCTCCGCGCCGTCCCGCTGTACGGCGACACCGACCCGGAGGTGCTGATCGCGGTCGTGAACGCGTACAACGCCGGGATCGCCGGGGTGGCCGCGAGCCACGGTGAGCGCGTCGTCCTGGTCGATCTCTTCACCGGGTCGGCCGCGCTGATGACCGACGTCACCGTCGCGCCGGACGGATTCCACCCCTCCGACGCCGGCTACGTCCTCATCGCCGAGCGTTTTGTCCGGGCGATGCGCGAGGCCGGCATCCCACTGCGCTCCTCCTAGCAGCCCGAGGCAGGCGCAGCGCGGGTGACGCGGCGAAAGCGGGGATGGAGCGCGAGCGGGAGTGGAGGGGCCCCGCGCGCTCAAGTTCCGCCGCTGGGCAAGGTCCACACCTGGGGAGGCCGACC
>Ga0155957_1066_pt12 | contig 10768 bp, 11 predicted proteins | sample RifCSPlowO2_02_FD_107611 | JGI IMG/M metagenome (GOLD analysis project Ga0155957, IMG submission 107611) | Chloroflexi bacterium RIFCSPLOWO2_02_FULL_71_16 | reverse complement strand
GCATCGTCGGCGAGCGCCTTCGGCGGCAGCGTCGCGACGACCTCCCCGCCCGAGCGGATCTCGAGCACCGGCTCGGGGATGACCTCGCCGATTAGCGTGCCGTGGAGCTCCCAGCGGCGGAAGGTGTCCTCGACGTCGCGCTCCCGCCCGGGCCGGGCGACGACGAGCATCCGCTCCTGCGACTCCGAGAGCATCACCTCGTACGGGATCATCCCGGTCGCCCGCCGCGGCACGAGGTCCACGTCGATGCGCATGCCGACGCCGCTGCGAGCCGCCACCTCGCTGGTCGCGCAGGTCAGGCCGGCCGCACCCAGGTCCTGGATCGCCTCGACCGCGTCGCTGCGCACGAGCTCGATGGTGGCCTCCATGAGCAGCTTCTCGAGGAACGGGTTCCCCACCTGCACCGAGGGGCGCTTGCTGTCGTCGGCCGCGCCCAGCTCGAAGGAGGCGAGGAGCGACGCACCGGCGATGCCGTCGCGCCCGGTGTCGCTGCCCACGAGGTAGACGGCGCTGCCGGGACGAGCGGTGTCGGCGCGCCGTAGGTCGTCGCGGTGGACGATCCCGACACACATCGCGTTCACCAGCGGGTTGTCGGCGTAGCACGGCTCGAAAGAGACGTGGCCGCCCACGTCGGGGATGCCGACGCAGTTCCCGTAGAAGGAGATGCCGCCGACGACGCCGGACACGAGGCGGCGCGTCCGCTGGTGCTCGGGCGGGCCGAAGAAGAGCGCGTTGAGGACCGCGACGGGCCGCGCGCCCATGGCGAAGACGTCCCGGAGGATCCCGCCGACGCCGGTCGCGGCGCCCTGGTAGGGCTCGACCGCGCTCGGGTGGTTGTGGCTCTCGACCTTGAAGACGCAGAGGAGGCCGTCGCCGAGGTCGACCGCGCCGGCGTTCTCGCCGGGGCCGATGGCCACGCGCGCGCCCGTCGACGGGAGCGTCCGGAGGAGCGGCTTCGAGTGCTTGTAGGCGCAGTGCTCGCTCCACATCGCACCGAACATCCCCCACTCGAGGTGGTTGGGTTCACGGGCGACGAGCGCGCGAACGTGCCCCGCTTCGTTCGGGGTCAGGCCGACCTCGCGAGCGATGTCCTGCTGCGGGCTAGGCTGCGCCGCTTTCGTCCCCGTGAGCACCGGGGACGGGCTCATGACCGGAGGAACTCTCCGCGCCGCGCCATCACCTCTAGCCTACCGACGCGCGGAGCCCCCGGCTAGACCTGCGCGTCGCCCCCTAGGAAGGCCTCGACCTGGTCCGCGAAGGCGGCCAGCTCGCCGAGGCGCGTCTGGATGTGGCCGTGCACCTCGTCGATGTCTGTCTGCTCCCGGTCGTAGGCGAGCAGGTTCCGGAGGTTCGCCAGCTGCTCGAGCTTGTACGCGAGCGGCTTGTCGATGATCCCGCGGCCGGCGATGGCGTCGAGGATGTCGTGGTACGCCTCCGGCTTCGGCAGAGCGAGGGCCATCACTAGGTAGGCGCCGGTGCCGAACAGGAGCTCGACCGCCTGCTGCAGGTACCACTGGGCGAGGCCGTACAGCTTCGGGTCGGCCTTGAACTTCGTCGGCTCGATGGGCCGCAGGTCCATCAGCAGGCGCACGTACTCGCGCAGCCGCGCGAGCCGCGCCCGCACGTACGTCTCGTCGATGGCGAAGCGCTCGCCGCGCGTCCGCTCGGCCAGCGCCTTCGACTGCAGGTCGTCGTACTTCTGGAACTCGAGGTAGTCCATGACCGCGCGGGCCTCGAACACGACCCGGCGCTTCTGGTCCCGCTGGTAGAGGAGCCCCCAGCTGCGGACCACCTTGGCGCGCTGGAGGAGCGAGGCGCGGTTGAGGATGAGCACGTCGACGTCGCTCGTCTCGAGCGCCTTCGAGAGCTCGCTCACGAAGTACACCTGGTAGTCGAAGAACTCGTTGGCGCGGACCTGGTCGAGGAGCAGCAGGGCGATGTCCACGACCTCCGAGCTCTTGCCGACCACGCGCTTGCCCTGGGCGAGCGCGTGCGCGTAGGCGGCGTCGACCGGATTGGTCTGGAAGAGCGTCGCCATCTGCGCCTGCCGTTCGAATAGATCCACTTGATCAGCCGCAGCCTTTCAAGTAGGCCGCGCCTTTTAAGTAGGCCGCACCTTGCTGATCGGCCGCTTTCGTTCCCGATGTCACAGGTGCCTCCTCGGCAACTTCCTTGCCGACTGACGCGACGAGGCTGCGAAGCACCTTGAGTCCGTCTGTGCCGCCCATGAGCGGCTCGGCGCAGCGCTCGGGATGCGGCATGAGGCCGACCACGTTGCCCATCTCGTTCCGCAGGCCCGCGATGTTGTTCACCGATCCGTTCGGGTTGGCCTCCGGCGTGGCGCGGCCGTGCTCGTCGACGTAGCGGAAGACCACGAGGCCACGCTCCTCGACCCTGGCGACGGTCGCCGCGTCGGCCACCCAGCAGCCCTCGCCGTGCGCGATGGGCATGCGCACCAGGTCCCCCCTCAGGCCGCGCGTGAACGGGGTCGCGTCGGTCTCGATCCTCATGCCGACCCAGTCGCAGCGGAACTCGAGACCGGTGTTGCGCGTCAGCGCGCCCGGCAGCAGTCCCGCCTCGCACAGGATCTGGAAGCCGTTGCAGCTGCCGAGCACGGGGCCGCCCGCCTCGGCGAAGCGGCGCAGCTCGCGGATCGCCGGCGAGAGGCGCGCGATCGCGCCGGCGCGGACGTAGTCGCCGTAGGCGAAGCCGCCGGGGACGACCGCGGCGTCGAAGCCCTCGAGCCGGACGTCCTCGTGCCACAGGATCCGCGTCTCCGCGCCTACCAGCCCGAGCGCGTGCTCGAAGTCGCGCTCGCTCCACGTTCCAGGGAAGCGGAGGACCGCGATCTTCGTCATGCCTTCGATGCTAGGCGATCGCCGCGCGAATTACGAGGGGAGATCGGTGACGCTCGCGCATCAGATCTCCAGGTTTCTGGTCCTCCGCATCTTCCGCAGGTCGCCTTCCCAGCCGGTCCCCCTAAGCGCGAGGATCTCACTGGCGTCGTAGCCGGCCGCCTGGCGCAGTGCGAAGTCGATCGCTTCGCGCTTCGTCCGAAAGCCGTACTTGAGCATGACGCGAGCGATCAACTCCGGGTCGATGCGAACCGTGATCCTGCTCATGCGGCGAGCATATTCGTGTCAGCTCGCCCGCAGCTCCACCGAGAAGTCGTCGATCACGGGATTCGCGAGCAGCTCTTGGCCCATGCGGTCCGCAGCCTCGCGCGCCGCGGCCTCGCTCGGCGCTTCCAGGGTCACGACGATCTCCTTGCCGGTCCGCACATTCGCGACGTCGAGTCCGATCGATCGGAGCGCGCCCAGCACGGCTTCGCCCTGGGGGTCGCGCACCTCGGGCTTGGGCCGCACGTGGATGGTGGCGACGAATCTCATCGGCCACCCGTCCGGACCGGCGGCGCGTCGGTCGCGTCCAGCGGCCTCCCGACGATCCGCTCGTAGCAGTCCAGGTACCTCTGGCTCGTGCCCTCCACCACCTCCGGCGGCAGCTTCGGGGCGGGTGGCTCCTTGTTCCACCCCGACGCGACCAGGAAGTCCCGCACGTACTGCTTGTCGAACGAGGGCGGAGTCTCGCCGGCGCGGTAGCGGGCGGCGTCCCAATAGCGCGACGAGTCGGGGGTGAGCACCTCGTCGATGAGCGTCAGCGGGCCGCTCGCCATGTACCGCGGATCGCTGACCTTCGACGGCGGGGGCGCCGGGTTCGGCTCCGGCCCAAAGCCAAACTCGAACTTCGTGTCGGCGAGGATCAGCCCGCGCCCGAGAGCGAACGCGTGCGCTGAGCGGTAGAGGGCGATCGTGACGGCCTCGAGCTTCTTCGCGAGCTCGTGCCCGACCATCGCCGCGAGCTGGGCGCGCGAGATGTTCTCGTCGTGGCCCGTGACCGCCTTCGTCGCCGGAGTGAAGATCGGCTCCCGCAGCTGCTCCGACTCTAGGAGCCCGGGCGGCATCCGCTCGCCGGCGATCGTGCCCATCTTCCGGTACTCGGCCCAGGCCGATCCGCTCACGTAGCCGCGGGCGACGCACTCGATGTCGATCCGCTCACAGCGGCGTACCAGCACGGAGCGGCCGCCGAGCTCGGGGTGCGAGCGGAACGGCTCGGGGAATCTCGCGAGGTCCGTCTCCACGATGTGGTTCGGGGCGATCGCCTTCGTGCGCTCGAACCAGAAGCTCGAGAGCCGCGTCAGCACCCGGCCCTTCTGCGGGATGGGCGTCGGAAGGACCACGTCGAACGCGGAGAGGCGGTCGCTCGCGACCATCACGAGCAGCCCGTCACCGGCCTCGTACACGTCGCGGACCTTGCCCCTGCGAAAGAGCCTGGCGCCGGGGATCTTCGCCTGGGTGAGCGTCGCGGCCGGGGCGCCGGCTCGGGCGGCCGGGCTCATTCCGGCAGGAGCTCCGCGAGCTTGGCGCGCCACTCCGCGGCGACGTCGCGCGCGACCTGAGCGGCCAGGCCGCGGTACTCCTCGGGCCGTTCGAGGATGCGGCGCTCGTCCTCGGTGAAGCGGCGGAGGTGCTGCCGGACCTCGGCGTCGACCTGCGCGACCTGCATCACCGTGCGGCCGCTGCGCTCCGCCTCGAGAGTGAGCCGGCGCACCGTCTCGTGCGCATCCTGGTGCCCGTACTTCGAGAGGAGCACGTAGAGCGGCTCGGCCACGATGGCGCCGCGGGTCATGGCGAGATTCGCGCGCAGCCGCTCGCGGTCCACCCGGATGCCCTCGAGCGAGCCCGCCATGCGCCGCGCGGCGTAGGCGGTCGCCGCGACGATCTCCCCCAGGAACCGCTGCGAGGCCGAGTTCGTGAGGTCGCGCTGATGCTCGCTGATCTGGTCCATGTACGTGGTCAGGACGCGCGGCGCCATCGCCTTCCAGATGCTCTTGACGTTCTCGAAGCTCACGGGGTTGCGCTTGTGCGGCATCGTCGAGCTGCCGACCTGCTCCGCGGCGAAGGCCTCCGCGATCTCGCCGATCTCGGTCCGCTGCAGCTGGCGCATGTCGTCGGCCAGGTTCGCCAGGACGCCGAGCGTCGTCACGCAGGCGTGCGCGAGGTCCGCCCAGCCCTCGGCCTCGACGATCTGCGAGGAGGTCGACCGCCGCTCGAGCCCGAGCGATCCGAGGAAGCGCGCCTCCAGGGCCCGCGGGTCCGCGACCAGCAGACCCATGGCGTTGTACGCGCCCACGGCACCCGAGAGCTTCCCGGGCAGCCGCCTCGAGAAGTACTGGAGGCGTCCGATGCGGTCACCGAGCCGCGACACGTACGACGCCATCGCGAACCCGAAGGTGACCGGCTCGGCGTGGCGGCCGTGGGTGCGGCCGATCTGCGGCGTCTCCGCCTCGGCCTCCGCGATGGCGATGCACCGCGCGACGGCCGTGGCGACGGCGGGGATCACCACGCGCTCGACGCACTCGCGGTAGCGGAGCGCGTTGGCGGTGTCGACGATGTCGTAGGACGTCGCGCCCAGGTGCACGAAGCGCCGCGCCTCCTGCGGCACCTTCGAGCGGATCACGTTCACGAGCGCCCGCACGTCGTGGCGGGTCTTGGCCTCCTCCTGCGCGACCTCCTCGGCGGTGACGCGCTGGGCCGCGCCCGAGATCGCGGCGGCGACCGCGCGGTCGCAGATCCCCTCCTCGGCCATGGCCTCGGCGAGCGCGCCTTCGACGCGGGCCTGGTACTCGATCACGGCGGCGGCGGACACGTAGGGACGGAGAACTTTGAAGAGGGCTTCGTCCCCGCCGTAGAAGCGGTAGTCCAGCGGCGACACGGCATCGAATCGCGATCCGAACGTCACTGGGTTTCCCGCTTTGGGGTCTTCTTCAGGGGAAGTGGTGGAGCTGCACCAATTCGGTGCTGTGTTGCACCAATTTGGTGCAAAGTCACCACCTTCTCCTTCAACAGGACCCATCCTCTCGACCCGACGCGCTTGGAGACGATCATCCTCTGAGTATTTTCTCGGCCATGGCCTCGCGGTGAGCGCGAACGCGCTTGGCCAGGTCGGCGTCCGACGTCGCCAGGATCTGCGCCGCCAGGATCCCCGCATTCGCCGCGCCCGGCTCGCCCACCGCGACCGTCGCGACCGGGATCCCGCGTGGCATCTGCACCGTAGATAGCAGCGCGTCGAGCCCGCCACCGACCGCGTTGGGTGTGTCAAGGGGTACGCCGATGACCGGCAGTGTGGTGTGAGCGGCGACCGCGCCCGCGAGGTGCGCCGCGCCGCCGGCGGCGGCGATGACGACGCGCACGCCGCCCGGCTCGAGCCCGCGCACCCACTCGCGGAGCGCGTCCGGCGTGCGGTGCGCGGAGAGCACCTTCACCTCCGCCTCGACGCCGAGCTCGCGGAGGGTCGTGACCGCGGCCTCCATCGTGGGGCGGTCCGACGCGGATCCCATGACGATCGCGACGCGCACCGTCACGCGACGGCCACCTCCTGTGCGGCGATGTCCGAACGATAGAAGCGGCCCTTCCACCTGATCCGCTCGGCTCCCAGGTTGGCCAGGCGCCGCGCTTCGGCGACGCTGTCGCCGCCCGCCACGACGTGGATCACGCGCCCGCCGGCGGTGAGGAACCGCGCTCCGGCGCGACGCGTCGCGGCGTGGAACGCCCATACGCCGTCGGGCAGGTCCTCGAGCCCGTCGATCGGCTGGCCCCCCTCGGTCTTGCCCGGGTAGCCCTCGGAGCAGAGGGCCACGCTCACGTACGCGCGCTGCCCGAAGCGCAGTGGGTGGTCGCGGGCGTGCTCCGCGAGACGGCCCTCGCCGAGCGCGACCATCAGCCGGGCGAAGTCGCCTCCCAGGCGCGGCAGGGTCACCTGCGCCTCCGGATCGCCGAAGCGCGCGTTGTACTCGAGCACCTTCCACCCGTCCCGCGTGCGGATGAGCCCGGCGTAGATCACGCCGCGGTACGGGATCCCGCGGCGCACCAGCGCCTGAGCTACGGGGGCGACGAGCTCGTTCGCGAGATCCTGCGCCTGCTCGTCCGGGAGGAGCTCCGTCGGCGAGTAGGCGCCCATCCCGCCGGTGTTGGGCCCGGTGTCGCCCTCGCCGACGCGCTTGTGGTCGCGCGCCGGCGGGAGCGCGACCACGGTCTCGCCGTCCACGAGCGTCTGGAGAGAGGCCTCCTCGCCCTCGAGGACGTCCTCGAGCACGACGGGGCCGGATCCGATCGACCCGGTCGCGAGGGCGACGCGTGCCGCCTCCCGGTCACGCGCGACGACGACGCCCTTCCCCGCGGCGAGTCCGTCGGCCTTCACGACCACCGGGCCGTCCGCCAGCGCCACCGCCGCGGACGCGCCGTCCGGGAAGGCGCGCCACGGCGCGGTCGGCACGCCGGCCTCGTCCATGAGCTCCTTCGCGAACGACTTGCTCCACTCGATGCGCCCCGCGGCCCTGGACGGGCCGACGACCGCGATGCTGGCCCGGCGCAGGGTGTCGCCGAGGCCCGCCTCGATGAGCTCGTCCGGCCCGACGATCGCGAGGTCGATGTGCGACGCGGCGATGTGCTGCTGCACGGCCTGCGTGTCCGTGGGCGGGATGTCGATGAGGCGCGTGAAGATGGCCATGCCAGCGTTCCCCGGCATCACGTCGATCGTGGCCACGCTGTCGCAGCGCGCGAGCCGCCAGGCGATCGCGTACTCGCGGCCGCCGCCGCCGAGGACCAGCGCGTTGATCCCTGGCGCGCCCGGCGACCGTCCCGGGCTGCGCTGCTGGCGCTGCTTCCGGATGGTGTCGTAGACCTTGTCCTCCGGCAGGATCCGGAGACGGCCTATTCCCATTCGATCGTCGCGGGCGGCTTCGACGAGACGTCGTACACGACGCGGTTCACGCTCGGCACCTCGTTGACGATGCGGGCCGAGACGCGCTCGAGCAGGTCGTACGGCAGGCGTGCCCAGTCGGCGGTCATGAAGTCCTCCGTCGTCACGGCGCGCAGGGCGACGAGATAGCCGTACGTGCGGAAGTCGCCCTGGACGCCGACGCTGCGGACCGGCGTCAGGACCGCGAACGCCTGCGCCACCTTCGTGTAGAGGTCGGCGGCCCGCAGCTCCTCGATGAAGATGGCGTCCGATCGCCTGAGGATCTCGAGCTTCTCGCGGTCGACGTCCCCGACCACTCGCACGGCCAGGCCGGGCCCCGGGAAGGGGTGACGCCAGAGGATGTCCTCGGCGATGCCGAGCTCGGCGCCCACGCGGCGGACCTCGTCCTTGAAGAGGCGCCGGAGCGGCTCGACGATCTCGAGCGACATCACCTCGGGTAGCCCGCCCACGTTGTGGTGCGTCTTGATGCGCGCCGAGGTCTTCGACTCCCGGGAGCGCGACTCGATGACGTCGGGGTAGATCGTTCCCTGCACCAGGACCGGCTTCTGCCCGGCGACGGTCTCGGCCGGAAGCCGCGCCGCGGCCTCCTCCTCGAAGCAGCGCACGAACTCCTCGCCGATGATCGCGCGCTTGGTCTCGGGCTCGCTCACCCCTGCGAGCCGCAGGAGGAACCGATCGACGGCGTCGACGGCGACGAGGCGCAGCCGCGGCCCGAACGTCGCGACGACCTGCTCGGGCTCCTGCTCGCGCAGCAGGCCGGTGTCGATGAACACGCACGTCAGCCGGTCGCCGATCGCCCGCGCGACCAGCGCCGCGGCGACCGCGGAGTCCACGCCGCCCGAGAGCGCGCAGATGGCGTGGCGGTCGCCGATCTCGCGGCGGAGCTGCCCCACCGCCTCCTCCACGAAGGCCGCGGGCGTCCAGTCGCCCGTCGCGCCGCACACGCGGTAGAGGAAGTTCCGCAGGACCTCCGCGCCGCGCGGCGTGTGCACGACCTCCGGGTGGAACTGCACGCCGAACCTCGTCCGGCCGTCGCTCATCGCCGCCACCGGGAGGCGCTCGGTGCGCGCGATCGCGTGGAAGCCGGCGGGGAGACGGAGCACCGAGTCGCCGTGGCTGGCCCACGCGCGCTCGCTGGGCGCGAGCCCTTCGAAGATGCCGCCGTGCTCGCCGATCTCGACCGTGGCGGGGCCGTACTCGCGCGTGCCCTCGGGCCCGACCTCGCCGCCCAGCACGTGGGCCATGAGCTGCATGCCGTAACAGATGCCGAGCACGGGGAAGCGCCCGTCCACCACCTCGGGGTCGATCCGGGGCGCGTTCGCCTCGTAGACGCTCGAGGGCCCGCCGGAGAGGATCACGCCCACGACGCCTTTGGACGCCAGCTCGGCGGGCGTGACGTCGTGCGGGAAGATCTCGCAGTAGACGCGCGACTCGCGCACGCGCCGCGCGATCAGCTGCGTGTACTGAGAGCCGTAGTCGACGATCGCGATCGTCGGGCGCTTGGCGCGACCCCCAGGCGGGTCCGACGTGTCCTCGGGTCGGCCCGTCGCTGTGCCTCGGTCGCTCCTCGCCTTCGTGAGCTGGACTTCCTCTGGCGTCGTCGTCGGCTCGTCGCTCCCTCGCGCGATCGGGCCTCCCCTCGACCTCGGACCCGCCATGGGGGTCAGGCGCGGATCCGATATGACTTCGTCATACAGCCGTCGCTCGTCCTCACAGATGAGCTGCGGCTCATCTGCTCGGCCTCGCTAGCCTGTAATTTGGCGGCTCCGTCGTGATACGGACGCTGTGCGGGTGCGACTCGCGGATGCCCGCGCCCGAGATGCGGACGAAGCGCGCCCTGGTGCGCAGGTCCTCGATGGTCGCGGCGCCGACGTAGCCCATGCCGGCGCGCAGCCCGCCGACGAGCTGGTGGACGAGCGGTGCCAGCGGCCCCTGCGACGGCACGAGCCCCTCGACGCCTTCGGGCACGAGCTTGCTGAACTCGCCGACGTCCTGCTGGCCGTAGCGATCGCGGCTCGGCCCGGTCTGGCCACGCGCCGCCATCGCCCCCATGGACCCCATGCCGCGGTACGACTTCATGCGGCCCTCGGGCGTGACGACGAGCTCGCCGGGCGACTCATCGACGCCGGCGAGGAGCCCGCCGATCATGACCGTGTGCGCGCCTGCGCCGATCGCCTTCGGGATGTCGCCGGAGTGCTGGATCCCGCCGTCCGCGCAGATGGGGATGCCGTGCTTGGCGGCCACGTCCGCGCAGTCGAAGACCGCGGTGATCTGCGGCATGCCCGCGCCGGCTACGACCCGCGTCGTGCAGATGGCACCCGGCCCCATGCCGACCTTCACCGCGTCGGCGCCCGAGCTGATGAGCTCCTCGGCGCCCTCGGCCGTGGCCACGTTGCCGGCCATGACCTCCACGCGGTGGCGTGCCTTGACCTTCTCGACCATGCGGATGACCCCCGCGGAGTGCCCGTGCGCCGTGTCGACCACGATGAGGTCGCAGCCCGCGGCCACCAGCGCGGCGACGCGCTCGTCCGCGTCGCCGGAGACGCCGACCGCCGCGCCGACCCGCACCCCCGCGGCCTTGACCTTCTGCACCTCGGCGACCTGCGCCTCGACGGAGAGGTTCCGGTGGATGACGCCGAGGCCGCCCAGCTTCCCGAGGGCGATCGCCATGGGCGCCTCGGTCACGGTGTCCATCGCGGCCGACAGGAGCGGGATGTCCAGCTCGATGGAGCGCGTCAGGACAGTCTTCGTCGAGACCTGCGTCGGGAGGACGTCGCTGCGGGCGGGGATCAGGAGGACGTCGTCGAAGGCAAGTCCTTCCCGACCGAACTTCACGTCCCGCCCCGTCACCCACGCAAGTCTATCGACGCGAGGGGCGCTAACGAAACCGCCGCGCTAGATCTTCGGGCCGACGAGCTCCAGCGCCTTGCGCGCCTGGGTGAAGGCGTCC
>Ga0155957_1130_pt2 | contig 11386 bp, 10 predicted proteins | sample RifCSPlowO2_02_FD_107611 | JGI IMG/M metagenome (GOLD analysis project Ga0155957, IMG submission 107611) | Chloroflexi bacterium RIFCSPLOWO2_02_FULL_71_16 | reverse complement strand
TTCGCGCTTCCCGAGCCGGTCCCGAGCCACGGGGTGCGGTCGGCCGAGGACGGCGTGATCGAGAACGGGGACCTGCGGGTCGAGGTCGCGGCCGACGGGACCTTCGCGGTCGTCGACCTCCACGACGGCCACCGCTGGGAGCGCCAGAACTTGCTCACCAGCGATGGGGACCGCGGGGACGAATACACGTTCTCATACGCGGGACCGACGGTGGAGCGCGCCGCGCAGCCGGGGGACCGCCGCACCGAGGTCCGCGGCGACCGCGCCGCCGTGACGGTCGAGACCGTCATGCGTCTGCCCGCCTCGCTCCGGCCCGACCGGCTCGCGCGGGTCCACGAGACCGTGGAGTGCCCCGTCCGGATCACCGTGTCGCTCGACGCCGGCGCGGACCGCGTGGAGGTGGAGACGGTCATCGACAACCGGGCGCGCGATCATCGCCTGCGCGCGGAGTTCGACACCGGCACGCGCACGCTCACGCATCACGCGGGCGCCGCGTTCGCGATCCTCGAGCGGCCCGACCGCGTGCCCCCGCGGCCCGGCTGGGTCGAGCCGCCGACCAACGAGCGATGCGTGCACGACATCGTCGCGGTCCACGGCGTCACGGGCGGGCTCGCCGTCGGCGTCGACGGGATCCGCGAGTACGCGATCCTCGACGACGGCGGCCGCGTCGCGATCACCCTCGTGCGCGCGGTGGGGTGGCTCTCGCGCGGCGACCTCCGCGAGCGCCGCGGGCATGCGGGCCCCGAGCTCGAGACGCCGACCGCGCAGTGCATCGGACCGCAGCGGTTCCGCTACTGCGTCGTGCCGCTGCGCGCGGCGACCGAAGGGCACCGCCTCGGGCACTGGTCGTTCGGCCGAGCCCTTCGCAGCGTGCGCGAGTTCCTGTCGCCGCCGTGGACCGGCCGCGGCGACGGCTCGTCGCGCACGCTCCTGCGCCTCGAGACCGACCCGCCCGACGCCACGCTCCAGCTCTCCTCGCTCCGAGCGAGCCCTGACGGCGAGGTCGTCGTGCGCCTCGCGGCGATGGGGCCGGGCGAGACGACCGCGAGGCTCACGTTCGATCGCGGATGCGTGTCGTCGCGCACCGCGGACCTGCGCGAGGGAGACGTGGAGCTCGGCAATACGGGGCTCGACGTGATCCGCACGGCCGGCCCGCTCGAGATCGCGAGCGACGGGTCGGCCGTCGCGCACGTCCGACCGTACGAGATAGGCACCTGGCTCGTGCGTCTGCGGTGACATACTCCCGCCCATAACGTCCGATCGTTGAGAGGAATGATGGCCACAGTCACGTACGAGCACGTCTTCAAGAGGTTCGGGGACGTAGTGGCGGTCAACGACCTGAGCCTCGAGGTCCGCGACGGCGAGTTCCTCGTGCTCGTGGGCCCGTCGGGCTGCGGCAAGACGACGGCCCTGCGAATGCTCGCGGGGCTGGAAGAGCAGACCAGCGGCGACATCTACATCGGCGACCGCAGGGTGAACGACGTGGCGCCGAAGGACCGGGACATCGCAATGGTCTTCCAGAACTACGCCCTCTACCCGCACATGAGCGTGTACGACAACATCGCCTTCGGCCTGAAGCTACGCGGCACGCCGAAGGCGGAGATCGAGCGCCGCGTGAAGGACGTGGCCGCCATCCTCGGCCTCCACGACCTCCTCCACCGCAAGCCGAAGGAGCTCTCGGGCGGCCAGCGCCAGCGCGTCGCCGTCGGCCGCGCCATCGCGCGCGAGCCCGCGGTCTTCCTCATGGACGAGCCGCTGTCGAACCTCGACGCGAAGCTGCGCATCCAGACGCGCGCCGAGCTCGGCAAGATCCATCAGCGCGTCGGCAAGACGACGATCTACGTGACCCACGACCAGGTCGAGGCCATGACGATGGGCGAGCGGATCGCGGTGATGAAGGACGGCCTGCTCCAGCAGGTCGGCCCGCCCGAAGAGCTGCATGACCGCCCGGTCAATCTCTTCGTCGCCGGCTTCATCGGCTCGCCGGCCATGAACTTCTTCCCCGCCAAGGTGGCCGGGTCCGCGGGGGACGCGGCCGCCGAGACCGCCTTCGCGCGCGTGCCGCTCGGGCAGCGGGGCGACCGGATCCTGGGCAAGGACATCGTCATCGGACTGCGTCCAGAGGACATCGACGACATCACGAGCCACTCGCAGAACGGCCGGTTCCCGGTGGACGCCAAGGTCGAGGTCGTCGAGTACCTCGGCAACGAGCTGCAGCTCTATCTCGCGGCGAACGAGGCCACGTTCATCGCCCGCGTCCCCGTGGACACGCAGACCAAGCCCGGCGCCTCGCTCCGCGTCGGCTTCGACCTGCGCAAGCTGCACCTCTTCGACCGGGCGACCGAACAGGCGATCCGCTGAGGCGTGAGTAGATGAGCCTCCGCGGGTCGGTCCATGCGTTCCCGCTCGAGACGGTGCTCCAGCTCCTCGCGGACACCGGCAAGACCGGGCGCCTCGAGGTGCGGGCGGACGAGAGGGGCGGGACGCTGGCCATGTCGAACGGCCGTCTCGTCTCGGCCTGGTCCGAGGACGACTCGGGGCCGCTCGCTCTCGGCGCCATCTTCACGATCCAGCGCGGCCAGTTCGAGTTCCAGAGCCTCGACCGCGTCGAGGGCTCCGACCTCTCCGGCGAGCTCGACGAGCTCCTGGACCGCGCCGTCGCGGAGCGCGACCGCGTCGCCGAGATCCGCTCGATCGTTCCGGACGAGCGGATGCGCTTCACCCTGTCCGAGCGGGCCGCCGAGCGTGCCGAGATCAGGCTCTCGGCGGACCAGTGGCGAGCGCTGCTCGCCGTGGACGGCGAGCGTGACGTTGCGGCGCTGGCGCGGCGGCTCGGCATCCGGCGGCTCGCCGCGCTCGACCTGCTGGCGGGGCTCGTCCGCGCGGGCATGATCGACGCGAACCCGCCGCCTCCCGACGCGACCGCGCGGCAGAGGCGCGTGGAGGCGCAGCCGATCAACGCGATGGGCGAGCCGGTCCACCTTCGCGGCACGACGAGCGAGTTCCCCCTCGAGACGATCCTCCAGCTCCTGGCGCACACACGGAAGACTGGTCGCCTCGAGGTGCGCTCCGATCACGAGCGGTCGACGCTCGGATTCGACGACGGCCGCCTCGCATCGGCGACCTCGGAGGAGGAATCGGGCGACCTCGCCCTCGGCGCGACCTTCGCCATCGCGAGCGCCCGCTTCGAGTTCGTGCCGATGGACGACGCGCCCGAGGCCAACCTCACCGGGAGCCTCGACGAGCTGCTCGACCGCGCCGCGGAGACGCGCGACCGGATCGCCGTGATCCGCGGGCTCGTCCCCGACGAGCGCGCGCGCTTCAAGCTCTCCGACCGCGCCACGCGGCAGGACGAGATCCGCCTCACTCCGGAGGAGTGGCGCGCGCTCCTCGCGATCAACGGTGAGCGCGACGTCGCCGCGATCGCCGAGCGCCTGCGCATGCGGCGCCTGCCGACGATGGTCGTCCTCGCCGACCTCATCGAGGGCGGGCTCGTCGACGTGCTCGCGCCGGCCTTTGAAGAGCCGCTGCCAGCGTTCGAAGAGCCTTCGGCGCAGGCCGTCTCCGAGGCGCAGGCGGCCGAGATCCAGGTTGAGGCTCCTACCGAAGAGCCCCTCGCGGAGACGCCGCTTGACCGCGAGCCGGCGCCCGACGACCGTTTCTCGGCGATCACGAGCGTCGTCGGTCCGGCGGAACCGGCGCCGCCGCCGGGGGTCTGGCCGCCGCCCGAGCCGCCCGAGCCCACCCCCGAGGTCCCGCCGGTGTGGGACGCATCCACCCCGGCCTGGGAGCCGCCCACGGCCGAGCCGGCCGCACCGACGTGGGAACAGCCGGCCGAGGGCGGGCCGCCCTGGGAGCCTCCGGCCGAGGAGCTGCCATCCGAGGAGGCCGCCGCCGAGCCCGAGGCGTACGCGGATCCGCGGCTGGCCGCTTTCGGGGCGCCGCCCCAGGCGCAGCGGCCGGAGGAGCCCGAGGCCTATGCCGAGCCCGAGCCTCAGCCCGAGCCCGAGCCCTACGTCGATCCGCGCCTTGCCGCCTTCGGCGCGCCGCCCGCGGAGCCCGCGGCCGAGGCACCGACCTGGACGACACCGGCCGCGGAGACCATCTCCGAGCCCGAGCCCGTCGCGGAGGAGCCGGTGGCGAGCGATCTTGTCGTGGACCTGGGAGCGCCGGTCGAGCCTGCGGTCGAGGCGCCGCCTTCCTACGTGCCTCCGGCCGAGCCGGAGAAGAAGAAGAGCCTGTTCGGAGGCCTCTTCGGCGGTCGAAGGAGCGCTGCGGCGGCACCGGCCGCCGCGGCGGCCGCGACACCCATCGCCGGCGCGCGCAGCCGCCCAGGCCAGCTCGCGCTCTTCGTGAACGAGCTGCTCGCCGGATACAACAGCGGAAAGTACGGCAAGGGACGCGTCGACGACCGCATGGTCAGCCTGCTCATGCGCGTCGACGAGCAGGCCGATCCCATCGACCGGACGATCCCGGTGCGCAACGACCGGCTCGACGTGGCGGCGATCGACGGAGCGGGCGTGCCGGAGCGCCAGGCGCTCCCGTACCTGGCGACGCTCACGCGTCTCGTGTACGAGGACGCCGAGCGCGCCTTCGGCAAGGACAAGGCGAAGCGCGGATTCCGCGACACGCGCGAGCGCCTCTTCGGGAAGGACCTCGCCCTCTTCCAGGCCCCCGAGGTCGCGGGCCGGGTGCCGAAGGCCTGAGCCTGTACATCGGCGTCGACCTCGGCGGCACGAACGTGCGCGCCGTGGTCGCGCAGCCCGCGCCCGATCGCCCGCGCATCCTTGGCGACGCGAGCCGTCCCACGCCGAGCACCGGCCGTCCCCGAGACGTCATTGCCGCGCTTGCCGAGACCGCGCGCGCCGCGCTCGACGAGGTCGGCCGCCCGCTCCACGACGTGGTCGCGGCGGGATGCGCCGCGCCCGGTCCGCTCGACCACCGCACCGGGCGTGTGCACGTCGCTCCGAACATCCCCGGCTTCCGCGAGGTCGCGCTCGCCGACGAGCTCTCGGCGGCGCTCGAGGGGATCCCCGTCTTCGTCGACCGAGACACCGTGATCGCGGCGATCGGCGAGGGCCTGGCCGGCGCCGCGCGCGGGCAGCGCGACTACGTGTACGTGACGGTCTCGACGGGCGTCGGCGCGGGCATCGTGAGCGGCGGCCGCATCCTGCGCGGGGCGTCGAACACCGCGGGCGAGGTCGGGCACTGGCCGATCGCGCTCGCCGGCCCGAGGTGCGGGTGCGGCTCGTACGGCTGCGTCGAGTCGTTCGCCGGCGGCCGGAACCTCGCGGAGCAGTTCGGGAGCGTCGAGGCGAGCGATGTGTTCCGCGCCGAGCGCGCGGGCGACCCGCGTGCGCGCGAGCTCGTGAGGAACGCCGAGGCCGCTCTCGAGGCGCTCGCGATCGGGCTGGTGAACGTCCTCAACCCGGCGCGCATCGTCGTGGGCGGCGGCATCGCCGAGCACGAGCCCGACCACGTCCTCGTGCCGATGCGCCGGGGCGTCCGCGAGCGCGCCTTCGCGGTCGCCAGCTCCGCTTGCGAGATCGTGGCCTCCGGCCTGGGCGCCGACGTCGGCATGGTCGGTGCTGTCATCGCTGCTCAGCAGCGCGCCGCCGGAGCGGGGGAGTGGCTCGGCTAGGAGCGGCCTCGCGCGGCCCGGCGAAGCCGGACCCTCGCTCGAACTTGCTCTACCCTCGGACGAGACGGGGGTGATGGCATGAGCGTGAAGGTCGGCGTCAACGGATTCGGCCGGATCGGCCGCCAGTTCGTGAAGGCGGCGCTCGAGCGCCACGGGGACGCCATCGAGATCGTCGCGGTGAACGACCTCGTGGATCCGCAGATGAACGCGTTCCTCTTCAAGCACGACACCAACTACGGGAACTTCGAGGGCGAGGTCTCCGCCACTGCGGACTCCATCGTCATCGACGGGCACCGCATCAAGGTCCTCCAGGAGAAGGACCCGGCGAAGCTGCCGTGGAAGGACCTGGGCGTCGAGATCGTCATCGAGTCCACGGGCTTCTTCACGGACGCGACGAAGGCGCGCGCGCACATCGACGCGGGCGCGAAGTACGTGATCATCTCGGCCCCGGCCAAGAACGAGGACAAGACCTTCGTCCTCGGCGTGAACGAGCACGAGTTCGACCCGGAGAAGCACCGCGTCATCAGCAACGCCTCCTGCACCACGAACGGCCTGGCGCCGGTGGCCAAGGTCCTGAACGACGAGTTCGGCATCGACCGCGGGTTCCTGACCACGATCCACTCGTACACGAACTCGCAGCGGACGCTCGACACCGCGGCGAAGGACCCGCGGGACGCGCGCGCCGCGGCTGAGAACATCGTGCCGTCGGAGACCGGCGCGGCGAAGGCCGTCACCCTGGTGATCCCGGAGCTCAAAGGCAGATTCACCGGCATGGCCTTCCGCGTCCCGACGCCGACCGTGTCCGTCGTGGACTTCACCGCGACGCTCAAGCGCGACGTCACCAAGGACGAGGTCAACGCGGTCCTGCGGCGCGCGGCCGAGGGGAAGCTCAAGGGCATCATGGCCTACACGGAAGAGCCGCTCGTCTCGAGCGACCTCAAGGGCGACGCGCACTCGACCATCGTGAGCGGGATCGACACCCTTGCGATGGGGAACATGGTCAAGATCGTCGCCTGGTACGACAACGAGTGGGGCTACGCGTGCCGCCTGGCCGACATCACGGCTCTCGTGGCCGAGCGGAGCGCCAAGCCCGCGCAGGAGAAGGCTCCCGTCGGCGCGCGCGCCTGATCCTGGCGGACCTTGAGCAAGCGGACGATCCGCGACGTGGACCCGCGGGGCAAGCGGGTCCTCCTGCGCGCGGACCTGAACGTCCCCCTGAAGGACGGAAAGGTCGCCGACGACACGCGGATCCGGGCCAGCCTGCCGACGATCGAGGCGCTCACCCGGGCCGGCGCCGCGGTCGCCGTCGCCTCACATCTCGGCCGGCCGAAGGGCCCGGACCCCAAGCTGTCGCTCGCGCCGGTCGCGGCCCGCCTCGAGACGCTGCTCGGGCAGGACGTCCGGCTCCTCCCGGACTGCGTCGGCGACGAGGTGCGGCGCACCGTCGCGGCCCTGCACGCCGGCGACGTCGTGGTCCTCGAGAACGTGCGCTTCCATCCCGAGGAGGAGGCGAACGACGCCGGCTTCGCCAGGGAGCTCGCCGTCGGCTTCGACCTATACGTCAACGACGCGTTCGGCACGGCGCACCGCGCTCACGCCTCGACGGAGGGCGTCGCCAGGCACCTGCCGGCGTACGCGGGTCTCCTCCTCGAGAAGGAGCTGGCCGCTCTCGGCGGCATCCTCGCCGACCCGGAGCGGCCGTTCCTCGCCATCGTCGGCGGCGCCAAGGTCAGCTCGAAGATCGACGTCCTCCACGCGCTGGTCGAGCGCGCCGACGCGGTGGCGATCGGCGGGGGCATGGCCAACACCTTCCTGAGCGCGACCGGCCACGAGGTCGGCACGTCGCTCCGCGAGCCGGACAAGGAGGAGGAGGCGCGCCGGATCCTGCGCCGCGCGAAGGAGCGCGAGATCGACTTCCATCTGCCCAGCGACGCGGTCTGCGCGGCGTCGCCGAGCGCCCCGGCCGGCACCGTCCGCGACGTGGACCACGTCCCGGCGGGTGAGGCGATGCTCGACGTCGGCCCGGCCACGCTCGAGGAGTACGCGCGCGCGATCGGTGCCGCCCGGACCATCTTCTGGAACGGCCCGCTGGGCGTGTTCGAATCGGCCCCCTTCGCCGCGGGCACGAAGCGGATCGCCGAGCTGCTGGCCGCGTCGAGAGCCACGACCGTGGTCGGCGGCGGCGAGTCGGTGCAGGCCGTGGAGGAGCTGGGCCTGGCCAAGCGCTTCACGCACGTCTCGACCGGCGGCGGCGCTTCCCTCGAGCTCATCGAGGGCCGGACCCTGCCCGGGGTCGCCGCGATCCCCGACCGGGGTTAGTCTCCGCCCGCCATGGACACCACGATCGAGATGGTCCGCGCGCGCGAGGTCCTCGACTCGCGCGGCGAGCCCACGGTGGCCGTGGACGTGTTCCTCGCGGCCGGCGCCATCGGCACCGCGCTCGTGCCGTCCGGCGCCTCGACCGGCACGCACGAGGCGGTCGAGCTCCGCGACGGGGACAGCAAACGCTACCGCGGGCGCGGCGTGCGCAAGGCCGTCAGCAGCGTCGACGACACGGTCGCCCCGGAGCTGATCGGCGAGGATGCCTCCGACCAGTCCGCGATCGACAGCCTTCTCCGCGAGCTCGACGGTACCGAGAACAAGTCGAAGCTCGGCGCGAACGCGATCCTGGGCGTGTCGCTCGCCTGCGCGCGCGCGGCGGCGAACGCGGTGGGCCTCCCCCTGTACCGCTACCTCGGCGGCCCGCTGGCGCGCACGCTCCCCGTCCCCCACATGAACATCCTGAACGGCGGCAAGCACGCCACGGACTCCGCCGACATGCAGGAGTACATGATCGTTCCCCTCGGCCTGCCCTCGTTCGCGGAGGCGGTCCGCGCCGGATCCGAGGTCTTCCACGCCCTGAGGGCGGAGCTGCACGAGCGCGGCATGGGGACCGGCGTGGGCGACGAGGGCGGCTTCGCCCCGAGCGGGCTCAAGTCGAACGAGCAGCCCATCGAGCTCATCGTCCGCGCGATCGAGCGCGCCGGGTATCGCGCCGGCGAAGACATCGCCCTAGCGCTCGACCCGGCGTCGACCGAGTTCCAGAAGGACGGGAAGTACCGGCTCGCGCGCGAGGGCCGGCAATGCTCGGCCGAGGACATGATCGGGCTGTACGCCGAGTGGCAGCTGAAATACCCGCTCGCCTCGGTCGAGGACGGGCTCGGCGAGGACGACTGGGACGGGTGGCGGAAGCTGACCCAGCAGCTCGGGGACCGCCTCCAGCTCGTGGGCGACGATCTCTTCGTGACGAGCGTCGACCGCATCCGGAAGGGCGTGAGCGAGGGCGTCGCGAACGCGGTGCTCATCAAGCCGAACCAGATCGGGACGCTATCCGAGACGATCGAGGCCGTGGACTTTGCTCATCGGTCGGGCTACGCCGCGGTCGTCTCGCATCGCTCGGGTGAGACCGAGGACACGACCATCGCCGACCTCTGCGTCGCGCTCAACACCGGGCAGATCAAGACGGGCTCGCTCTCACGCAGCGAGCGGGTCGCGAAGTACAACCGCCTGATGGAGATCGAGCTCGAGCTGGGCGACGCGGCCCGCTACCCCGGACGCGACGCCTTCCCGCGCTTCCGCCGCGGCTAGGAGGCCTTCCTGTTGGCCTGACGGGCCAGGCGGGACTTGCGCCGGCGCGCCGCGTTCTTGTGGATCGCGCCGCGCTTCACGGCCTTGTCGAGCGTGCTCGCCGCGGCGCGCACGGCCTCGCCGGCTTCCTTCGAGCCGGTCTGGATGGCGTCACGCGCGGCCTTCACCGCGGTGCGCGTGGCGGAGCGTGCGAGCGTCTTGATCGTCGTGCGCCGCCCGGTCTGGCGGATGCGCTTCAGGGCAGAACGCTTCTTCTTCGGCATGGATAGAGACTAGCGCGGGCATACTCCCGCCGTGCAGCTGAGCATCGCGCAGGCGTCCCTGGTCATGATCGGGACGCTCATCGCGAGCCGGATCCTCGGGTGGCTGCGGTCCTCCGTCATCGGCGCCCAGTTCGCCGGCGACCCGCGCGAGCTCGACGCGTTCTGGGCGGCGTTCCGCATCCCGGACACGATCTTCAACCTGCTCGTCGCGGGTGCCCTGGCCGCGGCCTTCATCCCGGTCTTCAGCAGCTACCTGGCGAAGGAGCGCGAGCAGGAGGCCTGGCGGGTCGCATCGAGCGTGATGAACGCGATGCTTCTCGCGCTCATCGGGCTCTCGGCGGTCATGTGGGTCGCGGCCCCGTTCCTCGTGCCGCTCATGGTCCCGGAGTACGACGCCCGCCAGCTCGAGCTCACGACCGAGCTGACCCGGGTCATGCTCCTCAGCCCCATCTTCATGGGGCTGAGCTCGCTGTTCACCGGCGTGCTGAACTCCTACCGCCAGTTCCTCTCGGGAGCCACGGCGCCTCTCGTCTACAACGCCGTGATCATCCTGTTCGCGCTCTTCGCCGCTCCGTTCCTCGGGATCCACGCGCTCGCGTACGGGGTCATCGTCGGCGCGGCGATGATGTGGCTCGTCCAGGTGCCGGAGCTCACGTTCCGGCGCACGCGCTACACGCTGTCGCTCGACCTCACGCACCCCGGCGTGCGCGAGATCGCGACGCTCGCGGGGCCGCGCACCCTCGCCATCGCCGTCGTGCAGATCGTCCTCTTCGTGGACCTGAACCTGGCCTCGCGGATGGCCGCGGGCTCCTACACCGCGCTCTACTACGCGTTCCAGCTGACGATGCTCCCGCTCGGCGTGTTCTCGATCGCGATCTCGGCCGCCGTATTCCCGGCCCTGTCGCGCTACGCGTCGCTCGGGCAGTCCGCGCGCATGCGCGACGTGCTCGAGCAGGCCGTGCGCTGGATCATCTTCCTGACGCTGCCGACGATCATCGTCATGATCGTGCTGCGCCGGCCGATCGTGCACCTGCTCTTCCAGTACGGGGAGTTCGGCGAGCAGATGCGCGAGCTTACCGCCCTCGCGTTCCTGTTCTATTCGCTCGGCCTGGTCGGGCACGCGCTCGTGCAGATCCTCGCGCGCGCGTACTACGCGACCAAGGATGCCAAGACCCCGCTCGTCCTCACGGTCGTCTCCGTCGTGGTGAACGTGGCGCTCTCGATCGCCCTGGCACCGCGGCTCGGCATCAACGGCCTCGCGCTCGCGAACTCCATCGCCACGCTCGCGGAGGCTGCCCTGCTCCTTATCGTCCTCGCCCCCCGCGCGCGGCTGCGGGTCGTCGGCCTGGGCGTCTCGACGATGCGCCACCTGGCGGCCAGCCTGACGATGGGCGTGGCCATGTTCGTGTTCATCCGGGCCACCAACCTGCCCCTCGACCTCGCCCTCGACCCGCCGAAGCTGCTCCTCCTGCTCCAGACCGCGGTCGCGGTCGCGTTCGGTGGCGTCGTCTACGTCGTCGCCTCCACGCTCTTCCGCGTGAGCGAGCTCGCCGAGATCCGGGCCTTCGTGCGGGCGCGGCGGTCTCTCGCGCCGAAGGCCGACCCCGCGACGTAGGCGAGGTGCAACAGCAGACCGGTCGCTCTGCGGCTCTGCTGGGCCGTGAGTAGGGCATCGGCACCGGGCCGGGTGAACCTGATCGGCGAGCACACCGACTACAACGACGGCTTCGTCGTGCCCGTCTCGATCCCATACCGGATCAGCGTCGAGCTACGGCCGCGCGCCGATCGCCGGATCCACGCGACGAGCAGTGCCTTCGATGGTGAGCAGGAGTACGAGCTCGGGAGCGAGCGGCGC
>Ga0155957_1015_pt1 | contig 11416 bp, 10 predicted proteins | sample RifCSPlowO2_02_FD_107611 | JGI IMG/M metagenome (GOLD analysis project Ga0155957, IMG submission 107611) | Chloroflexi bacterium RIFCSPLOWO2_02_FULL_71_16 | reverse complement strand
GCCGACGAGCATCTCGTAGAGCACGAGGCCGAGGCCGTAGATGTCGCTCGCGCCGGACACAGGTTTGCCCTCGACGCGCTCGGGCGCGACGTACATCGCCGTCGCGAAGAGCTGCGGGGTCTGCGCGTCCTCCTGAGGCATGCGTGCGATGCCGAAGTCGGCGATCTTCGCGTGGCCGTCCTCGTCGAGCAGGACGTTCGACGGCTTGAGATCGGCGTGGATGATCCCGCGCGAGTGCGCGAATGCCAGGCCGCTCGCGATCTCGACCGCCAGACGAACGGCCTCGCTCACGGACAGCGGGCCGTCCCGGTCGATGCGCTGCTTGAGCGAGTGGCCGGGCAGGTGTTCCATGACGATGTAGGGGAGCCCGTCGACCTCGCCGACGTCGTGGACCGCCACGACGTTCGGGTGGGAGAGCTTCGCGAGGGCCTGGGCCTCGCGGACGAACAGCTTGCGCAGGCCCTGATCGCCGGCGGCCTGCGGGTCCAGGACCTTGACGGCGACGTCACGGTGGAGCGACTCGTCGCGGGCGAGGTAGACCTGGGCGGATCCGCCCACCCCGAGCGGCTCCAAGACGCGGTAGCGCTGGTCGAGGACGCGGTCCACGGCGAGCTCCACCCTTGTCTGGCCACTGACCGAGAGGCCTTCGGGCGCGCCGAACATAGCACCCCGCGCCACGCCGATCGATCGCGAAAGCGGCCCCGTCATGGCCTCGCCTCCCCCGTCTGATCAGGTCGCCTCGTCGTCCGACAGAAGAACGGGTGCTCGCGTGCCCTCGTTATGCCGACCGACACCCTCTAGATACCGGGACGCCGGACCCCCGAAGGGATCCGGCGTCGGGTGCGAGATCTTGCTCCGGGTTCTAAGCGCGGGGCTTCCCGTGGGTCTTCTTGCCGCCAGGGCCTCCGACCCGACCGTCGTATTCGTGGTCCACGAAGCGGGTGATCCGCTCGACGAGGTCCTCTTCCGCCTTGTCGGCCTGCTCTTCGGTGATGGTGCCGTCGGCCAGCGCCTGGTCGATGCGCTCGGTCACCTGCTGGGCGAGGGTGTCGATCAGGCCGTCCCGGTTCTTCCCGTCGGTGTCGTCGGCGAGCTCGCCGAGCGACGTACCGGCGCGGAGGGCCGCGCCGACGTCCTGCCTCGGTAGGCCGAGGTACTCCACGGACACGCGCATCAGGCCTGCCCAGATCCGCTTGACGCGCGCCTCTCGGTGCGCGGCCGTGCCGACCGCCTCGAGGATCGTCTCCTTCTGTTCGGCCGTGATGGTCCCGTTCTGGACGAGCCGCTCGAGGATCGCCGCGAGGGCCCGCACCTGGCCCTTGCCCTCGGGCCGCTCGGTGCCGCGCTCCTGTGCCGGCTGTCCGACCGTCGCCGCCGTGGCGACCCCTTCGGCGGGCTGGAACGCCGCGAAGGCGACCGCCCCGGTCAGCGCGACGCTGAGGACACCGGCGACCGTGCCGGCGGCCAGCTTGGTCATCGTGAACATCTCATGCGCTCCTTCTGCATCTCTGGCTCGGGCCGGCGGAGCCGGATCCGCGCTCGCCTACCCAAGATCTCTACTGCCGTTCTAACGCCGGAGTGACGCGCTCCGAAACGCTCGGGGGCCGGATCTCACACTTCGCATACACACGGAGCGCGTCCAACGGATGCCGCTCCGACATGGCGCCGCCGACCCGCCTTCCGTACGATGTCGCGCGGGTGCGGATCGTGTTCGCGGCCGCTGAGGTCGCTCCCTACGCGAAGGTCGGCGGCCTGGCGGACGTTGCGGGATCCCTCCCGCAGGCGCTCGCCGCCCTCGGCCACGACGTCGCGGTGTACATGCCGCTCCACGGCAGCATCGACCGCGCGAAGTTCGGCATCCCCGACGGCGGGGCGACGAGATCCGTTCCGTACGGCCGCTCCACCATCAAGGTGTCGTACCCGTCGCTCGTGCGCGACCGGGTGCGCACGATCTTCGTCAGGAACGACCAGCGCATCGGACGCGCCAAGGTCTACGGCGCGCCGGACGACGCGAAGCGCTACGCCGCGTTCGCGCGCGCGGTGGCCGAGGACCTGGCGCAGGCCCGCGTCCGCCCCGACATCGTCCACGCGCACGACTGGCACTCCGCCCTGCTGGTGGCGATGGTCGCGGGCCCCTACCGGCGCAAGCTCGGCGGCGCCGCCACGGTGTTCACCATCCACAACCTCGCCTATCAGGGGCACAGCAAGGCCGACATCCTCGACCTCGCGGGTCTCCCGAAGCGGCGTCTCAAGGTCGAGGCCGCCGGCCAGCTGAACCCGATGGCGCGAGCGATCGCGGCCGCGGACATCGTGAGCACCGTCAGCGAGCGGTACGCCGAGGAGATCCTCACCCCGGAGTTCGGGGCCGGCCTCCACGCGCTCCTGGGGGAGCGCAAGGCCGACCTCTGGGGGATAGTGAACGGCATCGACACCGACGTGTTCGATCCGGCGACGGACCGCCACATCCCCGCGCGCTACAGCGCCGCCGATCCGCGTGGCAAGGTGAACGACAAGGCCGCGCTCCAGAAGGAGCTCGGTCTCGCGATCAACGCGCGGACGCCGCTCTTCGGCGTCATCGGCCGGCTCGTCGAGCAGAAAGGCATCGACATCCTCACACCGGTCGCCCCGGAGATCCTCCGGACCGGAGCGCAGATCGCCGTCCTCGGTACCGGCGAGCCGGCGTACGAGGCGATCTGGAAGGAGCTGGCCGCCAAGCACCCCGGGACCCTCTCGCTCACGCTCGGGTTCGATGCCGCTCTCGCCCAGCGCATCTACGCGGGCGCGGACATGTTCCTCATGCCCTCGCGCTTCGAGCCGTGCGGACTGGGCCAGCTCATCTCGTTCCGGTACGGGACCGTCCCGGTCGTGCGCTCGGTCGGCGGGCTCGCCGACACCGTGCGCGACGCCGACGCCGACCCGCGCCGCGGGACCGGGTTCTCGTTCGGCGACTACACCTCCGATGCGCTCCTCGACGCGGTCCGCCGCGGCCTCCACGCCTACCGCGACGAGCCGCGCTGGGCCGCGCTCGTCGAGCGGGTCATGAAGCTCGACCACTCGTGGGCCGCATCGGCCCGGCGCTACGTCGAGATGTACGAGGCCGCCCGAGTGGCGCGCCGGGCGGCATGACGCTGGTCGCCCCGGCGCAGATCGCCGACCTCGAGGATCTGCTCACCCGCCTGCCGGCGGATGCCCGGGCGGCCGCGACGCGCCTCTACCTGGTCACGTCGACCGTCGGGCGCCTCGAGCAGCCTCCCGAGATGGAGCAGTGGATCGTCAAGCTCTTCGGCTCGGTCGAGGCGGTGCGCGAGCAGCGGATCGTCCGAGTGACCGACCTCGTGACCCTCCAGGGCGCGCTCTTCAACGAGCTGCGGGCCCGCCGGCCCATGGAGGTGAAGGGCGCGGACGAGATGCGCCGGACCATCGACGACGCCGTCGGCGACCCCTTCTGCCACGTCGAGACCGGCACTCCCGCGGACACGTTCGGCCGCATCCAGGGTGAACGCGGGCGCACCGCCTCGAACATCGCGAAGTACGATGGCTATCACGGCGTGCTCGTGTTCGACGCGCACGACCCGCTCGTCGAGATCGGCGAGGATCAGCTGCGGGATCACCTCGCGACCGCGCGGCGCTGGGCCGAGGCCGCCCTCGAGGCGGATCCGGGCGCGCGCTACTACTTCCTGATGTGGAACTCGACGTGGCGTGCCGGTGGCTCGATCATCCACGCCCACATGCAGATGACGACGACGCGCGGCATGCACTACCCGAAGGTCGAGGCGCTCCGTCGCCAGGCGCTCGCGTACCGCGCTCGGTACGAGCGCGACTACTTCGACGATCTGTGGGCCGTCCACGAGGCCCTCGGCCTGGGCATCGCGGCCGGGCGCGCGCGCGTGCTCGCCTCCCTGACGCCGGTCAAGGAGCGAGAGGTCCTCGTCCTCGGGCGGCCGGGCGACGACGAGAGCTCGCTCGCCGGCGGGATCGCGCGGACGCTCGCGGCTCATCGCTCCCTCGGGGTGGTCGCCTTCGACATGGCCCTGTACCTGCCGCCGCTCGCACCCGACGGCGACGACTGGCAGCGCTTCCCTCCGCATGCGCGCGTCGTCGACCGCGGCGATCCAGGCAACCGCACGAGCGACATCGGCGCGATGGAGCTCTACGCGGCGAGCGTCATCGCCAGCGATCCGTTCCGAGTCGCCGACGCGCTTCGCGCGTGACGGCGAGCCGGTCACGGCTCGCTCGTACCCGAAAGGTACACCGCCGACCTATTGACGCTCACCCGGGGAGCGTGTTCTGATCTGAGGCGATGGCCGATGTGAGCTTCGTCTCCCGCAGGGACAGCGCCTTCAGGGAGTTCCCGCCGGCATCGGCCCAGGTCGCTCTCGTCATCCCCTTCTTCGGCGACCTCACCGTGTGGATCCGGCGTCCCGACCGGGGCGGATGGGAATTCCCCTCGAGCACGCGGCGCAGCGGCGAGACGATCATCGAGGTCGCGAAGCGCGAGCTCTGGGGGTCCGCGCGCCTCGTACCCGCCAGGCTCGACCTTCTGGGCGCGATCCGTCAGGACGGGACGAAGCCCGTCACGTCCTACGTATACATGTCGGAAGTCCACAATCTGCCGTGGAGCTATGAGCTGCCGGAAGGCGTCGCCGAGGTCGGGGTGTTCAAGCGCCATCCCCGGCCGCTCCTGACGGAGTGGACGGACATGATCCTCCAGGCGGCGCTGCGCGCACGTCGGACGGGCCTCCGCTAGCCGAGCCGCTCCCCGAGCTCGCGGGCGACCCTTCCACCGCCGCGCCGGCACCTGCCGCGGTCCCCGGGTGGAGCGTCCTCGGCCTCCTGATCACCGCCGTGGCCTCATTCTTCGCGATGACCAGCGCGCAGCTCGTCACCGTGCTCGCGCTAGGCGTCGCCGGCCGGGACGCTCACCAGCGCTCGCCCGCGGACATCCTCGCCGTGACGGCCGCGGGCGCGGTCGCGCTCCTGGTCGTTCTCGCGCTCGTGGGACGGCGCTTCCTCCATCTCGCGCCGGATGACTTCGGTCTGCGCCGGCCGACGCTCGGCCAGCTCCGGTTCGCGGTCGCCAGCGCGGTGGCTCTCTGGATCTCGTCGATCCTGGTCAACGTCCTCTGGATCCAGCTGGTGGGGGCGCGCCCACAGGCCCTCGTCGTCAGCTTCGGCACCCACCGCGGTCCTGAGGCGCTCTTCCTCGATCTGCTGACCGGGGCCGTCGTGGCGCCGCTGGCCGAGGAGACGCTGTACCGCGGGATCGTCTTCGGGGGGCTGGCGCAACGGCTGCCGTTCGCCGTCGCGGCCGCCGTCAGCGCGCTCCTGTTCGCTCTCGCGCACGGCATCGGGGTGCTCGCGCCGATCTTCGTGCTCGGGTTCGGCCTCGCCTGGATCTACCGGCGGTCCGGGACCCTCTGGGCGCCCATCGTGGCGCATGCGACCGTCAATGCGATCTCGCTGGCGCTCCTGTTCGCCCTGCCGCGCCCCCTCGCCTGACCCAGCGAAGCGCTACTTGACGGTCACGTACCAGAAGACGCCGTAGTCCTCCATCCACGTCGCGCCCTCGATCAGCGGACGGATGGCCAGGCGGTATGTGCCCGGCACCGCGGGCGCCTGGACCGTGAACTGGAACCACGCGACCTGGCCCGGGCCGACGAACTCGTGCGGCTGCACCGCCACGCGGTCGTAGCGCGGCCAGCCCGTGCTCGGTGACCCGGAGGTGCCGTCGCCCCCGAGGATGCTGGGTTTGTCTTGCCCCGGCATGGGCTCCCAGGTCCCGAGGTACGCGACCTCGCCCATGCGTCCGGAGGACCATCCGAGGGTTCCGGAGTTGTAGTACGCGACCGTGGCGACCGATCGCTCGCCCGGGCAGAGCGTGGTGTAGCCGCTCTGGCCGTACCACGCGGCGTGGAAGCCGGGCAGGCCCGACGGCACCGACGCCGGCGGCGGGATGCCCGGGCCGACGCTGTTCGAGCTGGCGCAGTCCACCGTGCCGGCGGCGCTGGCCGTCGCGACACGACCTGCCTCGACCGTTGCCGTGTAGCTCCTCCCCGCGACCGTCACGGTGTAGGTGCCCGGCGAGAGGTCGACGAACCCGAACCAGCCGGAGCCGTCCGTCGATCCACCGCGCACGAGCGCGCCCGCCGCGGTGCGCACGTCGACCGGGGAGTGCGATGCGGTCGTCGTCCCGCGGAGGAGCCCCGTCGTCGGGACCGCCTTCCACGGCATCGAGGGCACGCGCGCGGGCGCTTCGAAGACCGGCGCGCGGTCGGGGTCGTAGTGGCTCCACTCCGTGAGCGCGCGGTCGAGCTCCGCACGGCTCGCCGCGCCCGACCGCGTGAACGCCGCCGCGGCGTCGTCGGGATTGCGCCAGGAGTACCCGACCCATCCCGCGCTCGAGCGGCCGGCCGCCGCTTCCACGGAAGTGCGCACCTGGCCGACGCTTCCGGCGATGTCGTTCAGATAGAGCGCCGTGCCGATCGCGACCGCGCGGCCGTACTGCTGCTCCTTCGCGTAGTCGCTCCATTCCAGGAACATGCGCCGCTGGTCGGCCTTGCCGTCGCGTTTGTAGTTCATCGGGACGTTGAGGTCGACGATGCCCTCGCGCATCCAGCCGACCCAGTCCTGGAGCAGCTCCGCGTACGTCCGCGTGCCGAGCCAGCTGCCCGTCGTCTGCGGACCGTAGCCGTAGACGATCGTGTCGACGCTGATGCGCACGTCGGGGCGGATGGCGTAGCTCTCGACGTAGATCCGGCGGACGAGGTCGGTGACACGGTCGCGGCGCCACTGGGCCCACTGCGCATCGCCGGGGGCGGGGACGTCGCCACGCCCCGTGGCCGCCTGGAAGCGAGCGACCGCCGTCGGGTTGTAGCCCCACGAGGGCGCACCGCCGATGTTGCCGTCGGGGTAGCGGATGCGGTCGATGTTGATGCCGTCGACGTCGTAGCCCTGGACGATGCTCGTGGCCATGCGGACGACGTACTCCGCGGCGTCGGGGTGGCCGGGATCGAGGTGGTACTCCGTCTCGAGACGGTCGGCGCCGTCCGAGCGCCTCGTCAGCCAGTACGCCGCGCCGCTCGCGCTCGTGCCGTGCTGGACGAATGCGTGCGCCGGATCCTTCGGCGGTGTCGTCCCGCGCCAGATGCCGGTCGCGATGATCCACGCATGGACCTCGATGCCCTGGGCGTGCGCCTTGGTGATCAGGCTCTCGAGCGGATCGAAGGGCGCCGGCGCGATGGCGGCCTCGGTGCGCGGGAGGCTCGACCGGGAGCAGAAGCAGTCCCCGCGGCGGACGACCTGCGCGAAGATCGCGTTCATGTTCGCGGCCTTCACGTCCGCGACGAGCCGGTCGATCTGGACCTCGTCGTAGAAGCCCTCGCCGAACGCATCGACCCAGTACGCGCGAAGCTGCGGCGCGGCGGACACGGCTACCTGAGCGGGGAGCTCCGGGGCGGCAGCGGGCGCGCTGGGTGCGGCCGGAGCGATCGCCGGAGCGGCGGCGGCGGGCGCGAGCGTGCGGTCCGCAGCCTGCGCGCTCGGGATCCGAGCGAGCGAGACGAGCAGGCCGAACGCGACGACCAGGAGCGCGACCTTCCTCACACGAACGTCATCGGTCGGGCGGTGCGATCGTTGCGGCTTGGGGCCCGGATCCGCCCGATCCCGGGCTACTTAGGCTCGCCGAGCCTCCCTGCCGGCCGGCGCGTCGTGCGGGCGGCGACCCTGGCCCCGCTTCCCGCCGTACATCTCGGCGTCCGCTTCCGCCATCAGGTCACTCGCCGCTCGTCCGGGCGACCAAGTGGCCGCGCCCATGCTGATGGTCGTCCCGCTGAGCTCCGGCGCCTCGGCCAGGAGCTCCGCGAAGCGCTGCTGGATGCGCTCCGCGGTGCGGTGCGCGGACTCGTCCGTCGTGTGGTGGATCACGACCACGAACTCGTCCCCGCCGAACCTGGCGACGAGGTCGTACGCGCGGACCGCTTCCGTCGCGGCACGGGCGACGAGCCGCAGCAGCGAATCGCCGGCGACGTGACCGGCCCTGTCGTTGAGCGCCTTGAGCCCGTCCACGTCGACGACGAGCAGCGCATAGGGGTGCGCGTCCCGCTCCGCCCGGCTCGTCACCCGCAGGAGCGCCTGCTCGAGAGAGCGCCGGTTGTGCACGCCGGTCAGCGGATCCGTCAGCGCCTCGCGCTCCGTGGCCGCGAGCGCCTCGCGCAGCTCCTCCTCGCGCCGAAGGAGCCCGGTCCGGCTGCGATGCATGGCGCGGCTGATGAGGATGGCCATGCTCGCGACCGCGGCCAGCTCGAGCAGCCGCAGGAACGCGATATCGCGAGTGCTCGCAGCATCTCCCGCGGCGAGCGGAACGGCGAGCGCGGCTCCGACGATCCCGAGGACGGCAACGGCGCTCACGAATACCGTCGCTCGCGGCCGGGAGCTGAAGACGGTCGCGAAGAGGGGAAGCAGATAGAAGGGGAACCAGAGCGAGGTCACGCCGCCGGTGACGAGGATGGTGAAGAGGCCGACCAGCTGTATGAACGCTCCCGCGACCTCGTAGCTCCACTCCCCGAACGCGCGGGTCGGAAGGACGCGGTACCAGACCAGCGAGTAGGACGCGACGGCGAGGGCCGCGAGCAGGAGCGCCACGCGTGATCCGGCCGCCGCCGGAAGCAGCGCCGTCGCGACCAGGAAGGCCGCGCTCCCCAGGGTCGCGGTCTCCGCCGGCCTGAGCCAGGTACGCCAGACGCGGAGACCGCCCCGGCGCGTGGGCGCCCGCTCCATCTCACCCCGACGCGCCCGTCGAGCCACCACCCGGGGGCGCTGGCGGGAAGCCTACAGCGCCTAGGAGTCCATGCCCGGGAGCTTGCTCACGTGGCATGGCGACGACGGCGATGTACAGCGAAAGCCTTACACTGTGACCACGACCCTTTAAGGACCGGTCCTGCGAGGCCGGGAAGGGAGACCAGATGACGACGCTCCTCTCCGCCGACGACGTGCGCCGGGCCATCGCGCGGATCGCGCACGAGATAGTCGAGCGGGACCGCGATCCCTCCCGCATCGCCCTCGTGGGCATCCGCTCGCGCGGCGACGTGCTGGCCCAGCGGCTCCACGCGGCCATCCAGGCGAACGAAGGCGTGGACCTTCCGCTCGGCGCCCTCGACATCACGCTCTACCGTGACGACCTGACGCGCATCGGGCACGCCCCGGTGGTCCGGACGACGGAGATCGCCTTCAGCGTCGACGACCGGATCCTCGTCCTCGTGGACGACGTGCTCTTCACCGGCCGGACGATCCGCGCGGCGATGGACGCGCTCGTCGACTACGGCCGGCCGAGGGCCATCCGTCTGGCGGTCCTCGTCGACCGTGGACACCGCGAGCTCCCCATCCGCGCCGACCATGTCGGGAAGAACGTACCGACGCAGCTCGGCGACGATGTCCGCGTCCATCTCGTGGAGGTGGACGGGCGCGACGAGGTCGAGCTCGTCCGCGCGGCGGTGCCGGCATGATCGGTCAGGCGTGGACGCGCCGTCACGTCCTGGCGACGGACGACTGGTCGCGTGCCGAGATCGAGATGGTGCTCGAGCAGACCGACGTGATGCTCCCGGTGCTCACCGACCCGAACAGGACGGTCCGCCGCACCCCCGCGCTCCGCGGGCGGACCGTCGTCCTCTTCTTCGCGGAGGCCTCGACGCGCACCCGCGTCTCGTTCGAGCTCGCCGCGAAGGCGCTCTCGGCCGACGTGGTGAACGTGACAACGGCCGGATCGTCCGTCGAGAAGGGCGAGTCGCTCTTCGATACGGTCCGCACGCTCGAGGCGCTCGGCGGCGAGATCCTCGTCATGCGCCACGCCGCCTCCGGCGCGGCGCAGTTCGTCGCCGACCGGGTGACGAGCGCCGTCATCAACGCGGGCGACGGATGGCACGCGCACCCGACCCAGGGGCTCCTCGACGCCTTCACGCTCCGCACGCAGCTCGGCGACCTCGCCGGGAAGAGGATCGTCATCCTCGGGGACGTCCTGCACAGCCGGGTGGCGCGGTCGGACATCCACACGCTCGTGCCGCTCGGCGCGCGGATCACCCTCTCCGGGCCGCCGACGCTCGTGCCCGTGGCATGGCGCTGCGGACAGCTGCCCGAGGGCGTCGTGTACGAGCCCGACGCCGACCGCGCGCTCGCCGGCGCCGACGCCGTCATCGCGCTCCGTCTCCAGCGCGAGCGGCAGGAGTCCGGCCTGCTGCCGTCCCTACGCGAGTACGCGCGTGCGTGGGGCCTCAGCGAGGAGCGCGTCGCGCTGATGCGCCAGGGAGCGCCGGTGCTGCATCCGGGGCCGATGAACGAGGGTATCGAGATAGCGGCCTCGGTCGCTCACGGGTCCCGCTCGCTCATCGAGCGCCAGGTGACCAATGGGGTCGCGGTGCGCATGGCCGTCCTCTGGCTCCTCGCGTCGAGCCCGGTGACGGCATGATCCTCCAGGGCATCACGCGTTTCGACGCGCAGGGCCGCACCACGACCGAGGACGTGCGGGTCGGCGGCGGCGCCGGGCCGATCGACGCGCGCGGCCTCCTGCTGCTGCCGGGTCTCGTCGATCTCCACGCGCACCTCCGCGAGCCGGGCTTCGAGGACGCCGAGACCGTCGCCACCGGCGCGCTGGCGGCGCTCCGCGGCGGCTTCACGACCGTGTGCGCGATGGCGAACACCGAGCCGGCGATCGACTCGCCCGGGCTCGTGGCGGAGCTGATCGCGCGCGCCGATCGGGCGCGCGGCGCGAGGGTGCTTCCGGTGGCGGCCATCACCCGCGGACGGAAGGGCAAGGAGCTCGCCGACCTCGTCGAGCTCGCGGCCGCCGGCGCGGTGGCCTTCAGCGACGACGGTGACCCGGTGGACGACGCGCGGCTCTTCCGCAGCGCGCTCGAATACGCGCGCGCCGCGGACCGCCCGGTCTTCGAGCACGCTCAGGACCGGGCGCTCTCAGCGCGCGGGGTCATGCACGAGGGCGCGGCGAGCGCCGCCCTCGGCCTTCCGGGGATCCCCGCCGCCGCGGAGGAGGCCGCGGTCGCGCGCGACATCGCCCTCGCCCGCCTCACCGGCGCGCGCCTGCACCTGCAGCACGTCTCTACCGCCGCCTCGCTCGAACATGTCCGTGCGGCGAAGGCCGACGGGCTCGCCGTGACCTGCGAGGTCACGCCGCACCACCTGGCCCTCACCGACGACTGGGTCGCGGGCTCGCGGCGCTTCGTCTGGGAGCCTATGAGGGGGGCGAGCCCCCCTCAGACCCCCCGCGGAGCTCCGTACGACACCAATACGAAGGTGAACCCGCCCCTGCGCGGCGAGGCCGCTATGAGGGGGGCGAGCCCCCCTCAGACCCCCCGCGGAGCTCCGTACGACACCAATACGAAGGTGAACCCGCCCCTGCGCGGCGAGGCCG
>Ga0155957_1131_pt1 | contig 11554 bp, 8 predicted proteins | sample RifCSPlowO2_02_FD_107611 | JGI IMG/M metagenome (GOLD analysis project Ga0155957, IMG submission 107611) | Chloroflexi bacterium RIFCSPLOWO2_02_FULL_71_16 | reverse complement strand
GAGAGGGTTGAGCCGGCGGAGCGCGGTCACCCTCCGCTCACGCCGCGGCGCGCCGGGCGAGCTGCCCGGCGCGCCGGGCGTCCTCCGCCCGCGCGGCGTGCAGGCCGTACCAGACGCGGTCGTGCATCTCGACGAGGTCGCGCAGGGCATCGGCATGCGGGATCGCGCCGGCGCGCGCGAGCAGCTCCCGGTCCGTGAGCGAGGGGTCGTAGCGGATCGACTCGCGCGCGGCGAGCGCCGCGATCGCGTAGAGGTACATCGCGTGGATGGCGTCGCGTACCCTGCCCGCCCGCAGCGCCTCGTCCGCCTCGCGCAGGCGCGCGGCCGGATCGGGCCCGCGCTGGGAACGGAGCTCCGGCAGGACGACCTCGCGCCGGAAGCGCTCGCGGACGTCCCGCCCGAGGATCCCGAGGACGACGAGGAGCACGGCGATGCCGAGGCCCCCCAGCACGGGCAGGATCGCGCGCTGATCGGGCGGCGCGCCCTGCAGGCCGGCGAGGAAGCGCTCGAGCCACGCCGAGATGAGGGCCGCGAAGGTCATCTCCGCGTCGCTCGCGCGGTGCTCCCCGACGCGCTGGCGCAGCTGGGCGACGGCCCCCGCGGGATCGATCGCCGGCGAGCGGCCGGCGAGCTCGAGGAGCGCCCGGACATCCGCGAGCGCGGCCTGCAGGGACGGGCCGCTCGGAGCGATCCGCGAGGCCACGGCCCGGTCGTCGATGACGACCTCGGATCCGTCCGCCAGGCGCACCGCGGTCGTGGCGCGGAGGAGCGCACGCGCCTGCTCGACCAGCGCCCCGCGCGCGGCGGGCTCGGCCGCGAGCGCCTGCCCCACCAGCGCGGCGGCGGCCCCGAGCCGGTCGCGGTATGTGGCGAGGTCGACGGTGTCGGCCATGGCAGGCGTCGCCATGACGCCAAAGAGGAGGACGCTCAGAAGCGCCTGTCGCAAGGTGCGTACTGCTAAAGGGCGCGCGGCAGTGCCGCCGCGGCCAGCTCGAGGTCGAAGGCCTCCTTGCGCACCCGCAGGTCGTAATAGAGGACCGCGAAGGTCCCCCAGTACACGGGTGCCCAGGCGATCGTCGTGAGCAGGTTCGTGCCCTGCTGCAGCGCGAGCTGTACGCCGCCCTCGGCCGCGATCGAGGCCACGAGCAGCAGGGAGATGAGCCCCGACAGAACGGCCTGGAGGATGAAGAGGAGGATCATGATCCCGAGGATCCGCCAGCGGTGACCGGCGGCGAGCCACCAGGAGCGCCTCAGGGAGGCGACCGGCCCGAGCCCTTCGAGCGTGGCGACCGCCGGCGAGACCATCCACGACGCCGCCAGGTAGAAGGTCGCGACGAGCCCGCCGAGCGTGCCGGCCAGGAAGATCCACCACTGGTTCACGACGGCCATGAGCACGGCGAGCAGGATCCACAGCGCGCAGATGGCGAGGAACGCGAGGGCGCCCATCACGAAGAGGCGGCCTGCCGCCGCCAGGCCCACGCGCAGGGCGCTGCCGACGCTGGCGTCCCGGCCCAGGTAGCGCGAGGCCGCCGCGTCCACGAGCGCCGCGCTCTGGATGAGGCTCGTGACGAGCGCGGCCGCGGCCACCAGAAGGCCGAAGCCGATGAGCGTGCCGATCGCGGGCGCGATCCGCGCCAGCGTGGGCTCCACGTCACCTCCGAGCAGCGGCGCCAGCGTCCGGAACGCGTCGGAGAAGCCGAGCGCGAGGGCGCCGACGAGCAGCACGAGCAGCAGGTACGGGATGGCGGAGACCGCGAGGAACAGGAGCGGCCGCGAGCGGTAGATGGCGAAGACCCGGTCGACGATGTCGCCGACGCCGAGCGGCCGGAGCGCGACGCCTTCCTGCACCGGCGCCATGCTAGGTGGCAAGGCCGCCCTTTCATCCACGCGGGGGGCCGCGACCCCCCGCCGGAACCCCCTGAGCTAAGGCGCTTCGGTCGTGACCGGAACGGGCGCGAGGCCACCCGCGTGCGCCTCGCCGAGAGCCAGGCGGCGGTAGAGGCGCGCGAGGGGTCGGGGCGCCCACCAGTTCACGCGCCCGAGGAGCCGCATCGTGGCCGGCACGACCAGCGCGCGGACCAGCGTGGCGTCGATGGCGACCGCCAGCGCCATGCCGATGCCGAGTGCCTTGATGATCAGGACCTCGGCGAGCCCGAAGGCGCCGAACACGCCCACCATGATCGCGGCGGCACCGGTGATGAGGCGGCCGCTGCGCTCGAGCCCCTCGGCGACCGCGCGCGTGTTGTCGCCGGTGCGCACGTACTCCTCCTGGATGCGGCTGAGGAGCAGGACCTCGTAGTCCATCGACAGCCCGAACACGGTGCAGAAGAGGATCACCGGGAGCGTCGGATCGAGCGGTCCCGGCGTGAAGGCGAGCTGCTCGGAGAGGTGGCCCTCCTGGAAGAGCCAGACGAGCGCGCCGAACGACGTCGCGATCGAGAGCAGGTTCATGACGACGGCCTTGAGCGGCAGGACGACCGATCCGAGCAGGAGGAACAGGACGACGTAGGTCGCGACCATCACCCACGTGATCGCGTACGGGGTGCGGCTGAGGATGAATTCGACGACGTCGATGTCGAAGGCGGTCAGGCCGGTGACGAGGGCCTCGGATCCGCTGGGCGGCGGGAGATCGCGGATGGTGCGGACGAGCGCCTTGGCCTCTTCGCTCGACTTCGTCTCCGTCGTGAGGACGCTGTAGAGCACGATCCGCTCGCCGACGGACCGACGAAGGCCGCTCTCGAGCTGTCCTCGGACGGCCGGCGGCAGCGACGCCATGAACGCCGGCGTGTAGAGCTGCTGGTACTCGGCCGCGGTCAGGTCACGCGGAGCGGCCGGCGGCGCGCCGGGCGGCGAGGGCAAGAGGCGCGAGTCCAGGCCGAAGGGGCTCTCGACAGCCAGCACGTCCGGTAGCCGGGCCATCCGCTCGTGGAAGGCCACCAGGCCCGGGATACGTTCGGATGCGAGCGGATCGCCGTCCGGGTACTGGACGACGACCGTGACCTGGTTCTTGTCGTACTCGGCGAATTCCGACACGAGGATGTCGTAGCCGCGGCGCGACTCCGCGTGCTTCGGGAGCATCGTCACGTCCCCGTTCGCCATCTGGAGGCGCAGGAACGGCGACGCGGTGATGACGATGGCCACGAGCACCGGGACCAGCACCAGGACCGGCCGCTCCATCACCCACACCGAGAGCCCATGCCAGAGTCCGCGACCTTCGCCCGCACTGGGCAGCGGCACGCGCCAGGTGTTGACGCGGCGGCCGAGGACCGAGAGCAGCGCCGGCAGGAAGGTGAGCCCGTAGAAGACCGCGAACGCCACGACGATCGCGCCGGCCTGACCCATCGAGGCCAGGAAGGTGCCCTGGTAGAAGAGCATCCCCGAGAGGCCGATCGCGACCGTGATCCCCGAGAAGGTGATGGCCCGGCCGGCCGTGGACATCGCGCGCGCGATCGCGTCCTCGACCGTCGTGCCCTTCTTGCGCAGCTCCTCGCGGAAGCGGTTCACGACGAAGAGCGAGTAGTCGATGGCGACCCCGAGGCCGATGAGCGTCACCACGTTCAGGGCGTACTGCGAGACCTCGGTGATCTCACTGAGCAGGAACGTTCCGGCGACCCCGCCGACGACCGCGAGCACGCCGATCCCGAGCGGTATGAGCGCGGCCACGACGGTCGCGAAGACCAGGACCAACAGGACGAGGGCCAGCGGGAGCGACACGAGCTCGGCGCGCAGGAGGTCGCTCTCGAGGATGAGGTTGAAGTCGCGGGTGATCGCGATGTTCCCGGTGCCGATCACGTCGAGCTCGCTCGTCTCGACGGTCCGGAAGAGCTCCTCGTAGTAGTCCTGCGCGACGTTGATGTCGTCCTTGACCGCGACGACCACCAGCGCCCGCTTCCCGTCGGTCGACATGAGGCGCGGCGAGGGCGGCGTGGAGTCGTAGGGCGTGGTCACGGCGCGCACGCGCTCGTCCTCGCGGATCTGCGCTATCGCCTTGTCGACCTCGGCCCGGAAGGCGGGATCGGTGACCCGCAGCGTGTCGCTCGAGAAGAGGAGCGAGAAGCTGGAGCCGCTCGCGGCGGGTAGCTGATCGCGCATGATCGCGAGGGCCCGGCCGGATTCGGACGTCTGGATGATCCCGCCGCCCACGAGCTTGCCGCCCTGTGCCGCGACCGAGCCGGTCGCGACGAGCAGCACGAACGAGAGCACGAGCACCGGCCAGCGGAAGCGGTGGACGAGCCGACCCCAGGCCGCGAACATTCGGATCCCCTGCCTTCTAGTCCTCGTGTACAGCGAGGCGTGACCGTCAGGGCCTAGCGTATCGGCGCGCTGGACGCTCGCTCCCTCATGGGATGATGGGTGTCACGGGGTGTAGCTCAGCCTGGTAGAGCACCGGTTTTGGGTACCGGCGGCCGAGAGTTCGAATCTCTCCGCCCCGACAGCTCGCCAAGACGGGCGCGATCCGGTGCCGACCGTGACACGGAGCTGACACGAGCGCCAGCCATGCTTCGCCGCGATGGCGCTCCAGGCCGGGGCGACCCTCGGCCGGTACCAGATCGTCGCGCCCCTCGGACAGGGCGGCATGGCCTCGGTGTACAAGGCCTACCTGCCCTCGCTCGAGCGCACGGTCGCGCTCAAGGTCATGCGCGCCGGCTTCGCCGAGGATCCCGACTTCCTCGAGCGCTTCCGCCGTGAGGCCAAGTCCATCGCGCGCTTCAGCCACCCCAACATCGTCCAGGTCTTCGACTTCGACGACGTGGACGGCCGCTACTTCATGGCGATGGAGTACCTCGAGGGTGGGACCCTCAGGGACCGGCTCGTCGAGCTCGCCAAGGACGGGCAGCGGCTCCCTGCGCGCGAGGTGACGCGGATCGTCTCCGAGGTCGCGGACGCCCTCTCGTACGCGCACTCGTTCGGGATCATCCACCGCGACGTGAAGCCGTCGAACGTCATGCTCACGCGCGACGGCCGTTCCGTCGTCACGGACTTCGGCATCGCCAAGGTGCTGAGCGCGACGCAGCAGACCCAAGCCGGCGTCGGCATGGGCACGCCGGAGTACATGAGCCCGGAGCAGGGCCAGGGGATCACGATCGACCACCGCGCCGACATCTACTCGCTCGGCATCATGGCGTTCGAGATGCTCGCGGGGCGCGTGCCGTACATCGCGGACACGCCGATGGCGATCGTGCTCGCCCACATCCGCGATCAGATCCCCGCCCCGTCCACGGTCAACGGCGAGATCGGCCCCGTGGCGGACCGCGTCCTCATGCGCGCTCTGGCGAAGCAGCCCGAGGAGCGCTACGGCTCCGCGACGGAGCTGGCGCAGGCGCTGTCACGGGCGATCGCCGAGGACGAGCGCGGCGGGACGATGCCCACGATGGTCGTCCCGGGCGCGCGCGGGACGACAGCGCCCACCGCCGCCGCGAGCCCGGCGGTCGCGGCTCCCGCCGCCGCGGCGCCCGCGGCCGGTCCCGGCGGCCTCGCGGCGCGCCTCGTGACCGGCCGGCGCGTGGCCATCCTCGGGATCGTCGTGGTGCTCATGGCCGTGTACGGCCTCTTCGCGAAGTCGCTCAACGCGTGCCCGCCCGCGGGCCCGTGGCCGCTGCCTCCAGGGTGCTAGCGGCCTAGGGCGTCGCCGATGCCGCGGCTACTCCGTCGAGATGGTCTGGTCAACGACCTCGCCTGCCGGCTTGATCACGCGGAACGCATCCGGCGCATCCAGTAGCGCGATGGTCTCGGCGGCCGCCGCGTCCTGACCGCTTCGCGAGAGCGCCAGCGCATACGCCACTAAGAGCTCGCGAAGCGCTTCGCGATCGGCCTCCCCGGGCGGCCGCATCGCGACCTTGGCGCCCTTCGCGATGCGGTCGCGGAGCCCCGCCTCGTCGAGGCCGCGCTCCGGATCGTGCCGGACGAACACGGCGCCGCCGGACATGCCCGAGCAGATCCAGCGACCAGGGTCGCCCAGGATCGCCGCGCGCCCGCCGGTCATGTACTCGAAGGCGAAGCCCTTCACGTCGCCGCCGATCACCACGTCCGCGCCCGACAGCCGGATGCCGGCGCGCGCGTCCGCGCCGCCCTGCACCAGGAAGCGGCCGCGCTGGGCGCCGTACGCGAAGCACTTCCCCACCGAGCCATCGACGTACGCACCGTCCGCGTTCGGTGCCTTCATCACCGTGAGCGTCCCGCCGAGCGCGGTCTTCGCCGCCCCGTCCTGCGCTCCGCCGCCGATCGTGAGCGACATGCCCTCCGCCGAGTAGGCCGCCGCCCCATTTCCCGCGACGGACCTCTCGAACGTCATCGCCCGCTGGATCGCCTCACCGCCGAAGATCCGTGCCCGCGCGATCTCGCCCGAGTCGCCGGTCCCAACGAACCGGTCCACCGCGGAGAGCGCGTGCTGAGGCGCGGGTAGGTACGACAAGGAAGGAGACGATGTCGGCGAGGCCGCGGATGACGCGGCGGCCCGTACTTCGGCCCTGGCGCCGACCGCAACGGGCGTCCTCTGCGGGACGCCCACCGGCTCGAGCAGCTCGCCGAGATCGACCCGGTCCAGCCCGCGCGCCTGGACGAGCAGATCCCGGCGGCCAACGAGATCGGCGGTACGCTCGACCCCGAGCCGCGCCGCGATCAGGGCGAGCTCCTCGCGCATCGCACCGAAGGCCCGCCGCAGGTTCGCGACCGCGCGCTCGAGCTCCTGCGGCTCGAAGCGCTTGAGTCCGCGCTCGGTCGCCTCGACGGCGCTCTCGATCTGCGTGGCGATGCCGACGTGGCAGGTGTCGAGCTGGCAGCCGCGGCAGATCGTGCAGCCGATGGCCACCATCGCGAACGTCCCGAAGCCGCAGCGGTCGGCCCCCAGGCACATGAGCTTCGCGACATCGGCCGCGCTCTTGAGGCCAGCGTCGCACCAGATCTCGACCCGTTCGCGCAGGCCCGACTCGGCCAGGGCGCGGTGCGCCTCGGCCACCCCGATCTCCACCGGCAGGCCCGCGCGCCGGAGCGCATGCATCCGGGCCGCGCCCGTCCCGCCGTCGTATCCGGAGAGGGTCACGATATCGGCGCCGGACTTCGCGATGCCGACCGCGATGATCCCGACGTCCGGCGTCACCGGGATCTTCACCGCGACCTTCGCGCGCGGGTTCACCGTCTTCAGCTCGTGGACCACCTGTGCGAGGTCCTCGATCGAGTAGATGTCGTGGTTGTTGGAGGGCGAGATGAGGTCCACCCCCGGCCGGGCGTTGCGCGCGAGGGCCACCTTGGCCGAGACCTTGCGCGCCGGCAGGTGGCCGCCCTCGCCCGGCTTCGCGCCCTGGCCGATCTTGATCTCGAGGTAGTCGCTCGAGTTCGCCAGCAGCGCGGAGACCCCGAAGCGGCCAGACGCGATCTGCTGCCCGCGGTTGCGGGGGTACTTGCCGAGCAGATCCGGCAGCTCTCCGCCCTCGCCGTTGACGCAGATCATGTTCAGGCGGAACGCGGCCTCCGCGTACGCCCGGTAGGCGGTCTCGCCCTGCGACCCGAACGACATCGACGAGATATAGAAGGGCATGTCGTGCTCGCCGGCGTGCGTGCTCGCGCCCTCGCCCGCGTCGTCAGCGAGCCGCAGGTCCAGCAGATGTCGCAGCGACACGGGATGTGTGCGCTCGAGCTCGCCGAGCTTCTCCGCGTACGCCGCGTACGGCGCCTCGCCGTTCGCCATCGCGAGGGCGGCCTTCCACACGCGCGGGTAGATGCGGAAGGCCGGCTCGAGCCGAGCCGGCGTGCGCTCGCGGAGCATCGCCGCGCGGGTGAGGCCCTCCTCGGCGATGCGGTCCCAGCCGAGCCCGGCGATGCCGGTGGCGCAGAAGGAGCGGATCCCGAGCAGGCTGGCGATCTCCGGCGCGACGCCGACCGCCGACACGAGCCGCCCGTAGCCGCGGAGCTCGTGGATGCCCAGCGTCGAGATGACCTTCTCGATGCCCTTGCGCAGCGCGTCGATGAGGCGCGGTAGCGCGTCCGGGTCGTCCATGGACAGCGCGTGCTCGAGGAGCAGGTATGGGTGCACCGCGTCGGCGCCGGCGCCGAGCGCGACCACGATGTCGTGCAGGTTCCGCAGGCTGCCCGCCGACACCACCACCGCGCAGTCGCGCCGCAGCGACCCGGACGGGGACGGCTGCTCCACCAGGGCCCGATGCACCGCCGCGGTCACGAGGATCGGGTCGAGCCACGCGCGCCCCTCGGCGATCACGCCCAGGTCCTGGACGATGACCAGCCGGCCGCCACGGCGGACGCCGCGGCAGGCGGCCGCGGCGATGCGCGCGAGAGCGTCGCGCGGGTGCTCCTCCCACTCGCGGTCCGCTTCGAGGATGACCGGCCCGCGCGGGTAGTGCGCGCCGAACGCGGCCACCACGTCTTCGAGGATCCACGTACCGAGCGCCCGCGCGGAGCCGCGGTGGTCGGCGCCGCGCAGCCCCGTCTCCGGCGCGTGCCCTCCGAGGAGGATGGGCTGGCGCAGCTCGATCCAGGGGCGGACCGGGCCGCGGCCGCGGAGCGAGGGCCGCGGGCCGAGCACGACGCGGGTCGAGAAGTGCTCGATCTCGCGCTCGCGGTCGATCGCGGGATTCGTGACCACGGCGACGGTCTCGTGGAGGTGGTCCGCCAGCGTGCGGGGCCGGTCGGAGAGCGCGGCCAGCGGGCCGTCGTATCCGAGCGAGCCGATGGGCTCGTTCCCCGTCTCCGCCATCGCCCTGGCCATCTTCACGTCGTCGGGCTCCCATCCGAGCGCGGCGAACTGCGCCTCGCGCCGCTGCGTGACGTCCTCGAGCTCGTCGGGGGGCGTGCCCACGGCCCAGCGGGCGATCCCGCGGCCCCGGCGTCCCGTGTCCGGGGGTGGCTCGGCGGGGCCACCGGTCTCGAGATGCGCGCGAAGGCCTTCGACCGTCGCGCCACTTGCCAGCCGCGCGTCGAGGAACGCACGGCGCACCTCGCGGTCATCCAACAGGCGCCAGCCATCCGGGCCGCGCCGCAGCGCCGAGCGCTCGCCCGGACCGAGCGGCCGCGGATCGTGGAGGAAGCGCCCAAGCGGGACGAAGCCGCGCTCGCTGGCGAAGACGTGCTCGTTCGCCGTCTCGACGTGCCAGAGCGGACGCAGCCCGAGCGCGTCGACGGTGAACACGCAGGTATCCCCCATCCGCGCGAGGATCGCGGCCGGACCCTGCGCGAACGGCCCGAACGCGGCGCGCGCGTGCATGTACGCGTCCTGCGCCGCGGGCTCCATCCGCTTCACCTCGTTCACGATCGGCGGGAACAGGACCTCGACCGCCTCGATGAGCGAGAGCCCGAGGCGGTTCGCCATGCCTCGGACGATCGCGTCCACGTCCTGCGAGTCGCTGCCGCCGCGCGACAGCGGGATCCGGAGCATGCGGGCCTCGCTGCGCAAGCGCTCGATCGTGTTGATCTCGCCGTTGTGCGCGATCGAGGCGAAAGGCTGCACCCGGTCGAAGCTGGTCGCCGTGTTCGTCGCGTAGCGGTTGTGGCCGAACGCGAGCGCGGTCGCGAACCGCGGGTCCGCGAGGTCCTCGTACGCGCGCGCAAGCTGCGTCGCGGCCCCGCGGAGCTTGTACACGGCGCTACGCCGCGAGAGGCTCACCACGGTCGCGAGCGTCGTCCGCTCGATGTCGCACCAGACCGCGTGGAGCACGCGCGCTCCAGCGCGTCTCGCGCCCGGGACCCGGAGGCCGAGCTGCCAGAAGCGGGGCGCGCCCGCGCGGCCGCGCGGTCCGAGCACCGACGGATCGAGGCCGCCGTGCCGTTCCGCGAGCACGCGCACGCCGTGCCGCGCCAGGATCCGCCGGATCGACTGCTCCTCGAGCTCGTCGTCCCCCGGAGGCACGAAGAAGTGCCCGACCGCGAAGTGCCCGTCGTGCGCGGTCGGGCCGACGTGATCGGTCCAGATCTGGCGCGGGACGTCGGTCAGGAGGCCGGCGCCGTCACCCTCGCCATCCACCGTGCCGGAGCGGTGATGCAGCGAGATCAGCCCGTGCAGCGCGAGATCGAGGAGGTCGCGCGTCGGCCGCCCATCCTTGCGGGCCACGGCGACGAGCGCGCAGGCGTCGTGCTCCTCGACCACCGATGCCTCCTCTATGAACGCGAAAGCCTCCCGTCTTCGCCCGGGAGGCTCTGTCTTGATCGCGCTTCGTGAAGGCGACCGCGACCTAGCCCCGCACCTCCGATGCGGTCGCTGCGGTGGCGGTCTCGATCGCGATCACGGATCGCACGCTACGAGAAGATACGGTCGCGGTCCAGTGGCGGAATGTGTTGCGGAATGGTGCTGAGCGAAAAGACGCGGGGTCAGACGGCCGCGGGCGACATCACTTCGACAGGATCGCCCACGCGCGCGACCCGCTCCGCCGCGACCACCGTGCAGACGACGCCCCGGCGTCCCACCAGCATCTGGCGGAACTCCTCCACGTCCGGCACGTCGAGCATGCCGCCGATGTGAGTGCACGGCTCGCACGGGCCGTTGACGCGGAGGGTGATGCCGCCGAGGCGCAGCTGCGCGCCAGTGGGGAGACGGTCGAGCTCGCGGACGCCTTCGACGGTGACCTGCTCGCGCAGGTCGCCCGGCTGGAGGCCGAGGTCGTCGAGCGTCGAGCGGTCCACGACGACGACCGCGCGGGTCGTCCTCGCGACGTGCGAGTCCCCCTCCAGCCCGCCGCCGACGCGGCCGATGACGGCGTCGACGCGGCTGAGCGGCTCGCAGCGCTCGCGGTGGAGCTGCAGGGAGACGACGCGCGGCGTCACCGCGAGAGTCTCGCACAGGCGGGCACGCTAGCGTGGCCGATGTCGAAGGTCCGGCCTCGCGTTCGTCATAGGGGTGAGAACGGCGATCGGCCGAAGGGAGGCGAGACATGAAGTACATGCTGATGTTCGTGGGCACCGAGGCGGACTGGGAGCGCTTCAGCCCGGAGGACAAGAAGAAGGCGTACGACGAGATCATGAAGTGGTGGGGTGAGCACAGCGCCGCGGGACGCATCGTCGGCGGCGAGGAGCTGAAGCCCACCAGTACCGCGACGACCGTCCGCCGGGGCGCGGACGGGAAGATCACCGTCACCGACGGGCCGTTCATCGAGACGAAGGAGACGCTCGGGGGCTACGCGATCATCGAGGTGCCCGACCTCGACGCGGCGATCGAGCTTGCGAAGGGCTGGCCACCGCTCCAAACGGTCGAGATCCGGCCGCTCGTCGAGAGCCGCGGCTGACCGAAACCGCCGCGGCGATCGAGGCCGCCTTCCGGAACGAGGCCGGCAAGGTCACGGCACGGCTGACGAGGCTCCTCGGCGACTTCGACCTCGCCGAGGAGCTGGTGCAGGACGCGATCGTCTCGGCGCTCGAACACTGGCCCAGTGAAGGCATCCCGGAGGTGCCGGCGGCCTGGCTGCTCACGGTCGCGCGCCGCAAGGGCATTGACCGCCTGCGACGCGAGACGCGCTACCGGCAGAAGCTCGCGGTACTGGAGGAGGAGGCGGCGCGCGCTGTCGTGGATCCGGCGGCGCCAAGGAGCGAAGGAATGGCATCTGTCCAGGCCGAC
>Ga0155957_1020_pt6 | contig 11740 bp, 13 predicted proteins | sample RifCSPlowO2_02_FD_107611 | JGI IMG/M metagenome (GOLD analysis project Ga0155957, IMG submission 107611) | Chloroflexi bacterium RIFCSPLOWO2_02_FULL_71_16 | reverse complement strand
AGCTCGACCTGTTCGAGCCGGAGGACCTCGAGGAGGTGATCGGCCGGTCGGCTCGGATCCTCTCGGTCCAGATCGCCGCCGAGGCGGCGCACGAGATCGCCGGTCGCTCTCGGGGGACGCCGCGCATCGCCAACCGGCTGCTGAAGCGGGTCCGGGACCACGCCCAGGTGCTGCACGACGGCCGGGTCACGATCTCCGTAGCGCGTGAGGCGCTCCAGGCCCTCGACATCGACGCGGCCGGGCTCGACGAGGTCGACCGCAAGCTGCTCCGGGCGATCGTCGAGAAGTTCTCAGGCGGGCCGGTGGGCCTCGAGACCCTCGCCGCCGCCCTCAGCGAGGACGCCGAGACCATCGAGGACGTGTACGAGCCCTACCTGATGCAGAAGGGCTACCTCCAGCGGACGCCGCGCGGGCGGGTGGCGACCGAGGGCGCCTACCGGCATCTCGGCGCGACCCCGCCGGGCGGCCGCCCCCTGTGGGAGGCCTGACCGCCCAGCCAAGCTTGCGGTCGTGCTTCACTTCCCCGTGTGGGAGGGTCGGGTCTGCTTCGCGTCTCGGGCGCGGTGATCGGTGCGAGCCTGGGGCTGGTCCTTGCCACTCCGGTCGCGATAGGCGCCGCTCAGCTCGGATGGGACGCGCGGTGGTCACTCTCGGGAGGCCTCGCCATCGGAGCGGTCCTCGGTGGGCTGGCGACGGATCTCCTGCGAACGACCGGCAACATGTCGCCGCGAACCGCGTTACAACGGGCGGCGCTGATAGGATCGGGCGCTCGACGGGAGGCTGAAGGAACGAAGATGTTGAAACGAGCCTTCGGCGGAACACCAAAGCGAGAACGTGCCGACGCGGCGGAGCCGCGACCGTGGACGGTCGCCGAGGCCGCTGAGGCAACGGAAGGGGAGCATGTGGACAAGCAGCGGGAGCGTGACTGGAACCCGGCGGCGCCGGGCGCGGCGAGCGAGCTGAACGCCCTTCTCGGTCGGGGGTCGGAGTTCGACGGAAAGCTCGCGTTCGAGGGGACGGTCCGCATCGACGGCACGTTCACCGGCGAGATCACCACGAGCGACACCCTCATCGTGGGCGAGGGCGCCCGGGTAGCGGCTGAGATCAGCTGCGGCTCGATCGTGGTCCACGGTGAGGTCGCCGGGAACGTGAAGGCCACTCAGTCGGTCGAGCTGCACAAGCCCGCCCGCCTGAAGGGCGACGTGACGACCCCGTCCCTGATGGTCGAGAAGGGCGTCATCTTCGAGGGCAGGGCCCAGATGGATCAGGCCGCCTCGAGCAAGATCGTCCCGATCGCCGCTTCGCAGGGAGCCGACTAAGCTCCTCTTTCGATCGCCCAGACGCGCAGCGTGCCCCACGCGCTTCCGGCATATGGCGCCGGTCGCGCGTGGGGCACTTTCGTCCCGCGGAGCGGGTCGGATCGCGGCGTACCATGGATGCATGAGCGAAGAGCAGAAGGACCAGCCGGTCGCCGCCGCGGACCCCGCGGACCGCGTGAAGGCCGAGGCGGAGAAGCAGGAGAAGATCCTGAACGCGCTGCAGGCCGTGCTCGACCCCGAGATCGGCCTATCGGTCATCGACCTCGACCTGATCCGCGAGGTCCGTTTCGACGACCCGGAGGAGGCCGAGGTGCGCATGGTGCTCACGACGCCGTTCTGCCCCTACGGGCCGATGCTCATAAACCAGATCCAGTCCGCGGCCGAGCAGGCGGCGGAGACGCCCGTAAAGGTCACCGTGCTCCCCGACAAGTGGGAGCCGCCGCCCTGGCTGCGCTAGCGGCCTAGCCCCGGCGAGCCGGCTTCGCGGCGGTGGGCTTTCGCTCGACCGCCCTGGCCAGCAGGAACAGCACATCCGACAGGCGGTTCAGCCACGGGAGGACGTGCTCGCCGCCGACCACCTTCCGGTCCACGAGCGCGGCCACCCGGCGCTCCGCGCGGCGCGCCACGGTCCGGGCGAGGTCCAGGCTGGCCGAGGCGGCGTCCTCCCCGGGTATGACGAAGCGGCCCTCGGCGGCGGCGCGCTCGCGCAGCCGCTCGACCAGCGCGTCCAGCTCCGCCACGGCGGCCCCGTCGATGCGCATCCGGAGACGCCGAAGGTCCGCCTTGGGCGTCGCGACCTCCGCCATCGCGAGGTAGAGGCCGCGCTGTAGCTCGAGCACGACGGCCCTGTCGCGACCGCGGAGCGCGGCGCGCGCGAGCCCGAGCGCGGCCTGCGCCTCGTCCAGGTCACCGAGGGCTTCGATCCGCGGGTCGGTCTTGCGGACGCGCTCCTTGCCGAAGAGGGAGGTCTCGCCCCGGTCGCCCGTGCGGGTCGTCACGCGAGCGGCACGGGGCATCCACGGCATCATATGAGCGGACATATGCTCGATAGCGCGGAGAGGACCAGCACGTTGCCGGGATGGCGAAGGGAGTAAGACGTGCCAGCTGGCAGAGGCGGGATCAAGGACAAGAAGCAGAAGAAGAAGTCCAAGGAACAGATCGAGCGGGAGATGAAGCGTCAGTCCGGCTCGACCGCTCCGGTCGAGTCCATGCAGTTCGAGGTCATCAAGCCGAAGCGCAAGGAGCGCGACCAGTTCTGAGATCGCTCTGGCACCGCGACGCCGAAAGCTTCCTCGAGCAAGGCGGCGCCGATGAGCGCGCGATGAGACGAAATGAGGAAGTGACGGCATGGCCATGACGACCACTGGGCGCTCGAAGGCGATCGACCAGGCGATCCTGCAGATCGAGAAGCAGTTCGGGAAGGGCTCGATCATGAAGCTCGGCGACAGCGCCGAGCGGGTCGAGGTCATCCCGAGCGGGTCGCTGGCGCTCGATCTGGCCCTAGGGGTCGGCGGCTTCCCCCGCGGCCGGGTCGTCGAGATCTACGGCCCGGAGGCCTCCGGGAAGACGACGCTGGCCCTCCACGCGGCCGCCAGCGTCCAGAAGGCGGGCGGGACCGCCGCGTTCATCGACGCCGAGCACGCGCTCGACGCGGCCTGGGCGCGGACCTGCGGCGTGAACACCGACGAGCTGCTGGTCTCGCAGCCGGACAACGGTGAGCAGGCGCTCGAGATCGTCGACACGCTCGTCCGCTCCGGCGCGGTCGACCTCGTGATCATCGACTCCGTCGCGGCGCTCGTGCCGAAGGCCGAGATCGAGGGCGAGATGGGCGATGCGCACGTCGGCATGCAGGCGCGCCTCATGAGCCAGGCGCTCCGCAAGATCACCGGCACCGTCTCGAAGACGAAGACGACCGTGATCTTCATCAACCAGCTGCGCGAGAAGATCGGTGTGATGTTCGGTTCACCCGAAACTACTTCTGGTGGCAGGGCGTTGAAGTTCTACGCGTCGATGCGTCTCGACGTCCGGCCCATCGAGCCGATCAAGTCCGGCACTGACGTGATCGGGCGCCGGGTCAAGGTGAAGGTGGTCAAGAACAAGGTCGCGCCACCGTTCAAGATCGCCGAGCTCGAGATCCTCGCCACCGAGGGCATCTCGCGCGAGGGCGGCCTCATCGACATGGGCCTCGTCACGAACGTCCTCTCGAAGTACGGCGCGTGGTTCAACTACGGCGAGACGCGCCTGGGCCAGGGCCGCGAGAACTCGAAGCAGTTCCTCCGGGACCATCCCGACGTCGCCGCCGAGGTCGAGGCGAAGGTCCGCGAGCTCTCGTCCGCGGTGCCGGCGGCCGTACCGGCGGCCGTGCCGGCGGCCGGCGCGGGGAGTAGCGGCAGGGCCGCAGCGCTTGTGACGCTCGTCCTCTACCACCGGATCGCGGACGCGGAGTGCGCCGCGGTCCGGCGGATCATCGTCGAGCGCGGGCTCAAGCCGAGGATCGACTTCCAGAACGTGCTGACGGACGCGGCCGAGGCGTTCGCCGCTCACGGCGGCGAGCGCGTGCCCGCGCTCTGGGACGGGGAGTCGCTCCACCAGGGACGGGCGGCGGTGCTGGACGCTCTCGACGGGATCCGCTGACCGTGCCACTTTCGTGCGGGGTCTGGATACGGTGCGCTACTTCCTGACGGGGGCGAGCGGCTTCCTGGGCGGCGTCCTCGCGCGCCGGCTGCGGGAGGACGGCCACGACGTGGTCGCGCTCGTGCGCCGTCCGGAGTCAGCCTCCCGGCTGGCCGCACTGGGGATCGAGCTGCGCGCGGGCGACATCACCGATCCGGAGAGCGTGAAAGCCGCCATGCGCGGCGCGGACGGTGTATTCCACGCGGCAGCCTGGTACAAGGTCGGGCAGTCCGCCATGACGACCGGTCCCGGCGCCGCGACGGGTGGCGACCGGGAGAAGAAGGACGCGTATCGCGTGAACGTCGAGGGGACGCGGATCGTCCTCGAAGCGATGAGGGACCTCGGAGTACCGCGCGGCGCCTACACGAGCACGGTCGCGGTCTTCGGCGACACCAAGGGCCGCGTCGTCGACGAGACCTTCCGCACGAGCGGCCCGTTCCCGAGCTGGTACGCCGAGACGAAGTGGCGCGCGCACTACGACGTGGCCCTGCCCATGATCGCCGCCGGCCTGCCCCTGGTGATCGTGCAGCCCGGCGTCATCTACGGGATCGGCGATCACAGTCCGATGCGCGGCGTGATCGATGCCTATCTGCGAGGGCGGCTCGGCATCGTGCCGACCGCGATGGCCGCGTCGTGGGGGCACGTCGAGGACATCGCGGCCGGCCACCGCCAGGCCATGGAGCGTGGCCGGACCGGAGAGTCGTACATCGTCGCCGGCCCGGCCCACACGCTGGTCGAAGCCCTTCGCATCGCCGAGTCGATCACCGGGATAGCGCCACCGCGAGTCAACATCCCACGGGCCGTGACGGACCTGCTCGCCTCCCTGCCGTTCCTTCCCGAGTCCCTGCGAGGCGTCGGCGCCAGCTACCTGGGCTCGAGCGACAAGGCGCGCCGCGAGCTCGGCTTCGCTCCGCGACCTCTCCGCGAGGGCTTCGCGGAGGTCCTGCCGGCACATCTCGCCGAGCTTCGCGCGCGACCCTCGTGAGGCAGCGGCGCGGGTCCGGCGGGCGATCGGCCGCACCTCAGGGCAGCGCCTACGACGCGGCGGTCCGGTATCTCGGGCCTCGACCGCGGAGCGTCTCCGAGATCCGCCGGCATCTACGCACGAAGCGCTTCGACGATCCAGCCATCGATCAGGCCGTTGACCAGCTGCGCGCTCAGCGCTACATCGACGACGAGGCGTTCGCCCGCTACTGGGTGGAGCAGCGTGACCGCTTCCGCCCGAAGGGGGAGCGGGCCATCGTGAGCGAGCTCCTCCAGAAGGGCGTAGCCCGAGACGTCATCGAGGTCGTCACCGGGGACCGCGACCCCGACAGCGAGGTCAAGCGGGCGCGTGAGGCCATCCGCCGCCCGATCACGCGCTGGCTGACCCTGAGCGAGCCCGATCGCAAGCGGAAGATCCACCAGTACCTGGCGCAGCGCGGGTTCTCCTACGACACGATCGAAGAGGTGCTCGCGCATCCGCAGGAAGAGGCCGAGGAGGGCTGACGCGCCGCGGGCGCCAGGGCGGCACTATCTCAGGGCCGGAGGTCGGGGTCGGCCTGGCGGCGCCGCACGTTGCCCGGGATCCGCTCGCTCACGCGTGCTTCCCCCACATGCCCCGGTGGATGAGCTGCTCGGGAGGGCGGCGGCCGACGATCTTGAGCGACGGCGAGGGGCGGTCTTTCGGCTTCGCGTAGCCGATCGCGATCGCGCCGATCGGCGTCACGCGCTCGGGGACACCGAAGGTCTCCTTGAATTCGTTCATCCGGAAGATACCGAAGAAGAGGGCGCCCAGCCTCGCGTCAACCGAGGTCAGCAGGACGATCATCGCCGCCATGGCAGTGTCGATGTCCCAGTAGGGCACGGGCCAGTGCGACTCGCTGCGGTCGGTCCAATTCTTATCGGGAAGCGCGTAGCGATCGAGCGCGAGATCCTTCACCGAGCAGCAGACGATCATGAGCGGAGCGTTGAAGAGGTCGGGCCATCCTCCGTCGCGGTCGGGGTTCGCCACATCCCAGAATCGCGCGACCTCCTCCTTGCCCTCGAAGACGATGAACTGGAATGGCTGGCTGAAGCCGGCGGAGGGAGCCTTCTGCGCGTTCGCGAGGATGCGGTCGACGATCTCGCTTGGGATCGCGCGGTCCTCGAAGCTGCGGACCATCTTCCGCTTGCGTACGACGTCCTGGAACTCCATCGCCCGCGACGATAGCGCGCGGCCTCAGAGGTCGAGCGTCATCCCGTCGCTCGCGACGTCGAGCTCGATCTCGTCGAGGTGCTCGAGCGTTGACGCGCCGAGGTGGGTCAGCACGATCCGGCCGCACTCCAGCTCGGCGCGGTGCGCCATCAGAGTGCGGTAGCTGATGTGTGCGGGATCGTCGCGCTCGAAGTTGGAGGCCTCGCAGATGAACAGGTCGGCGCCGCGTGCGAGCGGCGGCAGGTCGTCGCTCCAGGTCGCGTCGCCGGAGTACGCGATGAGCCGTCCGCCGGCTCGGACGCGGAGGCCGTGCGGCTCCGCGCTCGGGATGTGCTTGACCGGGTGCGCGCTGACCGACGTGCCGCCGATCTCCTGCTCCACCGGGCCGAGGACGAGTGGGCGGACCTCGAAGCGTGGGCGGCCGGGAGCGCCGAAGAAGTCGGGATAGAGGGCGGACTCCTCCAGGCGCAGCCGAGCGGGGAGGCCGGCGGGACCGCCAACGGTGAGCGGCCGATCCCTATGCGCGAAGTGCTGCTGGAGGACGAGCAGCGGGATCCCGCCGAAGTGGTCACCGTGGAGATGCGTCACCGCGACCGCGTCGACGTCGCTCGGATCCATCACCCGGCGGAGGGCCGGCAGCGACGCGGCGCCGCAGTCGAGCAGCAGCGAGACGCCCGGCGCAGCGACGTGGATGCACGAGTGGGCGCGGCCGCCGTCGGCGAAGGCGTGGCCGGAGCCCACGAAGGTCACCCGCAGGCTCACGACGCGGCCTCCGCCGGGCTGTGCCGTTCCGTCGCCAGCCGGGCGCGCCGTATCCGGCCGAAGCCGATCCCGAACACGATGCCCGCCGTCGCGTAAGCGGCCGCGCCGAAGAGCAGCGGCAGCGCCAGCACCCCGGTCGCGAGGAGGAAGCCCGCGATCCCCGGCCCGAGCGCGTTCGCGAAGCCCCACACCGAGAAGCCGATGCCCGCGGCCGACGCCCGCTCGCCGGGCTCGACCGCGGACATGAGGAGGGACTGCTGGAACGGCCAGGCCAGATTGGTGAGGAAGCTGCGCATCAGGAAGAGCGACGCTGCCAGCGCGAACGTGGGCATGACGACGATGAGCGCGAGGAGGGCACCCGCGATGAGCTGCATGCCGAGGACGCTGCGGCTCGGGCCGAAGCGGCGGTCGAGCCACGGAACGACGATCACGCTGGCGATCGACAGGAGCTGCGCTACCGCGTACCAGGGCCCCAGCTGCGCCTCGGTGACGCCGAAGCGCAGGTTCAGCCAGAGCGGCATGAGCTGGACGGCCACGCCCAGCCCGAACCCGAGCAGGCCGATGCCGATGGAGTAGGTGACGATCGGCCGCACCGAGCGGCGGGGTAGCCAGTGCGTGGGGCGGTCGTCGGCGTGGCGGTGGACGTCGCGGATCGGCAGGACCGCGAGGGTGGCGACGACGATGACGGCGATCGACGCAATGAAGGCGGGACGGTAAGAGTCGAGCTCGCCGACGCCGGTCGCTCGCAGGATCTCCGGGACGCCGGCGAACACCGCGCCGGTCGCGAGGGCGAGGTTCCAGAGGGCCTGCGCCGACGCGAACACGCGCGTGCGGTCCTTGTCGGAGGTGCGGTCGGCGAGGAGCGCGTCGAAGCTCGACACCGTGAGCGCGCCGGCGGCGCCGTTGGCCAGACCTACGCCGCCGAGCGCGGCGGCAACGACGAGCCACGCCGGATCCGTCGTCGTCGCCAGGATGGCGTAGCTCGTGATGGGCAGCGCGGTCCCGGCGATGAGGAAGCGGCTTCGGCCGAAGCGGTCGGCGAGGAGCCCCGAGACGGCGACGAGCCCGGACGTGACCAGGCCCGAGACGGTGAAGAGCAGTCCGATGAACGCTGGATCGAAGCCGGCCCGCGAGAGGTAAAGCGGGATGACGACCATCTGGAAGCCGAGCGGCACCGTCGCGAGGTAGCCGTTGGCCAGCAGCAGCCGAGCGCCCGCGGGAAAGAGAGTGCTTATGCGGGCTTCGCTTTCGGGGCCGGGGCCAGGCGATCGATGGCGGCGGCGAGGTCGATATCGGCCTGTGAGATGCCCCCGCTGACGTGGGTGGTGAGGACGATGCGGACCCGCTTGTAGCCCTCGACGTGGATGTCGGGGTGGTGGTCGGCCGCCGCCGCGGCCTCGGCCACCGCGTTCACGAAGGCGATGGCGCTCTTCCACCCGCGGGTCGTGTACGTCTTCTCGAGCCGCGTCCCATCGCTCGACCAGCCCTCGAGCTCGCTCACGAGCTCATTCAGGAGCGGTTCCTCGAGGCGGTGCTCGTCCTGGCGGATCGCCACGGCGATGAGGCTATACACAAGGCCGGCTGTACGGGCGCCGTACAAAGTTGGCCGGTGCTATCCTCGTCCCACTTAATCAACTGTGATCCAGACCGGTCACCGGGGCACGCCGTCCCGGCGGCCGTTCCGCACAGGGCGCTCCGCGCCCACAACGGCGTGGCTGTGCTCTGCGCGGCGATCGAGAAAGGGATATCGCAATGCCCGACATCCTCGTCGTGGGCCTAGTGGCCCTCGTCGCGGGTCTCGTCGGCTTCGGCGTTGCCCTCCTCCTGCGACGTTCGCTCGCCCTTTCGAGCGAGCAGACCGCACGCGCGAACGCCGAGCGCCTCGTTTCCGAGGCCAGGGCGAAGCAGAGGGAGATCATCCTCGAGGCGAAGGACGAGGCTCTCCGCCTGGCGAAGAGCGCCGAGACCGAGAACCGGGAGCGGCGCGCGGAGCTCCAGCGGTACGAGACACGGCTCGACAAGAAGGACGAGCAGCTGGATACCAAGCTGGCGCAGGTCGAGGAGCGTGACCGCCGCCTCGACGAGAAGGACAAGGAGATCGCGACCGAGCGAGCCGAGATCGTCCGGATCCAGGACGAGCAGAAGGCCGAGCTGGCCCGGGTCGCCGGGCTGACCCAGGACGAGGCCCGCACGATCCTCCTCCAGCAGATCGAGGACGAGGTCCGCGACGTCGCGAACCGCCGCGTCCGCGAGCTCGAGCAGGAGGCACGCGAGCGCGCCGACGACCGGGCCCGCGACATCATCACCATGGCGCTCCAGCGGTACGCGGCCGACCACACGGCCGAGCACACCGTCACCGTCGTCGGCCTCCCGAGCGACGACATGAAGGGCCGCATCATCGGCCGGGAGGGCCGGAACATCCGCGCCCTCGAGCAGCTCACGGGCGTCGACGTGATCATCGACGACACCCCTGAGACCGTCGTCCTGTCCGGCTTCGACCCCATCCGGCGGGAGATCGCGAAGCGCGCCCTCGACCGGCTCCTGGTGGACGGCCGCATCCATCCGGCGCGCATCGAGGAGATGGTGGCGAAGGCGCGGACGGAGATCGACCAGTCCATCCGTGAGGCGGGGGAGTCGGCCGTGTACGACGTCGGCATCGGCTCGCTGCATCCGGACCTGACGAAGCTGCTGGGACGGCTCGCGTTCCGAACCTCGTACGGCCAGAACGTGCTCAAGCATTCGATCGAGGTCGCGCACGTCGCCGGCATGCTCGGCGCGGAGACCGGCTACGACATCCAGACCATGAAGCGGGCGGGGCTACTCCACGACATCGGCAAGGCCATCGACCACGAGGTCGAGGGGCCGCACACCGTCATCGGCGGAGAGCTGCTGAAGCGATACGGGTTCTCCCAGGCGGTCATCGACGGCGTAGTCGGCCATCACGGCGACGTGGAGCCGGTAACGATGGTGGGCACCCTCATCTCGGCCGCGGACGCCATCAGCGCAGCGCGGCCCGGCGCCCGCAGCGAGATCGTCTCGAACTACATCCAGCGGCTGCAGGAGCTGGAGGCCCTCGCGAACGGATTCTCCGGAGTGGAGAAGTCCTACGCCATCCAGGCGGGGCGCGAGGTACGGGTGATCGTGAAGCCCCAGGAGGTGGACGACCTCACCTCCACGCGGCTCGCCCGGGATATCTCGCAGAAGATCCAGGAGTCGCTCCAGTACCCGGGCCAGATCAAGGTCACGGTGATCCGCGAGACCAGGGCCGTCGACTACGCGAAATAGCGGGTGAAGGTCCTCTTCGTCGGGGACGTCGTGGGGCGGCCCGGCCGCGACGCCGTGGCCGCCTTGCTCCCCGGACTGCGGAAGGAGCTGGGCGTCGACCTCGCGGTGGTGAATGGCGAGAACGCCGCCGGCGGCGCGGGTCTCACGGCGACACTCGCGCTGGAGCTGCGAGATGCCGGAGCGGACGTCGTCACGAACGGCAACCACGTGTGGGATCAGCGGCAGTTCGCCGGTGAGATCGACGGCCTTGACTTCGCGATCCGGCCCGTCAATCTGCCGCCGGGCAATCCGGGGCGCGGGTGGCTGATCTCGAAAGGCGCTCTCGTCGTGAACGCGATCGGCCGCGTGTTCATGGGTACCTACGACGACCCGTTCCGTGCACTCGACGCCGTGCTCGAGGAGCTGGGCGACCGGGCGCCCAAGGTGCGGATCCTGGATTGGCATGCGGAGGCGACCAGCGAGAAGGTCGCGATGGGCTGGCATCTCGACGGACGCTTCTCGGCCGTGGTCGGGTCGCATACCCACGTCCCGACAGCGGACGCGCGGGTGCTGCCGGGCGGGACCGCGCTGGTCGCGGACACGGGCATGGTCGGTCCTCGGGACGCCATCCTCGGCGTGAGGACCGACATCATCCTGGGTCGCTTCCGTACGGGCATGCCGAAGCGTTTCGAGGTGCCGGAGGGCGGTCCCGTGGTCTTCAACAGCGTCCTGGTCGACGTGGACGACGCGACGGGCCGCGCGCGCTCGATCGAGCGCGTGGATAGGACGGTCGGGGGATGAGCGCCGCGGGATATCCCATCGACCTGCACACGCACTCGTTGCGCTCCGACGGGGCATACGAGCCGGGCGAGGTGGTGCGACGAGCAGCGGCGAGGGGAGTGCGGATCCTGGCGCTCTCGGACCACGACACCCTCGCGGGCGTCGCGGACGCGACCGAAGCGGGCGCCGCGCTCGGTGTACGGATCATCCCGGCGACGGAGCTGAACACCGAGTCCGACTGGGGCGACGTGCACGTGCTCGGGTACTTCCTCGACCCCGCCGACGCGGCCCTCGAGGAGCGCCTGCGCTGGCTCCGGGAGAACCGGGGCAGGCGGATCGAGCTCATGGTCGAGCGGCTGAACGCGCATGGATATCCGGTCGCGCTCGAGCGGGTCAGGGAGATCGCGCAGGGCGGCGCGCTGGGGCGGCCGCACCTGGCGCAGGCGCTGTTCGAGGCCGGCCACGTGCCCTCCTACGACGAGGCGTTCGTGACGCTGATCGGCAAGGACTCGCCCATGTACGTCTCCCGCGTGGGGCTCTCGCCGCTCGAAGCGGTCGGACTGGTGCGCGCGCACGGCGGCGTCCCGTCGCTCGCGCATCCGAGGTCCATGAGCGACGTCGAAGAGAAGCTCCCCGAGCTCGTCGCGGCCGGCCTCGCCGGTATCGAGTGCTTCTACTCGTCGAAGGACCCCGCCATCGACCACGATCCCGCGCAGACCGCGCGCTTCGTCGCGCTCGCCGACCGGTACGACCTCGTCGCGACCGG
>Ga0155957_1025_pt2 | contig 12519 bp, 12 predicted proteins | sample RifCSPlowO2_02_FD_107611 | JGI IMG/M metagenome (GOLD analysis project Ga0155957, IMG submission 107611) | Chloroflexi bacterium RIFCSPLOWO2_02_FULL_71_16 | reverse complement strand
TCGCCTCCAGCTCGCTCTCGGCGGCGCCGTGCTCGAGCAGGTAGGCGCGCGCGCGATCGATGGGGTCGCGCTCCAGCCAGCCCTTCAGCTCGTCCTTCGAGCGGTAGCGGCTGTCGTCGTCGTCGCTCGAGTGCGGCCGGTAGCGGTAGCAGGTCGCCTCGACGATGCTCGGCCCCTCGCCGCGCCGGGCGCGGTCCGCCGCCTCCCTGGTCTTCTCGTAGACGTCCAGCACGTCGGTGCCGTCCGCGAGGTGGCCCGGGATCCCGTAGCCCTTGGCGCGCTCGTGGGGCGGGACGGCGCTCTGCCGCGCGATGGGCGTCGAGATCGCGTAGAGGTTGTTCTCGATGATGAAGACGACGGCGAGACGGTGGATGGCGGCGAAGTTCACCGCCTCGTGGAAGTCGCCCGGGCTGGTCGAGCCGTCGCCGCCGTACGTGAAGACGACCGCGTCCTGGCCGCGCATCTTCGCGGCGAGCGCGAGCCCCGCGGCCTGCGGGAACTGCGTGGCGATGTTCACCGACCCGGTCACGATCTTCGCCTCGACGTCGCTGAACTGGTTCACGATCTGGCGGCCGGCCGAGTTCGGGTCCGTGGCCTTCGCGAAGACGCCGAGGAACTGGTCCTTGGCGGTCTGTCCGAGGACGAGCGCGACGCCGACGTCCCGGTAGTAGGGATGGCACCAGTCGGTCCCGCGCCGGATGCACCAGGCGGACCCGACCTCCGCGGCCTCGTGCCCGTCCGCGACGCCGACGAACGCGGCCCGGCCCATGCGGTTGAGCTGCATCATCCGCTCGCCGAGCATCCGGCACTCGAGCATCACGCGGTACATGCCCTTGACGTCGTCGAGAGAGAGGCCCAGCGCCTCGTGCCGTGGCTTCCCGGCCTTCGGCGTGGCCGCCGCGGGCGTCTTCGTGCGGAGCGCCATCGTCAGGGCATGGTACAAACGATGCGGGGGCTATGCCCCCCGCAACCCCCCGCGATGGTACGAACTACCCCCCTCAGACCCCCCAGATCGCGTGGACAGAGCGAACGCGAGCCCGATGAGCCACGCGCCCAGCGCGACGCGCAGGGCCGTCCACACGTCCGCCGCCGGGTAGCCGGGGACGATGGCCTCGAGCACGCTCGCGGGCTCGAGGAACGCGCCGACGATCGCGAACAGCCCGAGTCCCGCGGTGATCACGCCGAAAGCGGTGGGGAGGACGCGGGTCTCGACCCACAGCTTGCCGCTCGTCCACCACCACATCCCGAGCACGAGGAGAGCGGCCGGCCGCAGGTCGACGTTCACGGACCCGGCGAGGCCGACCGCCACGACGGCGGTGCCCGCGACCGTGGCGAGGATCGCGCCGCTCTCGCGGACCCGCGCGTGGCGGACGTGGAGGATCGCGACCGCCGGCAGCATGAGGCCGTAGCCGAGCGCGATCAGCACGTCGTAGAGGTAGGGATAGAAGACATGGCCGGTCGCGGCGACCGCGAGGTGCGCGACCCCCGCTACGGTGGCCCAGACCGCGGCCTTCCGCTCGTCGAGCCGCTCGTTCCCTATCTCTTTCGCTGGCCCTTCTCGTCGTACTCGTAGAACCCGCGGCCGCTCTTCCGGCCGAGGTGGCCCGCGGCGACCATGCGTCGCAGCAGCGGCGGCGCCGCCATGCTCGGGTCCTTGAACTCGTCGTAGAAGACGTTCGCGACGTGCAGGTTGATGTCGAGGCCGGTGTAGTCGAGCAGCTCGAACGGCCCCATCGGATGGCGGAGCCCGAGCTTCACGGCGTCGTCGATCTCATCGGGCGCGGCGACGCCCTCCTCGAGGGCGCGGATGGCACCCAGGAGGTAGGGGACCAGGAGCCGGTTCACGACGAATCCGGGCGTGTCCTTGCAGACGATCCCGCGCTTGCCGAGGCGCTCGGCGAACTCGCGCAGCGCGGCCACGGTCTCCTCGCTCGTCGTGAGCGCTCGAACGATCTCGACGAGCTGCATGACCGCCACGGGGTTGAAGAAGTGCAGGCCCGCGACGCGGTCCGGGCGCTTCGTGGCCGCGGCCATCTCGACGATCGGCAGGCTCGACGTGTTCGAGGCCAGGATCGTCGCCGGCGGGCAGATCCGGTCGAGCTCGGCGAAGATCTCGCGCTTGGTCTCGATGATCTCGAGCGCCGCTTCGATGACGAGGTCGCTGTCCTTGAGATCGCCGAGGGCCGTGGTCCCCCGGATGCGGCCGCGCGCCGCCTTGGCGTCCGCCTCTGTCGCGCGACCGGCTTTCACGAGCCGAGCGAGCGACCCGTCGACCACGCCGAAGCCGCGGTCGAGGGCGGCCTGGTCCACGTCGCGCACCGTCACGTCGAAGCCGGCCTGGGCGCACGCCTGCGCGATGCCCGAGCCCATCGCGCCGAAGCCCACGACGCCGACCTTCTGGATGGCCATGTCCCCTCCCGGCCCCCTTGCGTATGGGTCTCGAAGGCTAGCGCTGCTCGCGGCCGGACGCGCCGGTACCCTTCGCTCGATGCCCCGATCGCCGCAGGTGCTGGGACCCGGCGCGGCCGACGTCGCGTTCGAGGTGAACGGGCACCCTGCCTCGGTACACGTCCCGCCCCACCACACGCTTCTCGACGCGCTCCGCGACGAGCTCGGGCTGACGGGAGCGAAGCGGGTGTGCGACGAGGGCACCTGCGGCGCCTGCACGGTCCTGGTGGATGGCCGGCCGACCTACTCGTGCATGACGCTCGCGGTCGCGTGCGAGGGCAGGTCGATCGAGACCGTAGAAGGTCTGGCCCATGACGGGCAGCTCGATCCCGTGCAGCAGGCATTCATCGCTACGGACGCGTACCAGTGCGGCTTCTGCACGCCGGGGCAGATCATGTCGGTCGTCGCGCTGCTCAGGGCGAACAAGGCCCCGACCGCCGAGGACGTGCACCGCGCGGTCGCCGGGAACCTGTGTCGCTGCGGCGCGTATCCCGGCATCGTCGAGGCGGCGCTCCGCGCCGCCCGCGCGAGGCGCCGGTGAAGAGCGACCACGCGCGGGTCGTCCGGACGCGCGTCGAGTTCGAAGGCGAGATCACCGATGAGCTCGCGCTCATCCAGGGCGATGACGTCGAGGCCTGGCCAGAGGGCGCCGCTCTCGAGAAGGTCGGCCGCCCGACGCCGCGCATCGACGGCGCGTCGAAGGTCACCGGACGCGCGCGATACACGCACGACCTGCGGCTGCCCGGGATGCTCCACGTGCGGATCCTGCGGAGCCCTTACGCGCGCGCGAGGGTGCGGCGCATCGACGCGAGCCAGGCCCTCGCCCTCGCCGGCGTCCGCGGCGTGCTCCATCGCTTCAACGCGCCGAAGGCCGCGTTCCGCGGCGAGGAGACTATCTTCCGCGACGAGGTCCGCTTCGTCGGCGACGAGGTCGCCGCGGTCGCCGCTACGAGCGAGGAGATCGCGGCGCAGGCGCTGCGCCTCATCACGGTGGACTACGAGGTCCTGCCCCACGTCGTCGACCTGGAAGAGGCCATGGATGACGCCTCGCCGCGCATCGACGAGAAGGGCAACGTGGAGGAGGCCGCGAAGCACGAGCGCGGCGACGTGGCGGGCGCCCTGCGCGAGGCCGACGTCGTCGTCGAGGCGACCTACCGCACGTCGACCCAGCTCCACAACTCGTTCGAGACGCATGGCGCCGTCGCGACGTGGGACGGCGACCTCCTCACCGTCCACGAATCCACGCAGCACGTCTTCGGCGTCCGCCAGGGCCTGCAGGCGGCGCTCCGCATCCCATACGGCAAGATCCGCGTGCTGTGCGAGAACATGGGCGGCGGCTTCGGCTCGAAGGGGGGCGTCGGGAAGTACACGATCATCGCGGCGCTCTTCGCGCGCGAGCTCGGCCTGCCGGTGCGCTGCGTCCTCGACCGCGGCGAGGAGAACCTCGCGGCCGGCAACCGGTCCGCCACCCTCCAGCGCGTCTCGGTCGCGGTGAAGGGCGGCCGCATCACGGCGCTGGCGCACGATTCGTGGTCGAACGCGGGCCAGGGCCGCTGGGTCGCCGATCCGACGGGGCCGACGAAGGGCCTCTACGACGTCCCGAACGTGCGCGCCCGGTCCTACAAGGTCATGGCGAACACCGGCTCGCTGTCCGCCTTCCGCGCCCCCGGGTACGTCGAGGGGACGTTCGCCCTGGAGGCGGCGATCGACGAGGCGGCGGACCGTGCGCGGATCGACCCGCTCGAGCTGCGCCGGCGGCACGCCGCCGGCGAGCACGACCCGATGAGCGGGCTGCGGTATTCGCTGAAGCGCCTCATCGACTGCTACGACATCGGCGCGAAGGAGATCGGCTGGTCGCGTCGCAAGCCGGGCGGCCTCCGCGGCTCGGCGCCGGGGACGCGCCGCGGCCTCGGGATGGCGTCGCAGCTCTGGGGCGGCAGCGGGCTTCCCCCGGCGTACGCGATGGTGCACCTCAACCCGGACGGGACGGCCGTCGCCCGCATCGGCACTCAGGACATCGGTACCGGGACCCGAACGATCATCGCCCAGATCTGCGCCGAGGAGCTCGGCATCGACGTCGACGCCGTGCGCGTCGAGATCGGCGATACCGACTCGCCGTACGCCCCCATCTCGGCCGGTTCCCTCACGGTCTCGTCCATCGGGCCGGCGGTCCGCCTCGCGGCCCGGGACGCGCGCGAGCAGCTCCTCGAGATCGCCGCCGGCATCATGGAGGTCCCGAAGACGGAGCTCCGCATGCAGCGCGGCTCGATCGGCGCGCGCGGCGCGCTCCGCTCGATCGCGAAGGTGTTCGAGGACCTCCAGAACTACACGGTCATCGGACGCGGGGCACGGATGCCGAACCCCGAGGACGTCTCGATGAAGACGTTCGGGGCCCATTTCGCCGAGGTCGAGGTGGATCCGCGGACCGGCGAGGTGACGGTCGAGCGCGTCGTCGCAGTCCACGACATCGGACGGGTCATCGACCCGCTCACGGCCCGGTCGCAGGTCCAGGGCGGCGTCATCCAGGCGCTCGGCTTCGCGCTCACGGAGGAGCGCCACGTCGACCGGGCGACCGGCCGCGTCCTCTCGACGAGCCTCGAGATCTACAAGGTCCCCACGGTCAAGGACGTCCCCAAGATCGTCGTGCGCTTCGTGGACGTGCCGGACACCGAGGCGAACAACATCGGGGCGAAGGGTCTCGGGGAGCCGCCGATCATCCCGACGGCGGGCGCGATCGCGAACGCCGTGTCGAACGCGCTCGGCATCCGCGTTCGCCACCTGCCTCTCACGCCCAGGCGCCTGCTGCAGCTCGTCGCCGCCGCGGAGGCGGAGGGCGCCGGCGGGCGAGGCGCCGCGCGCCCGTCATGAAGCCTTTCGCCTACGCGCGTCCCGCGACCGTCGCCGAGGCGTCGCGCCTCCTGGGCCGCGGCTCCCCGGCGATCGCGGGCGGCACCGACCTGCTCGGTCTCATGAAGGGCGGGATCGCCGTGCCCGAGCGGCTCGTCGACCTGAGCGGCATCGAGGGCCTTCGCGGCTGGTCGCGGGAGCGCGGCGCCGGACTGCGCATCGGCGCGCTCACCCCTCTCGTCGACCTCGAGGAGGACGACCGGCTCGCGCGCTCGCTCCCCATCGTGCGCGAGGCGCTCGCCGACGCGGCGACGCTGCAGCTGAAGGGGATGGGGACCATCGGCGGCAACCTCCTCCAGCGCAACCGCTGCTGGTACTTCCGGGACGAGGCGTTCCCCTGCTGGCTGAAGGGCGGGATCCGCTGCTTCGCGGCGGACGGCGAGAGCCACTACCACGCCGTGGTCGGGACGGACGCGGGGTGCAACCGCGTCACGCCGTCGGATCTCGCGCCGGCCCTGGTGGCGCACGACGCGCAGGTGCGCCTCGCGTCGGCGCGCGGGACGCGCACGGTCTCGGTCGCCGACCTGTTCACGGATCCCGCCCTGCACCGGCGGGAGGAGCACACCATCCGGCCCGGCGAGATCCTCACGCACGTGGTCGTCCCGGAGGCCGGCCTTCAGCGGAGGGGGACGTACCGGAAGGCGATGGACCGGAAGGCGTGGAGCTTCGCGCTCGTCTCCGTCGCCGCCGCGGCCCGCGTGCGGGAGGGCAGGCTGCGCGACGTGCGGATCGTCCTCGGTAGCGTCGCGCCGATCCCCTGGCGCGCGCTCGAGGCCGAGCAGGCGGTGGAGGGAACGACCGTCGACGACGCGCAGGCGCGCCGCGCGTCCGAGCTGGTCCTTCGGGACGCCGTGCCGCTCAAGGACAACGCGTACAAGATCCCGCTCGCGCGCGAGCTCGTGCGGCGCGCCTTGCTTCGTCTCGCAGGGGCCTGACGCCCTGAGCTAGCCGCTCATCCTTGACGCGCTGCGCGCATCGCCGCGGCGCGACGGCCACCCGCCGGCGGGGACCGCGACGCGCGAGCGCCAGGTAAGTGGTCAACTCGCCGTACCGGATCTTCGCCAGGGCCGTGAGGACACGGCGCTGGAAAGCGGTGATGCCGCTCAGATCGACGGGGGTCTCGAAGGCGCGCAGCCGCCCGGAGAAGTAGCGCTCGAGCTCGCGCGCCACGGGACCGATGCGCCTCGGGTCCGGCACGACCCCGGGGCCGTAGGCCGCCACGATCCGGCGGAGATCGCGCTCGTTCGGCTCGCGGTCGAAGGTGACCGCGGCCACGCCGCGCGGGCCGACCGCCACCCACAGCGGCCCGACCGGCGAGTCGAGGACGCCGTAGCCGACGGTCGCGAGACCCTCGCGCCGGGCGCGGTGGACGAGGCGCTCGCGCGCCTCCGCGGCGTGATCGTGTGTGAGTGTCGTGTTCATCGCAGCGAAGCCCTCACTTTCTTCGTCGCTTCCGAGACCCGGGTGCGCGCCGCCTCCTCGCTGCACTCGAGAGCGAGGGCGACCTCGCGGTACGGCCGGCCCTCCACCGTGCGGAGCACGAACGCGGCGCGCTGGCCCGCCGGAAGCGTCCGGATCGCGCTCGCGAGGTCGATCAGCGTCACGCCGTCGCGGTCCGGGGCCGCCAGGCGCAGGTCCTCGACCGAGACCGTCGGCCGCCGCCGGCGCTCGCGGTCGATGGCCTTGTTCGTCGCGATCTTGTAGAGCCAGGCCCGCTCGTGGTCCCGTCTCGGTGGCGGCCACGCGCGGAAGGCGGCCAGGAACGTCTCCTGGTAGAGGTCGTCCGCGTCCTCGCGACGCCCCGTCAGCCGGAGGGCGTACGCGAAGATCTCCCGCTCGTGCCGCTCGAGGAGCTCGCCGAACGTCCGCGCACCCGACCTCACCCTCTCCACGCTACGGGTACAACGCGCCGGCGGCCCCGGATGTGAGCCTGGCACGCCCTCTGCGCGAGAAGGAGGGTGAGCCCAGACCCGGCTCCGGCCTGAGCGAGTCATCAGGACGTCAACGAGATAGGCGAATAGCCGCGGACGCGCGGACCGTCGGTCGACGGTGATCGATCCCTAGTCGACGGTGATCGACTCCCGCCCGCGGGGCGTGTCGTCCTTCTCGATCTTCCCGATCCAGTGGTCCAGGAACGACCGCGCGGCGAGCAGCTGCTCCTTCTGCGCGGCGCGCAGGTGAGTGCGCACGTCGGGGGGCATCAGATCGCGCAGGATGCTCCCCACCTTCCGCTCGTCGCGCTCGCGTCGCTCGACGTCCGCGAGACGGCGCTCGAGCTCGGCGATCCGAACGGTCATGTCGACGGTGTCAGCCATCTTCGGGACCTCCCTTCGCTTTCGATCCGGTCGCGAAACGTATGCGCAGCCGGTCGCCTTCGAACTTGGCCCCCTTCGTCGGGGCATCGGCCAGGATGCGCGGCAGGATGAGGTTGCGGCGCCACGACCCGACCTGCAGGACCAGCTCGTCGGCGTTGCGCGTCAGCTTCACGTCCTCCCTGGTGGAGAACGGTAGCTCCATCGCGAGGACCATCTCGCCATCCTCGCGCAGGACCTCGTAGGGACGGCCCCGGAAGAAGAACGCCGTCGGGTCGTCCTCGCCGAAGAGCGCCTCGCCGACCCGCCGCAGCATCGGCAGCCCCACGACCTCCTGGTCGAAGAACGGCACGGTGCGGACCGGGACCGGCGCGAACGACTCGTCCACCAGCGGGCGGTAGCGCTGCTGGCTCTCGCGCCACGCCTCGAAGTAGGCGCCGGTGCCCTCGGGGAGCACGCGGTTCGCGATGACCAGGTCCACGAGGTAGCCGTACAGGTGGAAGTACGTGAAGGCGCGCTGGGACTCCTTGATGACCATCTTCTCGAGGTTGAGGACCATCCGCACGGAGCTCGTCTGGTCGTCCGCGAGGAGCTCGCGCATGTGCTCGAGCTTGTGGAACAGCTCCTCACCCGCGTCGTAGACGCCCCGGCTCGGGACCGGCATGCCGATCGTCCGCCGGACGATGGGCCCCGCGATCTGCGCGACGCGCCGCTGGATCGGCAGGATCTTCTCGAGCCACCAGCGGCCCGCCTCCGGCAGCGACAGCAGGCGCAGGGTCTCGCCGGTCGGGGCGGCATCGACCACGATGACGTCGTACTCGCCGCGGTCGTGGTGCTCGGCGACCCAGAGCAGGCTCGCGAGCTCGTCCATCCCGGGGATCGCCGTCAGCTCCTCAGCCATCATCTCGTCGAGGCCCCGCCACTGGAAGACGCTCGCGACGTACTCCTGGATCGTGCCCCAGTACTTGCGGATGTTGTGGTAGACGTCCGACTGCTGGCCCCACAGGCTCGGGACGATCGGCGTCGGCTCCGGCCCCAGCTCCACGTCGAAGCAGTCGGCCAGGCTGTGCGCTATGTCAGTCGAGAGGACGATGGTCCGCAGCCCCCGCTCGGCGCACAGCAGCGCCGTCGCGGCCGCGATGCTCGTCTTACCGACGCCGCCCTTCCCGACCGAGACGATGATCCGCGGCATGGCCTCACGGTACCGCGCCGGGCATCTCACGAGCAGGGTCGAAAGGCCCCGCGCCGCGGGGCCGGCCGCGGCTATCGTCCGCACGTGCGGATCGACGTCCACACGCACCACTACCCGGACGAGTTCTTCCGGCTGATCGAGCGCGGCCGCTCGGAGTTCTCCTTCGGCACCGATCCGACCGGGCGCCGGATCATCAAGTACCGCGGCTCCCGCTTCTTCGGCATCACGCCACCGATGACCGACGTCGGGAAGCGGCTCGAGGACATGGACCGCGTCGGGATCGACGTCGCCGTGCTCTCGCTCTCGACACCGAACGTGTACTTCGCCGAGGCGAAGGACCAGCCGGCCGTCGCCCGCCTGGTGAACGACGCCTACGCCGACGTCATCTCGCGCCATCCGGCGCGTCTCAAGGGTTTCGCCTCGCTTCCCATGGACGAGCCCGACGCGGCGGTCGCCGAGCTCCACCGGGCGATCGACCGGCTGAAGCTGAACGGCGTGATCCTGCTCAGCAACGTGAACGGCCGGCCGCTGACCGATCCGCGCTACCGGCCGGTGCTCGAGGAGGCCCACCGCATGGGCGTCTGCGTCTTCCTCCATCCGATGATCCCGGCGGCGTCCGAGCCCTTCGCCGAGTTCGTGCTCGGTCCCATCGTCGGGTTCCCGTTCGACACGACGCTCGCCATCGCGAAGCTGTGCTACTCGGGCCTGCTGCGCGACCTCTCGGGGATCCGCTGGATCGTGGGCCATCTCGGGGGCGCGGTCCCGTACCTGATGGAGCGGATGGACAACGGGTTCCGCGACTTCGCGGAGTGCCGCGCGAACATCGACGAGCTCCCGAGCACGTACCTGCGGCGGCTGCACTTCGACACGGTCTCGTTCAGCCAGCCCGCGCTCCAGTACGTCCGCGGTCTCGTCGGCGCGGATCACATGCTCATGGGGAGCGACTACCCACACCTGCTCGGGTCGATCGACCGCGCGGTCAGCTCCATCGCCGAGCTGGACGCGCCCGAGGCCGAGCGCGCCGCGATCTTCGGCGGGAACGCGCTCCGGATCCTGAACAACGCGGGCGCGCCGGTCGGCTAGATGCGCGGCTGGCCGCGCGAGTAGACCTCGCTCAAGGCGCGGGCTCCAGGTCGGAGGGCACGTCGACGTCGCGGATCACTCCTCGGTCGTAGACATCGAGGTCGACCCGATCGCTGGCGTGCGCACGGAGGACGTCATGGAGCGTCGCGCCATCGCCCGCCGCGAGGATCTCGTCCTTGAGGGCGCCGGGGATGACCACGGGATGGCCGCGCTTGCCTTCGAACCGCGGCGAGACGATGCCGCCGCGCTGCGCCTGCTCGCGCACCAGCGCCGACACCGTCGCCGGCTCGACGTAGGGCATGTCGCCGGGCAGCACCAGGATCGGATCGCCGCTGGCCTCGCGCAGGCCGGTTTGGATGGAGGAGAGCATCCCGCGCTCGGGACGCCGGTTGGTGGCGACCCGCACGCCTCTCGCCTCGAGCGCCGGCACGCCATTCCGGATGTCCTTCGCGTCCGGCCCCAGGACGACCACTACGCGGTCCACGCCGCCGTCCAGGAGCGCGCGGATGGTCCGCTCGAGCAGCTTGTCGCCGCCCACGCTCGCCAGCAGCTTCGCGCCGCCGAAGCGCTCGGCCGCGCCGGCGGCGGGCACGATCGCCAGCGAGCCCATCGCTAGGCCGCGCTGGCTGCCGCGCCGTCGCGCAGCTCGCGCAGCGCGCGCGTCGCGAAGACGGAGACGGTGCGCTTGCGCTGGGCGATGGTGCTCGAGGTGTTGTCCATGGGGCGCGCCGACTTGAAGGCGGCTTCGGCCGCGGCCGCGATGGCCTCGTCCTCCATCCTCGAGCCGACGAGCGCCGTTCGCGCCGCCTCCACGAGGATGGGCCGCGACGCCACGGCCGTGACCGCGATGCGCGCGTCCGCGACGGTCCTGCCATCCATGCGCACCGCAGCCGCGAGCCCGACGATCGGGAAGTCGAAGGAGCCGCGGTCACGCGCCTTGAGATATGTGCTCCGCCACCCCTCGGCGACGGGGAGCCTGACCTCGGTCACGATCTCGTCGCGGCGGATCGTCAGGTACCGCATCCCGTCCTCCTGGTAGAGGTGGGCGAGCTCCACCTCGCGCTCCGCGTCCGCGCTCCGGACGCGTACCCACGCCCCGAGGACCATGAGCGCCGGTACCGTGTCGGCGCTGGCCACCGCCAGGCACCGCGGGCTGGACGTGGCCACGCGGCAGACCACGTCGGGGTGGGTCTTCATGCAGAAGCCCTCGGCGGTCCGCCAGAAGAGCGACTCGTTGTACCAGTTGCAGCGCGTGTCCAGGCAGACGTTCCCGCCGATGGTGCCCATGTTCCGCAGCTGGGGCGTGCTCACGAGCCCGGCGGCGGTCGCGAGCGCGGCGTAGCGCGCTCGCACCACCGGGTGCTCCGCTATCTGCGTGAGCGTCGCGCCCGCGCCGATGCGGAAGGTGTCAGCGCCGGCGCCGCTCGCGGTCTTCGATGGGATCGTGCGGTCGACGGCACGGCCGAGCGAGACGAGCACCTCGGGCGTGAACTGCCGCCGCTTCATGTTGGGGTAGAGGTCGGTGCCTCCGGCGACGGCCATGACGCGCAGTCCGAGCGTCCCGACGGCGCCGGGGTCCTGCTCGTGCGCGCCCAGGTCGCGGAGCATGCGGGTCGCCTCGTCGAGCGTCGGCGGGACGGCCATGCGGAACCGCGGCAGCCGAAGCATCAGCGGCGCTTGCGCTCGCGCTCGGCCGTGCTCGCCTGGAGCCGGCGGAGCGCCGCGCGCGCGTCCTTGCCGCGCGAGCCGAGGCCGTCGGGCCCGACCCGGTGCTTCTGCTTCTGGAGCGCGTCGAGGACCTTGGCCGCGGTGATCGGCGTCTCGTCGAACCGCACCCCGATCGCGTCGTACACGGCGTTCGCGATCGCCGGGATCACCGGGTTGAGCGGCCCCTCGCCGGCCTCCTTCGCCCCGAAGGGCCCCTCCGCGTCCACCGTCTCCACCACGATCGCGCGCAGCTCGGGCGTGTCGAGCGACGTCGGCAGCTTGTAGTCCAGGAGCGACGGCTTCTTGTGCAGGCCGCCGCGGAACACCTGCTCCTCGGCGATGGCCTCGCCGTACCCCATGTAGGCCGCGCCCTCGATCTGCCCCTCCACGCTCGGCGGGTTGAGGGCGCGGCCGCAGTCGTGGGCCGTCGTGATCCGGTCCACGGTCACCACGCCCGTCTCGAGGTCGACGCTCACCTCGGCTACCGCGGCCTGGTACGAGTACGCCGGGCTCGGCCCGACGCCGGCACCCTTGTAGTCGCCGCCGATGCCCTTCGGCGGCTTGTAAGAGCCGACCGAGACGAGCGTCCCGTGCTTCGACTCCGCGAGCACCGCCGCCTCCGGGAATGACAGCGCCTTCGACGGGTTGGCCCGGTCGTAGACCTTCCGGTGCGCGAGCGCGACCCGCTCGGCCGGGACCTCGAGCTTCGCCGCGGCGGTGTCGACGAGCTGCGCGCGCAGCCGCTCCGCCGCCTGGCGCACCGCGTTCCCGGCCATGAGCGTCACGCGGCTCGAGTAGGACCCGAGGTCCACGGGCGCCAGCGACGTGTCGCCCGAGACGACGTGCACGTCCTCGGGGAGCACTCCGAGC
>Ga0155957_1119_pt3 | contig 13438 bp, 8 predicted proteins | sample RifCSPlowO2_02_FD_107611 | JGI IMG/M metagenome (GOLD analysis project Ga0155957, IMG submission 107611) | Chloroflexi bacterium RIFCSPLOWO2_02_FULL_71_16 | reverse complement strand
CCTTCTTCCTGGCCGACCTCCTGCTGGACCGCCTTGCGGCCCGGAGCTTGGTAGAGACCCGGGCAGAGAGGCGACCCGTTGGACGACGTTCTGCTCGAGTGGAGCGCACTCCTGTTCCTGGCGAACCAGGCGTTCTTCGTGCTGACCTTCGTGCTGGTCGCGGCGCAGGCGCTCCGCGAGCGGCGCCGGCCGAACCTCGACATCGCCCTCCTTTTCGGCGTGATGGCCGTGCTTCTCGTGCTCCCGCGGATCGCCGCCGAGCTCGGCGTCACGGCCGAGCAGCGCGTGGTGATGGTCACGCCGCTCATCCTCGCGGTCCCGTACCTCATGCTCCGCCTGGTCGCCGACTTCGCGGCCGTGCCGTGGTGGGCGCTGCGCCTGGCCGAGGCGGCGCTGGTCGGCCAGATCGCCGCCTTCATCTTCGAAGGCGCCATCCCCTTCGCGGCGATCGCGATCTACGCAGCGGTCCCGATCGCCTGGTCCGCGACGGCCTTCGGGCGTGAGGCGCGGCGAGCCCGCGGGGTCACCGGCCGCCGATATGCGGCCGCCGCGTTCGGCACCATGGCCGCGGTCGCCAGCCTCGCCGTCACTGCGGCGGCGATCCTCCCGCCCCTCGCGGCGATGCCCGTTACGCCCGTCGTGCTGCAGCTCTGCGTGATGGCCGCCGGCCTCGCCTTCTTCGTCGCATTCGCCACGCCCCGCTGGCTCCGGAGCGTCTGGCGCGCCTCCGACCTGCGCTCGTTCCTGACGCGGGCGCCCGACCTGATCGCCATGGCCGACGGCGAGGCCGTGCTCGCGGAGCTGGCGTCCGGCGCCCGCGACGCGCTGGGCTTCGACGGTGCGCTCATCGGCCTGCCGGCCGGACCCGGGCGGCTGCGGTTCCGGGGGACCGGCGCCGAGTACGAGGCTCCCATCGACGAGACCTTCGGCGGTCGCGCGGTGCTCGCCGGACGCGCGCTCGTCTCGCTCGACCCTATCCGCGACGTGCCCGCGCGGGCTCAGATGTATCGCGAGCGGGACGTGAAGATGATGGTCGCCGCACCGATGCGGATCGGCGACGAGACGATCGGCGCGTTGACCGCGCGCAGCTCCCACCCGTCGCTGTTCGCGAGCGACGACCTCGAGATGTGCCAGCTGCTGGCCGACCAGGCGGCATTCGTGCTTCAGAACCGCGCGCTCATCGAGGAGCGCGAGCGTCAGGCGGAGCATGACGTGCTCACAGGTCTGCCGAACGCGGGTGTCCTCCGCCGACGGCTCGAGACCGTCCTCGGACGGAAGGTGCGGGCCGCGCTCGCGCTACTGCTCATCGACCTCGACTCCTTCGCCGAGGTCAACCAGACGTTCGGCCATGACGTGGGCGACCGGCTCCTCGTCGAGATCGCGGGGCGCCTGGCCGCGTCCGTCCCCGAGGCCAGCTCCCTGGCGCGCTGGGGCGGCGACCAGTTCGCGGTCCTTCTGGCCAACGAAGGCCTCGCCGGGGCGGAGCGTGTTGCGGAGGGGCTGCTCTCGGCGTTCGAGCGGCCGTTCTCCGTCGGCGCGGATGAGATCGAGTGTGGTATCAGCATCGGCATCGCGGTCCATCCCGATCACGCGTCGGATGGGCGCGGTCTGGTCGCCGCGGCCGACGTGGCGCTCACGATGGCGAAGCAGGCGGCCAGCACGTATGCGGTCTATCCCCTGGAGACGCAGCCGCAGCGCACGCACCGTCTCGCGATGCGGGCGGACCTCCGTCGCGCGATCGCCGACGGAGCCGTTCGCGTCGTGTACCAGCCGCTCGTGTCGATGCGCTCGGGCGGCCTCCTGCGGCTGGAGGCTCTCGCGCGCTGGGATCACCCACAGCACGGAGCCGTTTCGCCGTCCGAGTTCGTGGAGCTTTCGGAGCGGACGGGCCTGATCCGGCCTCTGACCGAGAGCATCCTCGACCAGGCTCTCGCCGACGCTCGCGAGTGGCGGCGCTGGCTCGCGCACCTGCGCGTCGCCGTGAACGTATCGGCCCGGATCTTCGCCGACGCCGGCCTCGTCGACCTCATCACCGCCGCGTCCGCACGCGCGGGCTGTGAGCTCGAAGGTCTATCGCTGGAGGTGACCGAGGGCGTACTCATGACCGAGCCGGAGCGTGCGCGTCACACGATCGCACGACTCCGCGAGCTCGGCGTCACGACCGAGATCGACGATTTCGGAACGGGATACAGCTCCCTCGCGTACCTCCAGCAGCTACCAGTGACCGGCATCAAGATCGACCGCCAGTTCGTCGTCGCCATGGTCCGCGACGAGCGGAGCGATGCCATCGTCCGGGCGACGATCCGGCTCTCACACGAGCTCGGGTTCGAGGTCGTCGCCGAGGGCATCGAGGATCGCGAGATGTGGGATGTCCTTGCCGCCAGCGGCTGCGACGTCGGCCAGGGCTACTACGTGGGTCGGCCGATGCCGGCGGACCGGGTCCGCGACTGGCTCCGGTCGTGGATGGCCCGCGCGCCGGCGCTGCCCACGCCGCCCGTGCCCCCGAGCGCGGCGGGGCCGGGTCGCGGGTCGGTGCTCGTCGTCGACGACGACCCGGCGGTCGTGCGGGTCGTGCGAGACGTGTTGGAGGAGCACGGCTACGCGGTCGCGACCGCATCTCAGGGTGAGGAGGCACTGAGCCTCGTCGCCAAGCGTGTGCCCGACGTGGTCCTGCTCGACATGCACATGCCTCTCTGTGATGGCGTCGCGTTCGCGGAGGCTGCGCGCGAACGCGGTATCGCCGTTCCGATCATCGTGACCACCGCCGGCCCGAACGCGCAGCGCTGGGCTGAGCGGATCGGCGCCAGCGGCTACCTGGCCAAGCCCTTCGCCATCGACGAGCTCCTGTCGGTCACCGACCGAGTGATAGCGGGGGGCTCGCCGGCGCGTTAGCGGCCGCCGATCACGCCCGGGCCTGCAGGGCGGCCCGCTCGAGCGCCGCCGGTAGCTCCGCCGCGATGCGCTCGGCGGTCGCCGACCCGATCCGCAGCGCCTCGGCCGCCTGCGCCGCCGTCTCCTTGATGTCCCCGGCGCGGTTCGCTTCGAGGAACGCGAGCGCCTCCGGAGCGAGCTCTCGCGGCGTGAGCTGGCCGATGCCCCGGACGATGCGGTGCTTGCCGCCCGGATCCATCGGCACGATGCGGGCGGCCCAGTGCTCGCGGACCACGCGCCACGCATCGTGGCGCGCGCGCCGCATCCCCAGCATCCGCTGGAGCATGAGCGAGCGATCCTGGTCCCGGATGAGGTCCGTGAAGATCGAGTCGGCCGTGCGCGCGGCCAGGGTCGGATCCGCGAAGTCGGCGAGGGCGCCGCGGAACCGGGCCTCCTCCTGCGCGTCGGTGATCTCCGTCTCCTTCATTCGCGCGACGTACCGTTCGTACAGCGGCGCGTCGCCCTCGATGGCCGCGACCATCGCCAGCACCCCGGCGAGGTCCGGCGGGATGCGCGACGTGCCCGCGAGATGCGCGTCGACGCGCCGGCGCGCCTCGGCGCGCACGTCCGCGGCCGCGGCCCGCGCGCCGAGCACGGCGATGACCAGGGCGCGCTTCTCGCGCTCGTCGTCGCTGTCGTCCTCGCGCGGCTCCCAGCCCAGGCGATCCAGCTCCGGGCGGTAGAGCGACTCGACGAGCGCCTCGAACGCGGGACGGCTGTCGTCGCGCACGGCGTGCTCGCTCAGCCAGCCGAGGACGTCGGCGAGCGTCTGGAGGACGGCCCGGTCCCGCTCGCCACGCAGCCCCGCGAGGAGCTCGACCAGCTGCGCGACGGGTGCCCGGCGCGACCGGACCAGCGCCCACAGGTCGCTCACGAGGTCGAGCCGCTCCTCCGGACGCAGCCCCGAGACCGCCCCGGCGAGCAGGGCGACACCGCGGTCGTCGAAGGCGTAGCGGTAGAAGCCCGACGCCCCGCCGTTCGGCAGGTACCACCGCGCCCCGGGCAGCGTGACGGTCGCCTCGCGCTCGCCGAGCAGCACGCGCTCCTGCCGGACCTCGCCGCCCGTCCCGTACGCGATCACCATCGGGACCGGCCAGACCTGCCCGGTCGGCTGCGCGTCCGGATCCGCGAAGAAGCGCTCCTGCCTCAGGCCCAGCTCGAGCCCGCCCGCGACCTCGCGGACGGAGCAGTGGACGATCGGGTGCCCGGGCTCGCGGATCCAAGCGTGCGCCAGGCCGGTGACGTCGCGGCCGGACGCCTCGTCGAGCGCGCGCCAGAAGTCGTCGGCGGTCGCGTTGGCCTCACGGTGGCGGCGGAGGTAGATGCGTACGCCGTCGCGGAAGGCGTTCTCGCCGAGGAATCCTTCGATCATCCGCAGGACGGCCTGACCCTTGTTGTACGTGACCGCGTCGAACCGCTCGGACGCCTCGTCGGCGTTCCTCACCTCCATGGAGATCGCGTGCGTCGTACGAAGGGAGTCGAGGGCGAACGCCGGCCCGGCCTCCTGGACGATGTCCCGCCCGTACTCCCACTGCGGGTTGAGCGCCGCGGTCGCCTTGTCGCCGACGAAGCTGGCGAAGGACTCGTTGAGCCAGATGTCGTCCCACCACTTCATCGTCACGAGGTCGCCCCACCACATGTGGGTCAGCTCGTGCGCCGCCACGGAGAAGACGGCCTTGAGGACCGCGACCGACGCGGTGCCCCGGTCGGCCGCGAGGTACCGGGTGCGGTACGTGATCGCGCCGGGGTTCTCCATGGCACCCGCCTCGAAGTCGGGGAGGCCGATCGCGTCGACCTTCGTATAGGCGTACGGGATGTCCGTGTAGGCCTCCAGCCACTCGATCGAGCGGACGTGGGCCTCCAGCGCGAAGAGGCCCTGCTCGGCGAGCGTCGGCGGCAGGCAGACCCGGACGGGGACGCCGGTCGCCGTGTGCCGGGTCGGCGTGAACTCGTACGGCCCGACGGTGAAAGCGACGAGGTAGGTCGAGATCTTGGGCATCTCCGCGAAGCGCGTGAGCGTACGGCCACCGCCCCGATCCTCGACGTTCTCGATCGGCGCGTTCGCGATCGCCGCGACACCCGTCTGGTGGATCAGCTCGACGCGGAAGCGCGCCTTGAACTCCGGCTCGTCGAAGCAGGGGAACGCGCGACGCGCGTCGGCTGCCTCGAACTGCGTGGCGGCGTAGCGCTCGCCCGGACGCGTCGAGCGGTAGAGCCCGCGCAGCGCCTCTCTGATCTCCCCCTGCCACTCGAGGTGGAGCACGTGCTCGCCCGCGGCGAGCTCCGAGGCGAACTCCAGAGTGGCGGTCTGGGCGTCCTCGTCGTACGAGACCCGGAGGGCCGGCTCGCCGTCCGCGCGCGCGACCGAGATGTCGAGGTCGCACGCGTGCAGCGTGACCTCGCGGGCGGGCCGGCCGAGCGAGAGAGTGATGCGTGCGGTGCCGGACGAGCGCCACTGCTCGAGGTCGAGGTCGAACCGCAGCTCGTAGTGGCTCGGGCGCACGTCGGTCGCGAGACGGAAGTCGTTCATGCGGCCGGACGATCGTATCCGCTCGCGGCTGCTAGCGTCATTCGCGGATGCCGCCGTTCATCTACACGATGCGCGACCTCGGCAAGGTCGTGCACAGCCCCACCCAGCGTGAGATCCTGCGAGGGATCTCGCTGTCCTTCTATCACGGCGCGAAGATCGGGGTGCTCGGTCCGAACGGGGCGGGGAAGAGCACGCTCCTGCGGATCATGGCGGGCGAGGACACGGAGTTCGTGGGCGAGGCGCGCCTCTCCGCGGGCTACACGGTCGGCCTGCTCGCCCAGGAGCCGCGCCTCGATCCCACGAAGGACGTGCGCGGGAACGTGGAGGAAGGCGTCGCCTCGTCGCGCACGGTCCTCGACCGCTATCAGGAGCTCTCCGCGCGCTTCGCGGAGGACCTCTCGCCCGAGGAGATGGAGAAGCTCTCCGTCGAGTTCCAGCGCGCGCAGGACGAGATCGAGGCGAAGGGCCTGTGGGACCTCGACGCCAAGGTCGACGTCGCGATGGACGCGCTGCGCCTGCCGCCGGGGGATCAGGACGTCACGACGCTGTCGGGCGGGGAGCGCCGGCGCGTCGCGCTCTGCCGGCTGCTCCTTGGCGCCCCCGACCTGCTCCTGCTCGACGAGCCGACGAACCACCTCGACGCGGGCTCGGTCGCGTGGCTCGAGCGCACGCGCGCCGAGTACCGCGGCACCGTGGTCGCGGTCACCCACGACCGCTACTTCCTCGACAACGTCGCCGGATGGATCCTCGAGCTGGACCGCGGGTACGGCATCCCGTGGGAGGGCAACTACAGCTCGTGGCTCGAGCAGAAGAGGGACCGGCTCGCGAAGGAGGAGAAGGCCGAGTCCGCGCGCCAGAGGACGCTCGAGCGGGAGCTCGAGTGGGTCCGCATGTCGCCGCGGGCGCGGGTCGCCAAGAACAAGGCTCGCCTCGCCGCCTACGAGCAGCTCCTCGCCGAGACCGCCGAGGAGCGCGAGCGTGAGCTAGAGATCTGGGTACCGCCCGGGCCGCGCCTGGGCGACGTCGTGATCGAGGCGAAGGATCTGCGAAAGGGCTACGGCGACAAGCTCCTCTTCGACGGCCTCTCGTTCAGCATCCCGCGCGCGGGGATCGTCGGGATCGTCGGTCCCAACGGCGCGGGTAAGACCACGCTGTTCCGCCTCATCACCGGCGAAGAGCGGCCCGATGGAGGGAGCCTACGCATCGGCGAGACCGTGAAGCTCGCGTACGTCTCGCAGTCGCGCGACTCGCTCGACCCGGCCAAGGCGGTGTGGGAGGAGATCGGCGGCGGCGAGGAGACGATCGAGCTGGGCGGCCGCGCGCGCTCGGTGCGCGCGTACGCCGCCGCGTTCGCCTTCCGCGGGTCGGACCAGCAGAAGCGCGTCGGAGACCTCTCGGGCGGGGAGCGCAACCGCGTGCATCTCGCGAAAGTGCTCAGCTCGGGCGGCAACGTGCTGCTGCTCGACGAGCCGACGAACGATCTCGACGTCGACACGCTGCGCGCCCTCGAGGACGCGCTCCTCGACTTCGCGGGCTGCGTGCTCCTGATCAGCCACGACCGCTGGTTCATCGACCGGACGGTGACCCACATCCTCGCCTTCGAGGGCGACAGCGTGGTCCGCTGGGCCGAGGGCAACTGGTCCGACTACGAGGAGTGGCGGAGGCGCGAGCTGGGCGATGAGGCGGCGCGGCCCCACCGCATCCGCTACCGCCCACTTACCCGCGCCTAGGCCTCCATCCGGAGCTCCTCGAGGTCGAGATCGCGCTCGAGGCGGCGCAGGACCTCGTCGCTGATGGCGCCGCGGTCCCGCAGCTCGTGGGCCGCGGCGCGCTCGGTCTCGATGAGCTCGAGCCGGATCTTCCGATGCTCGATGTGCTCGTCCTCGGCCGCGGCGGGCTCCACGTGGTGCGCGTCGTCGTGGCGCGTGCGGTGCTCGTACGTCGCCTTCAGCGTCTCTAGCAACTCGTGGTGGGTCGGCCAGATCTCGTAGAGCTGCTCGAGGCGCGCCAGCGCTGAGGCGGTGGTGGCGATCCGCGCATGGGCCTCGTCGTGCCTGTCCCCTTCGTCGCGCGCGACGCCGAGCGCGCTGATGACCCAGGGCAGCGTGAGCCCCTGGCCGACGAGCGTCACGAGGATGACCGCGAAGGTCACGAAGATGAGGAGCTCGCGCGTGCCGGCGGGTCCCGGTAGCGCGAGAGGCAGGGAGAGCGCCGCGGCGAGCGAGACGGCGCCGCGCATGCCCGACCAGCCGAGGACGAACGCCGCGCGCGGATCGGTGGTCCGGGCGGCCCCGGGGCGCCGGAGCCGGGCGACGAGCGCCGTTGCGTACATCCACACGAAGCGCGACGCGATGACCGCCGCCACGACCGCCGCCGCCACCAGGAGCGACTGCGCCATGGAGCGCTCCGTGCCCTGGACGATGGCCGGCAGCTGCGACCCCAGTGCGACGAACACCAGACCGGTCAGGAGGAAGACGACCATCTGCCAGACGGCCGCGCCCGCGACGCGCGTCTCCGAGGACATCATCCGCGAAGCGCGCCGCCCCACGTAGAGGCCGGTCGTGACCGCCGCGAGCACTCCCGAGACGTGGAGCGCCTCCGCCGGCAGGTAAGCCGCGTACGGCGTCAGGAGGGAGAGCGTGAGCGAGACCGGCGTATCGGGCGCGCGCGTCCGCAGCCACACGGAGGCGACGCCGACCGCCAGGCCGATGGCGATACCGCCTGCCGCGGCCACCGCGAAGTCGAGGCCGGCCTGCAGGGGCGAGAATGCGCCGCCGAGCGCGGCCGCGACCGCGATGCGGAACGAGACGAGCGCGGTCGCGTCGTTCAGGAGGCTCTCGCCCTCGAGGATGGACACGAGCCGGCGCGGGACGCCGAGCCGCTGCAGCACGGCGGTCGCCGCGATCGCGTCCGGCGGGGCCACGATGGCGCCCAGCCCGAACGCGAGCGGCCAGCCGATCTCCGGGACGAGGGTATGGGCCACGACGGCCACGGTGGTGACGGTGAAGAGGACGAGCCCGATGGCCAGTGACACGATCGGCAGGGCGTTCGCGCGGAAGTCCCGGACGGAGGTGAAGAACGCCGCGACGTAGAGGAGCGGCGGGAGCACCAGCAGGAACACGAGATCCGGCTCGAGCTCGATCCTGGGCACGCCGGGGATGAGGCCGATGGCCCCGCCGCCCAGGACCATGAGGATCGGGTAGGGCACGCCCAGCCGGCGGGCGAGGGTCGCGAACACGGCCACGACCGCGAGCAGCGCGACGAGGAGGGCGCTCTCGCTCACGCGCGCGCGGCGGCGCGCGGGAAGAGGCGCGCGCCCACCGTGGAGAGGACGATCGTGATCGTCGCCGTCGCGAGGACGGCGCTGAACTGCGCGCTGTCGACCACGCCCGCGGCCAGGCCGAGCGCCGCGACGATGAAGCTGAACTCCCCGACCTGCCCGAGGCCGACCGCGATCTGGGCGGGACGGCCGGGGATGCGCATCGCCGCGGCGAGGCCCCAGACCAGCAGCGAGCGCAGCGCGACGAGGCCGACGAATGCGACCGGCCAGACGGCGTTGGCGACCAGGGCCTGCGGATCGACGAGCGAGCCGATGGCGACGAAGAAGAGCACGGCGAACACGTCACGGAATGGCAGGATCTCCCGGCGCGCCTCGCGTGCCTCCGGATCGAGGCTGAGCCCGAGCCCCGCCACGAACGCCGCGAGCGCGAGCGGAACTCCGAAGAAGAAGCTCCCGATCCCCGCGGTCGCCAGCGCGATGGAGACGGCGACGATGATGAAGCTGTCCTGCTCGCGCCGGATCCAGCGCAAGAGGCGCGGGACGACGAGCGCGTTCACGCCCACGGCCAGGATGAAGAACGCGATCATGCCGAGGATGGCCGCGTAGGGTGCGCCAGCCCTATCGGGGAAGAGCAGCACGGTGAGCGCCGCCACGGCGACGAGCGTGGTCACGTCCTGGAGGATCGCCCAGACGAGCATGGTCCGCTCGGTCTCCGGGTCGGTCGTGCGCTTCCGGCTTCGCGTGATGTTGACGACGACGACCGACGAGGAGAGGGCGAGGGCGAGTCCGAGCGTGATGCCGCCCCGCGCCTCCACGCCGATGGCCCCGAGGAGCAGCGCCGCGAGCGCGATCGTGAGCGCGACCTGGAGCGGAGCCGCCACCATGAGCGCTCGCGGCTCGCGCCGCAGCGCGCGCAGGTCGAGCTCGATGCCCACCTCGAACAGCAGCAGGACCACGCCTACGTTCGCCAGGGTCTCCAGCTGCTCGCGGTCGGCCACGTATCCCGGCGTGAAGGGGCCCACCGTCAGGCCGACGAGGAGATACCCGACGACCGCGGGGAGCCCCAGGCGGCGCGCGACGACGCCGGCGAGCGCCGCGCCGAGGAGCACGAGACCGATCTCGAGGACCGGCACGGCGTTCTCCATCGCGGGGAACGCTAGCGCGCGTGGAGGCTAGCGGCCGATCGCTCCGTAGACGAGGTCCGGCAGCCACAGGGCCATCGCGGGGAAGAGGTAGAGGAGCACCATGGCCGCGACCTGTAGGCCGATGTAGGGGTACATGCCCTTGAAGATGTCATTGAGGAGGACGCCCTTCGGCGCGACGTTCATGAGGTAGTAGGCCGACATCGCGACGGGCGGCGAGAGGAAGGCGGTCTGCATGTTCAGGGCGGCGAGCACGCCGAACCAGACGAGGTCGACCTCGTACGCCACGAGGAACGGCAGGAACAGGGGCAGGAAGATGATCGTGATCTCGGTCCATTCGAGCGGCCAGCCGAGCAGGAAGATGATGACCTGCACGAGGATGACGAACTGGATCTTCTCGAGCCCCAGTCCGTTGAGGATCTCGCCGAGGAGCGACGCGCCGCCAAGACGCGCGAACACCGCCGCGAAGATGGACGAACCCACGAGGAGCCAGCCGACCATCGCCGCCGCGCGCACCGTGAGGAACACCGACTCCCGGACCATCGAGAACGAGAGCTTTCGGTGGCCGGCCGCCAGGAGGAGGCCGCCGAGCGATCCGAGCGCCGCGGCTTCGGAGGGCGTCGCGAACCCGAAGAAGATGGACCCGAGGACGAAGAGGATGAGCGTGAGGATCGGGAGGAGGCCCGTGGCGAGCATGGCAATGATCTGAGGCAACGGGACGATGCGCTCTTCCACCGGCATCGGCGGGGCGCTGGCCGGGTCCCGGACGGCCCGGACCATCAGGTAGAGGAGGTAGAAGCCGGCGAGCATGAGACCCGGGATGAGCGCGGCCGCGTAGAGCCGCGGGACCGATACCCCCGCGATGAAGCCGTACAGGATGAGGAGGACGCTCGGCGGGAGGAGGATGCCGAGCGTACCGGCCGCCACGATGATGCCGCCCGAGTACGTCACGTGGTAGCCCCGCCGCATCATCGCCGGCATCGCCAGGAGCCCGAGGAGCGTGACCGAAGCGCCGACGATGCCGGTCGCGGTCGCGAACAGCGCGCCGGTGATGAGCGTCGCGACCCCGATCGCGCCCGGCACCCCGCCCATGAGCAGCTGCACGCTCTTGAAGAGCTTGTCCACGATCCCCGCTCGCTCGACGAGGTAGCCCATGAACAGGAACAGCGGGATGGCGACGAGGACGTCGTTCTGCATGACGAAGAACGTCCGCTGGACGACGAGGTCGAAGACGAGGAACCCCATGCCGAGGAAGCCGAAGGTCACGCCGAGCGACATGAGCGTGAACGCCGTCGGGAAGCCCACGAGGATCGCGACGACCATGAGCGCGAGCATGGTCATGCCGAGGGCTTCGCCGCTCACAGCTCGGCCTGCTTCGCGAGGACCGTCTCCACCTCTTCGACGTCCGAGAGCCGCGGCGGCCACACGCCGGTGCGGAGGGCCTGGAAGGCTCTGATGGTCTCGGCCACGCCCTGGACGGCCATGAGCGTTCCCGCGATCGGGATGACCATCTTCAGCGGCCAGATCACCGGGGCGACCGCCGACGTGAACGAGCGCTCCCCGATCGCGTAGGACGCGAGGGCCCACTGCAGGCCCACCGAGACGAGGGCGAGGATCCCGGGGAAGAACGCGACGATGTACAGGGACAGGTCGATCGAGGCCTGTACCTTGACCGGCCAGAGCCGGTAGAAGACGTCGCCGCGCACGTGCTGGCCTCTCGACAGCGCGTACGCGCCGCCCAGCATGAAGAAGATCGCGTACAGGTAATACGACATGTCGTACGAGTAGTCGTAGGTGAACCAGATCGCCCTGATCGGTGCTCCGAGCGGCTTGCTGAGGTATCTCATGCTGACGTCGAAGGTAACGAGGAAGGTCATGATGAGGATGAGCCAAGCGGTGATCTTCCCGCTCCACATGCTCAGGCTGTCGATCATGAAGAGGTAGCGCTGCACTTCGATGTTCCCCCCGACCCCTACGTGCGGGGCCCCCGGTCGCCCGGGGGCCCCGTCAGGATATAGATCCGCGCCTGGTCGTGCAGGCTACCGGGGGAAGAAGTGGTTGTACGACACCGGGTCGGGCATCGGGATGTTGATCGCGTCGGCCCACGGGAAGACCTTCTGCGCCCAGGCCTTCTGCGATTCGATGATCTTCGCGAACTCCGGGTTGTTCGCGGACTCCGTCGTGACGATGGTGTCCCAGGCCTTCAGCTGCGCGTCGAGCACCGACTGCGGGGTCTTGATGATCTTGACGCCGCGGTCGAGGAGCTTCTTGTAGTCGGTGCTGTTCTTCTCGAACCAGAGCCATTCACCGTCCGCCGACTCGGCGTAGGCGGCGTACTTCATGATCGCCTGCAGGTCCTTCGGCATCGCGTCGTACTTCGTCTTGTTCAGCGTTATCTCGAGGATCTCGGATGCCTGGTGGTAGGACCGTGCCATGAGGATCTTGCGGGCGTCCGGCAGGCCGTACACGGTGTCCGAGGTCGTGTTGTTGAACTCGGCCGCGTCGATGACGCCCCGGTCGAGGGACGAGGCGACCTCCGCGCCGGCGACCGAGATGACGCTCGCGCCCAGCGCCCCGTAGATGCCGGTGGCGAGGCCGACGGTCCGGAACTTCATGCCCTGGAAGTCGGAGGGGCCCTTGATCTCCTCGCGGAACCACCCTAGCGGCTGGTTCTGCATCGGCATGTGGAACAGCGAGACGACGTTGAGCTTGAGCTTCCGCTGCACGAGGTCCTCGAACAGCTTCTGCCCGCCGCCGTAGTAGTACCAGCCGAGCAGCATCTGGCCGCTGATCCCGTAGGTCGGTCCGGTGCCCATGAGGCTCACCGCGTGGTCCTTGCCGTAGTAGTACGCCGGCACGTGGTGGGCGCCATCGAGCGTGCCGGAGTGGACCGCGTCGATCGCGGTGCCGATGTTCGTGACCGCGTTCACCGGGAGCGCGTCGATCTTCAGGCGTCCGCCGGACATCTCCTCGACCTTGGCCTTCCAGCGGAGGAAGTTCTCCTGGAAGATGTCGTTGCCGGCCCAGCCGGACTGGACCTTCCAGGTCACCGATTCTTGCTGCGTGATCGGGGTCGTCGGTGCGGGTGCGCCTACACCCGGTGTCCCGGCCGCCGTAGCGACCGGCGCGGGAGCGTTCTGGGAAAGGCACGCGGTCGCGAGCGACGCGAGTCCGGAAACGGATGCGTACTTGAGCAGGCTCCGTCGATCCAAGCGGGGGAACCCCACGTCCACTACCTCCTTGGTCGCCACGCGACCGGCCAACATGAGAGACCGCGGCGTTGCGCCTGTCAAGGGACGCTTCTCACTAGGTGGGATCAGGCGAGCGAGTCCGCAGGCAGCGGAGCGTGCGGCCCGGCACGGCGGTGCGAAGCGAGCCGTGTCGAGGCTGCGAAGATCAGGCGTAGCGGGGGTCGATGCGGTCGGGGTCGATCCCATGCTCGCGGATGGCCCGGGCGACCTCCGCGGGCGAGAACTGCTCGGCCATGGCGAGCCCGTGCAGGGCTCCGACGACCACGTGAGCCGTGTCGACCTCGAAGTGGCGGCGCAGCGCCTC
>Ga0155957_1109_pt2 | contig 15130 bp, 18 predicted proteins | sample RifCSPlowO2_02_FD_107611 | JGI IMG/M metagenome (GOLD analysis project Ga0155957, IMG submission 107611) | Chloroflexi bacterium RIFCSPLOWO2_02_FULL_71_16 | reverse complement strand
ATCGTCGCCCGTCGCCGCGGCGTTGAGCGCGACGCCGGCCGCGCAGGCCACCGAGACCGCCGCGCCGACCTCGACCGCGGCTCCGTCGCCGGCGGCCACCACCGCGGCGACGACGACCGCGACCGCTGCCGCGACGGCGGCACAGCCGACCTCGGCGCCAAGCGCCCCGCCGGCGACGGCCGCGCCCACGGCGGTGCCGACCGCCGCCCCCACGGTCGCGCCGACCGTGGCACCCACTGTCACGCCGACGTCCCGGCCGCCCCCTGGATCGGCCACGATGTCGCTCGACAAGTCAACGATCAGCCAATCGAAGGGCGAGCCCGTCGCGATCACGGCCCGCGGCTTCCCCGTCGGCACGGTCCTGACGTGGGTGAGCATGACCGCCCAGCAGGGCGGCTACACCATCCCGATGGGGCAGCAGTTCTCCACGAGCAGCGACCCGTACTCGTTCAGCTTTCCGTGGTCGGGTCCCCTCGGCACGTACGTCCTCCACTGGGAGGTGGGCCCCGGGAAGTTCGACCTCACGCTGACGGTCGTGCAGTGAGCGCCGAACGGCGAGCTCCGGAGCAGGGCAGCGGCGCCCGCCGTGTGCTCGATCTCCTGGCGCGGGCGAACGCCGACCCGACCGGCCTCCGGGGCGCGATCGCCGTCGTTCTGGCCAGCGCGGCGCTGTCGCTCCTCGGCTGGATCCCGCTGTCGCTACCGGCCCGCCTGATCGACGGCCTGGTGCCTGCCGGCAACTGCGTCGGGAGCGAACCGGGCTCGGCGTTCATGTACCTCTGCTCGGCGAAGGTCGCGGCCCTCAAGATCGTCGGCCCTATCGCCATCATCGTGCTGCTCATCGCGCTCCGGGCACGCGTCGTGCCCCTGATCCTGCGGGCGACGCAGCGGGTGCCGGTGGAGGCGCGCTTCCTCGTCGCGCCGCTCATCGCGACCGGCCTCTTCGTCGTCCCGTGGGGCGACATCCACGCCGCGACGGCCCTCGACGTCGGGATCCTGCCGCAGACCGTCTTCCCCGCCGTCGTCGGGCTGTTCACGTTCGCCGTCACCAGGTGGAACGACGCCATGCAGCGGGTACTGCGGCGGCTGTTCGATCTCCGGGACCGTCTCTCGCCGCGCGCTCGCTACGCCGCCGCGATCGGGGTCCCGCTCCTCGTTGCGCTCGTCATCACGGCGGAGGAGCGCGTGAGCCAGACCGCTCTGAAGGAGCAGGTCGTGGTCATCATCGGACTTCTCACGGGATACCTGGCGCTCGCGCCGCGCGGCGGCGACATCCTCGCGGGCGCGCGCGAGCTCGCCGCGCTCCGCCGGAGGCCGGCATGAGCCGTGGCATCACCCGGGTCGAAGCGCTCCTCGGGCTCGCGCTCGCGTGCACGAGCGGCGCGGGGCTCATCGCCGCGACGTTCCTCGGCGTCCCGCTTTCCTTCAGCGCGCCGTTCATCGTCCTGCCGACCGCCGCCATCCTGGCCGGCATCGCGATGGCCGGCCGGGGCGACGAGGCGCGGCTGCACGCTTTCGCCCGACTCATCCTCGTCGGTGCCGCGGCGGGCCTCCTCGCGACGATCGCCTACGACGTCTCGCGGCCGGTCCTGCGCGCGGTGTTCGGGTTCACGTTCGACCCGTTCCGCGCCATCCACATCTTCGGCGAGCTGATCACCGGCCGGCCCGCCGGCGACGCCTGGGCTGAGGTCGCCGGGTGGACCTACCACTTCTGGAACGGGATCAGCTTCGGGATGATGTTCGCGCTCATCCGCCCGAAGGGCGGAGTCATCCTGGGCTTCCTGTGGGCCGAGTTCCTCCAGGTCCTGATGATGGCCGTCTACCCGGCGTTCCTCCGCGCGCGCCTCGACGATCCCGGGTTCCTCGTGCTCGGCCTCGTTGGTCACGGGCTGTACGGGGTCGTCCTCGGCTGGCTCGTCGCGCGGTGGTGGCGTGCCTAGGTCGGCGCGTCGCGCCCTCCTCGTGATCGTGGCGACATCGGGCATCTCGCTCGCGCTCGCCGGCGCCGCCGCCGCGCACGACTGCTCCTCGCCCAAGGACTGCGAACAGACGGCCGGCTACAACGCGGTCATCGCGCTCACCGGAGGCGTCGTCGCCGTGGGTGCCGGGCTCGTCGGCGTGTACGTCGGCACGACGGCCGGGACCCTGCCGCTCATCCCGCCGGCCGCGCCTCCGGGCACCACCTCGGTGCCGGCGACCGCGCCGACCGCTCCTCCAGCGCCTGCGATGCCTCCGGGCTACATCCATCACGAGAAGTGGGGCTGGGTGCCGGCCGACGAGGTACCGCTGCGCGACGCCGAGGAGGCCGAGATGCAGCGGCAGCTCGACGCGTCCTGGGAGCGCAACCGCAACAGGGGGCAGGATCCAGAGCTGAAGGCCATCACCGACCGGATCCGTGAGGCACAGGAGAAGCAGCGCCAGATCGCCGCCGAGGGCACGGAGCGCGAGCACCAGTACTGGCAGGAGTACCGCGACCGGAACGCGGAGCAGGCGATGTACTGGAACGAGCAGGCGCAGAAGTGGGAGTCGCGCTACCAGGCCGCCAAGATCGTGCAGAAGGGCGCGGACGCGGGCGTGTCGATCATCGCCAACTACACGGGGCCGGTGGGCAAGGCCGTCGACGCGGGCTACTCGTTCTCGAAGACCGCGGCCGGGAAGCTTGCCGAGGGCGAGTCGATGGGCACCGCGCTGAAGGAGGGCGCCATCGACGCCGGGCTGGGCTATGTCTCGGGGAAGATCCAGAGCGCGACCGGCCTCGAGCTGAAGACCCCCAACCTGGCGAACGCTCCGGCCGGCGTGAAGACCTTCTTCAAGGTCGTGGGCAAGGACGGCACGATGACGATCCGGCCGCGGATCTGGACCGGCCGCGGCCCGACGAACTGGGTGATCGGCGAGGGCATCAAGGCACCGCTCGGGAAGGGTCTCGAAGCGATGGGGGTGAAGAAGCCAGATGAGTGAGCTGAACGTCGTGCTGTCCGGCGCCGAGCTGCGGCGCTTCGGCGCTCTCGTGGGAAGTGCGCCGACGGCGATCTCGCCCCTCGCCGGTCCGCCGGACGGACCGGTGGACCCGGCCCACCTCGCGCGGCTCGGCCTGCTCGCGCCGGACGGGTCCATCGCGCCGCGAGCCTTCCCGGCCCTGCGCGTCCTCGCGAACGCTCGCTCGTACGCCGGGGTCGTGCTCCAGGACGCGGGCATCTTCGAGCACGTCGTGTACTTCGATGGGCACGACTCGGTCGGGCTCACGAGCGAGACGGGCGGCTTCCGGCTGCAGGACCCGCCACCCGCGCTCGGCGCGCTCCTCCGCGCGACCCTCGGCGAGGGCATCGCCGTCGCGGTCGAGCTCGACGACATCTTCACCGCGCCCGAGGCGAGCGTGTTCCTGGGCGTGATGGACCTCCGTCGGCGTCAGATCCTCCAGGGCCTGCTCGAGGACCGCGACGCGCCGGTCGCTCCAGTGGACCAGGCCGCGATCTCCGCGTGGCTCGGCCGTCCAGCCACCGGTTCGCAGTGGCTCGCGCCGATCGTGCGCGACAGCGTCGGCGCCGGCTTGGATCCCGCGTCGATCGAAGCGGCGACGCGGTCGCTCGTCGGCCGCCAAGCCCTCGCGCAGTCCGGCGGGGACGTGATCCCCGGTGCCGCGATCGCGGCGCTCGCGGAGCGCTTCCTCCTCATCCGCATGCTGCTCCGCGTGCGCGCCGGTCGCAGCGACGGCGACCGCGTCGTGACGACCGACCTCCGTGTCGCGCAGAGCGCCGGCTTCCAGCACCTGCTGTGGGAGGCGGACGCGGCCGGCCGGGTGCACCTCGAGTGCGTCACGCCGACCGGGCTCGCCTCGACCATCGAGCACTTCCTGACGGATGCCGACGCGCTGGCGGCGCTGGTCCCTGCAGCCGTCGCGGCGCCGGTCGCGGTGGCGGCATCGGCCGGTCCCGCCGCGCCTGCTGCACGCCGCTTCTGCCCGAACTGCGGAGCGCCGACGGCGCCGGGCGCGCGCTTCTGCCCTTCATGCGGGACAGCAGTGGCCTAGGGCGACCCCGCGGCCCTGCGGCCCACGAAGATCACATATGCCCAAAGCAGGGCGCCGGTCAGCGCGCCGACCGAAAGCTTCGCCCATATCGGAAGCAGCGTCGGCGAGAGGAAGGCCTCGATCAGCCCGGCGACCCCGAGGACGGCGACACATAGCAGGAGCACGCGGACCGACTGCTCGCCGGCCAGGCGCAGCGAGTCGCGCCGGCGGAGCTCGCCGGGATGGAGCATCGCCCACGCGAGGCGCAGCCCCGCGCCGGCGGAGAGGAAGATCGCGGACAGCTCTAGGAAGCCGTGCGCGAGCACGAACTCGAGCAGCGCTCCGGCGCCTTCCGATCCATGGAGCACGGCGAACGTGGCGCCGAGCGCGGCCCCGTTCACGAACAGCACGAACACCGTGAGGACGCCGGCGGTGAGGCCGCCCGCGAACGCCAGAACGGCCACGCGGACGTTGTTGACGATGATCAGGGGTCCCGCGACCGGGCGCATCTCGAGCGGGATCTCCGTGCCGGGCCGGCGGGCCGCCAGCTCGCGCCGCGTCTCCTCGGAGAGGGCCGTGGCCGCGATGTCGGGCGCGACGATGCCCGCGAGGTAGGTGAGGAGCGCCGGCGCGAGCATCACGGTGAAGGCGACGAGCGTGAACGGCAGCGTCGCGCGGACCGTCGCGGGGATCTCGTGCGCCACGAAGCGGCGGAGGCGCCGGCCACCGGTGGGCGCGCCGCTGTACACGAGAGCGTGGGACGCGGCGACGAGGTCGTTCAGGCGCTCGGTCACGACGTCCCGGGCGAAGTCGCGCCTCGCGATGGCGAGGTCGCTCGTCGCCGCGCGGTAGAGCGCGCCGAGCTCCAGCACTTCCGCCGCCCGCAGGCGCGACACGCGGCCCCGCGCGTCCGCCGTGAGCTGCGCCAGCCGAGCCCAGCGCGCACGGCGGTCCTCCACGAAACGGTCGATGGACTGCGCTCCGCGCATGGACAGCGAACGTAGCATCGACGCGGTGATCCACCTCGGGCGGCTCGAGGTCGAGACGCCGGATCACGTGGTCCTGCGGTACGACCTCGCCGGCGGCGGGAACCGCGGCTTCGCCGCGCTCGTGGACGTCGTCGCGGCGTCGCTCATCGTCGCGGGCCTGTTCTTCGCCTGGCTCCTCATCGGGCAGCTACTACCCTTCGAAGAAGCCGGGACGACGCTGACCGGCGTCTTCGTGATGGGGACCGCGCTCATCGCGTGGTCGTACTTCATCGTCCTCGAGTGGCTCTGGGAGGGGCAGACGCTGGGGAAACGGATGTTCGGCCTGCGCGTGATCAGCGCCGACGGCTCGCCGGCCGGCTTCGTGGCGGTCCTCGTCCGGAACGTCCTCCGGGTGGTCGACTTCCTGCCGCTCCTCTACGGCTTCGGACTGCTAGCGATCGTGGTCACCGACCGCTCGCAGCGCCTCGGCGATCTCGCCGCCGGCACGTTCGTCGTACGCGCGCCGCGTCCGCGTCTCGACCCCATCGCGCTCCGCACCGGGCCGACCCTCACCGAGGGGCGGACGGCTCACGTGCGCGGGCTGCCGGGTGAGGTGCAGCGCCTGGTGCGCGAGTTCGTGGCCCGGGAGCGCACGCTGCCGGATGCCCGCCGCCGCACGCTGGCCGCCAGCATCGCCGCGGCGCTGCGGGCCCGCATGCCGGATGCGGCCGAGACCGACGACCTCGAGCTGGTGCGGTCGGTCGCTCGTGCGCTCCGGTCGAGCGGGGAGACGCGCTGATGCTCCTCGAGGTCATCCCGCTGGTCATCGGGCTGCTGATGCTCGGCGGCCTGGCGATGATCGCTGGATCCATGACGCGGGACGATCCCCGAACGCGCGCGCGATGGGACTCGCGGTTCGACCGCGAGGCGCGTGAGCTCCGGCACACCGACGCGACCGGCGTCCTCACCTGCCGCCGCTGCGGCACGAGCGGGAGCGAGCGCGCCGGCGTGTGCCCCCGCTGCGGAGCCGCGCTCTAAGCGGACGTTCCGCTGAAATACAGGAATTTGGGGACCTTCTGCCCGTTACAGTTGATGCCGAAGGCCCTCATTCTCGAGGGGGCTTCGGGGTCCCATGGAGGTCCGAATGGCTGAGCTCACGTACAAGGTGCCCGCGATCCACTGCGCGGGCTGCGCGTCCACCATCAGCGACGCGCTCGAGCCCGTTGAGGGCGTCGAGGCGACCGACATCGACGTCGGCCAGAAGACCGTCACGGTGCGCGGCTCCGCGGAAGACCGCGTGATCCGCAAGGTCCTTCTCGCGTCCGGCTACCCGCCCGCCTAGTGGCGGCGACCGAGACACTCCAGGAAGAGCGCGCCGCCGAGCCCCTCGGGCCGGCGAAGCGTGACCTCGTCGTCACCGGGATGACGTGCGCCTCGTGCGTCATGTCGGTCGAGTCGGCGCTCTCATCCGTGCGGGGGGTCGAATCCGCCGACGTGAACCTCGCGACGGAGCGCGCGAGCGTGCGCTACGACCCCGCGCAGGTGGACATGCCGGCCCTCGTCCGCGCCGTCGAGCGCGCCGGGTACGGCGCGCTGCCGGTCTCGGAGGACGAGCGCGAGCGCGGCGCCGAGGAGGAGCGGGAGCGAGAGCTCCGGCTCTCCCAGCTCGCGGTCCTGCGGCGCCGGCTCGTCGTTTCGCTGGCCCTCGGCGCGGCGACGATGGTCCTCGCGATGGGCGAGCTCGTGTGGCCCCAGCTCATGGAGCAGGCCTGGCGGCCCTACGCGATGTTCCTCCTCGCCACTCCGGTGCAGGTGTGGGGCGCCGCCCCCTTCTACCGCATCGCGTGGTCCGCGGCGCGGCACCGCACGACGAACATGAACACGCTCATCGTCGTCGGCACGACGGCGGCCTACGGGTTCTCGGTCGTCGCCACGTTCCTGCCGGACCTGTTCCTCCGCGCCGGCCTCGAGCCACACCTGTACTACGAGGTCGCCGCGGTGATCGTCGGCCTGGTGCTGCTGGGCCGCTACCTCGAGGCACGCGCCCGCGCGCGCACAGGCGATGCGATCCGCGCGCTCCTCGCGCTGGGCGCGAAGACGGCGCGCGTACGCCGCTCCGGCGGCGTCGAGGAGGAGATCCCCATCGACCAGCTCGCGGTGGGCGACGTCGTGATCGTTCGGCCGGGCGAGACCGTCGCGACCGACGGCGTGATCCTCGCGGGCCGATCCTCGATCGACGAGTCGATGATGACCGGCGAGTCCGTGCCCGTGGAGAAAGGGCCGGGCGACGACGTCGCCGGAGGGACCCTGAACGGCACCGGCACGTTCCGCTTCCGCGCGACGAAGGTGGGGAAGGAAACGCTCCTGGCGCAGATCGTCCGCATGGTGGAGGAGGCGCAGGCCTCGAAGGCGCCGATCCAGCGGCTCGTCGACCAGGTCGCTGCCGTCTTCGTGCCGGTCGTCTTCGTCATCGCGACGATCACGTTCGTCGTCTGGCTGTTCCTCGGTCCCCAGCCGTCGCTCACGTACGCGATCACGGCGTTCATCGCCGTCCTCATCATCGCGTGCCCGTGCGCGCTCGGGCTCGCCACGCCGACCGCGATCATGGTCGGCACCGGCCGCGGCGCGTCGCGCGGCATCCTCATCCGTCACGCGCAGGCCCTCGAGCAGGCGCAGGCGGTGCGCGTCGTGGCGTTCGACAAGACCGGGACGCTCACCGTCGGCAGGCCGCGCGTGACCGACTTCCTCGGCTGCGCCGACTTCGGCGACGACGAGATCCTGCGCCTCGCGGCGAGCGCCGAGCGCGTCTCCGAGCACCCGCTGGCCGCCGCCGTCGTCGAGGCGGCGCAGGAGCGCGGCCTCCCCCTGACCGAGCCGAGCAGCTTCGACTACACGCCCGGCGAGGGCATCCACGCCGTCGTGGAGGGCCATGACGTCCGTGTCGGGAACCTCGCGTTCGTCGTCGACCACGGGTGGCAGGAGGCTCCTCGCGACGTGCTCGACCGGCACGCCGGCGAGGGGAAGACCCCGCTCCTGGTGGCGATCGACGGCAAGCCCGGCGCGATCATGGCGCTGGCGGACGTGCCGAAGTCCGCAGCGGCCGAGGCCGTCGCCCAGCTCAAGGCGATGGGCCTGCGGACGCTGCTCGTCTCCGGGGACACGCAGCGCACCGCGCAGGCCGTGGCGGAGCAGCTGGGCATCGACGAGGCCATGGGGCAGGTGCGGCCCGGCGAGAAGGCCGACATCGTCCGCCGCCTCCAGGGAGAGGGCCGCGTGGTGGCGATGGTCGGGGACGGCGTCAACGACGCCCCGGCGCTGGCGCAGGCGGACCTCGGTATCGCCATGGGCGGGGGGACCGACGTGGCGATCGCCTCCGGTGGGATCGTGCTGGTCGGCGGCGACCCGCGCGGCGTCCCGCGCTCGCTCCGGCTCTCGCGCAAGACGCTCGCGACGATCAAGCAGAACCTGTTCTGGGCGTTCTTCTACAACGTCGCGCTCATCCCGCTCGCGGCCGGGGTGCTCTACCCGTTCACCGGCTGGCTGCTCTCGCCGGTGTTCGCCGCCGGGGCCATGGCGATCTCGTCCGTGACCGTCGTCACGAACTCGCTGCGACTGCGCACCGCGAAGATCGAATAGAGCGATAGGTGGGGGACCGATGACCGAAGCGGCTACGACAGTGATCGACGAGGGCATCCGGAAGTGGTACGCGTCGTGCCGCTGCTGCCTGAGCGACGCGCATCCCGACATCGTCGCGACGCTCGACGCGGAGCGGGACGCGCACCATGAGCCTCACGCGGATGCCGGCATCTGCGAAGTGGCCGAAGCCCAGCCCAGCGGATCGAATGCGGAGGTGGCGACGATGGCGAAGATCCTCGACCCGGTCTGCGACATGATCGTCGACGTCGACGAGCAGCGCGGCAAGGGACTGACCAGCGATCTGGACGGCAAGACCTACGCGTTCTGCGGTCCGGGCTGCAAGAAGACGTTCGACAAGGACCCCGGCCGCTTCGCGGCGAAGGTCGACCAGTGGCGGTCGGCCCAGCCTCCCGCCTGACGCCGAGCTAGGTCAGCGGGCGCTCTCGATAGCGCCCTTGCGAGCGCGGAACTCCTCGAGGTCGATCTCGCCGCGAGCGAGGCGCTCCTCGAGGATCCGTAGCGCCGGGCTGCCTGTCCGGCCCGTCCACTCTCCGCGCGTGCCGGCGACGCGGAGGACCACCCAGACGGTCAAGGCGACGATCGCGACCCAGAAGAGGGCCATGCCGATCATGCCCAAGCCCATGCCCCACCAGCTCCAGCCCATGTCGTATCCCATCACGTCAGATCACTTCCTTTCGCCCTGACACTAGGAGGCCGGTCGCCGGGTCGAAGGGTCGGTCGGTCCTCTCCATAGGGCCGGATGTCACAGGGCCTGATGTCACGCGCGTCGGCAGGCGGGCGAGATCTACAGCGGGCGCTCAGCCCGGCGTCAGTCGCGCGCCAGCGCATGTCGCGACGCTTCCTCTCGTGCCACGGAAGCAGCCGCACCGGGGTCAGCCCTCGCGCACCGTCCGGACCGTGACGTTCCTGACGCTCGCCCTCGCGATCGTCGGCGCGGCCCTGTATCTCTCGCAGCCGAAAGAGCTCGCGTTCATCGAGATCGGCCCAAGCCCTGTCCCGAGCTCGACCGGCTCCGCGGCGCTCCCGGCGACACCGGCGACCTCGGCCGGAGCGGTGGACCTCGTGATGCGCATCGACATGGCCGGATTCACCCCGCCCGATCTCGACGCGCCGGCGGACCGGCCCATCCGGCTGCGCATCGTCAACCCCGACAACAGCCATCACTCGGATGGCGGCGGGGTGCACGGGTTCACCGTGCCCTCGCTCGGTGTCGACGTGAAGGTCCCGCCTCTCACGTCGATGGTGATAACGATCCCGGCCGCGCCGGCGGGCGAGTACGCCTTCTACTGCGACACCTGCTGCGGCGGCAAGGAGAACCCGTCGATGAACGGCACCCTTCGCATGCGCGCGTGAGCATCGACCTCTCCCTCCCGACCGTCGTCCTCGCCGGCCTGGTCGACGGGCTCAACCCGTGCGCGATCGCCGTCCTCCTCGTCTTCGCCTCGGCGACGCTCCTGACGGTCGGGGCGACGATGGACGCGAGCGTGGGCCAGCGCCGCCTCGCGCTCCTCCGGGGCGGAAGCGCGTACGTCGGCGGGATGTTCGTCACGTACCTCCTGCTCGGTCTCGGGCTGATGGGCTTTGCGGGAGCGCTGCGCCAGGACCACCTCGGCACGAAGATCTTCCTCGGGGTCGCGATCGTCTGGGCGATCCTCGCGCTCCAGGAGGCGCTGCTGCCGGAGCTCGGCGAGCGCCTCCGGATGCCGATGGGCCTGCACGAGCGGGCCCGCGAGTGGGTCTCCCGCGCGACGCTCCCCGGGCTCTTCGTCGCGGGGGCGCTCATCGGGCTCTGCACGGTGCCGTGCTCCGGCAACGTGTACATCGCCGTCCTCGCGCTCCTCTCGACGCGCGCCGACCTCGCCGAGGCCATCGCCTATCTCGTCGTCTACAACATCGCGTTCGTCCTGCCGCTTGTCGCGATCCTCGCGGCGATCGCGACGCCGCCCGCCATGCGCACCCTCTCGCGGTGGCAGCTCCACCACCGCCCGGAGCTCAAGCTGGTCCTCGGCCTCACGACGGCCGCCGTAGCGCTCCTCACGCTGGCGGCCCTGTGACATGACCGTCTCGATCGATCCGGTCCTGCTGCGTCTCGGACCCCTCGCGGTGTCGTGGTACGGCGTCGCGATCGCGGCGGCGACCATCGTCGGGATCTGGCTCGCGGTCCGTCTCGCGCGGCCGCTCGGGATCCCCTCGGCGGAGCTCGAGCGGGTCGCGATCTGGACGCTTGCGGGCGGCCTGGTCGGCGCGCGGCTCCTCCACGTCATCGATCGCTGGGACCTGTACGCGGCGGCGCCGATCCACGTCATCGCGATCTGGAACGGCGGCCTCGCCATCGTCGGCGCCGTGCTGGGCGGAACGCTGGCGGGAGCGGTCGCGGCCCGGACGCACGGTCTGCCTGTCCGCGCTCTTTCCGACGCCGTCGCTCCGGCCGTCGCGCTCGGGCAGGCCATCGGCCGCCTCGGGTGTCTCGTGACGGGCGACGCGGTGGGGCGGCCGACGACCGGCTTCGGCGTCGCGTACACGCACCCCGGCGCCATGGTCCCCGAGCTCGGGGTCGCGTACGAGCCCGTCTTCCTGTACGAGATGGGCTGGGACCTGGCCGTGTTCGGAGCGCTGTTGGTCCTGCGGGGACGGCTCCGGGACGGCCGTCTCTTCGCGCTCTACCTCGGCCTCTACGCCGCGGGCAAGTTCGCGATCACGTCGCTGCGGACCGAGCGCCTCTGGGTCGGAGACCTGCAGCAGGCGCAGCTCCTCGCGGTCGTCGCGCTCGCCGTGGCGGTCGCATGGGCGGCGTGGCCGTCGCTCGCCCGCGCGCGCGGCCTCGCTCAGCGGGCGTCCACCTAGCGATGCGCGAGGAGGTCGCGCTCACGTGAGCGAGGTAGCCTCCGCCGGGATGACCGCGCCGGACCCGGCCACGCCCATGACGGCGTCGCGGCCAGCCCGCATCCTCGTCATCGACGACGACGAGAGCGTGACGAACATGCTGCGGCGCGCGCTGTCGTTCGAGGGCTATGCGGTCAGCACGGCGCGCGACGGCCAGGAGGGCCTGCGTAAGGCGCTCGAGCACGCGCCGGACCTGGTCGTCCTCGACGTCATGATGCCGGGCATCGACGGCGTCGAGGTCTGCCGCCGGCTCCGCGCCGGCGACCCGCGCGTCGCGATCCTCATGCTCACCGCGAAGGACGCGGTCGCGGACGAGATCGTGGGCCTCGACGCGGGCGCCGACGACTACCTCGTGAAGCCCTTCAGCCTGGAGATCCTCTCCGCCCGCGTCCGAACGCTGCTCCGGAGGAAGGAGCCAGTGGACGTCGAGGTCCTCCGCTTCGCCGACCTCACGCTCGACAGCGGAACGCGCACCGCGCGCCGGGGGCAGCGCGAGATCCATCTCACGACGACGGAGTACGACCTCCTGGTCCAATTCCTGCGGCATCCCCGGCAGGTCCTCGAGAAGGAGCACCTCACCGAGAAGGTGTGGGGCTACGACTTCGGCGGCAACTACAACGTCCTTGAGGTGTACGTGCGGCATCTCCGCCTGAAGCTCGAGGCGGCGGGGGAGCCGCGGCTCATCCACACGCTCCGCGGGGCGGGCTACGTACTGCGCGAGGGTCCGCCGTGACGCGGCGGGATCGTCGTCCTGTCGCCGATCGTCCTCATCACGCCGGTGGTGGAGCACGTGGAGTAGGCGCTGAGGAAGAGCCTTCTCGCGGGCGCTTGTGCCGGATACGTCACGCTCATCAGTAGGGCCGCGGCGCGGGCAGCACGTAGACGACGACCACAACATAGAAGGCGGCCGCTGCCACGATGGTCAAGAAGTGAAAGACCTCGTGGTAGCCGAAGACACGCGGCCAGACGTCCGGCCAGCGGCGCGCGTAGAGCAAGGCACCCGCTGAGTACAGGAGCCCTCCGGCGATGAGGAGCCCGATGGCGGGCCACGGAAGCGCGGCCGCGACCTGCCCGAGCGCGACCAGGGCGATCCAGCCCATCCCCACGTACAGGCCCGCGCGTGTCCAGCGCCGCAGCTGCACTCCGGCGATCGCGGCGCCGGCCCCGGCGAGCGCCGCACCCCACACCGCGCCGAGGATGCCGAGGCGCCACCACCCTGGCAGCACGTTGAACGCGATCGGAGTGTAGGTCGCCGCGATCAGCACGAAGATGTTCGCGTGATCCAGCCGTCGCAGTACGCCCGAGCGCGCCGGCGCCCAGGCGCGCAGGTGGTAGACGGCGCTTACCGCGAATAGCGCCGTGAGGCCGGCGCCGTACACGAGCATCGACAGCTGCCGGGATGGATCGCCGCTCGACAGGACGAGGAGGTACGTCCCGCCGAGCGCGGCCGCGACCGCGGCTCCGGCGTGGAGGTAGCCGCGAAGCAGCGGGCGCGCCTTCTCTACCTAACCACGCCGGCGCCACGCTGGGCCCCAGCGCTCGAGGATCTCCCATCCTTGCGTCCCGCTCAACGATCCATGCACCACCAGGCTGCAAGCATGCCGGACCCGACCAGCGGAGATCGTCAGCCGACCTTCAGGTCGTCGGCAGCCCCCGGCCTGATCGGAATGTTCGAGCCCCTCGGCGCTCCGCTCGACGGGTGGGTTACGCCCGCATGTGGCGATGCGGGTGGCCGGACACGGGGTCGCCGAGCTCGTGGTGCCCGCAGTGCTGGCCGGTCCCGTCCTCGCGGACGCAGAAGTGGCCCTCGCCGTGGTGTGCGCCGCAGCAGCCGCCGGCCTCGCCAGCGCCCGACAGGAACCGCTCGGGCTCCGCATCGAAGCGGGCCTTGCACCCCGCGCAGCGCAGGTAGTACGTCACACCCTGGTAGACGGAGCGCGGAGCCGTTGCGACGTCCACTGGCTGGCCGCAGACGGGGCAGCTCGGCGCGAGAGCGATCGGTCGCATCGGATGTTCCTCCAACGGCGTTCTCCCCATGGGATGCTGCCTGGTCGCGGTTGTCGCCCGATGGACGCCCGCTGAACGCGGCCTGACCGCGGGCGCGCTCAGCTATCTTCGGTCGGTGAGCCTGCGTCTCCGGCTCGCGCTCTGGTACGGCGCGCTCCTCGCGATCGTCGTCGCGGCCGGCTTTACGATCGCCTACCTCATCCACGCCGGCTTCCCGCACGACGCCGCAGGTCTCGCGTTCCAGGCATCGCTCGATCGACTGCGTCTCATCCTGTTCGCGGTCGGCGTCGTCGGCGTCGCCGCCGCCGTCCTCGGCGGCTGGGTCATCTCGGGCGGGGCGCTCCATCCGGTGCGCACGATGAGCGAGACCGCGGGCGCCATCGCGCTGTCGCGCGGGTTCTCGCGGCGCATCGAGGTCCAGACGGGCGCGCGCGACGAGCTCGCCGAGCTGGGCCGCACGTTCAACGAGATGCTCGCGAGCCTCGACGAGGCCTACCGACGCCAGCAGCGGTTCGTCGCCGACGTCTCGCACGAGCTGCGAACGCCGCTCACCGCCATCCAGGGCGATCTGGAGCTGCTCGCGAAAGAGCTGCCCGAGCGGGACCGCGCCGCGACGCTCGCGGAGGCGCTGCGGGAAGCTCGTCGCCTCGCCCGTCTCGTCGACGACCTCCTCGTGCTCGTCCGCGCCGACGCCGGCCCGCAGCCGCTGGTGCCGAAGCCTGTGCAGCTCGACGAGATCGTCATGGAGGTCTTCCGCGAGCTCCACCCGCAGACGGCGCAGCGCCTCGAGGTCGTCGACCTCGACGAGGCCCGCGTGCTCGGCGAGCGCGATCGCCTGAAGCAGCTCGTGCTCATCCTCGTGGACAACGCCCTGCGCTACGGGCCCGAGGGGCCCGTCTCCCTGTCGGTCGGCGTGGACGGCGGCCAGATCGTGCTGGCCGTCGACGACGAGGGGATAGGCATCAGTCCCGAGGTGGCGCGCCGCGCGTTCGATCGCTTCTACCGCGGCGATGACGCTCAGCGTCTGGACCCGGGCGGGACCGGCCTGGGGCTCGCCATCGCGAAGTGGATCGTCGAGCGGCACGGCGGATCGATCGCGCTCGAGCGCCGCCAGCCGCGGGGCACCCGCGCGCTCGTCCGCCTTCCCCTCGCACCCTGATCCCGGCGCCGTTCAGCCGGCGCTCAGCGGGCGTCCCGGAAGACGACAGGCGCGGAGCCGACGATCGGCCCATGGACGCGCCGGTCCTCGTGCTCGCCGTGGTCACTGGAGCCTTCGTCGTGACGGTCGCGCTGGCGATCGTCCGCCGCCGGACCGCCGGCGAGCGCGCCGTGCGGCGGTCGGACGGCGCGCAGGAGGTCCGCGTGCTGGTGCAGCACGGGTACCGGCCCGACCGGGTCGAGCTGGAGGCGGGCGTTCCCGCGATCCTGCGGTTCGATCGACAGGAGGAGGACCCGTGCTCGGAGCTGCTCGTCTGCGAGCTCCTGCCCAGCTCGTACCGCCTTGCCCCCCGTGCCGAGACCGTCGTGCGCTTCACGCCGACCGTCCCCGGGACGTTCGCTTTCACGTGCGGACTGGGGATGTACGCGGGACGGATCGTCGTCCGCGCAC
>Ga0155957_1064_pt3 | contig 15393 bp, 9 predicted proteins | sample RifCSPlowO2_02_FD_107611 | JGI IMG/M metagenome (GOLD analysis project Ga0155957, IMG submission 107611) | Chloroflexi bacterium RIFCSPLOWO2_02_FULL_71_16 | reverse complement strand
CGCGCGCCGAACAGCTCGGCCGGCTCGGGCTCGGTCAGCCGATGCCACTCCGAGCGGAAGCCGGCCACGGTGCGGCCGACCACGAACCCGCGCAGCTGCCGCGCGATCGTCTCGACCTCCGGCAGCTCAGGCATCGCGCATCGGGTGCGGGCGGGTCTCAGACATGCGCTGTCGCGCGAGCGGCGAGCGGCGTCATCTCGTCCCAGTTCGTCCCGGTGCGCACGTCGACCACCAGGGGCACGTCGAGCGCGTACGCGCCGGCCATCTCGTCGCACACGAGCGCCGCCGTGCGCTCGACGTCGGCGCGGGCCACCTCGAGCACCAGCTCGTCGTGGACCTGGAGGACGAGGAGCGCGTCGAGGCCGCTCGCCCGCAGCCGCTCGCGCACGCGGATCATCGCGATCTTCATGATGTCCGCGGCGGTCCCCTGGATCGGCATGTTGATGGCCATGCGCTCGGCCGCGCCGCGCACCGCCTGGTTCGGGCTGGTCATGTCGGGGATGTACCGGCGGCGCCCGAGGAGCGTCTCGACGTAGCCCTGCTCCATGCACATCGCCTTCGTCTCGATCACGTACCGGCGGACCTGCGGGTACTTCTTGAAGTATTCCTCGATGAAGACCGCCGCCTCCTCGCGGGGCATCTGCATGCGCCAGGCGAGCCCGAAGTCGCTCATCCCGTACACGATCCCGAAGTTCAGCATCTTCGCCACGTCGCGCTGCTGCCGCGTGACGTCCTCCTCCGCCACGCGGAATCCGGCCGCGGCCGTGCGACGGTGGACGTCGGCGCCCTCGCGGAAGGCCTGCGTGAGGGCGGGGTCCTGCGAGACGTGCGCGAGGATCCGCAGCTCGATCTGCGAGTAGTCGGCCGCCACGAGGACGCGGTCCGTCCCGCCGGCCACGAACGCGCGGCGGATGCGCCGTCCCAGGGCGGTGCGGATGGGGATGTTCTGGAGGTTGGGCGCGCGCGACGAGAGCCGGCCGGTCGACGCGACCGCCTGCTCGAAGGTCGTGTGGATCCGCCCGGTCGCCGGATCGACGAGCGGAGCGAGGCCTTCGGCGTACGTCGTGCGCAGCTTCTCGACCTCGCGGTGGTCGAGGATCTTTTCCACCACCGGGTGCGCGCCGCGCAGCTCCTCGAGGACGGCGGCATCGGTGGAGTAGCCGGTCTTCGTCCGGCGGCCACGCGGCAGCTTCAGCTCGGTGAAGAGCAGGCTCTCGAGCTGCTTCGGCGAGGTGATGCCGAACTCGTGGCCGACGCTCTCGTGCGCCTCGCGCTCGATCCGCGCGACCTCGCCCGCGAACTCGCGCGCGAGCCGCCCCAGGTACGGGACGTCGACGGCGATGCCGGCCTCCTCCATCTCCACCAGGACCTCGACGAGCGGGAGCTCGATCTCGGTGAAAAGCTTGGTCAGCGCGAGCCGTTCGAGGTCGGCGGTGAAGAGCGTCGCCAGGCGGAGGGTCGCCGTGGCGGAGGCACCCGCCCGGGCCGCGCGCTCGGCCTCCGTGGCGACGCGGTCCGGGTCCTTGCGGTCGGGCACCGGCAGCGCCGGGATCGCGAGCTGCAGGCGCTCCTGCGCGACGTCGTCGAGGAGGTGCTGCCGGCGGCTCGCGTTCGAGAGATAGGACGCGAGCATCGTGTCCATGTCGACTCCCGCGAGGTCGCTGCCCGCGCGCCGCAGCGCGCGGCGCACGGTCTTGGCGTCGTGCGCCACCGCGCGCACGTCGCTGCTCTCGAGCAGGTCGGCGATCGCCCGCGGGATGGTCCGGTCGATAGGCAGGTACCAGCACGCGTCGCCGGTCGCGAGCCCGAGGCCCACGAGCTTCGGATGGCGACCCGGCTCGGCGTCCGCGTACACGGCCACGGGAGCGGCGCGGCGCATCGCCGCGACGGCTTCGTCGATCGCTCCGGGCCCTAGCAGCTTCGTGGGCACCGGCGGCGCCTGCGCCGGCGCCGGCTCGAGACCCAGGGACATCTGCCCCGAGCGTGAGACCGGCGCCCCCGACGGGGGCGGGGCCGCGGCGACGTTCCCGTCGGCCGGAGGCAGGCGCGGGACGAGGCTGCGGAACTCCAGCGTCTGGAAGAGGTCCAGCACCTTAGGGCGGTCGTACGGCCCGAACCGCGTACGGTCCAGCTCGAGCGTCACCGGGAGATCCGTGACGATGCGCGCCTGCTCGCGGCTGCGGAACACCTGCTCGCGGTGTGCCTCGAGTGCCTTCCGGTGGCGTTCCGGGATCAGCGCCAGATCGTCGTAGAGACTCTCGAGCGTCTTGTGCTCGGCGATGAGCTTGCTCGCGGTCTTCTCGCCGATCCCCGGGACGCCGGCGATGTTGTCCGTGGTGTCGCCCTTGAGGGCCTTGTAGTCGATCATCTGGTCGGGCCGCAGGCCGAAGCGCTCGTCGATGGCGGCCTCGTCGTACACGACCGTGTTCTGGAAGCCCTGCCGGGTCGTCATCAGCTTCACGCGAGGCGTCACGAGCTGGAGCGGGTCGAGGTCCCCGGAGAGGATCATGGTCTCGAGCCCGGCAGCCTCGGCCTGCTTCGCGAGCGCTCCGATCACGTCGTCCGCCTCGAAGCCCGGAAGCGCGTAGATGGGGATGCCCATCGCGCCCAGGAACTCCTTGCAGCGCTCCATCTGAGGGCGCAGGTCGTCGGGCATGGGCTTGCGCGTCGCCTTGTAGGTGGCGTCGCGCTCGTGCCTGAAGGTCTTGCCAGGAAGGTCGAAGGCGGCCGCGGCGTGCTCGGGTCGCACCAGCTCGAACGCCTTCAGGAGGATCGACGCGAACCCGAACGTGGCGTTCGAGAGCTCGCCCTTGGTCGTCGTCAGAGGGGGGATCGCGAAGTATCCGCGGTAGATGAGGCTGTTCGAGTCGATGAGGAGGAGGCGCTCGGGCATGACCCTGATGCTAGGCGAGCGAGGATCCGGCTCCGCCGGTCCGAGCGAGTCCGCAAGCAGCGGAGCGAGCGCGGCGCTTGGCGACGCGCGAAAAGCAGGATAGGTGCGTCAGGCCGCGCGGAGCCTCCAGTGCGCGACGGCGGCGAACAGCGCGGCGAGAGCCGCGAGACCGAGCCAGACGAGCGGCGTAAGCGGCTCGGAGCCAAGTCCGTAGACCTGCCGGACCCCTTCTGTGTCAGCTGCCACCGCCGTCGCGGCTGCGGCACCGCGCTCCTCTGGCGCCGATGCGGCGTCCTCCGTCTCTTGCTCTTCCGCGGGCGCGGCAGGGGTCCCGTCCGCGGCACCGGCTGCGGGAGCCGGCTGTGCCGTCGCCACCGGCACGGCGACGCGAACGTCTGCCGGCGGCGGGCTCGCAGCCTCGAGCGTCACCTGCTCCGCGGCGGTCGGCGCGGCCGCGGGCTGGGCCGCTGTCCGGCCGAACGGCGAGGCCGGGCCGCCGCCAAGGTCGGATCCGCTCTGAGCGACCGCGGCTACGAGGAACACCATGAGGAACGCGCCGCTGGCCATGGCGGACAGCGAGCGCACCGGGCGGAGCCAGTTCCACCGTGGCGCGAGGCTCGGCACCAGGGACCGCGAGGGCCGCGGGCTCGGCAGCGCGGCGATCATCGTGGCCGTCGCCCGGAGCTCCGCGAGCTGGAGCGCGCAGCGCGCGCAATCTTCCAGATGCGCGCTGACGCGCGCCCGGTCGGCCGGCGCGAGCTCGGCGTCCAGGTAGACGGACAGGTCCCTAGAGACGTGCGGATCGTTCACTGTTCCGTAGACGCCTCCCGAGCGCGGCAGGTTCCCATCCTCATCCCGCCGAGCTCCGCCAGCCGCGGGCCACCAGAACGTTACGTACGGCGAGCCGGCCGCGGTGGATGCGCGACTTCACGGTCCCGATCTCGACCGCCGTGATCCCGGCGATCTCCTCGTAGGAGAAGCCTTCGATGTCCCGCAGCATGAGCGCCGCGCGCTGCTCGGCCGGCAGGCCGAGAAGCGCCTCCTCCACCGCGGCCAGGGCCTCGGCCTGGCTCGCGATCTCGGCGGGCTCGAGACCCGGGTCGGCGGGCTCGGCCCACTCCACCTCGGCGTCCTCGGGCGGCTCGAGCGGGAGCTCGCCCCGCCGCCGGCGGGCGCGCACGACGTCGATCGCGCGGTTGGTCGCGATCCGGAAGATCCAGGCGCGGAACGAGCCGCCCTCGAAGGAGCTCATGGAACGCCAGGCCGAGACCATGGCGTCCTGGACGACGTCCTCGGCGTCGGCGCTGGTACCCAGGATCCGCAGCACATGGCGGAACAGGGGGCCTTCAAGGCCGCGCGCGAGGTCCTCGAAGGCGCGGCCCTCCCCGCGGCGGGCCCGGTCGAGGAGAGCGGCGCTGGCGGCGGCGTCCTGTTGCACTATCGCGCCGCATGATGCGATACGCGGCGATGGCGGACGTCGCCGCCGACATCGCCCGTTCCGTGGGCGAGGCCATCGACGTCGCCCACATCGATATCGTCACGCGCAAGGGCGGCAGGGGGAACTTCGCGACGGCCGCCGACCACACCGCCCAGGAAGCGATCCTGGCTCTGCTGCGGGCGCACGACCCCTCCATCCCCGTCCTGGCGGAGGAGGGCGCGCCGAAGGGGGGCCGTCAGGCCGACCGGCTCTGGGTCGTCGACCCGATCGACGGCACGCTCAACTTCAGCCGAGCGGTCCCCTTCTACTGCGTGGCCATCGGGTACGTGGAGGACGGCCGCGCCCGAGCCGGCGCCATCCACGCTCCGCGCACGGACGAGACGTTCGTCGCGCACGAGGGCGGCGGGGCGCGCCTGAACGGCGTGCCCATCAGGGTCTCCGGCGTCCGACGTACGGCGCAGGCGTTCGCGGTCACTACCCCCTCCCGCTTCGCGCTGCTGAACAAGCACTGCGCGCGCCTCCGGACCCTCGGGTCCGCGGCGCTCGAGATCGCCTACGTCGCCGCCGGCCGCTTCGACCTCTTCGTCCACGGCGCGCTGGGGCCCTGGGACATCGCCGCCGGCGGGCTCATCGCGCGGGAGGCGGGTGCGTCGGTCATCTCCCTCACGACCGGCTCGGACGCGGCGTGGGACGAGCGTCAGGTGATCATCGGGCCGCCGGCCCTCGTCCGGGACGCGCTGCGTACGATCCCCGACCTGGTGCGGCCGGCCGCCGCCGCGAAGCGGACCAAGCGAACCGCGAGGGCCTCGTGACGCCGCCGGTCATCGCGATGATCAGCGACTTCGGCGTCCGCGACCAGTACGTCGCGGCCATGAAGGGCGTGATCCTGGCAGCGGCGCCCGACGCCCAGATCCTCGACATCACGCACGACGTGACGCCCGGCGACGTCGTCGAGGGCGCGTGGCTGCTCGCGGCGGCGTGGCGCGACCTCCCGCAGGGCGCCGTGGTCGTGGCCGTCGTCGATCCCGGCGTCGGAACGGAGCGGCGGCCCATCGGGATCAAGATCCGCGGGCGCATGGCCGTGGGGCCGGACAACGGCCTCCTCGAGCTCGTCACGCGCGACCCCGGCGACGCCCGGGACGCGGAGGCGGTCGAGCTGACGGTGCGCGCCCTCTGGCGCCACCCGGTCAGCCCGGTCTTCCACGGGCGCGACATCTTCTCGCCGATCGCCGCGGTCCTCGCGCGCGGCACGCCGCTCCGCGAGGTCGGCGACGCCATCGACGCGATCGTCCCGCTGTCCATCGCGCGCCCCGGCCGCACGGCGGAGGGCGTGATCGGCCACATCATCCACGTCGACCGCTTCGGGAACGTCGTGACGGACATCCCCAAAGAGCTCCTCCCAAGGGGCCAGTTCACGGTCGGCGCGGGCAACAGCGTCGTGTCGCGGCAGGTCTCGTACTACCGCCAGGCGGCCGAGGACGAGGTGGTCATGCTCGTGAACAGCGCGGGACACCTCGAGATCGCGATGCACGGTGCCCGCGCGGTGGACCGGATCGGTGCTCGGCGCGGGGACGCGGTCGAGGTCCGCGCCGGGGGCTAGGGGCTGGCCGGCCCCGGGGTCGCCTGGTCGTCGAGACCGACGTAGTAGGTCTCGCAGGCGAGCTGCACGAGCTCCGCCGTGATCTCCGGCGGCTTGCCGAGGAACCGTGCCGCCGCGTCGAGGTGCTGCATGAGGTCCCGCGGATGGCACGAGCGCAGGGCGATCCCGCGGGTCCGGGCGTACTTGGCGATCCAGTCGGCGGCCTGCGGGTAGAACGCGATGTTCCGCTGCGCGCAGATCCGGCGGAGGATCTCGCTGAACTCGGCTGACGTGGGCGGCCTGATCTCGATCTTGTACTGGATGCGCCGCAGGAAGGCCTCGTCGACCAGCGACGACGGCGTGCGGTTCGTCGCGAACACGAGGAGCAGGTCGAATGGGACGTCGATCTTGCGGCCGTCGTTCATGGTCAGGAAGTCCACGTCGCGGTCGAGCGGGACGATCCAGCGGTTGAGGAGCTGGTCGGGCGCGGCGCGCTGCCGGCCGAAGTCGTCGATCAGCAGCACGCCGCCGTTCGCCTTCATCTGGAACGGGGCCTCGTGGACCTGCGTCGTCGGCTCGAACGCCAGGTCGAGGTCCTCGAGGGTCAGCTCGCCACCGACCTCGACGAACGGCCGCGACACCGGGACCCAGCGGCGGTCGAAGCGCGCGTCGAGCTCGACGAGCGGCACGTGGCGCGAAGGGTCGTACACGCGGATGATCTGCTGGCCGACGAGGATCGCATACGGCAGCACGATCTTCCCGCGCAGGAGCCCGGCCAGCGTCTCGGCGATCGAGGATTTCCCGGTGCCGGGAGGCCCGAAGAGGAAGATCGAGCGGCCGCTGTTGATGGCCGGTCCGAGCTGCCGGAGCGTCCGCTCGGGGAGAACCAGATGCGAGAGGGCCGCGCGGAGGTCGTCGGCGCTGATCTGCAGCTCGCCGATCGACTGCGCCCGCACGCGCTTCACGTAGGCGGGCAGCGTGACCGGCGCGGGCCCGATGTAGCCGTTGCGGGCTATCGCTTCCTTGGCGCGCTCGGCCCCCCTGTTCGTCAGGACGTGGATGTAGCTCGCGGATGCGGCCGCGACGCCGCCCTTCACCTCGACGAGGTACTCGGCCTTGAGGAAGTCCAGAACGGGATCGAGGATCCGCGCCAGCGGGAGGCAGAGGGACTGCGAGATGTCCGCGGCTGTCGTCTGGCCCTTCTGGTACAGGAGCTTGAGCGTCAGGTCGGCGACGTAGGCCGGAGACAGGCCCGTCTCCTCCAGGGTCTGCGGCGCGAGCGGCGCCGCGACCTCCGCCGGGCCGAGCGGAGGTGGAGGTGGCGCGGTGCGCTCGAACAACGTGGCCATGTGCTCTCCTTGCCCCTCCCGGATGCGCTGGGAGCGACGATACGGTCGAGCCGGGCCGGCGTGGCAATAGAGGCGGCGGATCGACACCGATCGGATGCGAAGAGCGCGGAACGGTTGTGGCCGCGAGGCGCGCACGGGACAATGGAAGTAAGCCGGAGTGGCGAAATCGGCATCCGCGCCTGCCTCAAGAGCAGGTGGGCCGCAAGGCCCGTGAGGGTTCGAGTCCCTCCTCCGGCACCGGCTACAGCGTGGTCGCGGTCGCTTCCTCGGTCGGCATGTCCTTGAGCGTGACCGTCGCGGTGGTGCCGCGGTCCTCGCCCGCGCTCGCGAGCCGCAGGCGGCCGCCGTGCCCTTCGGCGACGAGGCGGGCCAGGTACAGCCCGATCCCCAGGCCGGCGTAGTTCTTCGTCCGCTCGCGGGTGGCGAACGGCTCCCGGCCGATCGCCGGGATCTCCTCCGGCGCGATACCGATGCCCGCGTCGCGGACGCTCACGGTGACGACGCCGTCGTCTCCCGCGACACGAACGTCGACGAGCCCGCCGGAGGGCGAGAACTTGATCGCGTTCCCGATCAGGCTCCCGATCAGCTGCCGCACGCGCTCCTGGTCCCCGACGAGGGGCAGCGTCTCCGGAGCGTCGATCTCGAGGTGATGACGGTCCTCCGTCTCCTCCGACGCCTCCGACCATCGGCGGACGACGTCACGGGCGACCGCGGCGACGTCGAACGGCGCCGCTCGCAGCACGAAGCGCCCCTGCGCGGCGCGCGATACCTCGAGGAGGTCGGTGACGAGGCGGTCCATGCGGTCGACCTGCCGCTCGATCATCGCGGCGTTCTTGTCGAGGCTCTCGACGTCCAGCTCGCGCGAGCCGTCGCGCGCCCGGCGGACCCGCATGCGGATGAGCTGGGCGACGGTCTTGAGCGGCGTGAGCGGGGTCTTCAGCTCGTGGGCGACGAGGGAAAGGAACTCGTCCTTCTCGCGCTGCGCGCTCTCCACCGCCTCGGCGGCAGCGGGCGGCAGGTCGGACGCCGTCTGCTTCTTCGCGCTCACGTCCACCCGAGCATGGCACGGGAGCGCCGCCGCTACTTAGGAGCCGACGACCACCTCGACCACGTCGCCGACCTCACGCTCGATCGCCGCGCTCAGCGCGGGAGAGGCGTCGGCGCGGAACGCCGTCGGGATCCGCCGCGTCGCTCCGTCGGCCCGGGGCAGCTCGAGCGCCACCGGCGAGGCGCCCGGATGCGCCCCGAGCACGCCCTGGATGCGCTGGAACAGCGCGATCGACCCGTCGTAGTCGAGGGCGGAACGGAAGCGGATGAGGATCTCGGCGCCGAGCGCGGCTGGCGAGGTCGAGGGGAGCCTAGTCTCGTACGAGCCCGCCGCCGGTCCCGCGCCTGCTGTCGGCGGGCTCGGACGGGACGGGCGACCCGAGGGAACGTCGCCAGCCCGCGAGGCTCCGGAGCCGTTCCCGTTCCCGTACTTCGCCCGGCGCGCGGCGAAGCCGCGGCGCTCCTCGAGGCGCTGCTTGATCTCGAGGATGCCCGCGTCGCCGAAGCGGACCGCGTGCTCGCACAGGAGCTGGGGCGCCTCGTCGCGCTGCTCGACCCGCGCGAGCACGAGCAGGATCTCGTCCGCGTTCCAGACCTCGTGCGTCTGTTCGTAGGTGCGCGGGAAGACCGTCACCTCCGTGGATCCGGTGAGGTCCTCGATCTGCGCGAACAGCATGAGCTGCTTGTTCTTGGTGACGTGCTTCCGTGCGCTCGTGACCACGCACCCGACGATCACGAGGTCCTCCCCCGCCTCGCGCAGCTCCGCGAGATAGGCCGTGACGACGTCGCCGAGCTTGGTGGTGAGCTCCTGGAGCGGGTGCTGCGAGAGGTAGATGCCGAGCAACTCCTTCTCCCAGCCGAGCAGGTCGCGCTGGGGCGCCTCCGGCCCTTCGATGCGTCCGGCCGGCGAGGTCACGGCGAGGTCGAACAGGCTCACCTGCCCGCTCGAGCGGTCGCGCTGCTCGCGCTGCGCCGTCCCGAGGACGGCGTCGAGCTGCGCGATCTGCGCCAGCCGCGGGCCGAACGCATCGCACGCGCCGCACTTGACGAGGGACTCGAGGACGCGCTTGTTGAGGCGCTGCAGGTCCACCCGCTGGCAGAGGTCCTCGAGCGAACGGAAGCGGCCCGACGCGCGGGCCTCGAGGATCGACTCCACCGCGCCCTCGCCGACGTTCTTGACGGCGCCGAGCCCGAACCGGATGGTGTTGCCCTCGACCAGGAACCCGAGGTCGCTCGCATTGATGTCCGGCGGCAGGACCTCGATGCCCATGCGCCGGCACTCCGCGATCGCGATCGCGATGCGCTCCGGCGAGCCCATCTCGGTCGAGAGGACGGCGGTCATGTACTCGGGCGTGTAGTTCGCCTTCAGGTACGCGGTGTGGTACGCGATGATCCCGTAGATGGCGGCGTGGGCGCGGTTGAAGCCGTACCGCGCGAACGGCTCGAAGTTGCCCCACACGCGGTCGATCACGTCCATCGGGATGCCGTTCTTGTGCGCCCCGGCCATGAACTTCGTCTTCTGCGCGTCGAGCTTCTCGCGGATCTTCTTGCGGATCGTGTAGCAGAGGACGTCGGCCTCGGCGAGCGAGAAGCCCGCGAGCGCCTGCGTCACCGCCATGACGTCCTCCTGGTAGACCATGACGCCGTACGTCTCCTTGAGGACGGGCTCGAGGGCCGGATGGTCGTACGTGATCGGCTCCTGCCCGCGCTTGCGGCGGATGTACGTCGGGATCCAGTCCATCGGCCCCGGGCGGAACAGCGCGACCATGGCCATGACGTCCTCGACGCGGTCGGGCCGCAGCTCCTTCACGTAGCGGCGCATCCCCGCGGACTCCAGCTGGAAGAGGCCCGTGGTCTCGCCGGAGGCGAGGAGGTCGAAGGTCTTCTGGTCGCTCAGCGGCAGGTCCTCGCGGCGCAGCTCGATCCCGCGCTTCTCCTTGATGAGCGCGAGCGCCCGGTCGAGGATCGTGAGGTTGCCGAGCCCGAGGAAGTCGAACTTCATCAGGCCCAGCTTCTCGAGCTGCTTGTCCTCGTACTGGGTCTGGATGGCCTCGGACTTCCCCTTCGAGCGCTCGAGCGGCACGAGCTCGATCAGGGGATCGCGCGTGATGAGCACGCCCGCGGCGTGGGTGCCCGTCGACCGCACCAGTCCCTCGACCTTCTCGGCCAGGTCGAGCAGGCGGGCGACGTTCGCGTCGGCCTCGAGCTGCTTCAGCTCGGTGACACCCTCGCGCGCGTCCTCGAGCACCTGCCCGAACGGGATGGCCTTGGCCACGCGGTCGGCCTCGCCGTAGGGCATCCCGAGCACGCGCGCGACGTCGCGGACGGCCGCGCGCGCGAGCATCGTGTTGAACGTCCCGATCTGCGCGACGCGGTCGGCGCCGTACTTCTGCGTGACGTAGGCGATGACCTCGTCGCGCCGGTTGTCCATGAAGTCCACGTCGATGTCCGGCTGAGTGAAGCGCTCGAGGTTCAGGAAGCGGTCGAACATGAGGCCGTACTGCAGCGGGTCGATGTCGGTGAGGTCGATGGCGTAGTTCACGAGCGACCCGCCGGCGGACCCGCGCACGGCCGTGAGGATCCCCCGCTCGCGCGCGAAGCGGATGAAGTCCTGGACGATGAGGATGTAGCCCGCGTAGCCGGTCCTGCCGATGACGTCGAGCTCCCGGTCCACCCGGGCACTGATCTCGGGCGTCACCTCCGCGTACTTGGCGCGCACGCCGGCCTCGGCCATCGCCCGGAGCTGCTCGTCGGGCGTGCGCCCCTCGGGCACGATGAAGTCCGGCAGGCGGATCTGCCCGAGCGGCAGCTGGATGTCCACCATCTCGGCGATGCGCAGCGTGTTGTCGAGCGCCTCGCCATCGTCCGGGAACAGAGCGGCCATGTCGTCGCCGCTCTTCATCCAGATCTCGGGGTGGTCGATCATCCGGAGGCGATCGGGTGTGTCGATCGTCTTGCCGCTCTGGATGCACACCATGACGTCCTGCGCCTCGGCGTCCTCGGCGTTCACGTAGTGCAGATCGTTGGTGACGACGAGCGGGATGCCCGTCCGCTTCGCGACCTGCCGGAGGCCCTCGAGCACCTGGCGCTGCTCGGGGATGCCGTGATCCATGAGCTCGAGGAAGTAGTTGCCCTCGCCGAAGATCTCCCGGTTCTCGATCGCGACGGCGGAGGCCGCCTCGACCCCCTCCTCGAGCAGCGCCCGCGAGACCTCGCCCTGCAGGCAGGCCGACAGCGCGACGATGTGGCCCGCGTTGGCGCGGAGCAGCTCCTTGTCCACGCGCGGCCGGTAGTAGTAGCCCTCGAGGTGCGCCGTCGTGACGAGGCGCACCAGCGCCTGGTAGCCCTCGAAGTCCTTGGCCAGCAGCACGAGGTGGAAGGGGCGCCCGTGGCCCTCGATCCGCGGGTCGCGGTCGAAGCGGCTTCCGCGCGCGACGTAGGTCTCCACGCCGATGATCGGCTTGACCCCCGCGGCCTGAGCGGTCGTGTAGAGGTCGATCGCGCCGTAGAGCGCCCCGTGGTCCGTGAGGGCGACCGCGGGCATCCCGAGCTCCGCCGCGCGCGTGACCATCTCGCCGATGCGCGAGAGCCCGTCCAGCAGGCTGTACTCGCTGTGGGCGTGCAGGTGGACGAACGGCCGGGGGATGGCGACCTCCCTCTAGTGCCGCAGAGGAAGCGCCGCGGCGATGGCCAGTCTATTCGCTGTCAGGTCTGGGATCGGTCACGGCGCCTTCGCGATGTTGACCACGAGCGGCCGATGGTCGGAGGCGGTCGATGCGACGGTGTGCGCCTGCGAGCCGGTCACTCCGATCCCCCACACGTAGTCGACGCGGTCCACTGGGTGTTGCGAGGGAGACGTGGGCTGGTCCGCGCCCGCCGCGGCGGCGAGGTCGGTGAAGCCGGCGTCCCCGAGCATGCTCATCTCCGGGCTGCCCGGGAGCGCGTTCAGGTCGCCGGCCACGATCGCCGGCCGGACGCCGTCCCACGCGCCGAGGATCGCGCGGACCTGGCCCTGCCGGACGTCGCTCGCGCCGGCGATGTGATCGAGGTGCGTCGCGACGACCAGGACGTCCGCTACGCGGAAGAGGATCGCGCCGCGCGGCTGATGCCTGATCGCGGTCTGGCGCTCGTAGGAGAGGTAGCGCACGTCGGAAACCGGCAGGCGCGAGAGCACGGCGTTCCCGTACGCCTCGCCGATCGTCGGGCCGAACACGTACTGCATGCCGAGGCGCTCCGCCAGCACGGTGAGGACGTCGTACTGCTCGGTGATCATCCAGCCGCGCGCGACCTCCTGTAGCACGACGACGTCCGGCGCCTCGGCCGAGATCGTCTCGATGAGGCCGTCGAGCGAAGGGACGTTCCCCTCGTCGAAGCCCTGGTGGACGTTGTAGGTCATGAGGCGAAGCGTCGAGCGCGCCTCGGTCGGGGCCGCGGGGGTCGTGACCAGCGACACGACCGGGACCAGGACGGCGAGCGCGGCGACGAGCAGCGTGCCGGTCGCGCCCAGGCGCGCTCCGGGCATGGGCGCGGCGGCGATGAGGCCCAGCGCCACGCTGGCGACGGCGATCCAGACCGCGGCCGGGAGCGCGTAGTAGGCGTAGAAGCCGAACGCGACGCCGACGAAGACGACCCACCCGAGCGCCAGAGCGACCACGGTCATGACCGGGCTGCGCGCGGGCCGCGCCGCCGTGTCGGCCAGGACCGCGGCCGCGGCGATCGCGCCGGCGGCAAGCAGCGCGCCTCCGGCGAGCGAGACGACCGGCAGGCGCACGGCGACCAGCGCGGCGCCGGCGACGATGGCGACGAGCGCCACGACGCGCTGCGGCGGCCGCGCGCGAGAGAGCGCTAGCGCGCCGAGCGTCATGCCCATGCCGAGGGTCGCCGCGGTGAGGTACCAGCTGCCGGGCGCTTCCGGCCCACGGCCGAGCCCCGCCGCACCGCCGACGTGCGCCGGGTTCCAGGCCCCGGTCTCGCCGATGAGCAGCAGCGCGGGCAGCGCGCCGAGCGCCACCGCGCCGGTGATCCCGGGGGTCGTCCACTCGCGGTCCGCGTCGCTCGTGGCGATCCCGGCGGCCAGGAACACGAGGGCCGCCACCGCCACGAGCGCGAGGGCGAGCGGCACGACCTGGTCGACGACCGGCACCGTGCGGAACGCGGCGCGGAGGGCCAGGTCGGCCGCGACCGCGAATGGCAGCCCCAGGACGAACGCCGACGACCCGAGGCGGGACCGGGAGGAGTGCGTGAGCGCGAGCCACCAGGTCCCTCCGACGAGCGCGACGGCGGAGAGCGCCAGGTCGGCCCAGCCCGCGCGGACCGCGGTCGCTAGCACGGTCCCGCCCGCGAGCAGCGTGCCCGAGAACGCGACGCCGCCCCGCGGGCCGCTGCGCCAGGCGACCACGATCGCGAGGCCCGAGAGCGCGAACACCCCGAGCGCGATCGCGCCCACGGTCTCGTTCGACACGTTGCCGAAGAGCGACATGTACAGGCTCGACGTGAACGTGCGGATCGCGGCGAAAAGGAAGAGCAGGCCGATGGCGGCGAACGTCGTCTGCCCGAGGATCGCGCCGCTCATGCGCGCACCCGCCTTGCGGCGAAGCGGCTCGATCTGCGCATCGCGGAATAGGCGGCGCAACTCATGTGGGCGGCTAGGATACGGACCGCCCGATGGCAGTCAGCGCGCTGGAGATCCGAGCCCCGCGCATCAGCGACGCCGACCGCGTGCTGACGCGTGATGCCCTCGACTTCGTCGAGCGTCTGCACCGCGAGTTCGGACCGCGCAGGAAGCAGCTTCTGGCGCTCCGGCAGACCCGCTGGCGCGAGCTGCGCTCGGGCGGCAAGCTCGACTTCCTTCCCGAGACCGCGAAGATGCGCTCCGGTGACTGGAAGGTGGCCGCCGTGCCGCGCGACCTTGAGGTGCGCAAGGTCGAGATCACCGGGCCGACCGACCGCAAGATGGTCATCAACGCCCTCAACAGCGGCGCGTCGGTCTACATGGCCGACTTCGAGGACGCCAACACGCCCACCTGGGAGAACCTCATCTCCGGCCAGGCGAACCTCACCGACGCGATCGAGCGGCGCATCGACTTCCAGAGCCCCGAGGGCAAGCGCTACCAGCTGAACGAGAAGACCGCGACGCTCGTGGTGCGCCCGCGCGGCTGGCATCTCCCGGAGAAGCACCTGCTCGCCGACGGACACCCGATCGCGGGCGCGTTCGTCGACTTCGGCCTGTACTTCTTCCACAACGCGCGGCGGCTGCTCGACCGCGGGACCGGTCCCTACTTCTACCTGCCGAAGACCGAGAGCCACCTCGAGGCGCGCCTCTGGAACGACGTCTTCAACTGGGCGCAGGACGCGCTCGGGATCCCGCGCGGGACGATCAAGGCGACCGTGCTCATCGAGGTCCTCACCGCGGCGTTCGAGATGGACGAGATCCTGTACGAGCTGCGCGACCACTCGGGCGGGCTGAACGCGGGGCGCTGGGACTACATCTTCAGCCTCATCAAGAAGTTCCCGGACCGGCCGGAGTACGTCCTGCCCGACCGCATCCAGGTGACCATGACGGTGCCCTTCATGCGCGCGTACACGGAGCTGCTGGTGCAGACATGTCACAAGCGCGGCGCGTTCGCGCTCGGCGGCATGGCCGCGTACATCCCCTCGCGGCGCGACCCGGACGTGAACGAGAAGGCCCTCGCGAAGGTCCGCGAGGACAAGGTCCGCGAGGCGAACGACGGCTTCGACGGGACGTGGGTCGCGCACCCCGACCTCGTCGAGACCGCCATGACCGAGTTCGACCGGAAGCTCGGCCCGAAGCCGAACCAGCTCGACCGCCAGCGGCCCGAGGTCGACGTGAAGGCCTCGCAGCTCGTGGACATCCACGTCCCCGGCGGGACGATCACGGATGCGGGCGTGCGGCTGAACGTGAGCGTCGGCATCCAGTACATCGCCTCGTGGCTCCGCGGCACCGGCGCCGCCGCCATCAACAACCTGATGGAGGACGCCGCGACCGCGGAGATCTCGCGGTCCCAGGTCTGGCAGTGGGTCCGCCACGGCGCGACCATCGACGGCGGCCCGAAGATCACGGCCGACC
>Ga0155957_1066_pt13 | contig 20067 bp, 13 predicted proteins | sample RifCSPlowO2_02_FD_107611 | JGI IMG/M metagenome (GOLD analysis project Ga0155957, IMG submission 107611) | Chloroflexi bacterium RIFCSPLOWO2_02_FULL_71_16 | reverse complement strand
CGGTCCCGCCCGTCACGACCACGCGGTCGCCCCAGCCGATCGTCACGCCCTGGTTGAGCCGCCCGACGATCGGCTGCGGGAGGACCGTCACCTCGCCGGTCGCCGGATCGAAGAGCTCGGTCGCGCCCACGCTCACGCGCGGGTCGGCGGGGTCCATGCCGCCGAGGACGAGGATCTCGCCCGTCGCGACGGCGACCGCCCTGGCGTACGCGCGCGGCCGCGACAGCTCGCCGGCCACGGTCCATTCGGGCGCGAGCGGATGCGCGACGGCACTGGCGCGTCCGATGGCGAGGCCGCCGCTGAACACGCCGAGTGCGAGAAGGAGAGCGATGAGGCGGGCGATCACGACCGATCAACGCTAGCAGCGTGGAAATGGGGCGATAGCCTGTCTGCCTGACGGGCTGGTAGCGCCCTCTAGTGTCCTGGAACAGAAGTTGATGGTATAAGTATGGGGTTCCCGGAGAGGGTGCGCGAGGAGGCGCTCAGATGGCTCTCGGCCGACCCCATGCCGCTCCACTGGTCCTGCGCGAAGAGGATCGTCCCGAATTGCTCCGCTGGAGCAAGCGGACCAAGTCCAGCAACGGTCTGGCCCAGCGCGCGCGCATCGTGCTGCGCTGCGCCGAGGGCGAGCCCAGCAGCCACGTGGCGAGCCAGCTCGGCGTCACCAACCAGACCGTCGGCAAGTGGCGTTCGCGGTACATCGCGCGTGGCCTCGGGGGATTGCTCGACGAGCCTCGATCCGGCGCGCCGCGGCAGGTCAGCGACGAGCAGGTGGAAACGGTGCTGACCAAGACCTTGGAGACGATGCCGCGCGACGCCACGCACTGGAGCACACGCGCCATGGCCAAGACGAGCGGTCTTAGCCACACCACGGTGCGCCGCATCTGGTCGGCCTTCGGCCTCCAGCCCCACCGGGTCGAGCACTTCAAGCTCTCGAACGACCCGCAGTTCATCGAGAAGGTCCGCGACATCGTGGGGCTCTATCTCGACCCGCCGGAGCGGGCGCTGGTGCTGTGCGCCGACGAGAAGAGCCAGATCCAGGCGCTCGACCGGACCCAGCCGATCCTGCCCCTGCGACCCGGCATCGCCGAGCGGAGCAGCCACGACTACCGTCGCCACGGCACCACCTCGCTCTTCGCCGCGCTCGACATCGTGAGCGGCAAGGTCATCGGCGAGACGCACCGCCGGCACCGCTCGGTCGAGTTCAGGAAGTTCCTGGGGCGCATCGACGCCGAGGTCCCCGCCGACCTGGAGGTGCACCTGATCATCGACAACTACGGGACCCACAAGACACCGCTCATCCGGCGCTGGCTGGCGCGCCACCCGCGCTTCCACGTGCACTTCACGCCCACCTACTCGTCCTGGATCAACCAGGTCGAGCGCTGGTTCGCCGGTCTCACCGAGAAGCAGCTGCGCCGCGGGACGCACCGCAGCACCCGCGAGCTCGAGGACGCCATCCGCGTCTACCTCGCCACCAGCAACGAACACCCCAAGCCCTTCGTCTGGCTGAAGACGGCGGATGAGATCCTCGCCAGCGTGCGCCGATTTTGTGAACGAACCTCGGTTCCAGGACACTAGTTGACGGTCAGGGTGGTCGAGGACATCGCGACGCCGCGCGAGGAGAACCAGGCCACGCCCTCCTCGACCAGGTCGAACCGGAGCGTGAAGGTGCCGGCGCGCTCGGGGACGCGGACCGTCGCGTTCAGCACGGCGCGCTCGCCCTTGCGCAGGGTCGTCGGTAGCGCCGTGCGCGCGCCGTCCCAGACGTACACGCTCCCGGACTCGGCGTACAGGTGGTACGCGAGGTCCACTTCCCCTGGCGTGAGAGGGATGTCACCGTTGTTCTGCACGAGCACCGGTACGGTGATCGTCCCGCTGACCTTCCCGCTCGCGGTCCCCGGCGGGAAGTACTGCGCCGCGTAGCCCGCCGGCTTCACCTCGACGGTCAGGGACGGCAGCTGCATGCCGTTGAACGAGAACCAGGTCACGCCCTCGTGGACGATGTCGAAGCGCAGCGTGTAGGTGCCGGCGACGGCCGGGGCGAGGACGCTCGCGGTCACGGCGCGGACCTCGTTCGGCGCGATCCCGGTGAGCGGCGTGCGCATGCCCTCCCAGACGACGTTCTTACCGGTCGCGTCGTACCAGTGGTACGAGAGGGCGATCAGCGGGTCCCACGTGAAGTCGGACATGTTCTGGATCAGCAGCGGCGCCGCGAACGTCACACCGGCCGTGACGCTCGCCGGGACGGCCGACACGTCCAGCGAGCCGCCGTAGGTCGGCGGCGGGCCGACGACGACGGCCTGGTCGAACGGGCTCGCGCCCTTGGCGCTGAACCAGGCGATGCCCTCGTGCACCAGGTCCCAGCGCAGCGTGTACGTGCCCTGCTCGGCCGGGATGGCGACCTGCGCCTGGACGGTCACGCTCTGGCCCGGCTCGACCGCGCTCGGCAGCTTCGTGCGCAGGCCCTCCCACTGGACCACGTGCCCGTCGGCCGCGATCCAGTGGTAGCTCAGCGTCACCGGGTTAGGACCGGTCGGCGACCACGTGAAGTTGCTGTTGTTGCGGAGCGTGAACGGCAGCGCCGTCAGCGATCCGCTCCGCGCGAGCGTGGTCACGCCCGGCTCGTACGCGACGGCGTACACCGGGATGACCGGGCCGGCGACGGCGACGAGGCTGTTCGACATCGGCACGCCGTGCTCGCTGAACCAGCCGACGCCTTCCTGCACGAGGTCGAATCGGAGCCTATGGTCGCCCCCCTTGGGCGGCGCCTGGACCTGCGCGTCGATGGTGACGGTCTTGCCCTTGAGGAGATCCGCCGGGAGCTTCGTGCGCAGCCCATCCCACACGGCCGTCCCGCCGCGCGCGTCGTACCAGTGGTAGCCGAGCGTCACGGGATAGCTGTTCGTGACCGGGAACGTGCCGAGGCCGGTGTTGGCGACGACGACCGGCACGGTCGCGATCTTCCCCGACTCGAAGGGCGGCATCGTCGCGGGCAGCGTGTAGCGCGCCTTGAAGTCGGTGCCCACGGTGACCTGCGTGTCGTCGGGCGCGAGGCCCTTGTCGCGGAACCAGAACTCGTTCTCCTTGCGGAGGTCGAGCACGAGCGTGTAGTTCGTCGGATAGACGGGGGCGGTGATCGAGAGCGTGAGCGTCACGCTCTGGCCGGGCGCGACGTCCCTGGGCAGCGCGACCCGGCTGGGGGCGTCGAAGCGGTTCCCGGTGGAGGTCGAGAGCCAGTAGTAACCGACCTTCACCGGGTTGGTGCCGGTCGCCGGCCAGGTGCGGCCGCCGTCGTTTCGGACGGTCACGGTGATGGCGCGCGTCTCGCCCGCGGTCCACTTGCTCGGGACGTTCGAGTCCTCCCAGTCCGCGCTCCAGTCCTTCGAGCGGAACCAGATCTCGCGGACCTGGTCGTTGTAGACGGTGCTCCACCACGCCGAGCCCGCCTGCAGGCCCCAGCTCACCACGTGCTCGCCCTGCGGCGGCGCGGTGAAGGGCACGACGACCGAGCCCGTCGCGCCCGAGGCGATGGGCTTGGTGAGCTGGACGCCCGCGCCGGTCGCGCTGACCGAGCCGCGCGAGATGACGCGGTAGTTCACCTTGGTGCCGGCGGGGATGGCCTGCGTCCCGCGGTTGGTGACCAGGACCGTGACGTTCAGCTTCTGACCCGGGTAGCCGGCGTGCGCCATCTGCGGGTCGATCTTGGTCAGCACTGTGTACCCGGCGTCCCAGGCGCTCTGCGCCAGCCGGCGGAGGCCGTCCATCATCGCGTAGGTCTTGCCGCCCGGGCATGCGGTCTGGCCGCCGCTGGCGCCGACCGTGTACGTGCAGTCGCGGTGGCCGAGGATGTTCGGCGCGGTCGTGGTCACATCTACCCACGAGCCGTCGCTGCGCTGCTCCTCATGCGTGAACGAGCCGCTGCCGTAGGGCGCGACCCCGAGCTGCTTCAGCTTGAGCGCGATGATGTTCGCGATCGCGCCTTGCATCGCGCTCGTCGGCGCGACGTTGCTGTAGTCGCCGATCGCCGCGACGCCGAACGTGCCGTCGTTCCAGCCGTACGCGTGCCCGCCGATGACGTGGTCCCCGCCCTGGCGCCCTTCCCAGATGTTCCCGTACTTGTCGACGAGGTAGTGGTAGCCGATGTCGCCCCACCCTCGCGTGACGGCGTGGAAGTAGTAGATGGCGCGCATCTCGGCGGCGACGTCCGTCCCGCCGTCGCTCGTCACCGTGTGGTGGATGACGGCCTTCTTCCACGTCTCGTAGCGCGGGGTCCAGCGGAGGAGCCCCTCGTCGGCGCCCCAGTCCTCGCGCGCGAGCACGGGCGACGCGCCGGTCGGCGCGGCCATCGCGACGTTCTCCGTCCCGAGGCCGCGAGCCAGGTCGCCCAGCGCGCCGCGGAAGCCGGTCAGGAGGCGCGCGACCGGACCCGCGTTCAGGTCGCTCACGTCGAGGAACGTCAGCGCGAGGTGCCGGAGGTCCTCAGGGTCGCCGCCCGTCAGCCACACGCGGTACTGCGCGAGCCGCGAGGTCTGCGGGACCGCGGCCGGCTCGATGTAGTACGTGTTCGTCCATGTATCGGTGAGGTTGTCGTCGCGGTGCAGCGCCTGCCAGTCGGTCCAGTCGATCCCGCCGCTCGACGTGCGGATCTCGACGAAGATCCCGTCCTCGGCGCCGCGCGCGGCCTGGTAGTGGACGCCGACGCGCTCGAAGAGCTGCTCCGCGTCGATGACCGGCGAGGTCACCGAGATCGTTCCGGCGCCGGTGGCGCCCGCGTCGGCCGTGGCGACGAGCTCGCCGGTGGAGCGGCGCACGAGGCCGATCAGGAGCGCGGGGGACGGGTGGTCGACCTGGCGGGCGACGATCTTGCCGGACACGCGCGCGCTCGCACCTGCCCCCGTGGCAGGGCCGGAGCGGGAGCCGGCGGCCAGCTGGGGATGTACGAGGGTAAGACCGGCCGAGGCGGCGAGACCGCGGAGCATGACGCGTCGGCGCAAGAAGGACCCCTTCCTCCTCGCCACCTATCCCCGACGCGAATGCGCATTCTGCGTCATGGCTCGGTGGCGTGTACATGGGGAACGCCTCCCCCATGGCCCAGTTATGCCTGACGACCTGACGAGCGACGCCTGCTTGGGAGCATTTCGGATACGGGTCCGAGACCGGAGCGGGTCGGCTCGCCTCGGCGCCGAAGGCGGCTGCGGGCTTCTGCTAGCGGCTCACCACGGGATAAGGCTCACCATCGTGCTCTTCAGGAACAGATGGTCGCGCAGCAGCCGGTCGGCGGGCAGGTCCAGGGTCATTAGCTGGCCGACCACCTTCACCGACACCACGTGCCCGACCTCGGGCGGGTCGCGATGCGAGAGGTCCACCGACAGCAGGCGGCCGATGTCGACGCCGCGGTAGCGCATGATCGCGTCGCGGATCTGGTCGCTCGTGAACGTGACCTGCCAATCGAGCTGACGGTTGGGCTCGGGCACCCGCACGGCGATGTCGGCTGGGTCGGAGACCCCACTGAGATACGGGGGGCTGGAGGCGCAGCTGACGGAGCCGTCGCTCGCGATGATCACGTTGAAGGCCCAGCACCCGACCGGCTTGGTGTGGCCGCCGCTCGAGGACGAGAAGTAGGCGCGGATGGCCTGGCCCTGGTAGGTGATGAGCAAGCGCGCCGTCAGGTCCACTGCGCGGTTGGTGATCTCGGTCTCGACGACGCGGCCGCTGCGCATGCGCACGCCGCCGTAGCACTGGTCAGCCTGGTCGTCGACCACGTCGTAGTCGCTGGCGCTGCCGCGGTACGAGTTGTACGCGTACGTGCGCGCCGCCAGCGCCTGCGCCTTGTACGCCTCGAGGTGCCAGTCCTTCAGCATCTCGAGCGGGACGACGGCCTTCACGTACTGGTCGTAGTCGACGACGTTGATGACGCGCAGCGTCCCGCCGAGGTTCGTGAAGCGGAAGTTGCCGCGGTAGGTGCCCTTCTCCTGGAGGGTCGTGGGCGTCCCGGCGTCGAGCGGCACGGTCACGATGGGGCCGGCGCCCGAGTACACCATCGTCGGCGTCGCCGTCGACTGGTTCCAAACGCGCACGACCCCCGAAGTGGCGTGCACCTGCACGCTCGCGCCCGCGCCGGCGCGGAAGATCTCGGCGTTGCCGGCGCCCTCGTTCAGCACGCGGAAGCCGCGGTCGCTCACGACGTTCGCCAGGTCTCCGGTGAACGCCGCCGCTCCGCAGCTGAACTTCCCGGTCGAGCTCGGCGCGGACAGGAGCACGCGGATGACGTTGTTGGGGCTCGTGGGGTCGATCGCGCGCAGGGTCGTGCCCGGGTAGTAGTGCGCCACGATCTGCTGGCCGGTGAAGGCCCTGCCGGTCGCGCCGGTGGCCATGCCCTGCGCGCCCCACTGGCTCATGCCGAGGCCGTGCCCGAAGCCCCGTCCGTAGAAGGTGACGCCGGGCTGGACGCTGATCGTCTCGGTCTTGGTGGCGATGCCGTATTGCGAGAGCCAGGCGACGCCCTCCTGCACCAGGTCCCACGAGATCGTGTAGTCACCGACGAGGGAGGGCAGCTGCACGTCCACGCGGACGCTCGCGCTCTTACCGGGCGGGATGTCGCCGGGGAGGATCCCGCGGAGCCCGTCCCAGGTCACGACGGAGCCGTCGGCGCGGTGGAGGTGGTACGAGAGGCGGATCGCGCTCTGCGCGAGCGTGCGCGGGCCGTAGTTGTTCACCTCGACGCGTATCGGCAGCCGCGCGCCGATGGTCGCGACCTGCGGCGTGGTCGTCGCGGCGTAGCCGGCCGAGTACCCGCTGTCCACCCTCATCGCGACGCGCGCGGGCGCCGATCCCGCGTCGCCGAGCCAGGCGACCCCCTCGCGCACCGCGTCGATCACCAGCGTGTACTGCCCGAGCGTCGCCGGCACGATCACGGTCAGCTGGACCTGCTTCGAGCCGCCCACCGCGACCGTGCCGAGCGCGGTACGCAGTCCCTCCCACACCAGGACCTGGCCGCTCGCATCGAGGACGTGGTACGCGAGGTTCACCGTGTCGGTGCCGCCCCACGGCACGTTGCCGGTGTTCGTCACGGTGACGGGGATGGTCTTGATCTCGCCCACGTAGGCGATCACGCTCGCGGCCGCCGCGTACTGCGCGGCGAAGAAGATCGGCGCGACGACGACGCTCACCTGCGCCGGCGCCGTCCCGCCGAACTGCGCGAACCAGCCCACGCCCTCGCGGACGAGGTCGATGGTGAGCCGGTACGTGCCGTCCTTCGCCGGCGCGATCAGGTCCATCTGCACCGTGACCGACTCTCCGGGCGCGACGTCCTTTGGCAGCGGCGTGCGCACCCCGTCCCAGGTCACGGTGTTCCCCGCCTCGTCATGCCAGTGGTAGCTGAGGCTGACAGGTGCCGCGCCCGTCGCCGTCCACGTGGCGGACCCGCTGTTGGTCATCGTGACCGGGAACGTGTAGGCCGTGGCGAGGAGGAGCGCGGTGATGGTCGGGCGCGCGAAGCGCGCGCTGTACGCGGGGTTCACCTGGACCGCGTAGCGCAGGCTGGGGGCCGCCCAGGCGACGCCCTCCTTGATGACGGCGAACGTGAGGAAGTACGCGCCGGCCTCGGTGGGGGCGCGGACCGTCGCGGTCACCTCGCGCGTCGCGCCCTTCGCTACGTTCCCGGCGCCCAGCGGGCTGCGCAGGCCCTCCCACACGACGGTCTTCCCGAAGGGGTCCTGCCAGTGGTACGAGAGCGCGACCTGCCCCGCGGCGGGAGCCGTGCCGCTGACGAAGGGCACCCAGGCGTCGTCGCCGGTGTTCGTGAGCGTCACCTTCACCGCGACGTCCGTCCCGGCGCCCATCGTGGCCGGCGGCGTGGTCTTGTACGTCGCCGCGAGGGGCACGCCGTGGTCCGCGCTCGCGACGCCCGCCGGCCAGAGGAGGCCGAGCAGGACGAGGACGACCGAGGCAAGGCGCATACCGGTCATACGAGCGAGAACGGCCCTACGGCCCGAGCGTCACCGGCCGCGGGAGACCCGCGCCGAACCAGCGCAGGCCTTCCGAGACCAGATCGATCGTCACCGAGGCGGCACCCTCGGGCACCGGACCGAGCGCGACCTTGACCGTGATCGCCCCGCCGGGCGCGACCGGCGCGGCGAGCGGCGTGCGCGGGCCGTCCCACACCAGGACGTTGCCGGCTGCGTCGTGCCAGTGGGCGGAGAGCGCGATGGGCGAGGCGATCGCGACCGTCCAGGTGGCGACGCCCAGGTTCTTCACCAGGACCTCCACCGCGGGGTCGGCCGCCGAGACGGCGAGCGGACCGGTCGGCAGCTCCGCGCGGTAGTCGGCGGACACGAGCAGGTCGACCTCGCCGGGAGCGACCCCGAGCCCGCTGAACCAGGCGACGCCCTCGCGCACCGCGTCCACGCGCACGCGGTACGAGCCCGCCGCAGGCGGCGCGTCCACCACGACCGCCGTGTCCACGGTCGCGCCGGGCGCGACGTCGGCGGCGAGCAGCGTGCGCTCGCCGTCCCACACGAGGACGGCGCCCGTGCGATCGACGAGGTGCGCGGCGAGGCGGACCGGGTTCGATCCTGCTGCCGCCCACGTGGCCGTGCCGGTGTTCTTCACCTTGACCGGGATGCTGGCGCGGCCACCCGGCAGGAGGATCGGCGGCGTGCCGACGGCGTAGGTCGCCACGTAGCCGCTGCGCACGCTGGCCTTGATGTCGAGCGGCTTCACGCCCAGGTCCGCGTACCAGGTGATGCCCTCCTGCACCAGGTCCACGCGCAGCGTGTACGTCCCCGCCTTCGCCGGCGCCATGACCGGTAGCGCGACCGTGACGCGCTCACCCGGGGCGACGTCCTTCGCGAACGAAGCCCGGAGGCCCTCCCACGTGAGGACGGCGGTCCCCTCGAGCCAGTGCGAGGCGAGGTGGACCGGGTTCTCCCCCGCCGCCGCCCAGGCGACGGTGCCACTGTTGCGCACCACGACCTCGATGCTGCCCGCGGAGCCGGCGTCCAGGCTGATGTCAGCCGGGGCGGCCTCGTACGTCGCGCCGATCCCGCTGCCGATCACGACGGTGAGGGTCGCCGCCGGGGCCCCGCGGAGCGAGAAGGCGGTGACGCCGTCGCGCACGAGGTCGAGGCGAAGCGTGTGCGGGCCGGCCTGTGCCGGGGTCGTGATCGGCCCCACCAGCGTCGCGCTCGCGCCGACCTTCACGTCGGCCGGGAGCGAGATCGAGCTGGCGAGCCCGGGCACCGCCACGCCCGCCGGGTCGAGCCAGCTCCACTCCAGGCGCACCGCGCTCGGGTTCGCGCGGCGCCAGTCGAAGCTCGACTTGTTGGTCACCACGACGGTCGCCGTGAAGGCCCGCGCGGGCGTGGCCGCCGTGGGCAGGGCGCTGATGTCGTACTGGACGCCGTAGTCCTCCTCGCTCGTGGTGATGGCGCGCAGCGCGTTCACCCGGCCCGCGCCGAACGAGTCGTCACGGCCCTTGGTGCCCAGGTCGTCCGCGGTCGTGCGGATGCGCGCCATGACGGCCTCCGCCGTCAGGCTCGGCTCGGCGCTCCAGACGAGCGCCGCCACTCCCGCGACGAAGGGCGCGGCCTGGCTGGTCCCGCTGAAGACCGCGTAGTCGAGCGAAGCGGGGTTGGTCTCACGCTCCGACAGGAAGGTCGCGTAGGTGGGCGTCGTGCTGAGGATGCGCCGGCCGGGCGCGGCGACGTCCACGGTCTCATTGCGCGTGGAGAAGAAGGCGACGGTGTCGTCCGTGTCGGTCGCGCTGACCGCGAGGACCTCGGTGTAGCCGGCGGGGTACTCGGTCTGGTTGAGGCTGAGGCACTTGTCGCCGGTGGTGCCGCAGTTGCCCGAAGCGGTCACGACGATGACGTTCTTGTCGGCGGCGTATTCGATCGCGGTCCGCAGCGTCGGGCTGTCGCTCGTCGAGCCGAGCGAAAGGTTCACGATCCGCGCGCCGTTGTCGATGGCCCACACGAGACCGCGCGCGACGTCGGACAGGTTCCCCTGCCCCGTGCAGTCGAGCACCTTCACCGGCATCACCTTCACACCGAAGGCGACGCCCGCGATGCCGATGCCGTTGTCGCCCGACGCTCCGACGACGCCGGCGACATGCGTCCCGTGCGAGTTGTCGTCGCGCGTCGTGCCGGGCACGCACTCATCGTCCGGATCCGTGACGAAGGTGTTGCCGCGCACGAGCGCGCCAACGAGGTCGGGGTGCGTCGGGTCGGCGCCGGTGTCGAGGATCGCGACCGTCACGCTGGCCGCGCCGCGCACCGTGTCCCACGCGTCGTCGACCTTAGCCTTCGCGATGCCCCACTGCCCCTCGTCGAGGTCGGGGTGCTCGCCGTAGAACTCGTCGTCGGGCTCGAAGGCCAGACGCACGGTGCGGTCGGGCTCCGCGAACTCGACGGCCGCGTGGCGCGCGAGCACCTCGGCCGCGGATGGACCGGCGCTCAGCACGTCGGTCGCCCTGTCGATGGCGATCCGTACGACGCCCAGCGGGGCGAGCTCCGCATCGATCCGGCCGCCGACGAGACGGAGCGCTGCGGCGCGTTCTGTAGGACTGGCGCTTCGGTGGAACCGGACCAGCAGCCGAGCTGTGTGGACGTCCTTTGAAGATGGCCGTCCTACGTCGCTGCGCTCCCCAGGGGCACCTGGTCCTGTGAGGGAGGTGAGGTACTTCGCACCAATTTGGTGCGGATCTGCACCAATTTGGTGCGGACTTCCATGTGCCGCTGCAGACGCCGCCCAGGCCGAGGTCGGGTCGACGACCGCGATGAGCACCGCCGCGAGCACGGTGGCGCGAAGGACGAGCAACCGTGGTCTCCCTTCCCTCTTCATAGTTCTTCTAACGACGGGCGGAAGGTTCTGGCACCGCTGAGGGAGCGCTCAGCGGGCGACCGAGCGGCCGGGTCAGTCCGTCTTCACCACGAGCACGTGTTCGAGACGCCGGATGTCGGCCGCGGGGGTCACGATCGCCCGCTCGTAGGCGGCATTCTCGCTGCGGTCGATGGCCACGACGGTGCCGATGACGAGCCCCTTCGGGAAGAGCGAGCGCAGGTCGTTCCCGAGGGCGAGGCCGGCGGTGATGACGACGTCGCCTGCCTTCAGATCGTCGTTCTGGAGGATCCACTCCATGACGAGGGTGTCGCCGTACTGGCCGCGCACGATCCCGGTCGCCCGCGAGCCCTGGACGATGGCCGAGACGGTCGAGGCGGGGTCGGTCACCAGCAGCACCTTGCTGTAGGTCGGGCCGGCCTGGGTGACGCGGCCGACGAGACCGCGCTCGGACACGACGATGTGCCCCACCTGCACGCCCTGGTCGGTCCCGGCGCCGAGCATGACCGTGTGGAGGATGCCGCTCGGGTCGCGCGCGATGATCGGCGCGGCGACGGACTCGTAGGGCAGCGCGGACCCCGCTGCCTCGAGCTGCGCCGCCTGCTCGGCCGCGATGGCCGCCTCGCGCAGCCGGACGTTCTCGATGGTCAGCTGGTCGATGTCGCGCTGCAGTCGCGCGTTCTCCTCCCGCAGCTGCTGGATCGCGCTGACCGCCTCGGTGAAGCTGGTCACCGCGGTCCCGGCGCCGGTGAGCGCGCGCTCGAAAGGCACCAGGACCTGCGTGAGAGCGCGCGACGCCTCCTGGATCGGCGGCGCGTCCCGGCCGACGAGGAGCGTGAGCGCGATCAGGAACAGCACCGTGAACTGCCGCAGGACCGTCGTGTCCGCGCGGGGGCGGCGCTGCTGGATGCGACCGAGGGAGGCCACTAGCGCGGCATGACCGCGTACGTCTCCGTGACGAGCGCGCGGTCGTAGGTGACGAGCTGCTCGAGGATCTTTCCGGTGCCGCGCACCACGCACGTGAGCGGCTCGTCGGCGATGTGCACGGCCATCTGCGTGGCCTCGGCGATGCGCGTGTCCAGACCCTTGAGGAGCGCGCCGCCGCCGGCCACGTAGATGCCCTGATCCATGATGTCGGCGATCAGCTCGGGCGGCGTCTCCTCGATGGTGTCCTTCACCGCGTCGACGATCTGCTGGACGCTCGGGTCGATGGCCTCGCGGATCTGCGCGCTCGTCACCTCGATGGACCGCGGCAGACCGGTGAGCAGGTCACGGCCGCGGAAGAACGTCGAGATCTCCTCGTCCAGCGGATAGGCCGAGCCGATGGCGATCTTGATGTCCTCGGCGGTGCGCTCGCCCATGAGCAGGTTGAACTCCCGGCGCGCGTACGAGACGACGTCCAGGTCCATCTCGTCGCCGGCCACGCGGATGGAGCGTGAGACGACGATGCCGCCGAGCGACGTCACCGCGACCTCGGTCGTGCCGCCGCCGATGTCGACGATCATCGAGCCGGACGGCTCGTTCACCGGCAGCCCGGCGCCGATCGCCGCGGCCATCGGCTCTTCCACCAGCCGCGCCCAGCGCGCGCCGGCCGAGACCGCGGCGTCCTGCACCGCGCGCTTCTCGACCTCGGTCACGCCCGAGGGGATCCCGATGACGACGCGCGGGCGCGGGAATAGCGCGAAGCGGTCGTGCACCTTCTGGATGAAGTACCGGAGCATCTGCTCGGTGATGTCGAAGTCGCTGATGACGCCGTCCTTCAGCGGACGGATCGCGACGATCGACGCGGGCGTACGGCCCAACATCCGCTTCGCCTCGGCGCCGATCGCGACGATCGCCCCGGTCTTGACGTCCTTGGCGACCACGGACGGCTCGGAGATGATGATGCCGCGGCCACGCACGTGCACCAGCGTGTTGGCCGTGCCGAGGTCGATGCCGATGTCGCGCGAGAAGAGACCGAAGAGGCCGTCGAACACGAGAGCGGGATTCCCTTTCTCCTTGATGCGGTCACGCGCACTGCTTGACCTGTGGATCGGGCCCAAACGAGCCGATCCGGATCCTCGCAGGCGCTTCTTGTGATCTCGCGCAGGATAGCCCGCTTTGCGCCCAGAACGGATGTCAGCGGGGGGTCGGGTGGCCGCGTGGCGGGGCCTCGCTCGCTCGCTCGGAGCCCCTTACGCGTCCCTGTCGCTACCTTTTTCGGCTGCCCTGGCTCGATGTGCGGTCGGTGGCGCGCTGCTCTGACCCTGCCCGATGCTCACCCAGCGGCCGGCGCCGAAGACGATGTGATCGAGGACGTCGATGCCGAGGAGCCGCCCGGCCGCGATGGCGTCGCGCGTGGTGCGCAGGTCCTCGGCCGAGGGCGCTGGATCGCCCGAGGGATGGTTGTGGCCGACGATGATCGCCGGCGCGTTGCGCCGGAGCGCCTCGGTGAAGAGCTCGCCGATGCGCACGCTGGTGCCCGCCACGTTCCCCGCGTAGACGCCGGCCACGCCCAGGAGCCGGTGCTTCCGCGATAGGAGCGCCACCTTCACCTCCTCGCGGTCCAGGTGCGCGAAGTGCGGGGCGAGGGCCCGCGCCGCGGCCTCGGGAGAGCTGAGGACCTCCCCGTCGGCGAAGGCGGCGATCGCCCGCTGGCCGACCTCGCGGGCCGCGAGGATCCGCGCGGCCTGCGCGGAGCCGATGCGAAGGCGCCTCAGGCGGGTGTGATCAGCGTGGACGAGCCCGCGCATGCCACCGAGCGCCAGGAGCAGGTCGCGCGCGAGCGCCACCGCGGACCGTCCGGGGACCCCGCTGCCGATCAGGACGGCAAGAAGGTCCTCATCGGACAGGGCTTGCGGACCGGATGCGATGAGCCGCTCGCGGGGCCGCGTGGAGGCCGGCCACTCTCGGATCGCGGGCACCCGGCACAGATCGGCCGGGGCTGAATGACGGGGGTCCAGGGGCGGAGCCGCAGCAAGATCGGGGGTCCAGTGGGCAATGATCAGGTCTCCCCGGCGGGGGTGCGGGGGCAGCGCCCCCGCGAAGAGCTATGTCCCGATCTTCTCCGTCGCGTCGCGCGAGCCGGCCGCGGCTGCAGCCTTGCCCCCCGCGTGGACGGTCCAGTCGCGCTCGTCGAAGTCCTTGGCGCAGTAGGGGCAGATGCTCCACTCGGGGCGGATGAGCTTCGCGCACGAGGGGCACATCCTCTTGAGCCGCGTGCGGCACGTCGGACAGAGGATGTAGTCCTCCTGCACGCGCTCGTGGCAGGTCGGGCACACGACGCGCTGCTCGGCCTCGGCCAGGAGGCTCTCCTCCGCGAGCTGCCGCTCGTAGGCGTCGGCGAGGGTCTCGCGCGGCCGGACGATCATGTAGAGGAAGAGGCCGGGCAGGTTCAGGACGACGACCATGAGCCCGGCGAGGTACGGCATGATCACGTTCTCGGTCCGCTGCTGCGCGTCGCGCACGACCCAGAAGACCATCGCCAGGTAGATGAAGAACAGGTAGACCAGACCGAACCGCACCGTGAACTGCACCAGGGCGTTGCTCGTGAACTGGGTCCAGATGGCTCCGAGATCCGGCACTGTCTCTCCTTATTCCCTGCCCACGGGCACTTCGCTGGGCATCTGTCCGAGCGGCAGCAGCTTGCCGCTCACGACCCGCTCACGCCAGTACTGCAAGAGATCGGCGAGCGTCCGCTCGAAGGGGATCTTCGGCTCCCAGCCGGTCGCGGCGCGGAACTTCGAGATGTCGGCCCACAGGATGGGAACGTCGCTCGGCCGCAGACGTGCCGGGTCCTCCTGCGTGCGGATCTTGACCTGCGACCGCGACAGCAGGATGTCCAGCATCTCGCGGATGGACCAGGTCCGGCCGCTGCCCACGTTGTAGGACTCGCCCGGCTCGCAGCGCTCCAGCGCCACCCAGTAGGCGCGGACCATGTCGCGGACGTCGGTCCAGTCGCGCTTCGTGGTGAGGTCGCCGACCATGATCACCGGCTCGTGCAGCCCCGACTCGATCTCGGCGATCTGCCGGGCGAAGGTGCTGGTCGAGAAGAAGGCGCCCCGCCTGGGTCCGGTGTGGTTGAAGCCGCGCGTGACCACGACGTGCATGCCGTATGACTTGAAGTACTGCCAGGCCAGCTTGTCCTGCGTGACCTTGCTCACGGCGTAGGGGCTGAGCGGCCGGAGCGGGTTCGTCTCCTTCATCGGGACCTCGTCCGGAAGGACCAGCCCGTACTCCTCGCTGGACCCGGCGATGTGGACGCGCGTGGCCATGTCGTGCCGCCGGACCGCCTCGAGGAGGTTCAGCTGCGAGCGGACGTTGATGTCGATCGTCGCGGCGGGCTCGTCGAACGACGACTGGACGAACGACTGGGCCGCCAGGTGGAAGATGCGGTCGGGCTGGACCGCGCTGATCAGCTTCTCGACCGCGCCGGCGTCGGTCAGCTCGCAGTGGAGCAGCGTGACCCGGCCGGCCTTCCCGGCCTCACGCATCTCGGCGCCCGTGGGGAAGCGGCCCTCGACGACGTCGAGGACCCTGCGCCGCGCGAGCTCCTCGAGGTTCTCCATGCGCGAGCGCCAGCGGTACGTGCCGTAGAGGGCGACGTCCGGGTGCTCGGCCAGGATGTGCTCGGCGAGGTGGCTGCCGGCGAAGCCGGTGATACCAGTGATGAGAACGCGCACCGAGCCGGACAGTAGCAAACGGCTTGCCATGCTCGGCCGCCTAGTGAGCGGGCGTCTCCGTGAACCGCCCGATCGCCTCGATGAGCGCCTCGTGCTCGACGGCGAGTACGCGCGCCGCGAGTGTCTCCGGGGTATCACCCGGCAGCACGGGAACGCGCCGCTGGACCACGATCTCGCCCTCATCGACCTTGCCGGGCTCCGCGCGATGCACCGTGACCCCCGACTCCGCCTCGCCCGAGGCGAGCACCGCCTCGTGCACCTTCGCGCCGAGCATCCCGCGGCCGCCGAAGCGCGGGAGCAGCGCGGGGTGGATGTTGATGACCGGGACGCCGGGCAGCTTCTCGAAGAACACGTCCGCCAGGATCCGCGCGAACCCGGCGAGGACCACCAGCCGCGCGCCGCTCTCGCGGAGCGCGTTGGCCATCGCGGAGTGCGCGCCCGCGCGCGACCCCAGGGCCTGCTCGTCGAAGACCGCGGTGGGCAGGCCTGCGCGCGCCGCGCGCTCGAGGGCGAGGATGCCCGGACGATCGGATGCGACGAGCACGACACGGGCGTCCAGCCGACCTCCGGCGATGGCATCGAGTACGGCTTGGAGGTTGGTGCCCCTGCCCGACACAAGCACGCCGATCGGCAGCGTCACGCCCAGCGCACCCGAGGCACGCGGGAGGCGCGCTCGACGCGGCCGATCGCGACCGCGTCCGGGAGCGCGCGCAGGGCAGCGCGCTCGTCCTCGGGCGCTACCACGGCGACGAGGCCGATGCCCATGTTCCAGGTCTCCCACTGCGCGTCCTCGGGGACGTCGCCCAGCGCCGCGAGCAGACGGAAGACCGGGGGCACGATCCACGAGTCGCGGTCGACGACCGCGCCAAGGCCGTCGGGCAGCGCGCGCGGGAGGTTCCCCTCCCACCCGCCGCCGGTGATGTGCGCGATGGACCGGACGGTGGCCGCCTTGCGCAGGGCGCGTATCTCGGCGAGATACGAGCGGTGCACCTCGAGCAGCGCCTGGCCGAGCGTCCCGCCCCGCAGCTCGTGGCGCGGAAGGCGCAGCACGTCGATCGGCTCGGTGCGGTCCGCGTCCGCCGCGCGCGAGACGATCGCGCGCGCCAGGGAGTAGCCGTTCGTGTGGAGGCCGGTCGAGGGGAGGCCGATGAGCGCATCGCCCTCCCGCGCGCCGCCTGGATCGAGGATCTGGTCCCGCTCGACCGCGCCGACGATGAAGCCCGCGAGGTCGTAGTCGGTCCCGCTGTAGAGACCCGGCGCCTCGGCCGTCTCGCCGCCGAGGAGCGCGATGCCCGCCTCCCGGCAGGCGTCCGCCACGCCTCGCACGACGCGTTCGAACCGGCCCGGGTCGAGCTTGCCGGCGCTGAAGTAGTCGAGGAAGAAGAGCGGTTCGGCGCCCATGACGGCGATGTCGTTGATGCAGTGATCGACGAGATCGGCTCCGACCGTCTCGTGCGAGTCGAGCAGCTCGGCGATCTTGACCTTCGTGCCCACCCCGTCGGCGCTCGCGACGAGGACGCCGTCGCGCATGCCGCCGAAGCGGAACATCCCGCCGAACGCGCCGATGCCGCCGATGACCTCGGGCCGGTGGGTCGACGCGACGTGGTCGCGGATCCGGCGGAGGAGCGTCTCCTTCAGGTGGACGTCCACGCCCGCGTCCTTGTAGGTGGTCATGCGTTCCTCCGGTCACGCATGACCGTCCTGCTCCACCCGGCTTCGCCGGGATGTAGTAGGTGGTGAAGGCTCATGCCCTCTCGAGCACGCCCTTGTCGAGCTCCAGCTGGACGGTCATCGGGTAGTCGCCCGTGAAGCAGGCGCTGCAGAGCTGCTCGGTCGTGGCGCCGGTCGCGCCGATCATCCCCTCCAGCGACAGGTACCCGAGCGAGTCCGCGCCAATGTGGCGCCGGATGTCCTCGACCTGGAGGTGCGCCGCGATGAGCTCGTCCTTGCGGGCCATGTCTACGCCGAAGTGGCACGACCAGCGGATGGGCGGCGAGCAGATGCGCATGTGCACCTCGCGCGCGCCGTTGCGCCGGAGCAGGTCGACGATCGGCCCGCTCGTCGAGCCGCGCACGATCGAGTCGTCCACCACCACGACCCGCTTGCCGCTGAGCACGCCGCGGAGGGCGTTGTACTTGAGGGCCACGTTGTGCCGGCGCAGCTCCTGCGAGGGCTGGATGAACGTCCGCCCGATGTAGCGGTTCTTGATGAGCCCCTCGCGGAACGGGATCCCGGTCGCGCGCGCGTAGCCGACCGCGGCGGGGATGGCGCTGTCCGGCACCGGGATCACGACGTCGGCCGCGGCGGCGTGCTCGGTCGCGAGGATCTCGCCCATCCGCTCGCGCGTGGCGTACACGCTCCGGCCCGCCAGCTCGCTCGACGCCGACGCCAGGTACACGTGCTCGAACACGCAGAGCGCGTGACGGTCGGCGCTCGTGCGAGCGACGGTGACCGGTCCGCGGTCGTCGATGCGGAGCAGCTCGCCGGGCTCGACCTCGCGCACGTAGGTCGCGCCGATCGTGTCGAGCGCGGACGTCTCGCTGGCAACGAGCCACGCGTCGCCCTTGCGGCCGAGGCAGAGCGGCCGCACCCCGAAGGGGTCGCGCACCGCGTAGAGGGCGGTCGGCGTCAGCATGACGAGCGACCACGCTCCGGTAAGCGAGCCGAGCCCGTGCTCGATCCGCTCGTCCCACGACCTGCCCGGCGCCGAGGCGATCGCCTTGGCCATGACCTCCGTGTCGCTCGAGGTGTCGAAGCGCACGCCGTCGGCCTCCAGCTGCTGGCGGTGCTCGCGCGCGTCGATGACGTTCCCGTTGTGCCCGATGGCGAGCTCGCCGAGCGCCTCGTCGCGCACGACCATCGGCTGCGCGTTCTCGATGCGCGAGCTGCCGGTGGTCGAGTAGCGCGTGTGGCCGATCGCCGCGCGGCCGGTCAGGGCGCCGAGGTCGGGCTCGGCGAACACCTGGCCGACCAGGCCCATGCGCCGCACGACGCGCAGGTCGCGCCCGTCGGTGGCGGCCATGCCCGCGGACTCCTGCCCGCGGTGCTGGAGCGCGTAGAGCGCGAAGAAGGTCAGGCGCGCCGCCTCGGTGGGGTCGGTCGCGGCGGGGGACCAGATGCCGCTGATGCCGCACATCAGCCGATGCTCCGCCGCGCTCGAGGCCTCGATCTCCGCGACCCGGCTCGCATGCGCGCTCGAGGCCTCGATCTCACCGATCCCCCGCTCGACCCGCGATGGAACGGGCTCTCAACGCCAGCTTGCTCCCGCAGCCTCACCCGCCTATTCGCGGGTTCGGACGGGTCTCGCGCGGGATCGGTTCGTCTCGGCCTCTCGAGCCACGCAGCAAAAGGATCGGTCTTAAGTGTTCTCGGCATCAGCGACTCCGTCCTAGGGCCGCGGCCAGGCCACCCTCGTGCGCGTCCCGAAGCGAGGCGATCGGCGTCCCGAGCACCGGCGCGATCTCGAGGAGGTCGCCGCCCATGGTGCCGAGGAGCCATATCGGGACGTCGTTCTGCGCCGCGAGCGTGCGGACCGCGTGCAGGTCGTCGGGAGCGACGACCAGCACGATCCCGGAGGGGCCCTCGCCGAAGAGCGCCACGCGCCTGTCGATCCCGCGCACCGCGGGGAGCGTGACCTTCATCCCGATGCCGTCGCGGAGCGCGAGCTCCGCGAGCGCGACGCCGAGGCCTCCGTCGGAGCGGTCGTGCGCGGCGCGGACGAGGCCGCGCGCGTGCGCGGCGAGGACGAAGCGGTGGAGGCGAGCCTCGAGCGCCAGGTCGACCGGCACGACCTCGCCGATCCCGGTGCCGGCGCGCGCGGCGTACACGGAGCCGGCGAGCGAGACCCGGGCGCTGCCGGCGAGGACGACCGCGTCGCCCTTGCGGCCGCTGGTCACCGGGATGTGCCGCGAGACGTCGGCGAGCTGTCCGACGGCGCCGATGACGGCGGTCGGCCAGATGTCGGCTCCGCGCGTCGCGTTGTAGAGCGAGACGTTCCCCGAGACGACCGGCGTTCTGAGCGCCTCGCACGCGGCGGCGATCCCGGCGACGGTGCGCTCGAGCTGCCACGCGCCCTCGGGGCGCTCGGGGTTGCCGAGGTTGAGGCAGTCGGTGATGGCGAGCGGCTCGGCGCCCAGGCAGACGAGGTTGCGCACCGCCTCGGCGACGGCGCTCGCGGCGCCCTCGAAAGGATCGAGCGCGGCGAGGCGGGGCTGCGCGTCGATGGCCACGGCGATGCCGTCGGGCCGTCCCTTGATGCGGATGACCGCTGCGTCCCCGCCGGGGCCGACGACGGTGTCGGTGCCGACCATCTGGTCGTAGGTGCGATACAGGACGCGCCGCGACGCGACCTGGGGCGATGAAAGCACATCCAGAAGCTCCAAGCCGATCTTCTGCGTAGGTCGGGCCGCTTCTCCGGCCAGCCGCTCGTCGCCCCGGGCAGCGGCTCGCTGCGCACGGAGTTGCGTAGCGTCCGATCGCTCGCCGCTGAGGGGCTCCTCGCGACTGATCCCTCGCGCGGCCCGACCCGGCGGTCGAGCCCAGCTCCTGACGTCGTAGGTGGGTGCAT
>Ga0155957_1009_pt2 | contig 21974 bp, 33 predicted proteins | sample RifCSPlowO2_02_FD_107611 | JGI IMG/M metagenome (GOLD analysis project Ga0155957, IMG submission 107611) | Chloroflexi bacterium RIFCSPLOWO2_02_FULL_71_16 | reverse complement strand
ACCGCTGGCCCCCGCCGTACCTGCGCCGGCCGCGCCGGTCCCGACCGGAGGGAGCCCGGCCTGATGCTGATGCCCAAGCGCCTCAAGCACCGCAAGTTCCAGCGCGGCCGCATGACCGGCGTCGCGCACGGCGGCTCGACCATCGCCTTCGGCGACTACGGCCTGCAGGCGCAGGAGCCGTGCTGGATGACCGCGCGGCAGATCGAGGCCGCCCGGCGCGCGCTCGTGCACCACATGCGCCGCGGCGGGAAGGTCTGGATCCGCGTGTTCCCGGACAAGCCGGTCACGAAGAAGCCCGCCGAGACGCGGATGGGATCCGGCAAGGGCGCGCCCGACCACTGGGTCGCGGTGGTGAAGCCCGGGCGGATCCTGTACGAGGTGTCCGGCGTCGACCGCCTGCTCGCGAAGGAGGCGTTCCGGCTGGCCGCGCACAAGCTGCCGATCCGGACGCGCGTCGTCGCGAGAGAGGGCATCGAGACGGGACCCGAGGCGGTGGCCGCGAATGGCTGAGAAGAAGGATCTGCGGCGCCTCACCGCTGAGGACCTGACCGAGGAGCTGAGGGCGGCTCGCGAGGAGCTGCTCGACCTCCGCATGCAGCTGGCGACGCGCCAGCTCAAGGACGTTCGCGCCATCCCGCGGGTGCGCCGAAGGATCGCGCGGGCCATGACCATCGCGCGGGAACGGGAGATCGAGAAGAGTGCCTGAGAAGAAGAAGACGACCACCACGCGCAAGACGACCGCACGCAAGCCGGCGGCCGGCGACGTTGCCTCGGTCGGCCGCGTCGCGCTCGGGCGCTCCCGCCCGTCCGGCACCAAGCCCTCGCGCGCGAAGGCCGGGACGGGTACCCGGTCGCTGCCCTCGCGCGATCGCGGCGCTCCCTCGACCTCGCCGGCCGCCGGTGTTGGTGCGAAGGGTGCGCCCCACCGTGGCCGCCGCAGGCAGAAGGTCGGGCGCGTGGTCTCGGCGAAGACGCCGCACACGGCGATCGTGCAGATCGAGCGTCAGCGGCAGCACCCCCTGTACAAGAAGGTCATCCGGGTGCGCAAGCGCGTCCCGGCGCACGACGCCAACGGCGACGTGAAGGCCGGCGACATCGTGCGTATCCAGGAGAGCCGCCCTTTCAGCGCGACCAAGCGCTTTCAGGTGATCGAGGTGCTCTCGCGCGCGGGCGAGGCCATGGCCGCCGCGCCGGAGGTCGCCGCCATCGAGCGGGAGCTCGAGGAGACCGAGGGCGTCACCGAGCTGCTCGCCAAGCCGGAGCGCGAAGACGCCGCGGCCTCCGCCGAGGAAGCCGACGCCGCCGACGTGAGCGAGCGGACAGGGGACGACCGGTGATCCGTCCGTACTCGCGGGTCAAGGTCGCCGACAACACCGGCGCGCGGGAGATCTCGGTCATCCGCGTGCTCGGGTCGTCGTCGGGCACCACGGCGGAGGTCGGGGACATGTTCATCGCGACGGTGAAGCAGGCCATCCCGAACTCCGGCGTGAAGAAGGGCGAGGTCGTTCGGGCGGTCGTCGTCCGGCAGACGAAGGAGTTCCGCCGGAGCGACGGCAGCTACATCCGCTTCGACGACAACGCCGCCGTTCTCCTCAACCCGCAGAACCAGCCGCGCGGGACCCGCATCTTCGGGCCGGTCGCGCGCGAGCTCCGCGAGCGGAACTTCATGAAGATCGTCTCGCTCGCGCCGGAGGTGCTCTAGTGGGCGCCGTCCGGATCCGCAAGGGCGACGAGATCGAGGTCATCGCCGGCAAGGACCGCGGCAAGCGCGGGACCGTGCAGGAGGTGCACTCCGAGGAGCGCCGCGTCGTCGTCGCGGGCGTGAACATCGCCAAGCGGCACCGCAAGCCGAACCCGCAGCGGAACATCAAGGGCGGCATCGTCGAGCAGCCGGCGCCGATGGACGTGGCGAAGGTGATGATCGTCTGCCCGCACTGCGGCAAGCCCACGCGCATCGCGCACCGCACCGAGGACGGCGACAAGGAGCGGTACTGCCGTCGCTGCGGTGAGGCGATCGCGGTCCAGAAGGAGAAATAGGGGAAGTGGCGAGCGCGCTTAAGGAGCGTTACGAGAAGGCCATCAGGGAAGAGCTGCGCAAGCGGTTCTCCTACGACAACGTCATGCGGATCCCGAAGGTCGAGAAGATCGTGGTCAACATCGGCATGGGCGAGGCCATCGGGAACCAGAAGTCGATGGACGCGGCCGCGGGCGACCTGGCCACGATCACCGGGCAGCGCCCCGTGGTCACCAAGTCGCGCCGGGCCATCTCGAATTTCCGGCTGCGCATCGGGATGCCCATCGGCCTCAAGGTGACGCTCCGCGGCGAGCGCATGTGGAGCTTCATGGAGAAGCTCGTGAACGTGGTGCTCCCGCGCATCCGCGACTTCCAGGGCGTGTCGGACCGCGGGTTCGACGGGCGCGGTAACTACACCCTCGGGCTGAAAGAGCAGCTCGTGTTCCCGGAGATCGAGTACGACAAGATCGACCGGCTGCGGGGTCTCGAGATCACGATCGTGACCACCGCCAAGACGGACGAGGAAGGCAGGGCCCTCCTCGAGGCGCTCGGCATGCCCTTCCGTGCGTCCGCCGGTCGCGCGGCTTAAGGAGGAAGCAGTGGCGAAGAAGAGCCTCATGGTCCGCGCGGCGCGCCCGAACAAGTTCAAGGTCCGCGAGTACAACCGCTGCCAGGTGTGCGGGCGGGCGCGCGGGTACTTCCGCAAGTTCGGACTCTGCCGGATCTGCTTCCGCGAGAAGGCGCTGATGGGCGAGCTGCCCGGCGTCACGAAGTCGAGCTGGTAGGTGGTCGTCCATCACGTGGTGATGTCCGACCGTCCTGCTCCACCCGGCTTCGCCGGGATGTAGTAGGGAATGGAGAATAATGGAAAGAACTGAAACGGCGGAGGCGCCGCGCCACCAGGCCGAGGCACGGCCGGCGGTGCGCCGGCCCGCGCCGAAGAAGGCGCCCGTGCGCCGCGGGGTCAACGTGAGCGACCCCATCGGCGACATGCTCACGCGCCTCCGGAACGCGGTCGGCGCGCGCCACGACACCGTCGAGATCCCGGCGAGCCGCCTCAAGGCGGAGATCGCGAAGATCCTGAAGGCGGAGGGCTACATCACGAGCTTCGAGACCAGCGGAACGCAGCTGGTCGTCCGGCTCAAGTACCTCGGGCGGAGCGCCGCGCTTCGCGGGATCGACCGGGTGAGCCGCCCGCCGCCGCGGCCTCGGCGGCGAGGTCCTGGCGAAGGTCTGGTGAGAGAGATGGAACGAGCGAGGAGCGGCTTTGCCGCGACGAGCGAGCCAAGACTGATCGAGCGGAGCGAGGCTCCGGCGCAGGCCGGAGCGATAAGCAGATGAGCCGGATCGGCAACATGCCCATTGCGCTCCCGAAGGAGGTCGACGCGAAGGTCGACGGCCGCACGGTGCGCGTGAAGGGTCCCAAGGGCGAGCTCGTGCGCACGTTCCACCACGACATCGCGGTGGAGTCGACCGACGGTTCGCTCGCGGTCAAGCGGACCAACGACAGCCCGACCGCGCGCGCGCTGCACGGGCTGACGCGGACGCTCATCTCGAACATGGTCGCCGGCGTCACGCAGGGGTACACGAAGGACCTGGAGATCAGCGGCACCGGCTACCGCGCCGTGCTCGCCGGCAAGAAGCTGCAGCTCTCGCTCGGCTTCTCGCACCCGGTCGAGATCGACCCGCCCGCCGGCGTCTCGTTCACGCTCGAGACGCCGCAGAAGGTCAAGGTCTCGGGCATCGACAAGGAGATGGTCGGGGAGATGGCCGCGAAGATCCGCGGGCTGCGCGTCCCGGACCCGTACAAGGCGAAGGGCGTGAAGTACGCGGGCGAGTACATCCGCCGCAAGGCCGGCAAGGCCGGCAAGGTCGGCGCGAAGGGCGCCGCGTAGTGGAGGTCAGGCATGCCAGCTGACACGCGCCGGGAAGGACGGCTCATGCGGCACCGCCGCGTGCGCAAGCGCGTCGCCGGAACGGGCGAGCGCCCGCGCCTGGCCGTGTTCCGCTCGCTGTCGCACATCTACGCCCAGGTCATCGACGACCGCGCGGGGCGCACGGTCGCGGCGGCCTCTGATGTGGGAGCGAAGGCGGGCAACAAGACCGAGCGCGCCAAGCTCGTCGGCAAGGCGCTGGCGGACAAGGCCAAGGCCGCGGGCGTCGCCGAGGTCGTGTTCGACCGCGGCGGGTACCGCTACCACGGGCGCGTGAAGGCGCTCGCCGACGCGGCCCGCGAAGCCGGGCTCAGGTTCTAGAGGGAGTTGGGAGCTTAAATGGCAAGGATCGACGCGAGCCGGCTGGAGCTGACCGAGCGGGTCGTCCAGATCAACCGGGTCTCCAAGGTGGTCAAGGGCGGACGGCGGTTCAGCTTCTCCGCGATCGTCGTCGTGGGCGACGGGCGCGGTCACGTCGGCGCGGGTCTCGGCAAGGCCGACGAGGTGCCGGACGCGATCCGCAAGGGCGTCGAGGATGCCAAGAAGAACGTCATGCTCGTCCCGCTCTCGGGGCAGACCATCCCGCACCCCATCACGGCCGACTTCGGCGCGGCGAGCGTGCTGCTGCGCCCGGCCTCCAAGGGCACCGGCGTCATCGCGGGCGGCTCCGTGCGCGCGGTCGTCGAGTCCGCGGGCATCCGCGACATCCTCACGAAGTCGCTCGGGTCTACGAATCCCGTCAACGTCGTCAGGGCGACGATGAAGGCGCTCCAGCAGCTCCGCTCGCCGGACGAGATCGCGACGATCCGCGGCGTCCGCGTCCCGGGCTCGCGGCCCGAGCCGGAGGCGGCAGGCGCCCGATGAATCAGCTCTTGATCGTCCAGAAGAAGAGCGCCATCGGCGAGAAGGAGGCCGCCCGCGGCACGCTGCGCGCGCTCGGCCTCCGGCGGCCGGGGAACCAGGTGCACCACGAGGACAGCCCGCAGCTCCGCGGGATGCTCCGCAAGGTCGCGCATCTCGTCGAGGTGAGGGAGCAGATCTCATGAAGATGCATCAGGTGAAGCCCCCGAAGGGCTCGCGGCAGCGCAACAAGCGCATCGGCCGCGGCATCTCGGCAGGGCAGGGAAAGACCGCCGGACGCGGCACGAAGGGCCAGCTCGCGCGCAGCGGGCCGGGTCTGCCGGGGTGGTTCGAGGGCGGGCAGACGCCGCTGCACATGCGCGTGCCGAAGCTGCGCGGCTTCAAGATGGCCGGCCGCGTCGAGCGCGTCGCCCTCAACGTCGGGCAGCTCGCCCAGTACGTCCAGGAGGGCAAGGTCACGCCGGACACCCTCGCGGCGCACGGGCTCATCCGCGCCGACGAGAAGGTGAAGATCCTGGGCGACGGTGAGGTCACGGCCGCGATCGAGGTCCACGCGCACGCCGCGTCGGCCACGGCCCGCCAGAAGATCGAGGCGGCCGGCGGCTCCATCGTGCTGATCGGGGCCTAAGAAATGAGACGAGCGACGAGCGGCTTTGCCGTGAGGAGCGAGACAGGAAAAGCGGAGCGAGCGCGGGGCCGTAGGCCCACGCGCGAAGAGTAAGAGTGGCCGCCGCTCAGCTCCCGGTCCTCGGAGCGCTCTTCGACGCCTTCAAGGCGCAGGACCTCCGGAACAAGATCCTCTTCACGCTCGGGATGCTCGTGGTGTTCCGGTTCCTCTCGCACGTTCCCCTACCGGGCGTCGATCAGGCCCAGCTCACCACGGTCCTGGACAACAACGCGCTCCTCAACATCCTCGACCTGTTCTCGGGCGGCGGGCTGGCGCGCTTCAGCGTGGTCGCTCTGGGCGTGAACCCGTACATCAATGCCTCGATCATCATGACGCTGCTCAACCAGACGATCCCGGCCCTCACCGCGCTCTCCAAGGAGGGCGAGTACGGCCGGAACAAGATCAACCAGTACACCCGCATCCTCACCGTGCCGATGGCCCTCCTCCAGGGCATCGGAGTGTCGGTGTTCATGCAGCGGTCCGGAGTCATCCCGGAGTTCGGGTTCACCGACCTGGCCCTCACCCTCTCGATCCTCGCGACCCTCGTCACCGGCACGCTCCTGCTCATGTGGCTCGGCGAGCTCATCAGCGAGAAGGGCATCGGGAACGGGATCAGCTTCATCATCTTCGCCGGCATCGTCGGCCGGTTCCCGACCACCATCTCGCAGACCATCGAGGTCCAGGAGAACCTGTTCATGCTCGGCGTCTACGCCCTCATCGCCATCGGCGTGGTCGCGGCGATCGTGTTCATCCAGGAAGGCCAGCGCCGCATCCCGGTGCAGTACGCCAAGCGCGTGCGCGGCACGCGGATGTACTCTGGCGGGAGCACGCACATCCCGCTGCGGGTGAACAGCGCCGGCGTCATCCCCATCATCTTCGCCATCTCGATCCTGCTGCTCCCGTCGCAGATCGCCCAGTACTTCACGAACAGCGAGACCGAGTGGCTGCGCGGCGCGTCGCAGGCGACGGTCGCCGCGTTCAACAACATCGTCGTCTACAACAGCCTGTACTTCCTGCTCGTCGTCGCCTTCACCTTCTTCTACACCGCCTTCACCTTCGTGCCGACCGACGTGGCCGACAACATCAAGCGCTACGGCGGCTTCATCCCGGGCATCCGGCCGGGGCCGCCGACGGCGCAGTTCCTCGGACGGGTCGTCACGCGGATCACGATCGCCGGCGCCCTCTTCCTCGGGATCGTCGCGGTCATGCCGACGCTCATCGGCGACCTGACCGGTGTGCAGCAGCTGCGCCTCGGCGGGACCAGCATCCTCATCATCGTCGGCGTCGTCGTCGAGACGATGAAGCAGCTCGAAGCCCAGCTCCTCATGCGCTCGTACGAAGGCTTCATCCGCTAGTTGAAAGTGAGCCGAGCGACGAGCGGGTCCCCCGCGACGAGCGAGTCGGGAGCAGCGGAGAGGGCGCGGCGCTTGGCGCCGCGCGAAGAGCAGGCGCAGGGCGATCTCGTGTTCATGGGCCCGCCGGGGTCCGGCAAGGGGACCCAGGTGCGCTTCCTGAAGGAAGCTCATGGGTGGGAGCACCTCGCGACGGGCGATCTCTTCCGGGACCACCTTCGACTCGGGACGCCGCTCGGGCGGCTCGCGGAGGAGCACATGTCCAAGGGGCACTACGTGCCCGACGAGGTCACCGTGGGCATGGTCCGCGAGCGCCTCGCGCGGATCCCCGCGTCCACGCGCATCGTCTTCGACGGCTTCCCGCGGACGGTGGCGCAGGCGAGGGCGCTCGACGAACTCCTCGGACAGCACGGCCGGCGCGTCGGCTGCGTCGTCCTGCTCGAGGTGCCGCGCGAAGAGCTGCTCGGCCGCATCTCGACGCGCGGCCGGTCCAGCGCGCGCTCCGACGACTCGCCCGAGGTGCTCGCCCGCCGCCTCGAGGTGTACGACGAGCGGACGCGGCCCGTCGTGGAGCACTACGAGAAGGCCGGCCTCCTGCGGCGGATCGAGGGCGTCGGCGGCGTGGACGAGATCCGCGCGCGCGTGGCCGAGGTGATCGCTTGAAGGAGCTCGTCAGGCTCAAGACCGAGGCCGAGATCGCCACGATGCGGCGCGCCGGGATCGTGGTCGCGGAGATGCTGGAGCGCTGCGGCGCCGCGGTGCGCCCGGGCATCACTACGGCGGACCTCGACCGCATCGCGCAGCAGGTACTGCGCGAGCGCGGCGCGACGTCGTCGTTCCTCGGCTACTTCGGCTACCCGGCCACGATCTGCACGAGCGTGAACGACGAGATCGTCCACGGCATCCCCGGGCAGCGGAAGCTCCGCGAGGGCGACATCATCGGCATCGACGCCGGCGCCATCGTGGACGGTTGGCACGCCGACGCGGCGGTGACCGTCCCGGTGGGGCGGGTGAGCGCCGAGGCCCGGCGGCTCATCGCCACGGCCGAGGAGGCGCTCCGCCTGGCCATCGCGAGCGTGCGGCCGGGCGCCCGCCTCGGCGACGTCGGGGCGACGGTGCAGGGTCTCGTGGAGCGCGAGGGCTTCAGCGTGGTGCGGAACTACGTCGGCCACGGCATCGGCCAGGCGATGCACGAGCCGCCACAGGTGCCCAACTACGGCACCAGCGGCCAGGGCCGCCTCATCACCGCCGGGCTCTGCCTGGCCATCGAGCCGATGGTCAACATCGGGGGCCCCGAGACGCGCCTGCTGGACGACGGCTGGACCGTCAAGACGGCCGACGGCTCGATCTCCGCCCACTTCGAGCACTCGGTCGCCGTCACGCCCGCCGGCGCCGTCGTCCTGACCGCGGCGGCCGAGAAAGCGCCGGTTTCCCGGCGCCTGGTGGGCGCGGCCAAGCATGTTTGATACACTTTCTTTTCCCGCAGGTCGTCGACCGCGGAGCTTTTTGTGTCTGGAGATCAGAACGAGGACATCGGGTAGCCATGGCGACTAAGCCCACTAAGCCCACCAAGGACGTCATCGAGGTGGAAGGGACCGTTTCGGAGGCCCTTCCGAACGCGATGTTCAGGGTCGCTCTCCAGAACGGTCACGAGATCCTCGCGCACATCTCGGGGAAGATGCGGATGAACTTCATCCGCGTGGTCCCGGGCGACAAGGTCCTCGTGGAGCTCTCGCCGTACGACCTCAAGCGGGGTCGCATCACACGAAGGGTCAGGTACTAGGTGAAGGTCAGGGCATCGGTCAAGAAGCGCTGCGACAAGTGCAAGATCATCCGGCGCGAAGGGCAGATCCTCGTGATCTGCTCCGAGCCGAAGCACAAGCAGCGGCAGGGATAGGGAAATGGCACGTATCTCCGGCGTCGACATCCCGCGCGACAAGCGCGTCGAGATCTCGCTGCGCTACATCTTCGGCATCGGCGCGACAGCCTCGCGCAAGATCTGCGAGGAGGCGCGCGTCGACGGCGGCATCCGGGTCCGTGACCTCACCGAGCCGCAGGTCGCGAAGCTGCGCGAGATCATCGACCGCGCGCACACGGTCGAGGGTGACCTCCGTCGCGAGGTCGCGCTGAACATCAAGCGCCTGCAGGAGATCGGCAGCTACCGGGGGCTCCGCCACCGGCGCGGCCTGCCGGTCCGCGGGCAGCGCACCCGGACGAACGCGCGGAGCCGCAAGGGCCCGCGGAAGACGGTCGCCGGCAAGAAGAAGTCGACGTCGAAGACCTAATGGGAGCGAGATGAGCAAGGATCCGAAGCAGCAGGCACCTGCGACGCCCGAGGCGCGACCCGCGCCCGCACCGCGCAAGCGGCGCGAGCGACGGGCCATCCCGCACGGGCAGGCCCACGTGAAGGCGTCGTTCAACAACACGGTCATCTCCATCAGCGACCAGCAAGGGAACACCGTGTGCTGGGCGACAGCGGGCGCGTCGGGGTGGAAGGGCTCGCGCAAGAGCACGCCCTACGCCGCGCAGGTGACCGCGGAGAACGTAGCGAAGAAGGCCATCGACGCGGGCATGAAGTCCGTCGAGGTGTTCGTGAAGGGTCCGGGTGCCGGTCGCGAGGCGGCGATCCGGGCGCTCGAGGCCGCCGGCCTCGCCGTCACGGCCATCACCGACGTGACCCCGATCCCGCACAACGGCTGCCGCGCGCCGAAGCGGCGCCGGGTCTAGGGGGAGAGGGCATGGCTCGCAACATCGGTCCGGTCTGCCGGTTCTGCCGGCGCGAGAGCGTGAAGCTCTATCTGAAGGGCGAGAAGTGCATCACGAAGTGCACGCTCGAGCGCCGCCCGTCGCCGCCCGGCGTGCACCAGCAGCGCCGCCGCAAGGTCTCCGACTTCGCCCTGCAGCTGCGCGAGAAGCAGAAGGCCCGCCGCATGTACGGCGTCCTCGAGAAGCAGATGCGGAACACGTTCGACCGCGCGCTCGAGACGAAGGGCGCGACCGGCGACCAGCTGCTCGTGCAGCTCGAGTCCCGGCTCGACAACGTCGTCTACCGGTCCGGCTTCGCGAAGTCCCGCGCCCAGGCGCGCCAGCTGGTGAACCACGGCCACGTGCAGGTGAACGCCCGCTCCGCGCGCATCCCGAGCCACTCCGTGCGCGCCGGCGACGTCGTCACGATCCGCGAGGCGAGCCGCGCTCTCCAGTACTTCAAGGACGCGCTCGCGTGGGCGAAGACGCAGCCGCGACCCGGCTGGCTCGAGGTCGACCCCGACAGCTACACGGCGAAGATGGTCACCACGCCGACCCGCGACCAGATCGAGACGCAGGTCGACACCCAGCTCATCGTCGAACACTACTCACGGTAAGCGTCCTGGCTGGCGCCCCCGCGCCTGGAAGAGAGGGAACCATGTCCATCGTCGAACTCGAATACCCAAAGATCGAGCGCCTCGAAGGCGATGACCGCCACGCGCGGTTCGTCTGCGAGCCGCTGCCGGCCGGGTACGGCACGACGCTCGGGAACTCGCTCCGGCGGGTGCTCCTGTCGTCGCTCCCGGGTGCCGCGATCACCGCGGCGCGCGTGCGCGGCGTCGCGCACGAGTTCTCGACCATCCCCGGCGTCAAGGAGGACGTCGTCGAGCTGGTCCTGAACCTCAAGGGCATCCGCCTGCGCTCCTTCGCCACCGAGCCCGTCACCCTGGTGCTCGAGAAGGAGGGGCCCGGCGACGTCACAGCCGCGGACATCCAGACGACCAGCGACGTCGAGATCGTGAACACCGAGGCGCACATCGCGACCCTCGAGCCGGAGGCCTCCCTCTGGATGGAGCTCACGGTCGAGACCGGCCGCGGGTTCGTCTCTGGCGACCGCCGCGAGGGTCTGCCGATCGGGGTCATCCCGATCGACGCGCTCTTCGGGCCCGTGCGCAAGGTGAACTTCACCGTGGAGAACACCCGCGTCGGCCAGGTCACCAACTACGACCGGCTCCTCTTCGAGGTCTGGACCGACGGGACGACCGCTCCGGACGAGGCCGTCGCCCAGGGCGCGCAGGTGCTGGTGCAGCAGTTCACCCTCTTCGCCGGGCTCACCCGGGCCCAGCCGGCGCTCGCCCCGGCGGCCCGCGCGGACGGTGGCTCGCTGCCGCCGGCCATCGCGGACATGCCCATCGAGGACCTCGACCTGCCGCAGCGCGCGTTCAACTCGCTGAAGCGGCACGGCATCACCAAGGTCGGCCAGCTCCTGCAGACCCCCGACGAGGAGCTGCTGCGCATGCGCAACTTCGGCAAGAAGTCGCTCGACGAGATCAAGGAGCGCCTCGTGGCGCGCGGTCTCATCGAGGCGCCCGAGGGCGGCCTGGCCGCCGGCGAGGGCGAGGGAGAGGGCGAGACCGACGTCGACATCGACGAGATGGGGCAGCCGGTCGAGCTTGGCTCGATAGGCGACGAGCCCGACGAGGGCAACCGCCCGGGTGACGCTGACGAGCGCGTCGCCACCGGCCAGAGGACGCTCGAGGACGAATAGCAGATGCCCCACAAGATCCACCAGCGCAAGTTCGGCCGGGAGACCGGTCACCGCACCGCGATGCTGCGGAACCTCACCGTCTCGGTCCTTCGGTACGAGCGGGTCAAGACGACCGAGGCGAAGGCCAAGGAGATCCGCCGCTTCGTGGACAAGATGATCGGCCTCGGCAAGGACGGCTCGCTGCCCGCGCGGCGCCGCGCGATCGCGTGGCTGCCGGAGCCGGAGCTGGTCGAGAAGGTCTTCTCCGATCTCGCGCAGCGGTACCCGGACCGCAACTCGGGCTACCTGCGCCTGACCAAGGTCGGGCGCCGGGTCGGCGACTCCGCCCCCGTCGTGCTGCTCGAGCTCATGCCGGGCGCCGAGGAAGAGAAGAAGACGGCAGCGGCCGCGGCCGAGGAGGCCGCGCCGAAGCGTCGCCTGCCCTTCCGGCGGGCGAAGAAGGCCGAAGGCGCGGAGACGTCGGCCGAGAAGAAGACGACCACGAAGAAGCCCAAGCAGAAAGTGACGTCTGCCTAGGAACTACATGGCGCGCGTGGCTTACGACGGGAGCCGCTACGCCGGGTTCCAGGTGCAGCCGAACGCGCCGACCGTGCAAGCCGAGTTGGAGCGAGCGCTCACAAGGATCTGCGATGAGCAGGTGAAGCTCGTGGGCGCTGGCCGGACCGACGCGGGGGTCCACGCGACGGGCCAGGTCATCAGCTTCAGAGCGGCGACCAAGCTGGACGCAGCGACCATCGGACGGGGGGTCAACGCCCTCCTTCCCGCGGACATCGCGATCCGGGACGTCGAGGAAGCGGGCGAGGACTTTCACGCGCGGTACTCGGCGACGGGTCGCAAATATGAATACCGGATCCGGAACTCGGCTCAGCGCGAGCCGCTCGAGCGGCACCGGGAGCACTGGCTTCCGGACGAGCTCGACGAGCGCGCGATGGCCGCGGCGGCCGGGCTGGTCGTGGGCCGGCAGGACCTCTCCGCTTTCGCGGTGGGTCCGGGCGGCACGCGGACGGTGCGGCGGGCGTCCTGGTCGCGCGCGGGGTCGCTCCTCCGCTTCGAGATCGAGGCGGACGGGTTCCTCCACGGGATGGTCCGGGGGATCGTCGGTACTCTTCTCTGGGTGGGCCGGGGACACACCTCGGTCGACCGGATGCGGGAGATCGTGGCGAGCCGGGACCGCTCGCAGGCCGGGCCGAACGCGCCGGCGCGGGGGCTCTGCCTGGTCGAGGTGAGCTACGGCGGTCCGGCGACCCGGCGGGCGGGCAACGCGGACGAAGAAAACGCGGACGAAGAAGAGGAATAAGGCAGGGCGAGGCAATGAGCACTTACACGGTGAAAGCGGGAGAGATCGAGCGGCGCTGGTGGGTCGTCGATGCCGACGGCGCCACCCTGGGCCGCCTCGCCACGCGCATCGCCGCGCTCCTGCGAGGCAAGCACAAGGTGGCGTTCACGGACCACCTCGACGTGGGGGACCCGGTCATCGTCCTGAACGCCGCGCGCATCCGCGTCACCGGCAAGAAGCTCAAGCAGAAGCAGTACTACCGTCACTCCGGCTACCCGGGTGGCTTCCGGGCCGAGACCCTCGAGCGGCTGCTCGAGCGCCGGCCCGAGGAGGTCATCCGCCGGGCGGTGCGCGGGATGCTTCCGCGGAACCGTCTCGGCGAGAAGATGATCCGCAAGCTGTTCGTCTACAGCGGCTCGGAGCACCCGCACGCTGCGCAGCGCCCGGAGCCGATCTCTAAGGAGGCCATGGCTTGAAGACAGCTCCGTATTTCCAGGGCACCGGGCGGCGGAAGACCTCCGTGGCGCGCGTACGGCTCGTTCCGGGCGATGGCAACGTCATCGTGAACGGGAAGGCGCTCGAGGACTACTTCGGCAAGGACAGCTCGGCCGACCTCGCGCTCCTGCCGTTCCAGGTCACCAACCAGGTCCGGCGCTTCAACGCGATGGTCAAGGTCGCGGGCGGCGGCCACAGCGGCCAGATCGGCGCGATCGCGCACGGCGTCGCGCGGGCCCTGCTGCAGGTCGACCCCGAGAACCGGCCCGCGCTGCGCAAGGCCGGGCTGCTCACGCGCGACCCGCGTGCGAAGGAGCGGAAGAAGCCCGGCCTGAAGCGCGCCCGCAAGGCGCCTCAGTTCACGAAGCGCTAAGGCGACCCATCCCGCTGGTGGCGCCCGCGCACGGCGCGGGAGCACACTAGCGGCCGTGAAGACCGTCCAGGACTTCAACTACAAGGTCGCGCTCGCGTCGGGGCTCAAGCACCTCCAGGCCGGGCGGCTCCGGCAGGCGGAGGAGCAGTTCCGCTACCTCGTGTCCAAGTTCCCGCGCGCCGACGGGGGATACCGCGGCCTGGCGCGGGTGTACGTGGAGCTGGGCGACCGCGCCGCCGCGCTCGCGACGCTGCGCGAGGGCGCGGCCGCGCTCTCGAAGGTCGGCGACCGGACCCTCGCCATCGACCTGCTACGCGAGGCGGTCGGGCTCGACCCGCTCGACCTTGCCGTGCACCGGCGGCTGGCCGCGGCGCTGGCGCTGGCCGGCGACGTGGGAGCTTCCGCCGCCGAGTACGTCCGCTTCTCGCAGGCCGAGCAGAGCGCCGGTGATCACGACCGCGCGCGCCTCGAGGCGACGTACGCGCTCGAGACGCTCGGCGAGATCCCGGCGCTGCACGAGCTCGCGCGCTCCCTGGGTCTCGGACTGCGCACGGTGCGTGCCGAAGACCGGCTTCCAGAGGCGCACGCGCCTGAGCCGGCGGTCGACGAGCGCGCGGCACTGTTCGAGGCGTCAGAGGCACCGCCGGTGGACGAGCGGGCCGCGCTTTTCGGAACGCCGCCCCCCGCGCAGGAGCCCGAGGCCGACCACCGCCTGGCGATGTTCGGCGCGACGCCCGCGTGGTCCATCCCGGGTGAGGAGGCGGAGCCGCTCGCGCCGCAGCCGTGGGAGGAGCCCGCTGCCCCGCCGGTCGCGGAGTACCGCGGGCTCGATCCGCTCGACCTCGAGGAGCACGCGGCTGCGCTCATCGCCAGCAAGGACCCCGGCGCGGGCGAAGCGGCCATCGAGGCGGCGCAGGCGCTCCTCGCGAGCGGGAAGATGAACGCGGCGTCCGACCTGCTCCTGGCGCTCGTGTCGTCCGGCACCGCGGTGCACGACGCGTCGCGCGAGCTCATCGGCGTGGCCAGCGCCCTCGGGCGCCGCGACATCGCCACCGCGCGCGCCGAGCTGCTCGCCCGCGTCCTCCGGCTCGCCGGCGAGGACGCGCGCGCCGCGGAGGTCGAGCGCATCGGGCAAAGCGTCTAGGTGGACCAGCTCCGCGCTTTCATCGACGGCCTGATGCAGGGACGCGCCTTCGGCTGGAACAACGTCGTCGACATCCTCATCGTCGCGATCGCCGTCTATTACGTGCTGGTGCTCATCCGCGGCACCCGCGCGGTGCAGCTGCTCCTGGGCGTGCTCGTGCTCGTCCTCATCTACGGCGTCGCCGTGCTGCTCCAGCTCACGCTCACCACGCTGGCGCTGCAGTTCCTCGGCGTCGCCGCCCTCGTCGCGATACCCGTGGTCTTCCAGCCGGAGCTCCGCCGGGCCCTCGGCCAGCTGGGCCGGCTGGGCGCGCTCGACCGGCTCCTGGCGCCCACGTCCGAGGAAGAGGTGGACCTGGTGGTGGAAGAGGTCGTGCGCGGCGGCCTGCTCATCAAGCAGCAGTCGAACGGCGCGCTGATCGTCATCGAGCGCAGCACGGGCCTCCAGGACTACAGCGAGACCGGCGTGCCGGTGAACGGGAAGCTCACGGCCGAGCTGCTCGCCTCCATCTTCATGGCGCGCTCGCCGCTGCACGACGGCGCGGTCATCATCCGGGGGTCGCAGGTAGTCGCCGCCGCGTGCCTCCTGCCGCTCGATGAGACGCCGGAGCGGCTCACGCACCGGTACGGGATGCGCCATCGCGCGGCGCTCTCGATCAGCGCGCAGAGCGACGCCGTCGTCGTCGTCATCTCCGAGGAATCGGGCGCGATGTCCATCGCGAGCAACGGGCGCATGATCGGGAACCTGGACGAGGAGCGCCTGCGCCGCGTCCTCAGCTCGCTCCTGCGCAGCCGGATCCAGCCGCTGCCCTTCCGCTCGAAGTCGGCATGACCGGTCGCGCCCCCATGGGCGGGGTGCGCCTCGCCCGGTGGCGGCGGATCGACCTCCGGCGCCTCGTCGCGGGCGACCTCCCGCTGAAGAGCGCCGCCATCGCGGTCGCGGTGCTCCTCTGGGTGTCGGCCATGCGCGCGCTGCCGCCCCCCGAGGTCACGCAGCCCTTCGACGGCCGCATCGCCGTGGAGCGCCCGGAGGTCTCCGAGGGATACGTGCTCCGCGGCCAGCTGGGTGAGGTCCAGGTGACGCTCCGCGGGCCCGAGGACGCGATCGGCGCGGTCGAGGCCCAACAGCTCCGCGCCACGCTCGACCTCTCGGGGATCGTGCCCGGGCCGGACGAACAGCAGGCGCCGGTCGTGGTCGCGGTGGCCGCCACCCGCGTCAGGGTCGTCGCGGTCGAGCCGGCCGTGGTCGCCGTCCGCCTCGAGCGGCGCGTCGAGCGGGTCCTTCCGGTCCTGGCGCGCTTCGCCAACGAGCCGCCGGCCGGCTTCCAGGCTGGCACGCTGACCTTCCGCCCGCAGGAGGTCCGGGTGAGCGGCGCGGAGACGCTCGTCGGGGCGGTCACCGCGGTCTTCGCGACGGTGCAGTTCGGCGACGCGCCGGTCGACCTGGCCCAGGACGTGCGACCCGTCGCGGTCGATGCCGCCGGCCAGCCGGTCGAGGGCATCGAGATCGATCCACTGGGGGTCCAGGTGAGCGTTCCGCTGGTGTCCACGGCGACGACGCGGACCGTGCCGGTGCTGGCACAGCTCCGCGGCGCCGTCGCGCCGGGCTACTGGGTGTCGCGCGTTACCACCGATCCGGTGGCCATCACGGTGAGCGGCGGGCGCGGGGCGGTCGAGGCGCTCGGAAAGATCGACACCGCGCCCGTCGACGTCGGCGGGCTGAGCGCCGCGCGCACCTTCACGGTGGCGCTGCTCCTGCCGACCGGCGTGAGCACCGTCGGCCCCTCCGAGGCCACGGTCGCCGTGACGGTGATCGCCCTCGTGGGCTCGCGACCCTTCCCGCTCGTGGCCGTGCGCGTCGACGGGCTGGCCCCCGACGTCGCCGCCGAGGTCACGCCCGGGACCATCAGCGTGATCCTGGGGGGCGGCGTGCCCACGCTCACCGCGCTCGGCCCGGCGTCGGTCACCGCGTCAGTGGACGTGGCCGGACGCGGACCGGGCACGTACACCCTGCCCGTGGCGATCTCGGTCCCGTCGGGCACGGACCTGTCATCGGTGCAGCCCACGCAGGTGACGGTCACTATCACCAGCACGACCATCCAGACGGTGCCCTGATGTCGCGCCTGTTCGGAACTGACGGGATCCGCGGGATCGCGAACCGCGACCTCACGGCGGAGCTCGCCCTCCGCCTGGGCCGCGCCGCGGGCCACGTCCTCGGCGGGCAGGGCCACCGTGTCGTCATCGGGCGCGACACGCGCCGCTCCGGCCGGATGCTGGAGAGCGCCCTCGCCGCCGGCCTCTGCTCGGTCGGCATGGAGGTGCGGCTCGTCGGGCACGTGCCCACCCCCGGCCTCGCCTACCTGACACGCACCCAGGGGTTCGTCGCCGGAGCCGTGATCAGCGCCTCGCACAACCCGGCCCCGGACAACGGCATCAAGTTCTTCGACCAGGGCGGCCTCAAGCTCGCGGACGCGGTCGAGGCGCGCATCGAGGAGCTCATGACCGGCGATGACGCCCTGCCGCGACCGACCGAGGGCGGCATCGGCCTCGTCGGCGACGCGCGCGGACTGGTGCGCGGCTACGAGGACTTCCTGCTCACCAAGGCGCCGGACCTGTCGGGCCTGCGCATCGTGCTGGACTGCGGGAACGGCGCGACCTACCGGGTCGCGCCGAGCGTGTTCGCCCACGCCGGGGCCGAGGTCATCACCCTCTGCGACACGCCGGACGGCCTCAACATCAACGACCACTGCGGCAGCACGTATCCCGAGCGCCTCCAGGGCGCGGTGGTCGAGCGCGGCGCGGACGTCGGCTTCGCCTTCGACGGCGACGGCGACCGGCTGGTCCTGGCCGACGCGGCCGGCGAGCTGCACGACGGCGACGTCGTCCTCGCGCTCGCGGCGCGCCACTTCGCGCGGGCGGGCCGACTGCGGCCGAAGCTAGTCGTCGGAACGGTCATGACGAACGGCGGGACCGAGGCGACGCTCCGGCGCGAGGGCATCGACCTCGTGCGCACGCCGGTGGGCGACCGCTACGTGTGGGAGAAGATGGACGAGCTCGGAGCGCAGTTCGGCGGCGAGCCCTCGGGCCACGTCATCTTCCGCGAGCACGCGACGACCGGCGACGGGATCCTCACCGCCCTCGAGATCCTCCACGTGGCGAAGGCCGAGGGCCGCGGCATCCGCGAGCTCGCCGCGGAGGTCGAGCGCTGGCCGCAGTCGCTCGTGGCCGTGCGCGTGGCCCGGCGCGCGGAGTGGGAGAGCGTCCCCGCCTTCCGCAAGGAGTACGACGAGGCCCGCGCGACCCTGGAGAAGGGCGGCGGCCGGGTCCTGGTGCGCCCCTCCGGGACCGAGCCGGTCCTGCGGATCCTCGTCGAGTCGCGGGTCGGGACCCTCGCCGCGACCACGGCCGAGCGCCTGGCGCGCGTCGCCGAGGAGGCGCTCAAGTGACCCGCCGACAGGTAGGGTGAGCAGATGTGCGGGATCGTCGGGTACGTCGGATCGCGTGACGCCACGCCGCTCCTGGTGGGCGGACTAAGGCGCCTGGAGTACCGCGGCTACGACTCGGCGGGCGTGGCCGTCCAGCAGAACGGCAAGCTCGAGATCCGGCGCGCGGAGGGCAAGCTCGACAACCTCGTGACCGCGGTCGCCCAGCACCCGCTCTCCGGGTCCGTCGGCATCGGGCACACCCGCTGGGCGACGCACGGCCGGCCGACGGAGCAGAACGCCCACCCGCACGTGGACTGCGGCGCGGTCACCGCGGTCATCCACAACGGCATCATCGAGAACTTCGCGGACCTGAAAGCGCCGCTCGTCGCGGCCGGCCACCGCTTCACCTCCGAGACCGACACGGAGGTCGTGGTCCACCTCCTCGAGGACGAGCTCGCCAAGGGCGCGCTGCTCGAGGACGCCGCGCTCGCCGTGCTCCCCAGGCTGGAGGGCGCGGCGGCGCTGGGCCTCATCTCCGCCAAGGACCCCGGGAAGATCGTGGCCGCGCGGATCAGCAACGCCGGCGGCGTGATCGTCGGCTACGGGCAGGGCGAGAACTTCATCGCCTCGGACATGCCGGCGCTCCTCGAGCACACCCGCAGCGTCTCGTTCCTGGGGGCCGGCGAGCTGGCCATCGTCACGGCGACCGCGGTCTCCTTCCGCACGCTCGACGGGAAGCCGCTGACGAAGGAGCGCACGACGGTCACGTGGGACCCGGTCGCGGCGGCGAAGTCGGGATACCGCCACTTCATGCTCAAGGAGATCCACGAGCAGCCGCGCGCGATCTCCGACACGCTCCTCGGCCGCGTGGAGCGCACCACCGGGCGCGTCGTGTTCGACGAGAACGTCCGGATGACCGACGACCAGGTGCGGGCGCTGCCGCGCATCACGCTCGTGGGCTGCGGGACGGCGGGGCACGCCGCGCTGGTCGGGAAGTACCTCATCGAGCGCCTCGCGGGGATCCCCTGCGACGTCGAGATCCCCAGCGAGTACCGCTACCGCGAGCCGGTGGTGACGAACGGCCAGCTGATCGTGGCCATCACGCAGTCCGGCGAGACCGTGGACACGCTCGCGGCGATGCACGAGGCCAAGGCCCGCGGCGCGCGCGTGCTCGCCCTGGTGAACGTCGTGGGCAGCGAGGCCACACGCGCGGCGGACGACGTCATTTACCTGCACACCGGTCCCGAGATCGCCGTCGCCTCGTCGAAGGCGTACACGGCGATGCTCGTCGACCTCTACCTCTTCGCGATCTACCTCGGCCAGCGGCGCGGGACGGTCGACCCCGAGCGGTCCCGGCAGCTGCTCGCGGAGGCGTTCCACCTCCCGACGCTCATCGACGCGGTGCTCGGGCAGGAGCCGAAGCTGAAGGCGCTCGCCTACCGGTACCACGGCGCGCGCGACTTCCTGTTCCTGGGACGCGGCATCCAGTACCCGACCGCGCTCGAGGGCGCGCTCAAGCTGAAGGAGCTCTCGTACATCCATGCCGAGGGCACGGCCGGTGGCGAGATGAAGCACGGCATCAACGCGCTCATCGACGAGCACATGCCGGTGGTCGCGATCGCCTTGCGCGACCCGGTGTACAGGAAGATCGTCTCGAACATCGCCGAGGTGCGCGCCCGGGCCGGCGTGGTGATCGCCCTCGCGCACGACGACGACGAGGAGATCGCGGGCCACGCCGACGAGGTCGTGCGCATCCCGCGCACGAACGAGCTGATCTCGCCGGCGCTCGCGGTCGTGCCGCTGCAGCTGTTCGCGTACCACGTCGCCGACCGCCGGGGCAACGACGTCGACCAACCTCGGAACCTGGCGAAGGCCGTCACGGTCGAATGAAGGACGTCCCAAGGCGCGGACCCCGAGGGGAGGGGCCCCTTGCTGAGCGGAGCGAGGCAGGGGAGAGGGCCACGAGGGGGAGCAGCCGGACCGAACGAGGGGTTTCCCCGAGTGAGGTCGGTATAGACATCATCGAGACGGCGCGGATCCGCAGCGTGCTGGAGCGGCACGAGGACCGCTTCCTGCGCCGCGTGTACACGGACTGGGAGCGCGTCTACTGCCGCATGAACGTGCTGCACCTCGCGGGGCGCTGGGCGGCGAAGGAGGCGGTCTCGAAGGTCCTCGGCCTGGGCGTGCGCGGCGTCGGCTGGCGCGAGATCGAGATCCGCCGCACGCCGCTGGGCCAGCCGACGGTGACGCTGCACGGGCGCGCGGACCGCCGGCGCGCGGCCCTCGGGCTCCAGGATCCGCTGGGCGTGTCGATCTCGCACATCCGTGACCTCGCGGTCGCGGTGGCCGTCGGCGTGCGGGCGTCCGCGGAGTCCTGACCTGCCCGCGGCGCGGCCCGAGGCCATCGACGTACGGGCCGTCCGGGCGGTCCTGCGGCCCCTCCCAGCGGACGCGGGGAAGGACCAGCGCGGGCGCGTCGTCGTGGTCGGCGGATCGTCGCGCTACCCCGGCGCGCTGCTGATCGCCTGCCGGGCCGCGTCGCGCTGCGGCGCGGGCGTCGTTACCGCGGCGGCCGCGCGCTCGGTGAGCGAAGCCATCGCCGGGATCGACCCGAACGTCACGCTCTTCCCGCTGGCGGAGGCGCAGCCGGGCGCCGTCGCGGTCGGCGCCGCCGCGCAGCTCTCGCAGTTCCTCGGCGAGCGCATCCGTGCGCTGGTCATCGGGCCGGGCCTCGCCCACAGCACCTCGACGGACGAGTTCGTGCTCGCCGTGCTCCGGAACGCCAAGAGCGTCCCGACCGTCGTCGACGCCGACGGGCTGAACGCGCTCGCGCGCAGCGACGACGGGCTGCGCTCGCTCCCGGGCCGCTGCATCCTCACGCCGCACGACGGCGAGGCCGCGCGGCTCTCGGGCCAGGTCGTGCCCAAGGGCGCGCAACGAGTCGCGTTCGCGGCGCGCGCCGCGCGCGACTGGAAGTGCGTCGTGGTCCTCAAGGGTCCGGTCACGGTCGTGAGCGACGGCAAGCGGACGCTCGTCCACGACGCCCCCAACGCCGCGCTCGGGGTGGCGGGATCCGGCGACGCCCTGTCGGGGGCGATTGCCGCGTTCCTGGCGCGGGGCCTGGCGCCGCTGGCCGCGGCCATCGCGGGGGTGTGGGTGCACGGCCGCGCGGGCGCGCTCCTGGCCGCGGAGATCGGCCAGTCCGGCGCCCTGGCCACCGAGATCGCCGACGCCCTCCCGCGCGCGCTGCGCGAGGTCCACCGGGGCCGATGACGCCGATCCGCTCGACCGTCGTCGACGTCGACCTCGACGCGATCGCCGCCAACATCCGCGCGCTCTCGGCCGCGGGCGAGCGGGTCATCGCCGTCGTGAAAGCGGACGCCTACGGCCACGGCGCCGAGATGGTCGCGGAGACCGCCCTCGAGGCAGGCGCGGCCATGGTCGCGGTCTTCACCGTGGAAGAGGGGATCCTGCTGCGCCGCACGCTGACGGACGGGCCCATCTTCGTGCTCGGCGGGGTCACCGACCCCGCGGAGGCCGAGGCGGTCGTCGCTAACGCGCTGCGGGTCATGGTGTGGGACGAGCACCGGGCGCGGCTGCTGGCCGCGGCGGCTCGCGCGGCCGGCGGCCGCGTGGTCGCGCACATGAAGGTCGACACGGGGCTCACGCGTCTCGGTGTGCATCCCGACCGGGCGCTCGAGCGGTGGAACGCGATCGCGGCCATCCCGGGGATCGAGCTCGAGGGCATCTTCACGCACTTCGCCACCGCCGACGACGCCGGCGACACCTTCGCCGCTGAGCAGATGCGCCGCTTCGCCGAGGTGGTGGGCTCTCTGCCGTCGCGCCCGGCGCTGGTGCACGCCGCGGCGAGCGCCGGCGTCGCCGCGCTCGGCGCCGCGCCGCCCTGCAACGCGATCCGGC
>Ga0155957_1053_pt2 | contig 23950 bp, 19 predicted proteins | sample RifCSPlowO2_02_FD_107611 | JGI IMG/M metagenome (GOLD analysis project Ga0155957, IMG submission 107611) | Chloroflexi bacterium RIFCSPLOWO2_02_FULL_71_16 | reverse complement strand
GAAGAGCGCGATGAGCGCGACGAGCGCGCCCCACGTGCCGAGGAGGTCCTCCAGGCCGCGGCCCACGCCCCGACCGATGCCGCCGCCCGCTCCCGTCGTGCCGGGTGCCGCGAAGGCGACCTCGGCTATGCCGAGCAGGGCCAGGACCGCCAGGGTCCCGCCGAGCAGCGGCATGAGCAGGGCGCCGCGCAGAGCCGGCCACCAGAAGGCGGCGGCGAACAGGCCCAGCACCAGCGGGACCAGCGCCGCGCCGGCGCCGAGCAGCCCCACCAGGACCGCCCGCCACCAGCCCAGGATCTGCCCCTGGCCGGTCACGATGGCCACGAGGGAGAGGGCGGCGAAGGCGAGCACCGCGATCGCCGCGATCTCGCCGCGCAGCTCCCGCTCCGGGGCGGCGGTCGCGGGCACGGCACCGCGACGCGAGGTGCGCTTCCCGTTCCTCATGTATCTCCAATACTCGCAGGGGGTGCCTGCGGGGCGGCACGCCCCCGCGTAAAGGCTAAGGCTGCTTCGCAGCTCTCGGCGGCTCTGCCGCCTAGAGCTGCATCAGGACCGGGATGACCATCGGTCGGCGCTTCGTGCGCTCGTACAGGTACGAGCTCACGGTGGCGTGGATCTCGTCGCGGAGGGCGGACACCTCGGCGAGATGCTCGCCCGTCTGTGCCTGCCGCAGGCCGTCGGCGATCCGCTGCTTGGAGCCCTCGATCAGGTCCGCCGCGTCCTCCTCCGGCACGAAGCCCTTCGTGACGATGTCGGGACCCGCCACGACCTGGCCGGTCTGCCGGTCGATGGACAGGACGATCAGGAAGATGCCGTCGCTGCCGATCGACCAGCGGTCGCGCATGACGCTCTGGGTCACGTCGCCCACCCCGAGACCATCGACGTAGACCTGCCCGGAGTGGACGCGGGCGTCGAGCCGCGCCCCCTTCTCGTCGAACCGGAGCACGTCGCCGTTGGTCATCACGAAGGCGCGTTCCGGCGCGACGCCGAGGTCGATGGCCAGGCGCGCGTGGCGCACGAGCATGCGGTACTCGCCGTGGATCGGGACGAAGTGCATCGGCCGAAGGATGTTCAGGAGCAGCTTCAGCTCCTCCTGGCTGGCGTGGCCGGACACGTGGGGCCGCGTGTGCGGCTCGTAGACGACCTCCGCGCCGAGCTTGAAGAGGTTGTCGACGGTGCGCGTCACCAGCTCCTCGTTGCCGGGGATGGGGCTCGACGACATGACCACGGTGTCGCCTTCCTTCACCGCCACATGGCGGTGGTCGCCCAGGGCCATACGCGAGAGCGCGCTGGTCGGCTCCCCCTGGCTGCCGGTGGTGATGATGCAGATCTGGTCGTCCGGCAGCTTGCCGATCTCGCCCGGATGGACGAGCGACCCCGCGGGCACGTCGAAGTAGCCGAGCTCGCGCGCGGTCCGCGTGTAGTTCTCCATGGAGCGGCCGATGATCGCGGTCTTGCGGCCCCAGGCGGCGGCGATGTCCACGATCTGCTTGATCCGCGAGATGTTCGAGGCGAAGGTCGTGGTTATGAAGCGGCCCGAGGCCCGGGCCATGATCCCCTCGAGGATCTCGCCCACGTGCCGCTCGGACGGCGTGTACCCGGCCGTCTCCGCGCGCGTCGAGTCGGAGAGGAGCAGCAGCACTCCTTTCGCGGCGATGGCGGAGAGGCGCGCGAAGTCCGTCTGCCGCCCGTCCACCGGGGTGTGGTCGAACTTCCAGTCGCCGGAGTGCACGATCGTGCCGTACGAGGTGTCGATGGTGAAGCCGACCGCGTCGGGGATGCTGTGGCACACGTCGTACGCGTTCGCTTCGAACGGACCGACCGTGAAGGGCCTGCCGGTCACGATCTCGAGCAGCTTCGTCCGCTCCGCGAGGCGGTGCTCCTTCAGCTTGGTGCGGATGAGGCCCAGGGTCAGCTTGGTCCCGTACACGGGGACATCGGGGAGATCGCGCAGGACGTACGGCAGGGCTCCGACGTGGTCCTCGTGCCCGTGGGTCATGAGGATCGCGCGCACGCTCCGGCGCCGCTCCTTGAGGTAGGTGATGTCGGGGATGACGAGGTCGATGCCGAGCATCTCCTCGTCCGGGAACATGAGGCCGGTGTCGATGACGATGATGTCGTCACCGAGCTCGAGGGCCATCATGTTCTTCCCCACCTCGCCGACGCCGCCCAGCGGAATGACCCGAAGCGGAGGAGTCAAGGCGAGTGAGGATCCGGCTTCGCCGGTCCGAGCGAGTCCACAAGCAGCAGAGCGCGCGCGGCGCTTGGCGACGCGCGAAAAGAGGGCGTCATCGTCCGAACAGCGTCATCTGGTCGGCCGGCGGGGCCGGCTCGTCCGCCACCGCGGGCGTGGTCGCGAGGAAGATGGCGAGGGCCGTGAAATCGGCCATTAGCGAGGGCCGCAGGGACGGCTGCCGGAGCGCTGCGGCCGGATGGAACATCGGGAAGACGGTCACGCCGCCGACCACGCGCGGCTTCCCGTGGATCCGCGAGATCGACTCCCCGGGGAAGAACTTGCCCATGGCGTGGCGGCCCAGCGTGACCAGGACGCGTGGCTGGAGCGCGTCGAGGTGCCGGCGGAGCCAGATGTCGCAGGCCGCGACCTCATCCGGTAGCGGATCGCGGTTGCCGGGCGGCCGGTGCCGGACGACGTTCGTGATGAACACCTTGCTGCGGTCCAGGCCGATGCCCGCGAGCAGCTCGGCGAGGAGCTGGCCCGCCGCGCCCACGAAGGGCCGGCCCTGCTGGTCCTCGTGGAAGCCGGGGGCCTCGCCGAGGAAGAAGATCCCGCTCTCGCCGCTCCCCTCCCCTGGGACCGCCTGCGTCGTCCCCTTCCAGAGCGGGCAGGCGCGGCACGCCTGTACCTCGGCAGCGATCGCGGCGAGCGGATCCACGCGCCGGTCATTCTGCTCTAGGCCCCGGCGACCGGCGCGCGAGGTACAGGACGTCGGTGTACGGCCTCGCCTGCTGCTCGACGACGTCGAGCCGGAAGCCGGCACGCTCGAACATCGCGACCGCCTCGTCGCGGGTCGGGAAGTGGACGCGGCGCCGGCGGGATCGGGTGAGCCCGAGGCCGATGGCGACGAGCTCCTGGGCGTACGTGAGCGCGTAGCGCGCGTCGATGCGCCGCTCCTGTCCGCGCACGATGAGCGGCGCGCCGCCCGCGAGGGCCGTGGCCGCGTTACGGAGCACGCGCTCCTGGTCCGCCGGCGACAGCAGATAGAGGACGTCGACCATCGTGATCGCGTCGCAGCGAGGCGGCGGGACGCTGACGATGTCACCCGTTTCGAACCGGAGGGTGTCCCGGCCGGCGACGGTGCCGCGCGCGATGGCGATCCGGCGCGCGTCCGAGTCGATGCCGAGCACGCGGCGCTGCGCGCTCGCCTCGACCAGGAGATTGGCGAAGAGGCCGTCGCGGCAGCCGAGGTCGACCACGAAGCCACGGCGCGGCACGTAGGCCTCGACGACGGCCAGGTCGGCGAGGAACGCGCGCCCGTGCGCGCTCCAGCGCGCCAGGAGCGGCGCGCTCCGGTAGCGATGGACCGCGCGCTCGAGCGCGGCCGTCGTGGTCGATCCGGGCATCAGGCCCGCCGGGCGCGGCCGGCTAGCGCCGCGGTGGACCGCTGCGCCGAGGTCCGAAGCCTCCTCCGCCGGGCGGCCGGCCGAAGCCGCCGCGCTCACCGTCGCCACGCGGGCCCTCGCGCTCGCGGTACCGCTCGCGCTCGGCTCGCTGGCGCTGCTCGTAGGCCTCGCTCCCCTCCTCCGCGACGCTGCGCATCGAGAGGTTCACGCGGCCCTGGCGGTCGACCTCGGCCACCTTGACCTTGACCTGGTCGCCGACCTTCACCACGTCCTCGACGCGGTGCACGCGGTCACCGGACAGCTCGGAGACGCGGACGAGACCTTCCTTGCCGGGGAGGTATTCGACGAACGCGCCGATGGACATGATCCGCGTGACCTTGCCGTCGTACACCTCGCCGACCTCGGGCTCCTTCGTGAGGCCCTGGATCATCCGGATGGCCTTCTCGCGCCCCTCGGCCTTCGCCCCGGTGATGCGGATGGTCCCGTCGTCCTCGACCTCGATGTTCGACTCGGACTCCGACTGGATCGCGCGGATCATCTTGCCGCCGGGGCCGATGACCTCGCGGATCTTGTCGGGGTGGATCTTGATCGTCTCGATACGGGGCGCCCACCGGCTGAGCTCCTGGCGCGGGGACACGATCGCCTGGCGCATCGCCTCGAGGATCTTCATGCGGCCTTCGCGAGCCTGCGCCAGCGCCTCGCGCATGAGCTCGAGGGTCAGGCCCTTGACCTTGATGTCCATCTGGAGCGCGGTGATCCCCCGCTCCGAGCCGGCCACCTTGAAGTCCATGTCCCCGAGGGCGTCTTCCATGCCCTGGATGTCGGTGAGGATCGCATGCCGGTCGCCGTCGACGACCAGACCCATGGCTACGCCGCCGATCATGGCCTTGACGGGCACGCCCGCGTCCATGAGCGAGAGGCTCGAGCCGCAGACCGAGGCCATCGACGTCGAGCCGTTCGAGCTCAGGACCTCGCTGACCACGCGGATCGTGTAGGGGAACTCCTCCTTCGAGGGGACGACCGGGAGCAGGGCGCGCTCGGCGAGGGCGCCGTGCCCGATGTCCCGGCGGCTGGCGCCGCGGAGCGGACGGGTCTCGCCGACGGAGAACGGCGGGAAGTTGTAGTGGTGCATGTAACGCTTCGAGTCGACCGGCGAGAGCGTGTCGATGATCTGCTCGTCGCCGGTGGGCCCCAGCGTGGCGATCGATAGCACCTGCGTCTGGCCGCGGCGGAAGAGACCCGATCCGTGGGTACGGGGAAGGACGCCGACGGACGCCTCGAGCGTGCGTAGCTCCGCGAGCCCGCGCCCGTCCGGCCGGATGCCTTCCTCGATGATCGCCCGCCGGACCTCCTTCTTGAGGAACTGGTCGAACGCCATGGAGACCTCGGTCTCGGTGATCTCGCCCTCGGCCGGCGCGAGCGCCGCCTTGGCTTCGCGCTTCACCTCGTCGAGACCGGCCTCGCGCTCCTGCTTGTTCGGGTGCCGGACCTTCGCTCGGATCCGGTCACGGAGGAACTCGCCGATCTTCCTCGTCTTCTCTTCGTCGACCGCTTCCGGTACCCACTGGATGATCGGCTTCGCGGCGGAGCGCGCGAGCTCCGCCTGCGCGGCGACGGCAGCCGCGATGCCCGTCTGCGCGAGCGCCAGCGCCTCGAGGATCGTCTCCTCGGTCACCTCGTTCGCGCCCGCCTCGACCATGAGGATCGCGTCCTTGGTGCCGGCCACGACGAGGTCGAGGTCGCTTTGCTTCATCTCCGAGATCGTCGGGTTCAGCGCGAGCTTGCCGTCCACGGTCCCGACGCGGACGCAGCCCACGGGACCGTCGAACGGCGCTCCGGAGATGCTCAGGGCGGCGGACGCGGCGTTGACGGCGAGCACGTCGGGGTCGTTCTCCTGGTCCGCGGAGAACGCGTAGACGATGATCTGGATGTCGTTGCGGAAGCCCTTCGGGAAGAGCGGCCGGATGGAACGGTCGGTGAGGCGCATCGTGAGGACGGCCTCTTCCGACGGGCGGCCCTCACGGCGCGGGAAGGAGCCGGGGATCTTGCCCGCTGCGTAGAGACGCTCCTCGAAGTCGACGGTGAGCGGAAAGAAGTCGATGCCCGGGCGCACCGTGGGCGACACGGTCGCTGCGGCGAACACGACCGTGTCCCCGTAGCGGACGGTCACGGCGCCGCCGGCCTGCTCCGCGAAGCGGCCGGTCTCGAAGACGAGCGGCTTCCCGTTGATCGTGGTCTCGCTGGTGAAGATCGGCATGTGTGGTCTTGCAGGTGCGCCCCGGAAGCGATGAGGACCCGGGTCTCCCGGGTCCCGATGGTCTGCTAGCTCACCGGCGCAGGCCGAGCCGCCCGATGACCTCTTGGTATCTCTCGGGGCTCTTCCTGTGGAGGTAAGCGAGCAGGCGCCGTCGCTGGCCGACCATCTGAAGCAGCCCACGCCGGCTGGCACTGTCGTGCTTCGCCTCGCGCAGGTGCTCGGTCAGGTGCTTGATGCGTTCGGTGAGGACCGCGATCTGCACCTCCGGAGAGCCTGTGTCCTTCTCGTGCTGCCGGAAGTCGGCGATCACTTCGCCCTTTGGTCGGAGCGGCACCCGTCGTCCTTTCTCGTTTTCTGTCCTTTGTTGTCATGATCATGTTAGCCGAGCAGGGCCGAGCGCGCCTGCGCGACGTCGTCGGCGATCTGACGCACCAGCTCCTCCGCCGTGGCGAACCTGAGCTCGTCGCGCAGGCGCCGCACGAACGCGGTCGCGGCATCCTCGCCGTACACGTCGCCGCTCCAGTCGATGAGGAAGGATTCGAGCACTCGCTCGCCGCCCCCGAACGTCGGTCGCCGGCCGAGGCTCGTCGCCGCCGGATGACGGTCATCCGCGATCGTCACCCATGTCGCGTAGATGCCGTCGCGCGGCAGGAGGCGCTCGTGCGGGGTCGCGACGTTGATGGTCGGATAGCCGAGCGCCCGCCCGCGCTTGTCCCCGTGCACGATCCTACCCGGGACGGCGTAGGGGCGCCCGAGGATCGTCGTGGCCTCGTCGATCTCGCCCGCGAGCAGGAGGTTCCGCACCCGGGTCGAGCTCACGACCGAGCCGCCCATCTCGACGGGCGCGACGACTTCGACGTCGAAGCCCTGTGCGCGCCCGAGCTCGCGCAAGAGCGCGACGTCGCCCTCGCGGTCCCGACCGAAGCGGAAGTCATCTCCGACCACGATCCGCCTGACGTCGCCCGCGGCTCGGACGCGCGCGGCGAAATCCGGCGCGGCGATGGCCGCGAACGCGTCGTCGAACGGGAAGAGCACGACGGCGTCCGCGCCCGCCCGCCGGAGCAGCTCGGCGCGCTCGGTCGCGTCGGACAGCCCTGATGGCGGCGCGCCCGGCGCGAGCACCTGGATGGGGAGCGGATCGAAGGTCGCCGCGAGCGCCTGCGCCCCGCTCGCTCGAGCGCCACGCGCGAGACGCCGGATGAGCTCCTGGTGGCCGAGGTGGACGCCGTCGAACACCCCGATCGCGAGGTGCAGCGGTCCGGCCGGCCAACCGTCGAAGCCCCGAGCCGTGCCCACGCCCTGAGCCTAGGGAGTCCCTAGTCGCCGGGCAGCGATGCCTCCGGCCCGGCCGTGCCCGCGTCCAGGACGCCCGTCTCGGCCACCAGCGCTCTGGCACCGAGCGCCGCAGCGGGCGCCGGGGCAAAGGCCGGCTCGGGCGCGCGGAGCCGTCCGAGCTGGATCCGCAGCGGCACGAGGAAGAGCGCGGGCGACGCGACCGCGGTGATGAACCCCAGGTAGTTGCCGTGGAAGTAGCGGGCGAAGAACAGGAACCCGAGCAACGTGACCGCGTATCCGCCCAGGAGCGTAGGCAGCGTCGGCCGCACCCACAGCGCGCGCAGCGCGACGATCGCCAGCGGCACGGACGCCGCGGCCTGGAGGATCCAGAACGGGAAGTCCTGCTGCGCGTACTGGATCACCCCGAGCCCGAGCAGGATGGCCGCGAAGCCCATGCCTGAGATCGGGTACGACCACGCCGCGCCGCCGGCGTTGTACGCGACCACGTCGTCATAGAACGCGCGCAGGTCGTTCGCCAGGAACGGGCCAAAGGTCGCGAGCAGTAGCACCGCGCTCGGCCAGCCGTAGCGCCAAAGGGCGCGCGCCGCTCCTCCCACGCTGTGCACGCCGTCGCGGCGCAGGAGGTAGACCGCGACGAACGGCAGCAGCACGCCGGCGTGCAGCTTCGAGGCGGCGGCCACCGTGATGGCGAGCGTTCCGAGCGTGCGGTGCTCCCGCTGCAGGAGCGCGAGCCCGGTGAAGATGAAGAACAGGACGAACGCGTCGTTCTTGCCCTCGGCGACGAACGGGAAGAGCTGCGGGTTGAGCCCGACCAGCGCGACGAGCGCGAGCCGCCTGGCCGCCGCGCGCGGTCCGGGCGGGATGAGCGCCGGGAGGACCGCGAGGCTCGCGAGGTACGCGGGGACGTAGAGGAGCCGCTCGTCCCAGAACATGCCGACCCGGTCGAAGACCGCGACGAAGGGCAGCGTGAGCAGGAACGGCAGCGGGAAGTAGGTGAGGTGGTAGAGGGCCGGGTTGTTGATCATCGGCCAGTAGAAGAGCGGCGTGTCGAGGTAGTCCGCGACATAGGGGTCCATGCCGAGGAGCAGCTTGCGGGCGGCCTCCTCGATCATGATCGCGCCGTCGTGCACGAACGTGTACGGCTTGCCGGTGGCGCGGAGCACGATCATGGCGATCGCGGGGACGATCACGAACACGAAGACGATGCCGGCGAGGTGCATGACCCGGTCGCGCGTCAGGAACCGCTCACCCAGCGCGTGGTCGCGTATCGGATACGAGACCGCCAGGAGCCCGCAGGCGAGCAGCCACGCCGCTCCCCAGAGCCCCGGGAAGAGCTGCCAGAGCGGCGCGTCGGCGGTGATCTGGACGACCCGATGCCTGTCGAACAGCAGGACCCAGTTCAGGGTCGCGACGGCTCCGACCACCTTCGCGTCGAGGGACAGCGCGAGCCAGGGACGAGCAGCCCGCGCGATCGCCATCAGCCGTCCCGTCCTCACGCGACCTCCCACGGACCGAGGATCCGCTCCGCGGGCTCCGACAGGTACCTCGCGTCGAGGGCCAGAAGCCTGTCGTCCGCGGGGCGCAGCCGATCGAGGAGGCCGCGTCCGATCGTGCGGACCTCCTCGACCGTCGTCGCTTCCCCTGCATCCAGCGCGCCGACGGCCAGCCGGCGCAGGCCTCCCAGGTGAGCGGCGGACCCGAGCGCCCGGCCGATGTCGCGTGCCAGCGACCGCACGTACGTCCCGGAGCCGCACACCACCAGGAGCCGCAGCGACGGCGAGCGCCAGGACGCGACGTCCAGCCGATCGACGCGCACCGGGCGCGCCCCGAGGATCACCTCCTCCCCTGCCCGGTCGAGCGCGTAGGCACGGCGACCCCCGACCTTCAGCGCGGAGCGGGCCGGCGGGACCTGCTGGATGACGCCACGGAAGGGCAGGAGGGCCCGGTCGATCGCCGCTTCGTCCAGGTCCGGCGGTGGCGCGGCGACCCGGACCGTGCCCTCCGCGTCGTCCGTGGTCGTCTCGGTCCCGAACCGAACGAGAGCGGCGTACACCTTGGCGCCGCTGTGCAGCCGGTCGACGAAGCGCGTGGCCGGACCCATGAGGATCGGCAGGACCCCGGTCGCGAGCGGATCGAGCGTGCCGCCGTGGCCGACCCGCCGGACGGCGACGGCCCTCCGGACGACGGCGACGACATCGAAGGAGGTCCATCCGGCGGGCTTGTCGACGGCCAGGACACCGCCGGGCCAGTTCGCCTCGAGCTGCTTCGGCGGGACCCCTGGCTCAGGCGGCGCTGGCGGCACGTGCGGTCCGGAGCGCCTGGCGCGCGGCCTCGAGCACGCGCGCGCGCACGTCCTCGAGCGGCCCCTTCACGATCGCGCCCGCGGCGCGCGAATGCCCTCCACCGCCGAACGCTCCCATGAGCGCGGCCGCGTCGACCATCGGCGCGAAGGGCACGGTGCGGCACGAGAGCTTCACCTCGCCGTCGACCATCGCGTTGAACAGCAACGCCACCCGCATGCCGGTGCTCCGCGCGACCTGCTCGACCAGCCCCGCCACGTCCTCTTCCCGACCGCCGGCCCGCTCCAGATCGGCGCGGTCGATCCAGGTCCAGACGAGCTGCCCGTCCTCCTCTTGCTCCAGGCGCGCGAACGCGCTGCCCCAGAGCTTCATGGCCTCGGCCCGGCGGCTACGGAAGACGTTGTAGGTGATGGCGGGGAGGTCGGCGCCGCGCGCGATGCAGCGGGCGGCGAGCTCCAGCACGCGCGGGTCGGTGTTGGGGAACTGGAAGGACCCCGTGTCGGTCATGAGCGCGAGCAGCGTCGCCGTGGCCATCTCGCTCGTCCAGGGCACGCCAAGGGCATCGACCACGCGCGCCACCATCTCGCCGGTGGCGGCGCTCGTCGCGTCGACCCAGTTGACGCTGCCGAAGCGCGTGTTCGAGGCGTGATGGTCGATGTTCACGACGGGCGCCGCCGCGCCGAGAGCCAGCTTCGCCCGCGCGCCGTCGCCGAGGTCGACGGTGACGACGAGATCGGGGTCCGCGCCGGGCGCGTCCTGGCGGATGCGCGCAGCGCTCGGGAGGAAGGCGAACGTCCTCGGGACCGGGTCCGCGCAGTGGAGCGTCACGATCTTGCCCAGCGACTCGAGCGCCAGACCGAGCGCGACCGCCGAGCCGATGGTGTCGCCATCGGGGTCGCGATGGGACACGACGGCGATCCGCCGCGCCTGGCTCAGGGCGTCGACGACCTCCCTCATGCCTGCTTGTCGCGCTCGTCCGGCCTCGCTTCGCCTCGGCCGGCCTGCGCCGCCTCGCTCCGCTCGATCACCGGTGGACTCGCTCGGCCCGGCGGAGCCGGATCCTCGCTCGAACCTGCTTGCCGCAGCAGTGCCGAGATCCGCGCCGCGCGCTCGGCGGAGCGGTCCTCCACGAACACGAGGGCGGGGACGGACCGAAGATCGGTCCGCTCGCCGATCTCGTGCCGCAGGTACGGCTTCGCGCCCTCGAGCGCGCGCATGGCCTCGCGGCCCGCCTCCTCGTCCCCGAGGAAGCTCACGTGGACGCGGGCGGTGCGGAGGTCGGCGGTGACGTCGACCGCGGTGACCGTCGCGAACGGGATCCGGGGGTCGCGCAGCTCCTCGCTGATCAGCTGCGCGAGCACGCGCTGGAGCAGGGCGCTGACGCGGTCGGTCCGCTTGTACGGCATCTCATGCCGTCCGCGGACGGGCCGTGATGACGTAGGCCTCGATGATGTCGCCGACGGCGACCTCGTTGAAGCTCTCGAGCGTGATGCCGCACTCGAGGCCGGCCGTGACCTCGCGGGCGTCGTCCTTGAAGCGCTTCAGCGAGCCGATCCGCCCGTCGTGGACCGGGCTGCCGCCGCGCATGACGCGCGCCTGGACCCCGCGGCGCATGACGCCGTCCAGGACCGCGGAGCCGGCGATCGTCGTCTTGCCCGCGGTGAAGGTCTGGCGGACCTCGGCGTGCCCGAGCACCTGCTCGACCATCTCCGGCTCGAGGAGGCCCACCAGCGCCTTCTGGACGTCCTCGATGAGCTCGTAGATGACCTTGTACTGGCGGAGGTCGACACCGAGCTGCTCGGCGGCGCGCTTCGCGGCGACGTCGACCTTGTTGCTGAACGCGAGGATCACGGCGCTCGACGTGCCGGCCAGGTTCGCGTCCGACTCGCTCACGTCGCCCACGGCGGCGTGGATGATGTTCAGCGCGACCTCGTCCTGCGGCAGCTTCGCGAGCGAGGAGCGGATCGCCTCGAGCGACCCCTGCACGTCGGCCTTCAGCACGACGCGGAGCTCCTTGGCCTTGCCTTCCTTCACCTGCGCGAACATCTCGTCGAGCGTCGCGGGACGCTCTCCGGCCGCGCCGGCGGCGCGGCGCCGCTGCTCCTCCTCGACGAGCGCCTTGGCCGTCTTCTCGTCGGGGACGGCGCGCACGATGTCACCGGCCTCGGGCACGTCGGGCAGGCCGAGGATCTCGACGGGCCGGGAGGGCTCGGCGCGGTTCACCGTCTTGCCGCGGTCGTCCACCATCGCCCGCACCCGGCCGAAGCTGGTGCCCGCGACGACGATGTCGCCCCGCGCCAGGGTGCCGGTCTGCACGAGCACCGTCGCGACCGGGCCGCGTCCGCGCTCGAGATGCGCCTCGACGACGCGGCCGATGGCCGGACGCTCCGGGTCCGCGCGGAGGTCCTTGAGGTCGGCCACGAGCCCGATCACGTCGAGGAGGTCGTCGAGGCCCTGCTTCGTGCGGGCGGAGACCGGGACGAGCGGGACGTCGCCGCCGTAATCCTCGACGGTGACGTTCTGCTCGGCGAGCTGACCCTTCACGCGCTCGGGGTCGGCGTCGGACTTGTCGATCTTGTTGAGGGCCACGACCATCGGGACGCCGGCCGCGCGGACGTGCGAGATGGCCTCGACCGTCTGCGGCTGGACCCCGTCGTCGGCGGCGACGACGAGCACGGCGATGTCGGTCACCGACGCGCCGCGGGCGCGCATCGCGGTGAAGGCCTCGTGGCCGGGCGTGTCGATCCACGTGATGCGACGGCCGTGGTGCTCGATCTGGTAGGCGCCGATGTGCTGCGTGATCCCGCCAGCCTCGCGTGAGGTGATGTTGGTCTGGCGGATCGCGTCGAGCAGGCTCGTCTTCCCGTGGTCGACGTGCCCGAGGATCGTGACGACCGGCGCGCGCGGCTTCAGGCGGGCCGGATCGTCGTCGGTCCACAGGACCGGGCGTGCCGCCGCCGAGGTCTCCTCGGCCGTGGCCTCGGGCTCCTCCGCCGCCTCTTCCTCGGGCGCGACCTCGATGCCCAGCTCACCAGCGACGAGGGCCGCCGTGTCGTAGTCGATGGTCTGGTTGATCGTCACCATCAGGCCCAGGTTCACGAGCGCCCGGATGACGTCGACGACCGAGAGCTCGAACAGCTTCGCGAGCTCCCCCACCTGGATGGTGCGCGGCAGCGTCACCACGCCGCGGCCCTCGGGGACGAGGACGGCGACGGGCGCGGGCGCCTGCACCTGCTGGGGCGGCGTCGATCCGCGGTCCGGCCGCCGTCTCGGGCGCGGTCCGCGCATCGGCGGGATGCGACGCGGTCTTGCCTTTGGCATCAGCTCGTTCTAGCCCCGTTCTTCCCTCGCCTCTCCGGCGAGGGCGCTCCGCTGCTTCTGGACTCGCTCGGGCCGGCGGAGCCGGACCCTCGCTCGACCCTAGGCCGATCTGTCGCGGCTCGCTGCAGGTCCTCGAGCAGACGTGCGCGTGTGGCCTCGTCGACCTCCGTGGCCAGCGCACGGGCGACCGAGCCCTGTGTCAGCCCGCGCTCGAGGCAAGCCGGGTCGGCGCACAGGTACGCGCCCCGTCCCGACGCCTTGCCGCGGAGGTCCACCGTCAGCTCGCCGGTCCCAGCCGCCCGGACCACCCGGACGAGCTCTCGCTTGGCCCGCTCCGTCCGGCATGCGACGCACGTCCGCTGCGGCAGCGGACGGCGAGCCTTACCGGCGATCCTTCCTCTTCTTCCCGCCGAGCAGGGCGCGGTCCTCATCCTCGAGCGCGGTCTCGTCGGCCAGGGCCGACTCCGCCTCCGCCTCGACGACGAGCTCCTCGCGGATGAGGTTCTCGTCCTCCGGTTCGGCGGGCACGGCCTCGGCCAGCTCCGCCTCAGGCTCGGGCTCCGGCTCGCTCTCGGCCGCGACCTCGGACTCGCTGCGGATGTCGATCCGCCAGCCGGTCAGCTTCGCGGCGAGGCGGGCGTTCTGGCCCTCCTTGCCGATGGCGAGCGAGAGGTACCGGTCCGGGACGACCACGTACGCCGTCTTCTCCTCCGCGACGCAGTCCACCCTCACGACCGGCGCGGGCGAGAGCGCGCTCGCCACGAACTTCTCGGAGCCCTCGTCGTACTGCACGACCTCGAGCCGCTCGCCGCCCAGCTCGTTCGAGATCGCCTGCACGCGGAGCCCGCGCTGGCCGACGCAAGCGCCCACCGGGTCGAGACCCGCCTGGCGCGACCGGACCGCGATCTTGGTGCGCGAGCCGGGCTCGCGGGCGATGCCCATCACCTCGACCTGCCCGTGGTAGATCTCCGGCACCTCGAGCTCGAACAGCCGCTTCACCAGTCCCTTGTGCGCGCGGCTCACGATGATCTGCGGACCGTGGATCGAGCGGCGCACCTCGAGAACGAGCACCTTGCGGTGCTGGCCGACGAAGTACCGCTCGTGCGGCGCCTGCTCGGACCGGGGAAGGATCGCCTTGGCCTTGCCGAGGTCCATGATCGCCGACCCGGCCTCGAAGTGGTCGATGACGCCGTTGATGATGTCGCCCTCGCGGTCGGCGTATTCGGCATAGACCTGCTCGCGCTCCGCCTCGCGCAAGAACTGCTGGATCATCTGCTTGGCGGTCTGCGCGCCGATCCGTCCGAGGGCGGCGGCCGACTCCTCCATCGGGATCACGTCGCCCAGCTGGGCGTCCGGCTTCAGCTTCTTGGCCGAGTCGAGCTGCAGCTGGATCCTGGGGTCCTCGACCTTCTCGACGACCGTCTTCAGCAGGTAGATCTTGAAGGCGCCGGTCTGCACGTCGACCTTGACGTCGATGTGCTCCTCGTCGCCGTAGGCGCGCTTGATGGCCCGGCCGATGATGTCGCTGACGACCTCCTTCGGGAGGCCCTTCTCGGCGGAGAGCTGTGCGAGCCCGGTCACGAGATCCCGGTTCATACCGCCCTCCTTCTCATCGCGCTTGTCGGGCCTCGCTTTCGCATCGGCCCGCCTGCGCCGCCTCGCTCCGCTCGATCACTTCGGGACTCGCTTCGGACCGGCAAAGCCGGATCCTCGCTCGACCCATTTCAGGCGACAAAAAAAGTGGGGTCGACCCACTCTCAGAGCGCCCGAACGGCGCGGGCCGGGCCCGCGCCACGCATAACTATATCACCGCGGCCGACCTTCGGAGGGCCGCGCGCACTCGCTGCTCCGTCGTCGCGGCCTTCGCGGAAGGCACGCCGCGCAGCGCGGACGCGGCCTCGGCCGGGGTGTAACCCAGCGCCAGGAGCGCGGCGACAGCCTCGTCCTCGATGGGCGCGGTCGTGGGAAGGCCACCGTCCCCGACCGCGCCGGCGACCTTCGTCCGGAGGTCGACGATGAGCCGCTCCGCGGTCTTCTTGCCGACCCCGGGCGCGCGGGCGATCGCGCCCACGTCGCCCGACGCGATCGCCGCGGCGAGATCGGGCGCGCGCGAGACCGACAGGAGCGCCAGAGCGGCGCGCGGTCCGACGCCGCTCACTGACGTGAGCAGCTCGAAGAGCGCGAGCTCCTCGCGCGACCCGAAGCCGTAGAGGAACTGGCCGTCCTCCCGCACCACGTGGTGCGTGTGCAGGGTGGCCTCGCTCGCCTCGGGCTGGCGCGGGACGAACACCTTGTAGCCCACTCCGCCCACGTCGACGACCACATGGTCCGGGCCGCGCGCCACGATGGTCCCGCGGATCTGCGCGATCACTGGGTGCGAGCGACGGCCGCGGCGAAGTCCGCGCGGTGCGCGTGCGTGAGAGCGATGGCCACTGCGTCGGAGACGTTGTCCTGGCCGATGGCGGCGTCGAGGGCGAGGACGAGCTGGAGCATCCGCTGGACCTGCCCCTTGTCGGCACCGCCGGAGCCGGTCACCGCGAGCTTGACCTCCTGCGGCGTGTACTCGGCTATCTCCAGGCCGGCGCGCGCGGCGCACACCAGCGCGATCCCGCGGGCCTCGGCGACGCGCATCGCCGTGCGCGCATTCCGGTTGAAGTAGAGGCGCTCCACGGCCATCGCGACCGGCCGGTGGGCCGCTATGAGCCGGTCGATCGCGTCGGCGATGGAGGCGAGGCGCTCGCCGGCGGAGCCGTTCTTCGGCGTCGGGATGAGCCCGCGGTCGACCACGGTGGGTGGCTCACGCGCCGGATCGAGGAGCGCGAAGCCCATCCCCGTGGTACCCGGGTCGATGCCGAGGATGATCCCGCGGACAGGCCGACCGGTCTCGACGCCCGTCACACCGACGCCGTCTGGAGGACGTCTTCCGGGATGTCGAAGTTCGCGTGGACCTTGTGCACGTCGTCGAGATCCTCGAGCGCCTCGACGAGGCGCAGGAGCGTCTGGGCCGCGTCTTGCCCGACCCGCACCGTGGAGGTCGGCCGCATCGAGAGCTCCGCCGAGGCCGTCTTGATGCCGGCCGCCTCGATGCCGCGCTTCACGCGCTCGAAGTCCTTCGGCGCCGTGTACACGGTGACGAGCCCCTCGTCGGTCTGCACGTCCTCCGCGCCGGCGTCGATGGCGACCAGCGAGACCTCCTCGGCCGCCTCGCCGTCGGCGTCGATCTCGATCACGCCCTTCTGCTCGAACAGCCACTGGACCGAGCCGCTCTCGGCGAGCTTTCCTCCGTGCCTGCCGAATGCGGCGCGGATCTCGGGGGCGGTGCGGTTGCGGTTGTCGGTCGTCGCCTCGACCATCAGCGAGACGCCGCCGGGGCCGTAACCCTCGTAGACGACGCTCTCCAGCTGCGTGCCCTCTCCCCCGCCGGTCGCGCGCTCGATCGCCCGCTGAATGCTGTCCTTCGGCATGTTCACGCCGCGAGCGCGGTCGATCGCGAGGCGGAGCCGGAAGTTGGCCTCGGGGCTGGGCCCGCCCTCCTTGGCCGCGACCATGATCTCGCGCGCCATCTTGGTGAACTGGTTGCCGCGCTTGATGTCGGCGACGCCCTTTTGGCGCTTGATCTGGGACCATTTTGAGTGGCCGCTCACAGGAGCGAATACTACGGGTAGATAGGGCGAGCGAGGATCCGGCTTCGCCGGTCTGAGCGAGTCAACAAGTGATCGAGCGGAGCGAGGCGGCGCAGGCGAGCCGCCGCGAAGCGAGGCTCGACGAGCGCGAGGACGCCGCGAGGACGCGAGGAGAAGAATGGCCCTGATCGCTCCCGAGAAGATCCGCAACGTCGCCGTCGTAGGGCACGGCGGATCCGGCAAGACGACCCTGATCGAGACGCTCCTACACGTGGCGGGCACGACGACGCGTCTCGGCAAGGTCGACGACGGGACGAGCATCCTGGACACCGACCCCGAGGAGCAGAAGCGCCACATCACCATCAACGTCGCCATCGCGGCCCTCTCGCACGAGGGAACGAAGATCAACTTCCTCGACACGCCGGGCTTCGCCGACTTCGCGGGCGACCAGAAGGCCGCCCTGAGGGTCGCGGACAGCGCGCTGGTGGCCATCGACGGCTCGGCTGGGATACAGGTCGGCACACAGCTCGTGTGGCAGGACCTGGAGCGGCAGAAGAAGCCGCTGGTCGTGGTCGTCGGGCGGCTCGACCGGGAGAACGCGGACTACGACGGCGTGCTGAAGCAGCTGCGCGACGCGTACGGCATCCGCGTCGTTCCTCTGCACACGCCGATCGGCACCCATCAGGAGCTCGAGGGCACGGTCGATCTCCTGCACGGCACCGTCCTCCGCGGGCCCAAGGACCCCATCACGGAGATGCCGGAGCGCGAGCGCGAGCGCGTGGGCGAGTACCGGCGCCAGCTCGTCGAGGCGATCGTCGAGACGAAGGAGGATCTCCTCACGCGCTATCTGGAAGGCCAGGAGCTCTCGTACGAGGAGCTGCGCGACGCGCTTCACGCCGCGGTGCGCGAGGGCCAGGTCGTGCCGGTCATCGCGACGAGCAGCTCCCGCAAGGTCGGCTTCGCCGCGCTGCTCCACACCATCGTCGAGATGCTTCCGTCGCCCCTTGAGGGCGGCGCGGCCGTCGGCAAGACGCCTTCGGGCGACGAGATCGCCCGCAAGCCGTCGCAGGACGAGAAGCTCTCGGCCTTCGTCTTCAAGACGCTCGCGGACCCGTTCGTCGGCAAGCTGTCCTACGTCCGCGTGTATTCGGGCGTGCTCCGCGGCAACGGACCGATCTACGACGCGACCGCGCGGGAGGCCGAGCGCGTGGGTCAGATCTTCTTCCTTCGCGGCAAGGAGCAGGAGCTCACGGACAGCGTCGGCGCGGGCGACATCTGCGCCATCCCGAAGCTCGCGGCATCGACCACCGGCTCGACGCTCTGCGACAAGGACGCCCCCATCCTCTACCCGCCCATCGACTTCCCCCAGGCCTCGTTCAGCCTGGCCATCGAGCCGTCCAGCAAGCAGGACCTCGACAAGCTCGGGGCGGCGCTTCACCGTCTCGTGGAGGAGGACCCCACGCTCCACGTGCGGCGCGACGATGCGACGCACGAGACGATCCTCTCGGGGATCGGCGAGTCGAGCACCGACGTCGCGGTCCACAAGCTGAAGGACAAGTTCGGCGTCGCCGTCGAGACGCGCACGCCGCGCGTCCCGTACCGCGAGTCGATCCGGGCCAAGGCCTCCGCGCAGGGCCGCTACAAGCGCCAGACCGGCGGCCACGGCCAGTTCGGCGACGTCTGGGTCGAGATCGAGCCGCTGACGCCGGGGTCCGGCGTCGAGTTCGCGACGCGGGTGACCGGCGGATCCGTGCCAAAGAACTACTTCCCCGCCGTGGAGAAGGGCATCCGCGAGGCGGCGGACAAGGGCGTCATCGCGGGGTATCCGCTCTCGGACTTCAAGGCCACGCTGTACGACGGCTCGTACCACACGGTCGACTCGAGCGAGATGAGCTTCAAGATCGCGGGCTCCCTGGCGCTGCAGAGCTGCGTGAAGGAGGCGCAGCCATACCTGCTCGAGCCGATCGCGGACCTCGAGGTGCTGGTCCCCGAGGACCACATGGGCGACGTGCTCGCCGACCTCAACTCGCGCCGCGGCCGCGTCCTCGGGATGGACGACGGCGGTGCGGGGCTCCGCCGCATCCGTGCGCACGTCCCGCTCGCGGAGACGTTCCGCTACGCCACGGATCTGCGCTCGATGACCGGGGGCCGGGGCACGTTCTCGCAGGCGCTGCTGGGCTACGAGGAGTGCCCCTCGCACGTCGCTCAGAAGGTGATCGCCGAGCACGAGGCGGCCGGCGACGAGACCGCCGCCACGCGCTAGTCCCGCGCGGCGTCCAGCCCGGGCATGAGCGCCCCGCTCGCGGGGTTGAGGGCGCGCGCCCGCTCGAACGCCGACCGCGCGGCCGCCGCGTCGCCCCGCTGGAGCGCCAGGAGACCCCGGCCGAAGTGCGCCTCCCAGATGTCCGGCTCGACGGCCAGCACCTGCGCGAAGCCGGCGTCGGCCGCCGCGGCCCGTGCGGGGTCGCCGTCCACCGCGGCCTGCCCCGCCTCCTCGAGGACCTTCTCTAGGTCGGGGCGCTGAAGGCTGAGGCGCAGCCGCCGGGCGCTCGCGACGACCTCGGCGTCCTCGCTGCGTCGGATGAGCCGCGCCAGCCTCGAGACGGCGGTCGCGGGCGCGCCGGTCGCGACGTGGAGCCGCGCGAGCAGGAGCGCGTCCTGGTCGCGAAGCGGCTGGACGGCGTCGGCATGCTCGAACGCGACGACCGCCCCGGCGGTGTCGCCCGAGGTGCGCCGGACCTCGCCGAGCATGTAGTGCGCGCGCCAGGAGCCCGGCCGCGTCTCGGTGAGTGCCTCGAGCGCGCCCAGGACGATGGCCTGCTCGTCGCGCTCGATCGCGGTCGCTCCCATCACGAGGATGCGGTCCTCCACGACGCTTGACGCGGGGTCGGCCCGGATCGCATCCGCGTAGGAGGCCGCCGCGTCCGCGAGGGCGGCACGAGCCGCCTCCAGGTCGCCGGCGCGCAGCAGCGTGACGTCGACCTCGGCGTCCATGCCCTCGAGGAGCGCGCCGTAGGCCCTCTCGTTCGCGGCTACCGGGGTCCGCAGATCGACGTTCGTATCGAGAGCCAGGGCGTCCGCCAGCCAGGCCGCGAGCCGCCCTTCGGCGAGGTGCAGCTCGCCCGGCCCGATGGACTGCTCGCTCGTGGCGGCTGCCTCCGCGCGGGCGACGTCGACGAGGGTGACGGCGAGACGGCGCTCCCCGTCCGACTCCTCATACGTCCCGGTGAGAGCGAAGGCCGCCTCGAGCGAGCGGCCGTACTCGGCCGCCAGCTTCGGGTCGGGCGCCGATCCGAAGATGAGGTAGCCCGGCTCGGCTTCGGCCGAAGGCGCGGCGCGTCCTTCCTCGCCGGCTCCGGGCATCGCGACGAGGAAGACCGGGCGCAGCTCCACCGCGGTCTCCTGGGCGAAGCGCTCGACAAGCCGGCGCGCGAGCTGGCGCGCCCAGGCGCCGTGCCGGGTGCCTCCGGGCGACCCTTCGCCCCGGGTCCGCGTGCCGAACGGGACGACCGCGATGATGGCTCTGGTCACGGCGTCCCCCGCGCGTCCCGGCCGGCTAGCTCCAGCGGATGCGCCGGAAGTTCCGCGGCCCGACCTGGATCAGCTGCGTCCCGCTGGTCGGGACCGTCGTCGACCCGTCCGCGACCACGCTGTCCACGCGCACGCCGCGCTGCTCGACCTTGCGCCGCGCGTCGGACTTGCTGGACGCGAGACCGATCCGCACGAGCAGGTCCACGATGCCGATGGCGGCTTCGCCGTCGCGCGAGAGCGTCCGCTCGGGGACCTCGGCCGGCGCCTCGCGGTCGGTGAACTGCCGACGGAAGGCGGCGGCCGCATCTTCCGCCGCGGCCTCGGAGTGCAGCTCCGTCACGATCCGGCGGGCGAGCCGCTCCTTCGCATCACGCTTGTGGAGCTCGCCGCGCGCGAGCGCGTCCAGGGTGGCGCTGACCTCCGTCATCGGCATCTCGGTGGCCCACTCGAACCAGTGCGGCATCGACTCGTCCTTGATGGCCATCACCTTGCCGAACATCTCGTTCGGCGCGTCGGTGAGCCAGACGGCGGTCGCCGGCTTCGACTTGCTCATCTTCTCCCCGTCGAGTCCCTCGAGCAGGTGGACGAGCATCATCTGCTGCGGCGGCTGACCGAGCATCTCCTGCAGCTCGCGTCCCGCGAGGATGTTGAACAGCTGGTCCGTGCCGCCGAACTCGACCTCGGCCTGGATGGCGATCGAGTCGTACGCCTGGAGGAGCGGGTACAGCAGATCCTTGATCGGGATCGGGGTACCGGCCGTCTGGCGCTTCCGGAACTCCTCGCGGGCCAGCATCTGCTGAACGGTGAAGCGGGACGTCAGCTCGATCACGTCGCGCAGGCCGAAGCGCCCGAACCACTCGTCCTGGAGGACCGTTCGCGTGCCGGTGCGTGGAACGATGAGGTGGAACTGGTCGAGGTACGTCCGAGCGTTCTCCATGACCTCGTCGCGCGACTTCGTGGGCCGCGCCAGATCGCGGTCCGTCGGGTCGCCGATCTGCGTCGTCCAGTCACCGACGATGAGGACGATCTCGTGGCCCCACTCGGCCAGCTTCTTGAGCTTGCGGAGTCCGACCGCGTGGCCGATGTGAAGGTTCTTGGTCGTCGGGTCGAACCCCTGCTTGACCCGAAGCCGGCGCTCGCCTGACCGCAGCAGCCGCTCGAGCTCCTCACGGACGACGACCTGGGCGACCGCGCGCGTGAGGAACTCTTCGAGCTCTTCGGCGTTAGGCCGGGCAGGCATGGGCCCTAGACTATGACCATCAGCCGTAACCACCGCGATCACGCGCTTCGGCGCGGACCGTACCGGACGCTGCGGCGGAAGCCCAATGGCAGCCCTGTTCGGCGGGGTCTGGCCGTCGTACCGCCGGTCCTGATCGCCCTCCTCATCGCGCTCGCCGCCGTGCCCCTGGTCGGTGGCGTGATGGTGCTCGCCTCCCTCACGGCCGACCTGCCGTCACCGCAGGATCTGGCGAAGGACCCCCTGGCCCTGTCGACGAAGGTCTACGACCGCACGGGCGCCGAGCTCCTCTACCAGTTCGAGGTCGAGCGGCGCGAGATCGTGACCCTCGATGACGTCCCGGAGATCCTCATCGAGGCGACCCTGGCCATCGAGGACAAGAGCTTCTGGACGACCCCCGGGGTCGACGTCCTCGGCATCGCGCGCGCCGCCTACGCCGACCTCACGGACCATCCGGTCGGTCAGGGCGGTGCCTCCACCATCACCCAGCAGCTCGTGAAGCAGCGGATCATCGGCAGCGAGTACAGCCTCCAGCGGAAGATCCGCGAGGCCATCCTGGCGATCCAGGTCACCCGCACTTACTCGAAGCGGGAGATCCTCGAGCTCTACTTCAACCAAATCTACTACGGGAACCAGGCCTATGGCGTGAAGGCCGCATCGCAGACGTACTTCGGCAAGAGCGACCTGCACCAGCTCACGACCGCCGAGGCGGCCCTCCTCGCGGGGCTCCCGCAGTCGCCCTCGGTGCTCGACCCCTCCAAGTCCGAGAACCTCGAGCGCGCCGAACAACGCCGCTCCGCGGTGCTCACGCAGATGGTCGCGACCGAGGCCATCACCGAGGAGGAGAGAGAGGCGGCCGAGGCCGAGGCGATCACCGTCGTTGGACCGCAGGTCACGACCATCACGGCGCCGCACTTCGTCTTCCAGGTGCGCGACCAGCTCACGCGCATCCTCGGCGGCGACGAGTCCGCCGTCACGCGCGGTGGCTTCAGGGTCACGACGACGCTCGACCTGGCCAAGCAGAAGGCGGCCGAGACCCACGTGCGGACCCGCGTCGACGCGCTCCACAACAGGAACGTCTGGAACGCGGGCCTGGTCTCGATCGATCCCCGCACGGGCGAGGTCCTGGCCTACGTCGGCTCGGTCGACTACTACAACAGGGAGGACCCGAAGGTCCAGGGTGAATTCGACGTGGCCGGCCTCGGCGAGCGCCAGCCGGGGTCGGCCTTCAAGGTCTTCAACTACCTCACCGCGCTGAAGAAGGGCGCGACGGCGGCGACGGTCGTCGTCGACGCCCGCACCGACTTCGGGGGCAAGGACACAGGCACGTTCCGGAACTGCGTGTACTGCCCCGAGAACGCCGACCTCCAGTACCACGGGCCGGTCTCGATGCGCCAGGCCATCCGCGAATCGCGGAACGTGCCCGCCGTGAAGTTCCTGCACCAGTACTCGGGGGTCGAAGACGTCATCAAGACCGCGAACGAGATGGGCATCACCAGCGAGATCGACCCCTCTAAGATCGGGCTCTCGCTTACGCTCGGCGCGAAGGAAGTGAAGCTCGTCGACATGGCGAGCGCCTTCGGCGTGCTCGCGAACATGGGCGTGCGCGTCGCGCCGACGTACGTGCTGAAGGTCGAGGATCCCAACGGACGGGTGGTCTGGGAGCACAAGGACTACGAGCAGCGCCGCGTCCTCGATCCCGGTATCGCCTACATCATGACCGACATCCTGAAGGACACGACCCGCCCCGACCGCAGCTACATCTTCGGCAACTGGACGACCATCGGACGGCCGGCGGCGCTGAAGACGGGAACGACGGACAACCTGAAGGACGTCTACTCCGTCGGCTTCGTCCCGCAGCTCGTGACGGGCATCTGGATGGGCAACAGCAACGGCGACCTCATGAGCAGCCGCGACTTCTCGAGCGCCATGGGCCCCGGAGTGCTCTGGCGCGACTACATGAAGGAGATCCTCGCGGACGTCGAGCCGGCGGACTGGGAACGGCCGGCCAACGTCGTCAGCGCGAGCGTCGTCCTCGCCCCGGGCGCCTTCGGCGGATACGGCTCCGGGATGCGGCCCTCCGGCCTGTCGCCCTTCGCGAGCACCGAGCTGTTCCTCAAGGGCACCGAGCCCCGGACCGTCGACGACTGGTACGTCCCGGGCTGCCCCAAGGAGGACGGATCGACCAGCGTCGGCATGCGCATCCGCGAGATCGGCCAGCCGGTCTGGCAGCCGTACACGCAGCTCTGGATCGACCAGGCGAAGGCCGGCGGCCGCTCGTACGGGCGATACACGTGGAACCTCGTGGGCGAGGAGCCCTGCCCAACTCCGTCGCCGACGCCGAGCCCGACCCCCACCCCGTCGGCCACACCCGCTCCGACCCGGACGCCGCGGCCCACTAGGACCCCGCGCGGGTCGAGCGATCCGTTCCCCACGCCGTCCGTGCCGCTGCCGCCGATCACCTTTTCGCCGACGCCGTCGCCATCTCCGTCGCCAACGCCGCGCTGACCTAGTTCCAGCCGCGCCCGGATCGCAGGATCGCGCTGCGCCTGGGCCCGCCGGCCGTCACAGCGTGACGATCGTCGCGCCCTCGCCACCCTCCGAGCGCGACGCCGCGGCCACATCGCGCACCAGGGGATGCGCAGCGAGGGTGGTGCGCACCGCCGCGCGGAGCGCGCCCGTCCCCTTGCCATGGACGATGCGCACGCGCTCGTATCCGGCCACCGCCGCGTCGTTCAGGTAGCGGTCGAGGACCGCGAGCGCCTCCTCGGCCCGGGCGCCGCGCAGGTCGAGCTGCAGGGGC